>WNFX01015500.1_pt1 | contig 14363 bp, 10 predicted proteins | sample 5400111 | NCBI WGS metagenome assembly WNFX01 (sample SAMN13153363, study PRJNA577476) | soil metagenome | isolation source: 40 cm soil or saprolite under grassland replicate 1 | place: USA:California | collected 2016-06-15 | reverse complement strand
AGTCCGGCAAGGTCCAGGTCACCAGCTTCGCGGCCGCGCTCGCCAAGTATCCGCCCGCCACGACGGTCGACCTAGTCGAGCCAACATCGTGGAGCTGCCCGCACGGCGTCGAGCGGTGGCGCTCAGCTTGCGGCTGCAAAGTCCACACCGACCGGCCGTCGCAGCAAGATTGGCGCGCCCCGCTGCGCTTCGCGGTGGAGTGGCTCGCGCACGAAGTGCACGGGATCTACGACCGCGAGGGCCGCGATTTGCCTGGGGGATCGCGGGCGTTTCTCGAAGCCGCAGGAGCCACCGGGCCGGTCCGGGGCGACGAGAACACCGCGCGGCTCATCGAGATGGAGCGAGGAGTGCTGCGCGCCATGTCATCGTGCGGTTGGTTCTTTGACGACATCGCCGGCCTCGAGGGCCGTCAGGTGCTCCGCTACGCCGCGCACGCGATCTCGCTCGCCGGCGCCGAGAGCGCCCGACTCGAGGCGGGGTTCCTCGCTCAGCTTGGCGACGCGCGCAGCAACGATCCCGCCGCAGGGAGCGCGACTGACGTGTTTCGCAGCACCTTCCAGCCGACGCCGTCATGACCGCCCCCCCCCCCCTGCGGTTCGTCTTTGGCCTGCACCTGCATCAGCCGGTGGGGAACTTCGACCACGTCATGGCCGATCACGTGCGCGACGTGTACCGACCGATCATCGAGCGCGCGACCGCCGCCGGCCTCTTGCCGCTCACACTCCACGTCTCGGGCCCGCTGCTCGAGTGGCTGGAACAACACGACACCGCCTGGCTCGACATGATCGGCCGGCTGGCGGCCGACCAACGCGTCGAGCTGCTGCTCGCGGGGTTCGACGAGCCGATCCTCGCGTCCCTGCCCCGCCCCGACCGCCTCGAGCAGATCGGCCGCATGCGCGAATACCTGAAGCGACGCTTCGGCGTGCAGGCGACGGGTCTGTGGCTGACGGAGCGCGTGTGGCAGCCGGAGCTCGCTGCCGACCTCGCGGAAGCCAGCGTCGAGTACGCCCTGGTCGATGACCGGCATTTTCTGGTCAGCGGATTCCGGCGCGAGGAGCTACACCGACCCCACCATACGGAATCCGACGGCCGCCGCGTGGGACTGCTGGCGATCGACGAGCGGCTGCGCTACCTGATCCCGTTCCGGCCACCGGAGGAGACGGCGGCGTACCTGCGCGAGCTGCGCTCGCAGGGCCACGGCCTCGCGGTGTTGGCCGACGATGGCGAGAAGTTCGGCGGCTGGCCGGGGACGAAAGACTGGGTGTACGGCTCCGGGTGGCTCGACACGTTTCTGCGCACCATGGAGCAGCTGACCGCGGCGGGCGAGATCACGCTGGCGACCGGCCAGGAAGCGTTCCGGGAGGTCCCGTCAGGAGGACTCGCCTATCTCGGCACGGCGTCCTACCGGGAAATGGAAACATGGGCGCTGCCCCCGGCCGCTCAGCGGGACCTCACCAGACTGGAAGAGGAGCTTGGCCCCAAGGATCTGGAGGCTTCGGCCGCGTTCGTGCGGGGGGGACACTGGCACCATTTCCTGGTCAAGTACCCCGAGTCGAACCGCATGCACAAGACGATGGTTGCGCTGTCCGCGTTGTCACGCAGCCGTGGCGATCCGCCGGAGGCCCGGCGGGCGATCGGGCGTGCCCAGTGCAACGACGCCTACTGGCACGGCGTGTTCGGCGGCCTCTATCTCCCGCATCTTCGCAACGCGATCTGGCGCCAGCTCGCCATCGCGGAGCGCGTGCTGCGCCAGGGAGAATCGCTGGCGTACGACGAGCTGGATCTCGATTACGACGGCTATCCGGAGCTGTGGATCCACTCCGCGCAGTTCTCCGCGGTGATCAGCCCTCAGCGCGGCGGTGCGATCGAGATGTTGACGCGGTTCAAGGACCTCACAAATCTCGCTGACGTCCTTACCCGGCGGCGCGAATCGTATCACGAGATTCCCAAGCAACCGCAGGGCGGCGACAACAAAAGCGGCGGGGGGACGGTGGGGGGGGGCACCGCGAGCATCCACGACATCGAGAAAGCGTCCCGGCTCACCGCGCTGCCGCCGGTAGACGCCGAGCGGCGCGCCATCCTCGTCGAGCGATTGTTGGGCGACGATGTATCCGCCGCCGCCTACGCGAGCGCGAAGTACGAGGCGATCCGGTCGTGGGCAGCGGTGCCGATGAGTGCCCTCGTGTCGTTGAACGGCGACTCTGCGATCGTGGTACTGCGAGCGGACGATCTCGAGAAGCGATTGACATTCGACCGGGCGGGTTGCCTCGACGTCGCCTATACCTGGAACGCGGCGGCCGCACCCGCGAACGCGGTGTTCGCGCCCGAGCTGTCGCTGGCTCGGGAAGTTACGCTGCGCCTGCAGCCTGACACCGAAGTCTGGCGCTCCGAAATCACCACCGTCGCGCGCAGTGAGCGTGGCTTTGAGGAAACCGTCCAGGGATTCTCGCTCACGCCGCGTTGGCCGGCCCGTCTCGGGGCGTGCTCGCTCGAGCTCGGCGGAGGCACATCCCAGGGTTAGGCCGGGTGGCGGGCCCGACACGCGGCAGGTAGTATCGACTCCCCTCGGGGAGGAACCCATGCTCGGTCAGTCGGCCGAGGCCAGTCGCGAGAATCGGCGATTGGACCTCGGCACGTCGACTCCCATCGCTGCCCCGGTGAGAATCCCCAGCCCGAGCGCGGCCAACACCAGGGGCAGCGTGGGCGGTTGAAACGCCTGGCGTGCGGGCGCGGACGGTAATACGGTGCACACAATCCCGGCAATCACCGATGCAGTCGCTATCCATTGATAGGAATGAAGCCGCGCGATGATCGGCGTCTGCGGTTCGGCGCGAAACGATTCCTCAACAAATCGAGCACATCCAGCCAAGATCAGGTAGCCGCCGACCAGCAGTGCGTCGGGCGCACCGATCAGCCTCAGGCGCAGGAGCAACAGGCCGATGACGACGTTGGCGGCGATGGAGTAGAGCGGCGTGGCGTGAATCGGGACGCCCGCGAGACCGGCGAGCTGGGTGACGCGAGACCGGCGGTGCCAATACCGGATGCCAATCCCCTCCGGTGCCGGTCCGCCGTGACAGCAGCCTTGCACCAGGCATCGCAGCCGGCCAAGGATCTGGATCCATGGAGCTGCGACGGCGAACGCCGCGAGCAACGGGAGGATGGGGACGCCGGCGAAGCGTGCCGTCACCCCACCGAACACGCCACCCAGGACGCCACCATACCACCCGAACGGTCTGAGTAGACGAGAGGAACCCTCGAGCAGCTGCGCCCAGACCGCGGACCCGATGAGGATGCACAAGCCCGTCCAGGCTACAGCTGCGTGCTGCGCCGGACCGCCGGCAGCTCCCGCCACGAGAATCCCCACAACCGCTGCCGCCGCCGCGAAGGTCGCGTGATTAATCACGCGCACCGCGCCCAGGTGCCACTCTCTCCATGAGTTCGCGAGGCGCTCCGTGAGTGACCGGATCGTCGCCCATGTCGCTTCGTACCGACTCAGCGGCGGATACAGCGCGATCGCGGCCACGACGTCGATCACCGTGTGCATTCCGGTGGTGATGCAGCTCGCCGTGATCAGGGTCGCCCAAGTCCAGCCAATCCACTTCCAACCACGGCGGTCGGTCGCGCGCGTATTCTCCGTCCAGCCGTGCGCGGCCAGCAACGTCCACAGGACATGAAATGCCGGGAACGCGGCTACGCCTCGGGAGTGCGCCTGCTCCCAGGCGAGCAACCGCCCCCACACGCCGGACGGCTCGAACGCCCGATTGAGCGCGACCACGGGAATGACGAGCCACAACACGGCGACTACGACGGTAGCGAGTGCGCTCTGCATCGCGAATCGGCGCAGGGCATGGCGCGTCCGGATCAGCAGTGCCGTCAGCGGGATGAAGAGATAAGCACTGGCATAGAAGAGTTCGGTCCACTGCAGGACCGCCCAGCCACGCTCGAAGGACAGCTGTGTTCCGAACGCGTCGCCCGGACGGCCGAGCGCCTGAACGGCGTAGTAGGCCACGAGCCACGGCAGGAACACCCACAAGAACACGGCGACGCGTTCCGCTGCGGAGGGCGCGTTGCCATTGCCGCGCGGCAGGGAAAGAAGGGGCGGGACAAGCACTGAGGGCCCGAAGCGGCGCACCAGGTCGTGGCGCTCGTGCCCGTAGGCCAGCGCCGCGGCGCCGAGCGCGACCGTCGGCGTGACAAGCCACAGGCCTGCCGCCGACCCAGTCGCAATGGCTACGCCCGCACACCCCAGAACAAAGCCGATGTACATCGGATTGCGAAGCCAGCGGTAGATGCCGGTGCGGACGAGCAAAGGCGGCGGGAATGGATTCATCGGCAGGCCGCGGCCGCGCGCGATCAGCGCGTACGCTCCCACCGACACGAGCAGAACACCGATAACGGCGAGGCTCCATCCTGCGACCGATGCGCGAACGGCGGGAACGGTGATCACATCGGCCGTCGCTTGCGCCCACATCCCCAGGCCTGCGGGGAGCGCGACCAAAAACAGAGCACCGTACGCGACCTTCACCACGTGATCTCTTCGTGAATCGCCCAACCCTCATCGAGCGGACCCGCGTCGTTCATCAGCACGGCGCGAGACAAACGCTTGTGCTCGCGCGCGCGCCCGAAGGGCCCGGCGAGCCGGCGCGCCCACTCGGGCAGCGGGAGACCGATGGTGTGCACGAGGAGCTGATCGCGGATCGTCCGGCTCTGGTCGAACACGATTCGCCATCCGGTCTGCTCGACGCCGTCGAGCCACCTCCACCGTCGCGAGTCGTCGCCCGTCCAGTCGATCCACACGGCACAATGCCGGGGCGAGAGATACCGCCCCCAGTGCAACTCTCGAAACGGGAGTTTCCACGGCGGAATGGAAAGCTGAAGCTGCTCGAGGTACCCGAGACCGGTGAGGGTCGCATTGCCGATCTGTACGCGCGCCACCGCCCGGGGCATGTGGCAGGTCCAGTGAATCCCACCATCGGGTCCGTCCATGAGACGGCATTCGATCGGCGCCGCATCGCGGCACCAGCGTGCGTCGGCACGAAGCGCCGCGTTCCTCCACGTCGCGAGCGGCGTTTCGAGCCGCGGCAACGCCACTCGGCGCACGGTGGCGTCTCCTGTCGGGGCATGCCCGTCGGTGAGCACGAGAGTCGCCCCGTACCCGATGCGGAGCGCTCCCCACCGGAGTCGCGCCGCGTACACCACGGCCCCAGCCCCTTGAGCGGTGACGACGTCGCCGTACCACTTGTCGAGGTGGAACACCGCGCGAAGCTGGTCTCGTCTGCTCAAGATCGCAAGCACCGTAGTATTCTTCAGGATGTCGGTGAGTGAAGGCTTCGACGCGCTCGCAAGCCAGCTCGCCGAGGTCGGCCGCCACTGTTATTCCCGCGGCTGGGCGCTCGGCACGAGCGGCAATTTCAGCGCGGTCGTCGGCCGGAATCCCCTCACGCTGGCGATCACGACAACCGGTGTCGATAAGGGCGTCCTGGAGCCGGGCCACATCGTCGAGATCGACGAGCACGGCCGCGTCGTGGGAGGCGCCGGCACGCCATCGGCCGAAGCGACGTTGCATCTGGCAATCGTGCGATCGCGGGGAGCGGGGGCGGGGGCGGTGTTGCATACGCATTCGATTTGGAGCACGATTCTCTCCGATGGGACCGCCGATGCGGCAGGCGGTCTCGCCATCGACGGCTATGAGATGCTGAAGGGGCTGGACGGCGTCCGTACCCATGAGCATCGCGAGTGGCTGCCGATCGTCGAGAACACGCAGGATTGGTCCGCCGCCGTTCCGCGGATCGAGGCGAAACTGCGTGAGCATCCCGAGGTGCACGGCTTCCTGATCCGGCGGCACGGCCTCTACACCTGGGGCCGCGATCTCGCCGCAGCCAGGCGACAAGTCGAGGTATTCGAGTTTTTGTTCGAAGTGTTGGGACGACACCGAGGTGCGACATGGCAACCGTGAAGATTCCCGCCGAGCAGCGGACACTGACCGATCAGCGCGAGGTGACCGAATACCTCGCGACGTTGGGCATCGACTATGAGCGCTGGCCGCTGGCGCAGCGCGCCGCGGCGAACGCGCCGGCGGAGGCCGTACTGGCGGCGTACGCGCCTGAAATCGACCAGCTGAAGGCCCGCGGCGGATACGTCACGGCGGACGTCATCGACGTCACGTCCGCGACGCCCAATCTCGACGCGATGCTCGCCAAGTTCAGCACGGAGCATTGGCACGACGAGGACGAGGTCCGATTCATCATCCGGGGCCGCGGCCTGTTTCACATTCACCCGCGCGAAGGGGGCGGCCCCGTCATCGCGATCGAGGTCGAAGCGGGTGACCTCATACGTGTGCCGCGCGGCACCTGGCACTGGTTCGACCTGTGCGGGGACCGTGACATCCGCGCGATCCGGCTGTTCCAGGACAAGTCGGGATGGACGCCCCATTACACATCCGCGCGGTCCTGTTGGACATCGAGGGCACGACCACACCCATCGCGTTCGTCCACCAGGTCCTGTTCCCCTACGCGCGCGCCCGCGTCCACGACCTGCTGGAGCAGCGTGACGTCGCCGCGCTGCGTGCCGAATACGAATCCGAGCCGCCGCACGCCGATCTGCCGTCCTGGAACGCGGCGAACGGGCGGGCCTCGGCCGAGGCCTACGTCTACTGGCTAATGGACCGCGACCGCAAGTCGACGGCATTGAAGGCGCTGCAAGGCCGGATCTGGGAAGCGGGCTACCGCGCCGGCGCGCTGAAGGGCAAGGGCGAAGTCTACCCCGACGTGCGGCCGGCGCTGGCGCGTTGGCAGCAGGCCGGCAAGCGCATCGCCATTTTTTCGTCGGGCAGCGTGCAGGCGCAGCGCAATCTCTTCGCCAACACCGCGGACGGCGATCTCTCGTCGTTTCTCTCGGGCTATTTCGACACGACGACCGGGCCGAAACGCGAAGCCGGGAGTTATCGTCAGATAGCGGCGACGCTGGGACAGGAGCCGCGTGATGTGCTGTTCATCTCGGACGTAACCGCAGAGCTCGATGCAGCCAAAGCAGCCGGCATGCGGACCGCGTTGTGTGTGCGCGGCGCCGTCTCGCCGGACGATGCCGCCGCGGACCATCCTCGCATTCGCTCCTTCGCCGAGCTAGCGTAGGCGCCATGGGTGTCGCCGGTATCGTCGGGCTGCTCGTGGTCGGGTGGGCGATTTTCACATTCAATCGCCTCATCCGGCTGCGCCAGCTGGGCGACAATGCGTGGTCCGATATCGACGTGCAGCTCAAGCGCCGGCACGATCTGATTCCGAATGTCGTCGCCGTCGTACAGGGACACGCCGGCTACGAGCGGGGCACACTCGAAGCATTGGTCGCGGCACGAGGACGCGCGCTCCAGGCGGCGGACCGCAGCCCCGCGACGCGTGCCCGCGAAGAAGACCCGCTCGGCGGAGCGCTGCAGCGCGTCGTGGCCGTCGCCGAGGCGTATCCCGAGCTGCGAGCGGCGGCGAGCTTCGCGGGATTGCAGACCACGCTGACGGACGTCGAAGATCACCTGCAGAACGCGCGCCGCTACTACAACGCCGTGGTACGTGACTTCAATACCGCGATTGCGCAGTTCCCCGCCGGGATCGTCGCGGGAATGATGCGGCTGCATCCGCGCGAGTTCTTTGGCCTGGACGACGCGTCGGAACGGGCCGTGCCGAAGGTGCCCCTCATCCTGCTATTCCTCGCGTTCTCGGCAACGTCGCTCAGCGCGCAACGCTCCTACTCGATCGAGCGGTTCGACGCGCGGATTCTCGTCAATCGAAACGCCAGCGTCGATGTGACCGAAAGGATCACGGCGCGATTCAACGGCTCCTACAACGGCTTGTTCCGCACAATTCCGGTCGAATACCGCACCGCGCAGGGCTTGAACTGGACACTCGGCGTCTCGCTCGAGAGTGCGCAGGACGACGCGGGCCACAATCTGCGCACCGAGACGAGCCGGGAGAGCCACTACATCAAGTACAAGATCTGGATTCCGGGCGCAGCCGATGCGACGCGCACGATCGTGCTGCGCTATCGGGCCACGAATGGATTGCGGTTCTTCGACGAGCACGACGAGCTGTACTGGAACGTGACCGGCGACGAATGGGAGGTACCGATCCAGGCGGCGACGGCGGAGATCGAACTGCCACCCCAGACACCAGGTGTCCGCGCGATCGCGTACAACGGCATCTATGGCGCCACCGCGCAGGACGCAAGCGTGACGATTGACAGCAACATCGTCCGCATCACGATGCCGCACCCCCTGGGCTACCATGAGGGGCTGACCGCCGTCGTGGGCTGGGACAAGGGGGTGGTAACAGCGCCGAGTGGTGCCGCCCGGGCGCTGGCGATTGTTGGCAGCAATTGGCCGCTCCTGATCCCACTCCCCGTCTTTCTCCTGGCGTTCGCCAGCTGGTGGCGCCGCGGGCGCGATCCCCGGCGCCGCCCAGTCGCCGTGCAGTACGAGCCACCGCCAAAGATGACGCCGGCGCAAGCCGGCACGCTGCTCGACAATTCCGCGGACATGCGCGACATCACCGCGACGCTCGTGGACCTGGCCGTGCGCGGCAAGCTGCGCATCGAAGAGCATCAGAACCCGAAGTTGTTCGGCCTGTTCGGCGGCGGCGTGGAGTACACCCTGCACCGGCTCGTCAAGGAAGAGCCCCTTGCGCGACACGAGACCGAGGTTTTTGACGGCGTCTTCGGCGCACGGGGCGATACCGTCGACTTGTCGGACTTGAAGGACGAGTTTTACAAAGAGCTGCCGTCGATTCGTGACGCGATCTTCGATGAATTGACGGCCAATGGCTTCTACCGGGACCGTCCCGACAAGGTGATGCAGAAGTGGATGGGATTGGGCGTGGGCGTCGGCCTACTGGTCGGCATCGGCGGCACCTATCTCTCCAAGCTGACGCAGCTCACTCCCGTTCCGTTCATCCTCGCCGGGGTCATTTCGGCGGTCATCGTGATCATCTTCGCGCAGATCATGCCGGCGCGTACCGAAGCCGGAACGCGGGCGCTGGAGCAGGTGCTGGGATTCGAGGAATTCCTCCGGCGGGTCGAGTCCGAGCACTTGAAACGCATCATCGTCGGTCACCCGGAGCTGTTCGATAAGTTTCTGCCGTACGCGATGGCCTTCGGTGTCGAGCAGCAATTCGCCCGTGCGTTCGAAGGGATCTACACCGAGCCGCCGCGATGGTACGTCGGTCCCAGCATGACGAACTTCAACGTCAGCCATTTCTCGATCAGCATGGCGCATATGTCGAGCGTCGCGAGCACCACGATGTCGTCATCGCCGCGCAGCTCCAGCGGCTCGGGATTTGGTGGGGGCGGCAGCTCCGGCGGCGGCGGGGGAGGTGGCGGTGGCGGCGCGTTCTAAAGGTATTTCAGCCATCCCCCTAAGATGAAAGCCGGCGCCACGAAGTGCGTCACCCAGCGCGTAAAGAAAATCCCCGCCGTGGGACCGCCGGCGGGGAGTCCGGAGTAGACGCGGACATGGTCGATCGCCATGAGTACCATGACGGCGCCGCGAATCAGGTCGATCGACGCGACGCGGGACGGTGGTGCGATGGGAGCGGTGGGCGTGGGCGCGGCGAGCGGGGCGCTCATGGCGCGAACATAGTACACTGGGGCCTCATGAGCTACCGGATAGCGCTTGGCCGACCAGATGGTTATGCAGGGCCGTTTGCTCGATGCCCCCGCGTTGCAGTGCATCGACGACGGGACCCACCTCGGACGGCAGCAAGACGAGGTCGCCCATTAACATCGCCGTGCTGTCTCCCGTCTGTTTGAACGCCACCCATCAACCCAGCGCGAGCGCCGGCTTAACGACCACCTTGCCAACGGTGACATGAAGGTCACTGCGCAGAAATCCCATCCGGTAACTTTCGCCTTGCAGATTGCCCGATCTGCCCAGGACCCGATCGACTTGTTTCCAATCGATTGGCGTAGACATCGGGTATCCTTGCCGCGGTTTGGGTAGTCTGAACAATGCAGAGAAGTTGTACGTTCAAGTATCGAGCTTGGGTCCAGGCAACTTGTCGCAACCCGGGGGTACTCCTAGGACATGAAGACCATCATTCGCGTCACGCTGTTACTCGGCTCGTTGAGTTTCCTCGCACCCCGAGCACAGGGGCAGTACTTCGGCCGGAACCCTGTTCAATATGAGAACTTCCACTTCAAAGTCCTGAAGACCCAGCATTTCGACGTCTACTTCTATTCTACTCCGATCACCCTGATTTCGAGCAGACGAACGTGCTCGGCGAGCAGCCGGGCGAGGGCACGGGCGGCGTCACCGAGAGCCTGAAGCGCCGCATCATCCTGCCGATGGGCGCGTCGCTGGCCGAAACGGATCACGTGATCGGCCACGAGCTGACGCACGCGTTCCAATACGACATCACGGGCGTCGGCCGGGGATCGATGGCGACGGGACTGAATCGCGTGCCGTTGTGGTTCATCGAAGGCATGGCTGAATACATGTCGCTCGGCCCCGTCGATCCCAATACGACGATGTGGATGCGCGACGCGGTCCGGCGCGGCGAGCTGCCGAGTTTCCGGGACCTCGAGAGTTACAAGTATTTCCCCTATCGCTGGGGCCAGTCGTTCTGGGCCTACCTGGGCGGTACGTACGGCGACGACATCGTCGGCGCGCTGCTGCGCGCGGCCGGCAGGACCGGCAACGTCCAGGCGTCGCTCGAGACGATGACCCACCGCCCCGTTGACAGCCTCGTCGCGGACTGGCATAGGGCGTTGACGGAGGCCGCGCAGCCGGTCGCCGTGGCGACCGGTGTCACCCTCCCCGTGGACAAAGCGCACGTCCAACAGCAGCGCCTCATGCCGGTATCGACCAGGGGCGCGCGCCTCCTGATAAATCCGGGGAAAGAGCAACACTACAATATCGCGCCGGCGCTGAGCCCCGACGGCACGCGCATGGCCTACATCTCGGACGCGGGACTGTTTTCGTTCGACTTGTACCTCGCCAACGCGGAGAACGGCCACACGATCCGCAAGCTCGTGTCGGCCACACGGGATCCGCACCTCGAGAGCATGCAGTTCATCAACTCCGCCGGTGCGTGGAACGCCGACGGCAGCCGCTTCGTCTTTGGCGCCGTGGTGACCGGCAAACCGGCGCTGCGCATCGTCAAAGGCGATAACGGCGACCTGGTGAAGGAGATCAAGTTCCCGTCGCTGGGCGAGATCTTCAATCCAACGTGGTCGCCCGACGGCAACAAGATCGCGTTCAGCGCGCAAACAGGTGGGCTTACCGATCTCTTCATGTATGATCTTGCCAGCGGCGAGCTGCAGCGCTTGACCGATGATTCCTACGCCGATCTGCAGCCGGCGTGGTCACCCGACGGCTCGCAGATCGCGTTCGTGACGGACCGTTTTGGCACGGCGCTCGATCAACTGACCTACGGCGACTATCAGCTCGCTGTGATCAGCGCGCGCCCCGGCGGGCGGATCACGCGGCTACCGCACCTAGCCAACGCTAAGCACATCAACCCGCAGTGGAGCTCGGACGGCAGGAGCCTCTACTTCCTCGCCGATCCCGGCGGGATCACGAACGTGTTCCGGATGTCGGTGGGCGACGGGGAGATTGCGCAGGTGACGAACGTGTTCACCGGCGTCAGCGGAATTACATCATTGAGCCCGGCGCTCAGCGTCGCCCAGCGAGCGCCACGCGCCGTGTTCAGCGTGTATACGGGTGGCGGCTACGCCATCCAGGCGCTGGACGATCTCGCGACGCTGGCGGGCGGCCCCGTGACGCCTCTCCCGATCACGGCGTCCATACTGCCGCCAGTCGACCGCTCGGGTGTGGGCGCGGGAATCGCGACGGCGATCAAGGACCCCACCCCGGGACTGCCAGACGAGGGCACAGTCGCGCTCGCCAGCACGGTCAAGGCATACCATCCCAAGCTGTCGCTCGATTTCATCGCCCAACCGAGCCTCGCGATCGCGGCGGATCGCTTCGGGACGTACGTCGGCGGCGGGATCACGTTGTACTGGAGCGACATGCTCGGCGACCACAATCTCGTGACGATGGCCCAGGTGAATGGCAGGCTCGCTGACTTTGCGGCGCTGGCGGCATACCAGAACCGCAAGTCTCGGCTGAACTGGAGCGTCGCGGCGCAGCAGATCCCGTACATCACCGGGGCACTCTTCTGTTGTCCCAGAGATGTTAATGGCACCGCGTGGCAGGTGATCGACCGCTTCAAGACAACGTACCGCGAGCTCAGCGGCCAGGTCGCGTACCCATTCAATCGCTCCCGGCGCATGGAATTCTCCGCCGGCGTGCAGCAAATCACATTTGCCGAGGAGCTCGATTCTCTGGGAGTCAATCAATCTACAGGGCAGGAGTTCCACAACAGAACCGACCTGCCTACGCCGGCCCCTGGATTGACGCTGGGTGTCACGAGCGCCGCGCTGGTGCACGACAATGCGTTTTTCGGGGCGACGAGCCCGATCCTTGGGAGCCGCTGGCGGTTCGAGGTCGATCCAACGTTCGGCAGCCTCAAATTCCTCACGGCGCTGGCGGACTACCGGAAGTATGTGATGCCCGCTCGGCCGTTCACATTGGCGGGACGGATCATGCACGTCGGCCGTTACGGCAACGACGGCGAGCGTCTATACCCGCTGTTCATCGGCTATCCGAGCCTCGTGCGTGGGTATGACTTTGGAAGCCTCAGCGCGAGCGAATGCGGCAATGGCCCAACGTGCCCCATATTCGACCAGTTGTTCGGCAGCAAGATCCTCGTCGCCAACGCCGAGCTGCGCTTCCCGCCGTTTGGTCTACTGGGCCTTGGTGGCGGGTACTATGGCTTCTTGCCGGTCGAGGCCGGGATCTTTTACGATGCTGGTCTTGCGTGGACCACGTCGGAAGGCGCGCAGCTCTTCGGCAATGGCCCACGGAAAATCGTCCGCAGCACGGGCGTCTCGTTCCGTATGAACCTGTTTGGCTACGCGATCGGCCAAATGGACGTCGTGCATCCATTTGACCGGCCGCAGAAGAATTGGATGATCCGGTTGAGTTTGACCGAAGGGTTCTAGATTACTCGCCGGGTAATGTAGGGGCGCAGCATGCTGCGCCCCTACGTCGTTTCCGGCTAGCGCACAGGCAATCCGCTGGGCACCGAGGCCGGCACAAGCCCCGACAGGTCGCGGGCCGCCGGGTCGGTGAGCGACTTGAGGAATGCGACGAGCTCGCGCTGCTCCGTCTCCGTCAACTGCAACGGCGTCCGCAGCTGGAAGTCGAGCGTCTGGAGGATGGTGTCGATCGTCGCCTGGTCGCCGTGATAGCTGCTCTGCACTGCCGGCGGGAGCGTGGCGGGGTTGAACTCGCGCAATGACTTCGGCACGTCGCTATAGTGCGCGACCACCGTCTCAAGCGTCGGGAGGGTGCCGTCGTGAAAGTACGGCGCCGTCAGCTCGACATTCCGCAGCGGCGGCACGCGGAACGCGAACACGTAGAATTGATTGTTCTGGAGCTCACCGCGGCCGAGGTCGAGCGGCGCACCCCGCCCCACGCCGGGACCGAGCTGCGGCGCTCCACTGTTCGAGAAGGATTGCCCGCCAAGGAAGGGTCCGTTGTGGCAGCTCGCGCAACGCGCCCGAGTGAAGAACAGGATCGCGCCGCGTTTCTCTTCGATGCTGAGTGCGTTGTCCTGGTGACGCAGGTAATGGTCGAACGGGGAATCGGTTTTCATTAACGCGGCCATCTGAAAGGCGGCGATCGCCCGTGCGGCGTGGCTGAACGTGAGACTGTACTGCGGCAGGCCGGGATAGGCCGCGTGGAAGAGCGTAACGTACTCCGGGATGGCGAGCAGGCGCTGCATCACGGCCTGCCAGACTTGAGCCGGCTGGCTATCGCCGATCTGCGCCAGCTCGTTGGGATTGCCGAGCACATCGACGTCGCCGCGATCGCCGCGCATTTCCCGCCGGTTCAGCACCGGCATCATGGCCTGTGCGGCGATGACGTTCGGCAGATCTGGAGGCAGGGTGACCTCGGGCGGCGGCGGGCCAAAGCGGCTGAGCCGGCCGTCCCAGAAGACATAGGACAAGCCGATCGCGGTGTTGAGGAGCGACGGGGCGTTCCGCGGCACAAAGCTCCGTCCCGGACCAAGCGTGCGGGTAGTCCCAGTTCCGGTGCCACCCGTGCCGATCGCGAGCGGCAGACCGTCCGTCGCAGCGAGCGCCGGCTCGTGACACGTGGCGCACGCGATGTCGCGGTTGCCGCTCAGGACCTTGTCGAACATCAGCGCCCGCCCGAGCGCGACGAGCGCCGGATCCTGCTGCGGGGGCGCCCCAATCGGCGTCACACCCCACGGGCCGATGCTGCGCCGCAGCTGCGCATCGAGCGATTCCGGGAA
>WNFX01011375.1_pt1 | contig 14366 bp, 13 predicted proteins | sample 5400111 | NCBI WGS metagenome assembly WNFX01 (sample SAMN13153363, study PRJNA577476) | soil metagenome | isolation source: 40 cm soil or saprolite under grassland replicate 1 | place: USA:California | collected 2016-06-15 | reverse complement strand
GATCCGCACGGTGCAGTCCTACGGCCACGAGGAAGAGGATCGCGAGCGCTTCGGGGAGCGCGTCGAGCAGGCCTTCAGCACCGCGGTGAGGCGAATCGGCCAGCGCGCGCTCCTGGTCGCGCTGGTGATGCTCCTCGCCTTCGGCGCGGTGGGCGTCATCCTGTGGATCGGCGGACACGACGTGCTCGCCGGGCGCTTGAGCGCGGGCGAGCTCTCGGCCTTCGTCTTCTACGCCGTCCTCGTCGCCGGAGCGGTGGGCGCGGTGTCCGAGGTGATCGGCGATCTGCAGCGCGCGGCGGGCGCGACCGAGCGCCTGATGGAGTTGCTCGCGACCGAGGCGGCCATCCGCGCGCCGGCAAATCCCGTAGCGCTGCCCGAGCCCCGAGGAAACGAAAAAGCGGGAGAAGTGCGCTTCGAGCGCGTCACGTTTCACTATCCGTCGCGCCGGGACGCCGCGGCCCTATCGGATTTTTCCCTTGCCGTTTCGCGCGGCGAGAAGGTCGCGCTGGTGGGGCCTTCCGGCGCCGGCAAGTCCACGGTGTTCCAGCTGCTCTTGCGCTATTACGATCCCGACGCCGGCGCGATCACGCTGGACGGCGTCGAGCTGAGGAATGCCGATCCCAAGGCGGTGCGCAGGCGCATCGCGCTCGTTCCGCAGGACCCGGTGATCTTCGCCGCGAGCGTCGCCGAGAACGTGCGCTACGGCAGGCCGGAGGCGAGCGACGCCGAGGTCATCGCCGCATGCAAGGCGGCCTACGCGAGCGAGTTCATCGAGCGCCTGCCCGAGGGGATGAATTCTTTCCTGGGCGAGCGCGGCGTGCGCCTTTCGGGCGGCCAGCGCCAGCGCCTGTCGATCGCCCGCGCCCTGCTCGCCGACCGCGCGGTGCTGCTCCTGGACGAGGCGACGAGCTCGCTCGACGCCGAAAGCGAAAGCTATGTGCAAAAGGCGCTCGAGCACCTGATGCGGGGCCGCACCACGCTCATCGTCGCGCACCGCCTCGCCACCGTGAAGAATGCCGACCGCATCGTCGTCATGGACCACGGCCGCGTGATCGCCGCGGGCACGCACTCGGAGCTGGTGCGCGAGGAAGGCCTGTACGCGAGGCTCGCCGCGCTGCAGTTTCTCGGCGAAATCTCGCCCGCGGCGGTGCAATGAGGATCGTCCTCCCGCTCCTCGCGCTGCTCCTCGCGCTGCCGGCGCAGGCCGATGCGCTGCGCATCGGCTCCAAGCGCTTTACCGAGTCCTACATCCTCGGCGAGGTGCTGCGTCGCACGGTCGAAGGCAAAGTCCCCGTCGAGCACCGGCCGGGCCTCGGCAACACCGGCATCGTCTTCGCCGCGCTCAAGGCGGGCTCGATCGACCTCTACCCCGAGTACACCGGGACGATCGCGAGGGAGATCCTCAAGGTCGAGGGCAATCCGAGCATCGAGGATCTCAATGCCGCCCTCGCTCCGCTGGGCCTCGGCGTCGCGGTGCGGCTCGGCTTCAACAACAGCTACGCGCTCGCGATGCGCGAGGACCGTGCGCAGGCGCTCGCGATCCGCTCGCTTTCGGATCTCGCGAGGCACCCGGGCCTGAAGCTCGGCCTGTCGCAGGAATTCATCGGCCGCGTCGACGGCTGGCCGGGGCTGAAGGCGGCATACAAGATGCCCTACGCCACGCCGTCGGGACTCGATCACGGGCTCGCCTACGAAGCGATCGCCGCCGGCAGGATAGACGTGATGGATATTTATTCCACCGACGCGAAGATCGAGCGCTACGCCTTGCGCGTGCTGGAGGACGACAGGAGATACTTTCCCAGCTACGAGGCCGTGCTCCTTTACCGGCTCGACGTACCGAAGCGCTTTGCCGAAGCCTGGCGCGCGCTCCAGGCGCTCGAAGGCAGGATCGACGAGCGTCGCATGATCCGCATGAACGCAGCGGCCGAGGTCGAAGGCCGGAGTTTCGCGGAAGCGGCCGCGCTCATCGACGCCGAAGGCGGGACGCAGCGCGCAGGCCGGCGGAATTTCTTTAGCGCGCTGTTCGGCCCGGATTTCCTGCGGCTCACGGGCGAGCACCTGCTGCTCGTGTTCGTTTCGCTTGCCGCGAGCATCGCGCTCGGCGTGCCGCTCGGCGTCGCCGCGGCGAAGCTGCCGAAAACGGAGCAGGCGATTCTCGGAACGGTGGGCGTGATCCAGACGATTCCGTCGCTTGCGCTCTTCGCGTTCCTCATCGCGCTGACGGGCACGATCGGCACGTGGCCTGCGCTTATTGCGCTTTTCCTCTACGCGCTGCTGCCGATCGTCCGCAACACCTGTACCGGGCTCACCGGCATCGTCCGCGGCATGCGGCATGCGGCGATGGCCTTGGGCCTGGCACCGCGCGACCGGCTCTGGCTCATCGAAGTGCCGCTCGCGCTGCCCTCGATCCTCGCCGGCATAAAGACCTCGGCGGTCATCAACGTCGGCACCGCCACCATCGCCGCGTTCATCGGCGCGGGCGGCTACGGCGAGCGCATCGCCTCGGGGCTCGCGTTGAACGACAACGTGACCCTGCTCGCGGGCGCCATACCTGCGGCGGCGCTCGCCCTGCTGATCCAGGGCGCGTTCGAGCTCGGCGAGCGGCGATTCGGCTGGATGGCGCGCGCGCAGGCGCGCTCGCAGTAGCCCTTCCCAATCGGGCTATGATAGGCAATGGCCGAACGCAAGACGAAGATGGCTCCCGTTCCCATCTCGGGCCTCGCCCATATCGGCATTCGCGTGCACGACCTCGAGCGCTCGGTGCGATTCTACGCACTGCTCGGCTTCACGAAGACCGCCGGTCCGATCGGCCCCGAGCCGGTCGCCATCCTCGATCACCCATCCGGAGTGGAGCTCAACCTGGTGCTCAACGCGCCGAGCGCGAACGAACCGAACGTCCTCATGGACGTGCCCGACAAGCATCCCGGCATCACGCACTTTGCCCTCCTGTGCCCCGACATCATGGCCGCGAAAGAGCGCCTCGAGGCGGCCGGTATCCCTCTGAGCGGCGGCCCGGTGCGCTTCGGGCCCGGTGCGCAGGGAATCTTCGTGCGCGATCCGGATCGCAACGTGATCGAACTGCACCAGCGCGGTTGACAGTCGGCGCAAGAGCGGGGATCAGTGAAAGCTCACCAGGTTGGCGACCAGGTCACGGTCCAACGGATTCCCGTGGTCGCGGGGTGTTCGGCGGAAGGTTTTGACTATCCGAAGAAGTTCCACGCTGGAGGCATTGAACAAGAATTCTGTCTTTTATACGGTAGGCCTAACTCCCTGATTTCAGCGACGGTTCGTCGGCGAAGCTGACAAAAGGCGGAATACAATCTGCCTTTTAGGGTCTCTAATTCACGTTAGATTTCCGAGTTGGAGGACTGATGGGATTCTTCGATAACCTGGCGGAGACAGCCTTTAGGAAGAACCCCGATGGCTCGGATATCTATTATCCGAATGGAGTCATTGGCAAAGGGAGAATTGTGCGGGACTCCACACGCCGGCAGAAGCTTTTCAACTATCACAAGCGAATCTGTAAGTATGGCATACCGCTGATGGCCCTCTATGGCGCTGTCCTCGGCATGAGCGGCCTTACGAAAGGCCATCTAATATTCATTGGCATTGTGGCGGGATTGGCCTTCGCAAGACAGAGGTATCTTATAGCCGGTCTTCCCGTCTATTCAGAAAGACCGACGATCACAGAATTCGCCGCGCGAGGGTCCAAAGCTTTTCATCCGTTGCTTCTATTGTTTCTCGGTGCGTCCTCGCTGATTCTGATTGCTGGAGGTGTGGCGATGTCGATTCTGCTGCGTGCGTCGTTCGAAAAGATTATGTTTCCGATGATCGGGCTTATAAGCTTTGGCGTATTGGGGCTCGCATTAAGTGTCTACCTCGGACGTTAGATTGCGCAAAATGAACGGGGCGCAGATTCGGCTAGTGTTTCTTTGGATAATGACAGCCTTACTGTTGACTGCCTTCGTATCAAGCGCGCGTTGGCTTTTCGAAATGTGGCACTACCTCAAGTGGCCGGTCTTTGTCCTGATAGTCGTAGCAGCTGCGTTTAGCCGCCAACGTCGACTCAGCTGGGATGAGCGGAGCGCGCAAATTACGGCCATCGTACGACAGCATCCGTTTATTCGCGTGTGGCTGGTCATCTATGGGCTATTGCTGGCTGCCGCGATCTTCTGGGCACTTAGTACCAGCTTTGATATACGTGGGCAGTTAGGGCCGGGAGGGCTCTTTCTTTCAGTCATAGGATTGCCGGCTCCGTTTGTGATCGCGGGGCAACTAGAGTGTGCGGTTTCGGCCTGATCCAGCGAAGGCAGCCTCGAATCTCAAGAAGCACGGAGTTTCGTTCGCCGACGCCGAAGGTGTGCTTCAGGACCCGCTCGCGGTCACCGTCGAAGATCCAGACGCTGAGGGCGAACAACGTTTCATTAGCATCGGCCTGGGAAGCGCTGGTGAGTTAACAGTATGAGGACTGAATACGATTTTTCCAAAGGTAAACGTGGTGCCGTCATTCCGCAGAAGGGTAAGACGCGCATCTCGATATTCATCGACAACGCCGTACTCGACGAATTCCGAACACGGGCTGATAGATCGGGGACCGGGTATCAGACGATGATGAATGACGCACTTCGGAAATACTTATCCGAACACGACCAACCCATTACCGAGAAAACCTTGCGCCGGGTACTGCGCCAGGAGATGCCCGATTACCTGCGAGGTCTAACCACCGCATCGACTCGGACGCGCGCCAAGAGCGGCACGCGCCGGTGATGCGGGGCGTTAGATTGCTCGGTTGTCGCGGCAGCGCGCCACGAAACCGACGGCAGCCAGACCGGCCAGCCACGACAACAGCGTCAAGCGTTGAGCGTCGCACAGATGGCAAAATCGGGCATCATGGACGTTTCGTCGAAATGAACGGTCCAGGATCATGCTGAAGATCCTATTCGCCGCGGCACTCGCCGCCGGCATCGCCGCTGCATCCGCTCAGACTCAAGCTCCACAATCCGCTTCCGTCCAGCTGAAGGCGCTCCTCGACGACGATCTCGCGGCCGTTTTCCGCCGCTCGCCCTGGCAGGCGACGGTGCGCGGGGTCCCCGGCTACGACCACCTCCTCCCGGACCTGTCTTTCGCCACGCTGGAGAAAGAGCATGCCCGCGAACGTGACGCGCTGGAGCGGCTGAAGGCGATCGACGCCAGGGTGCTGCGCGGACAGGACCGCGTCTCCTATGAGCTCCTGCGCGACAAGATGGAGGCGAGCGTGGAGGCGCAGCGCTTCACGCGCGCCGAGGGCCTGGTCCTCTCGACGCTCGGAGGCGTGCAGAACGCGATGCCACGCATGGCGCAGACCACGCCCTTTCGGACCGCGGACAACTATCGCGACTTCATCAAGCGCATCAGCGCCACGCCGAAGTTCGCTCACGAGACCATCGAACGGCTGCGCGCCGGGATGAAGAGCGGATGGATGAGCCCGGTCCCCGTGCTCGATCGCGTCGTGGCCGCAATCGATGCGCATGTCGTGGACAACGTGGAGGACAGCACGCTTCTTTCTCCTTTCAGGAATTTCGCGAGCGGCGTTCCCGAGGACGAGCGCGCGGCGCTGACCGCTGCGGCCCGGCGCGCCATCGCGGAGGACTACCAGCCGGCGCTGCGCCGGTTCAAGGCGTTCATCGTGAACGAATACCGGCCCAAGGCGCCGCAAGTCGCGGGGCTCGCGGCATTGCCCGGCGGTGCCGAGTACTACGAGTTCCTCATTCGTACGCACGTGGTCCGTGGGATGAACGCGGCGGAGATTCACCAGCTGGGCCTGCGCCAGGTCGAGCGCCTGCGCAGGGAGATCGGGGAGGTCGCGCTGCAGACTGGCTTCAAGGGCACTACCGACGCGTTCATCGAAAGCCTGCGGACGGACAAGAAATATTTCTTCGATTCGTCGGACTCCGTCCTCGCCGCCTACCGTGAAGTCGGCAAGCGAGTCGATCCGCAGTTGCCGAAGCTGTTCCATGCGACTCCTCGCATGCCCTATGCGGTGCGAGCCATGACGCCGTCCGAGTCGGCCAGCAGCACGGCCGCCAACTACATGCCCGGATCGCTTCGGCTCGGCACCAGCGGCTACTTCACGATCAACGCGCCCGGCTACAAGAACGAGGCGACGTGGCGGACCGAGACGCTCTTCGTGCACGAAGCCGTGCCGGGCCACCATATGCAAGTCGCGCGAGCGGCGGAGGTGGAGAAGCTCCACCCATGGCGCTCGATGGGAAGCCGCAACGTGGCGTACAGCGAGGGCTGGGCGCTCTACGCGGAGAAGCTCGGCTTCGATCTCGGCCTCTACAAGGATCCCTTCCAGCACTACGGGCACCTGCAGGCCGAGCTCTTTCGCGTACATGGCAGGGCAGGGTGGCCTGGACCAGGATTTCGCGGTGAGCGAAGTCGATCGCTACTTCTCCAATCCTTCGCAGGCCCTCGGATACATGCTCGGCCAGCGCAAGTTCCTCGAGCTGCGCGCCCGTGCGGAGAAGGCCCTCGGTCCGAAATTCGATGTGCGCGATTTCCATGCCGTCGTGATCGATAGCGGCTCACTCCCCCTCGCCGTGCTGGAGAAGCTCGTCGACGAGTGGATCGCGGCCGGCGGCGGTCGCCCCGCGTAGCTGTCCCTCTGGCACCGAAGTATGTCTTCCGATGAACTCTTCTGAAGAGCAGAGAGGAATGACGCGATGAACAAACCAACTAAGCAGTCGCTGCCAGTTTCCGCTCTTGTGACGATCGTGGCAGCCTTCGTAATCCCCGCACGTGCTGAAGGGCCGGTCGCCCGCGTGCCGGCGGTGCAGGAGAATTCCACCAATCCAGATCTGAAGGCGATGTTCGACAACGCGCGCAACCGTGGCGGTCAAGTCATTAACCTCGTCCTTGTCCGGGGCAACGCGCCGAAACTCGCCAGGGCCGCTTCGGCCATGGCCTACGCCATCCGCTTCGACACCAAGACGCCGCGTCCGCTGGTCGAACTTGCCATCCTGCGCACGGCCCAGCTTTGGGAGGGCGATTACGAAATGAACCAGCACCGTCCGATGATGCGCGCCTGCGGCTACACGCCGCAGCAGATCGAGGCCGTCGGCAACTGGCGTGCGAGTACCCTGTTCAACGACCGGCAACGCGCGCTCCTGGCCTACGTCGACCAGGCCGCCCGCGGCGACGTCGACGACGCGACCTTCGCCGCGTTCGAGAAATTCTTCGATACGCAGGAAATCGTGGAGATAACCATCACGGTGGACACCTATGTCGGCACGGCGCTGTTCACTCGGGCGCTGAGGATCAAGATCGAGGACGACGGAAGGCTGACTGCGATCGGCAAATGTTAAGGCTTGGCCTCTATCGAGGTGTGAATCAATTGCCGCATAACAACGCGAACCCTGCGCGTCAGTCCCCGAGCTTACCCGAACGCGCTGAGCACCTTTCCGCCCGCCGTCGCCGGCTTCGCGTCGATCAACACGAAAGCCATCACGCAGGGAGCCTTGCCTCGATTGATCCAGCAGTGCACGGTGCCGCGCTGCACGAGGACGTCGCCCGCCTTGAGGTGGACCTCGCTGCCTTTCTCCAGCTCCATGTCGATCTCGCCTGAGATCACCACCGCGTAGTCGATCGAGTCGGTGCGGTGTACGCGCGGCGCGACACCGGGCGAGAACTCGATGACGCGGAAGACCGTGCCGCCGGGAAGCGTGGTGCCGACTTTCTTGGTGGAAGAGTCGGAATCGCCCGAGTTGTCGGCCGGTATCGTGTCGGTCGTCCACACGACGCAGGCCGAGGCCCCGGGCCGGTTCGAGACGATGTTCTTCGACACTTCGTCGATCTTCACGACTGCGCGTCCCTTGCCGTCGTGCCCGGTCACCACGCGCCGCACCTTGACGGTCATGACTCCTCCTCGTTGAGTTGAGCCGATTATACGAGGCCGTGTATCATCGCGTTTCGCTTCGGCCGGCGCGGCCACGAAAAGAAAGCCAGAGAATTTCCATGATCATCGGCGTTCCGGCCGAGACCCGTCCGGGCGAGACGCGCGTCGCCGCGACTCCCGAGACCGTCAAGAAGCTCGCCGCGGGCGGGCGCCACGCGATTCTGGTGCAGTCCGGCGCGGGTGTTGCCGCGAGCGTCCCCGACAGGGATTTCGAGGCGGCCGGCGCGAAAATCGTTGCGGAGGCGAAAGAGCTCGCTGCGGCCGATATCGTGCTCAAGGTGAGAGGTCCGCAGGACGGGGAAGTGGGCCTCTTCAAGCGCGGCGCGATTCTCATCGGGCTTCTCAATCCCTACGACCGCGCGACGATGGAATCCTATGCAGCCGCGGGGCTCACCTGCTTCGCCATGGAGTGGCTGCCGCGCACCACGCGCGCTCAAGGCATGGACGTGCTCTCCTCGCAGGCGAACATCGGCGGCTACAAGGCGGTGATCCTCGCCGCTGCCGAATACGGGCGCTTCATGCCCATGCTCATGACCGCGGCCGGCACGGTGAAGGCCGCGCGCGTGCTCGTCCTCGGCGCGGGCGTCGCGGGGCTGCAGGCGATCGCCACGGCGAAGCGCCTGGGAGCGGTCATCGAGGCATCCGACGTGCGCCCCGCGGTGAAGGAGCAGATCGAATCTCTGGGCGCGAAATTCCTCGACGTGCCGTATCTGACCGACGAGGAGCGCGAGATCGCGCAAGGCGTCGGCGGCTACGCGCGCCCCATGCCGGTCGACTGGATGCGGCGGCAGGCGGAGCTCGTTCACGAGCGCGCCAAGGCCGCCGACATCGTCATCACCACGGCGCTCATTCCGGGCCGGCCTGCGCCCGTCCTCTTGAGAGAGGAGACGGTCAAAGCCATGAAGCCGGGTTCGATCGTCGTCGACATGGCGATCGAGCAGGGGGGCAATTGCCCGCTGACCGAAAGGGACAAGATCGTGGTCAAGCACGGCGTGAAGCTCGTCGGCCTCTCCAACCTGCCGGCGCTGGTCGCGGCGGACGCGAGCGCGCTCTACGCGAGGAACCTCCTCAATTTCCTGAACCTGCTCGTCGATCCCAAGACCGGGGAACTGAAGTTGAACCGTGAAGACGAGATCATCGCGGGAAGCCTGGTGTGCATCAACGGAGAAGTGGTGAAGAAATCATGACCGGAACCATCGACCCCACCATCGTCAACCTCGTCGTGTTCGTCTTGGCGGTCTTCGTCGGCTATCACGTCATCTGGAACGTGACGCCCGCGCTGCACACGCCGCTCATGAGCGTGACCAACGCCATCTCGAGCGTGATCATCGTCGGCGCCATCCTCGCCGCGGGTCCGTACGAGACCGATTTCGGCGCGATCCTCGGCGCGGTCGCGGTCGGGCTTGCCGCGGTGAACGTGTTCGGCGGGTTTCTGGTCACGCAGCGCATGCTCGAGATGTTCAAGAAAAAGGCGCCGAAGGTGGAGAAGGAAAAGGCATGAGCGCCAACCAGCTCGCGCTCTGGTATCTCGCCGCCAGCGTCCTTTTCATCCTAGCGCTGAAAGGCCTCTCCTCGCCCGTGGCGGCGCGGCGCGGAAACCTCTTCGGCGTGATCGGCATGGCGATCGCGGTGCTGGTCACGCTCGCCATCACCAAGAAAATCGCCTTCATCCTCGTCGCCGCCGCGATCGGCGGAATGATCGGCGCCCTCGTCGCAAAGCGCGTGCAGATGACGCAGATGCCGCAGCTGGTCGCAGCGATGCATTCGCTCGTCGGCATGGCAGCGGTGCTCATCGCGATCGCCGTGGTCAACAACCCCGCTGCCTTCGGCGAGCACGATCCCCTGCCGCGCGGCAACCGCTTCGAGCTTTTCATCGGCAGCTTCGTCGGCGCGATCACGTTCTCGGGCAGCGTGATCGCTTTCGGCAAGCTCGCAGGCCTCGGGAAAATGTTCCGCCTTTTCTCAAGCGCGCCCGTGATATACAAGGGGCAGCACCTGCTGAACCTGGTGCTCGCCCTCGTCATGATCGGCTTCGGCGTCGCATTCTTTCTCGCCGCCGGGCGCGCGTGGGAGCCCTTCCTCATCATGCTCGCGATTGCCTTCATGCTGGGCGTGCTCATCATCATCCCGATCGGCGGCGCCGATATGCCGGTGGTGATCAGCATGCTCAACAGCTACTCGGGCTGGGCGGCGGCGGGAATCGGGTTCTCGCTCAACAACTCGATGCTGATCATCGCCGGGTCGCTCGTCGGCTCCTCGGGCGCGATCCTCTCCTACATCATGTGCAAGGCGATGAACCGCTCCTTCATCTCGGTGATCATGGGGGGGTTCGGCGCGGCCGAAGGCGCGGTCGCCGCCGGCAGCGGCGACAAGACGGTGCGTTCCGGATCGGCGGAAGACGCGAGCTTCCTGCTCGCCAACGCCGAGTCGGTGGTGATTGTGCCGGGCTACGGCCTTGCGGTCGCGCGCGCCCAGCACGCGGTGAAGGAGATGGCGCAGAAGCTCATCGCGAAGGGCGTGAACGTTCGCTACGCGATCCATCCGGTGGCGGGCCGCATGCCCGGCCACATGAACGTGCTCCTTGCCGAAGCCGAGGTGCCGTACGATCAGGTGTTCGAGATGGAGGACATCAACGGCGAGCTCGGAACGACCGACGTCGTGCTCGTTCTCGGCGCGAACGACGTGGTCAATCCGCTCGCCCACGAGAAGGGCAGTCCGATCTACGGAATGCCCATCATCGACGCGCACAAGGCGCACACGGTGCTCGTGAACAAGCGCAGCATGGCCGCCGGCTATGCGGGCCTCGACAACCCGCTCTTCTACATGGACAAGACCATGATGGTGTTCGGTGACGCCAAGAAAGTCGTCGAAGACGTCGTGAAAGCGCTAGCTTGAGTGCAAGGGATAAGATTCTTGCGCGCATCCGCAAGGCACAGGGCCGCGGCGGGAGCAAGCCCTCGCAGGCCGAGCTCGAGGCGGTCGAGACCTATTTGCGCGCCCACCCGCGGGGGACGCTGCCGCCGGTCGACGCAGATCTCCTCGCCCGCTTCCGCGCCCGGGCCGAGTCGATGCAGAGCACGACCGAGGAAGTCGCCGCCGAAGCCGACGTTCCCGCAGCCGTTGCGCGATACCTGAAAGGGGGCGGCCTTCCCCTGGCCGGGTGCGCATGGCCGCAGCTCGCGCATCTCTACTGGAGGAGCGCGGGACTCGCGCTCGAGCCGCGCGCGGCGAAGGGCGACGGCGCCGTCGGCGGGACGGGCGCGTTCGCAGCGATCGCCGAAACGGGGACGCTCATGCTCGCCTCGGGGCCGGACACCCCTGCCACGGTGAGCCTCCTGCCTGAGACGCACGTCGCGGTGGTTTCCGCGCGCCGGATCGTGGCGCACATGGAGGACGCGTGGTCGCTTGCGCGCGATGAGCTCAGGCAAATGCCGCGCGCGGTGAATTTCGTGTCGGGGCCGTCCCGCACCGCCGACATCGATCAGACGATCGTGCTCGGCGCGCACGGACCGTACCGCGTGCACATCGTTCTGGTGCGCTCCTGAATTCTTCCGCGTGAAGAACGCGGACCGTTCTCACCACAGCCGCGCCGCGCCGCGCACCCCGCTCGCGTCGCCGTGGGCCGCCTTCACGAGCCGGGTCACGACGCTGTCCGAGTAGACGTGACGGGTCCAGCGCGCGGGCACGTTGCGGACCAGGCGCTCGATCCTGGACAGCCCGCCGCCGAGCACGATGATCTCGGGATCGAGCAGATTGATGACGCTCGCCAGCGCGCGCGCGAGCCGCTCCTCGTAGCGATCGAGCGTGAGCGCGCAGCCGCGATCACCCGATTCGGCGCGCGCGGCGATATCGGCTGGCGCGCGCGCCTCTCCCGTCGCGAGCAGGTGATCGCGGGCGAGTCCCGGACCCGACAGGAAGGCTTCGATGCAGCCGTCGCGACCGCAGTTGCAGCGGGGGCCCGGCAATTCACCCGGGGTCGGCCAGGGAAGCGCGTTATGCCCCCATTCGCCGGCGATCGAGTTCACGCCTTCGATCGCCCGGCCGTCCGCGACGACTCCGCCGCCCACGCCCGTGCCGAGAATCACTCCGAACACGAGCTGCGCGCCTTTGGCCGCGCCGTCGATCGCCTCCGAGAGAGCGAAGCAGTTGGCGTCGTTCGCGAAGCGCACCTCGCGGCCGAGCCGCCGCTCGAGATCGGGCTTGACCGGCTTCCCGTTCAATGCGCTCGCGTAGGCGTTCTTGAGCACTCCCGATCCGCGTGACACCGCGCCCGGCGTGCCGATTCCCACGGTGCCGCGCGCACCGGCCTCGCGCTCCGCTTCGAGAACGAGTTGCGCGATCGCTTCGATCGCCTCCGCGTAGCTCCCGCGGGGCGCGGGCGCGCGGCGCCGCAGCAGCTCCGCGCCCGATTCGTCGAGCGCGGCGATTTCCATCTTGGTGCCGCCGATGTCCACGCCGATACGGATCATTTCGGGCGGAGCGCGGGGAATTCAATAGGCCTCGTCCCAGGGGATGCTGAGACGCATCGCGGAATTGATCATGCCGACCATGCTGTAGGTCTGCGGAAAATTCCCCCACAATTCGCCGCTGCGCGGGTCGATATGCTCCGAGAGCAGACCGTGGCGGTTGCAGCGGGCGAGTATGCTTTGGAAGAGGGCGCGGGCCTCGTCCTTGCGTCCCAGCGCCGACAGCGCGTCGATGTACCAGAAGGAACAGACCACGAAGGCGTTCTCCGGAACTCCGAAGTCATCCGGCACGCTGTAGCGGAAGACGAACTCGCCGCGCCGCAACTCCCCTTCGACCGCCTGGACCGTCGAGGCAAAGCGCGGGTCGTCGGCGCGCAGGAAATTCAGCTCGTGAAGGAGGAGCAGGCTCGCGTCCAGGTCCTCGCCGCCGAAAGTGGCGGCAAAGGTCCTGCGCTTCCCGTTCCAGGCCCGGTCGCAGATCGCCGAATGCATCGCATCGGCGCGCGCGCGCCACGCGCGCGCGCGGTCCGCGAGCCCGATGCGCGCGGCGATCTTCGCGAGGCGGTCGCACCCCGCCCAGCACATGACGCTCGAGAAGGTATGCACGCGCTGCGCCCCGCGCAGCTCCCACAGGCCGGCGTCGGGCTGGTCGAAGAGCGCCGCGGCCCGTTCGCCGAGCTGCTCGAGCTGGCGGAACAGCGACTCGTCGCTGCGCAGCGCGAGCCGCGCGTCGAAGAACACGTGCGCCGCGGCCAGGATCGCCGCACCGTAGACGTCGTGCTGGACCTGGGAATACGCCTGATTGCCGATCCTCACCGGCCCCATCCCGCGGTAGCCGGGCAGCGACCCGATTTCGCGCTCCTCGATGCCCGCCTTGCCGCTGATCGCGTACACCGGCTGCAGATCGCGACCGTTGGTGCTCGTGGCGATGTTGATGATGTAGTCGAGGTAGCGCTCCATCGGCCGGGTCGCGTTCATCCGGTTCAGCGCATTCACCACGAAGTACGCGTCGCGCAGCCAGCAGTACCGGTAGTCCCAGTTGCGGCCGCTCGCGCGCGACTCCGGGATCGAGGTGCTCACCGCAGCGACGATCGCGCCGGTATCCTCGTAGGCGTTGAGCTTCAGGGTGATGGCCGCGCGGATGATGTTCTCCTGCCATTCGTACGGGATGCCGAGATTGCGCACCCAGGCACGCCAGAAGGCGGCGGTGTCGTCGAGGAACCTGCGAAACACTTCCCCGGCGGAGCCCTGCAGGGTCTCGTCCGGCCCGAGCACGACCGACACCGGTTCCCGCAGCACGATGGGTGTCTCCTCGAGGATCGCAGTGATCGAGTAGTCGGAGGTCACCCGGAGGACCATCTCGGGCATGACGTAGCGCACGTGATTGCTGCCCCAGGTGATCGCGGGGCGGCGCGCGCCGTACTCGCACGCGGGCCGGATGCGCATGCGGATGCGCGGGCTGCCCGAGATCGGGCGCACCTGGCGCATGAGCATCACCGGGCAGAAGAGCCTGCCGAACTGCTCGAATCGCGGGGCGAGATCGGTGATTTCGACGCCGCCGCCGTGCCGGTCGAAAAGCCGCGTCTTGAGGATCGGCGTGTGCGCGATGTAGGCCTGCTCGGCGCGGGCGAAATCGGCGAGCTCGACCTCGAAGAACCCGTGGTCGTCCGCCCCGCGCCCATCGCGCAAGAGGGCGCAGAACGCCGCGTCGCTGTCGAAACGCGGCAGGCACGACCAGACGATGGTCCCGTTCGCGTCGATCAGCGCCGCGACGCTCGAGTTCCCGATCAGAGCGAGGTCGAGGCTGGTCATGACTTCTCCCGCCCGCGTTCGGCAGCCGCCAATGCGCGGCCGAGCCGCCTTCGCCCACCTTGACCGAGCAGCCTCCGACCCGGTTGATCAGCTCGAAGCCGAACTCATCGGTGAGATCGTCGCCGATGAACACCGGGAGGCGGCCCCGGAAC
>WNFX01004309.1_pt1 | contig 14366 bp, 17 predicted proteins | sample 5400111 | NCBI WGS metagenome assembly WNFX01 (sample SAMN13153363, study PRJNA577476) | soil metagenome | isolation source: 40 cm soil or saprolite under grassland replicate 1 | place: USA:California | collected 2016-06-15 | reverse complement strand
GCCATTTGCGAACGGCACGAATTCCCTGTGCACAGGAAGAGAACAGTTTTCATATCTGAGCTTTCGTCATTGCTAGGAACGTTCGATGCGACGACACTTGCATCGCACTGCGTTCGGTGCAGTGCAGGTGAGCAATCTCCGATTACAGTGAGATTGCTTCGGGTGGAAGAGCACCACCCTCGCAATGACAGGATCGAATTTTACCCAAACCTCCCCGTGATGTAATCTTCCGTCCGTTTTTGTTTGGGCGCAGTGAAGAGGGATTTTCCTTCGCCATACTCGATCAGTTCACCTTGCAGGAAGAACGCCGCATAATCAGCGGTACGGCCTGCCTGCTGCACGGAGTGAGGCACGAGAACGATCGTGTATTCCTTCTTGAGTTCCTGCAATGCGAATTCCACTTTGCCGGTTGAGATGGGGTCGAGGCCTGATGTCGGTTCATCCAGCAAAATGATTTCGGGCTGAAGCGCAAGGGAGCGCGCGAGACATAGGCGTTGCTGTTGCCCGCCTGAGAGAGCGATAGCGGGATCATCGAGTCGATCTTTGACTTCATCCCATAACGCGGCCAACTTCAGGCCTCGTTCGACCGCTTCATCCAGCTTTGACCTGTGTTTCTCACCTGCGAGTTCCAATCCATACGTCAAATTTCCGCGAATACTCAATGGTAAGACAACAGGACGCGCAAAGACCATCCCCACTTTACGGCGCAAGGCGATCACATCTGTGTCTGGGCTAAGGATATTCTCACCGTCAATAAGGATGTGACCTGAGGATGCTTTGACCTCTGTGAGATCGTTGAGGCGATTCAAGCAACGCAACAATGTTGACTTGCCGCCTCCTGCGGGACCGAAAAGAACGGTCACCGCTTTTTCACGGATTCCTAAACTGATGTCGCGCAGAGATTCGGTTCCATCTGAATATTGGAGCGAGAGATTTTCAATAATGACTTTATCCATCTTTTAACTTGCTGGTCGAGTAGGGCAAGTGCGCGAAGCGTCTTGCCCGTATCGAGACCACCTATTTCATTTAGATTTTTCCTATAACAAGTGGTCTCGATATGCCATTCGCTGCGCTCATGGCTACTCGACCACCGGATTCTTACCATTGTCTTCTTGCTCTTGCTCTTGAGCGGATAATCGTTGCGATGAGATTCATGGTAAGGACAAAGACCAAGAGAACCAATGCTGTGCCATATTGGATTTTGATTGGCATTTCAGGGACCTGGGTTGAGATCACAAAAAGATGATAAGGCAATGCCATGGTTGCATCGAAAGGTGAATGGGGAAGACGTGGTAGGAAGAATGCCGCGCCCGTAAAGAGGATCGGGGCTGTTTCGCCTGCGGCGCGTTCAAGTCCAAGGATAACGCCTGTCAGAATGCCGGGTAACGCTTCTTTCAAAACGATGCGACGAATGGTCTGCCAACCTGTAGCGCCAAGGGAAATGCTCACCGTGCGGAATGCCTGGGGCACCGAACGCAATGATTCTTCTGCAGTACTGATGATCACAGGGAGTGTCATGATCGAAAGAGTCAATGAGGCTGCAAGGATGGATGTGCCAAAATTCAAGAAAAGAACGAATAAACCAAGACCAAATAATCCGTATACAACCGATGGGATGCCTGCAAGGTTGATGATCGCGATGCGGATGGTGCGTGTGAGTGGAGTGTCAGAAGCATATTCCGAAAGATAGATCGCAGCCGCGATGCCCAAGGGAACAGAGAATATAGCTGTTCCGACCGTGAGATAGATCGTCCCAATGATGGCGGGTAGAATTCCACCTGCGCGCATGCCGTCATGTGGAAAACCCGTTAGGAACTCAAGGGAGATGGCAGGCAAGCCTTGAATAAGAATGTAAATAACTACGGCGATAATCGGGAGAATGGTCGCGATGGCCATCAATGTAATGACGGTGAAGCCTAAACGTTGCGCGAGGTGACGATTGATAGGAAGGGCGCGTTTCACGATAAGATCCTCTCGGCGCGCTTCTTTGTGCGGAAGACTACTGATGACGCCGCGATGTTCACTCCCAATGAAATGAGGAACAAAACCATGCCAATAAAAAACAGGACATGGTAATGCGTGCTTCCGTTTGCAACTTCTCCCATCTCCGCCGCGATCGTCGCGGTCATGGTGCGGACGGGAGAGAATAAGCTGCCAAGTTTCACCGCCAGGACAGGTGCATTCCCAGTCACCATCATCACAGTGATTGTTTCGCCGATGGCGCGTCCCACACCGAGCATCACAGCAGTCAATACACCGGAACGCGCCGCGGGAAATGTCACGCGCCAGATTGTCTGCCATTGCGTGGCTCCGAGTGCCCAGGCGCCTTCACGATAGGAACGGGGTACAGCATCCAGTGCATCTTCAGCGACCGAAACGATGGTAGGCACGGCGATTCCGCCCAGGAGGAGGGAACCCGTAAAGGCGGTCAGACCGGTGGGAAGATCTAAAAAGACACGCAGAAAAGGAGAGAGGACGAGAATCCCCAGAAATCCAAGTACGACTGAGGGAAGCCCGCCTAATAATTCAACTAAAGGTTTGAGAATTTCCCGCATCCAACGCGGCGCAATTTCAGAAATATAAATAGCGGTTCCGATCCCAAAAGGAACAGCAATGAGCCCAGCACCAATTGTTACGATGAGAGAGCCTGTGATGAGAGGCAAAATCCCAAAGTGATCCTCAATCGGATACCAGCGAATGCTGAGGAGTGAACTGAGACTTGTTTCTGCAAAGGTGGGAATGCCTTCGCGCACAAGAAAGAAAAAGATGAGTGCAACAAAGAGAATGGCTGAATAACCCGAAGCCTTGATTAACCGAGTGATGACAAATTCGCGCCAATTGAGAGATTTTTCCATAGTTACTCACCTTAAGACCCTAAAGGTTTCTATAGCTGATCATGACTCTGATCAATCAGGAAAAACCTTTAGGGTCTGTTTCATTTCGCAGGTACAAATCCGAGGTCAGCAACAATCTGCTGTGCCTCAGGGGAAAGAATCCAGTCGAGATATTCTTTGACAACCCCTGTTGGTTCACCATTGGTATACATGTAAAGGTCGCGTGCAATAGGATAAGTTTTGTCATTCACGGTTGCAATGGATGGCAAGACGTACGCGCTACCTGCCTCTTTCGCAATAGCAAGCACTTTCAAATCCTTGGGTACATAGCCCAGCCCATCATAGCCAATGGCATTCGGGTTCTGGCGCACTTCCGCGACAATGCCTTCGGACGAAGGAAGTAATAATGTATCCATCGAAAAGAGTGTTTTATCTTTGCTATCTCCTAATCGGATAACTGTCTCTAGGAAATAGACGTGCGTGCCCGAATTTGTTTCGCGCGACAATCGCACGATGGGCCTGTCTTCCCCGCCAACCTCAGACCAGTTGCTGATCTTGCCACTGTAAATATCTGAAATTTGTTTCAGAGTCAATTGGCTGACTGGATTTTCTGGATTCACAATCACCGCGATCGCATCACGCGCGATGATATGCTCTACAGGGTCAACACCATTGGCTTTTGCCTGAGCGGTTTCTTCATCTTTTATTTTGCGGGATGCGTTGGCAATATCCACAGTCTTGTTGATGAGGGACGCGATTCCTGTTCCGGACCCTCCACCTGTCACCGATATACGGACTTCTGGATGCTCAGCCTGATATTTCTCTGCCCAGGCGAGCGCCAAGTTAACGATGGTGTCTGAGCCTTTATTCTGTATATATGATGCTGAAGAATTAGATGCGGCCCCTTGTGAAGAAGACTTAGGGCCGCATGACGCAGAAAAAAGAAGCACAAATATTACGATGGCAATTAGTATAAAACGGTTCATCGGGTCGAATTATAGCCGAAAGCATAATTGCTGACATTGACTTAGTTACAAGTTTGCATTATGTAGAAAAACTCATAGTAGAATCGGAGAGGTACGAAGGGCTTTTCAAATTTATCCTTCTTGAGGAGGGCATCTATGCCCAGTTTTTCATTTCTTCCCAGTCAGACGAGATTCTTCGACCTGTTTGAGCAGGCCGGCGATAACCTTTTAGAGGGCGCGCGCCTACTACAGGATTTGCTCGACGATTATGTTGATATTGATAGTAAGGTCGCGAAGCTAACAGAGATCGAGAACAAAGGTGACGACATCGTCCACATAGTCACCGATCTGGCAAACGTTTCGCTGATCGCGCCGATTGACCACGAAGATGCACAGCAATTAATTAGTGCAGTGGACGACGCGTTGGATGAGATCGAGTCGGTCGCTGTGCGTATTTCCATCTTTCAGATCAAGAAGCCAACCAAGTTAGCGCGCCAGTTAGGTGGATTAATCTATAAATGTGCCAAGGAAGTTAATGCCGTTTTCCCGAGTATGCGGAACCGCAGACAGTCTGATAAAATTCGCGACCGAATCGTACGGATTAATGACCTTGAACACGAGGCGGATCAGATCTTTTGGCAAGGGTTGAAAGAAGTCTCTGCGAAGCGTGATGATGCAGTCCATTTCATCATTTGGAAGGAAATTTATGAGGGTCTTGAATCGGTGACTGACCGTATGGAGGATATAGCCGATGTGTTGCAACAGGTGTTGATCAAAAATGCCTGACGCCAGTATTATTCTTGTCATCGTTATTGTAGGGATTGCGCTCGTCTTTGATTATGTCAATGGATTTCACGATTCAGCGAATTCCATTGCTACGGTCGTCGCAACCCGTGTGCTTACACCAGGGCAGGCAGTCCTTTGGGCGGCTTTCTTCAACTTTGTAGCGGCGTTTACGTTTGGTACGGCAGTCGCGAAGACAATTGGTAGTGGGTTGATCGATGTCACCAAGGTGGATTCAGTGGTCATCATGGCCGGGTTACTCGGTGCAATTCTGTGGGATCTCTATACCTGGTATATTGGCTTGCCCACCAGTTCCTCTCATGCGCTGATTGGCGGTTACGCGGGCGCAGCCATCGTCAAAGCCGGCTTCAGTGTGATCATCGCCAAAGGTTGGACAAAGACCCTGGCGTTCATCGTGATCTCACCCTTGATTGGCTTGATCCTTGGCGCGGTGTTCATTGTAACGATTTACTGGATCTTTCGCAAAAAGACCCTCAAAGAAACGGATCACTTCTTTCGACGTGGACAATTACTCTCTGCAGCTGCCTACAGCCTCGGTCATGGAACGAATGACGCCCAGAAAACGATGGGGATCATTGCGGGAGTCCTGTTTACGCATCCTGCGCTTCGACACTGGGTCGTGGCCTCAGATGGTTCCCTTTTCATCCCGTTTTGGATTGTAATCATGGCCCATACCGCTATTGGCTTTGGTACCTTATCAGGCGGCTGGCGCATTATTCACACAATGGGTTCCAAAATTACAAAACTTAAGCCAATGGGAGGGTTTGCAGCGGAGCTGGCCGGTGCAGTGGCTCTCTTTACTTCAGCGCACTTCGGGATTCCAGTTTCGACGACGCACACAATCACAGGAGCGATCGTCGGCGTAGGTTCCATGCGGAGACTGTCTGCTGTACGATGGAATGTGGCGGGGCGCATTGTTTGGGCGTGGATATTGACCATTCCGGCAGCCGCAATTGTTTCTGCTGTGCTGTATCTTCTCCTCAGTTTCATTCAAAAGCTGATCGGATAAAATGGATTCTGTGAACGAGTCACCGGTATTTTCCATTCAAGCGCTCGATTTTTATTACGGCACATCCAAGGCTTTATCGAATATCAATCTTGAGATCGAGCCGCGCAAAGTGACTGCATTGATTGGGCCCTCCGGGTGTGGCAAATCCACCTTTTTGCGTTGTTTGAATCGGATGAACGATACGATCTCAGATACACATGTACAGGGCGAAATCCTTTTGAATGGAAAAAATATCTATGATGACGGCATGGATGTCGTCACGCTTCGACAAAGAGTAGGGATGGTCTTTCAGAAGCCGAACCCTTTCCCTCAATCCATTTACGATAACGTGGCATTTGGTCCGCGTGTGATGGGGATAGACGTAAAGATGGACGAAGTCGTTGAAAAATCACTGCAGGCCGCGGCATTATGGGATGAAGTGAAAGATGACCTGAAATCGGATGCGCTGGGTCTTTCGCTTGGGCAGCAACAGCGATTGTGTATCGCACGCGTCATTGCGATACAGCCAGAAGTGATCCTGATGGATGAGTCTACTTCTGCATTGGATCCCATTGCTACTTTGCATATCGAAGAGTTGATTGCTGAATTCAAAAAGGAATATACAATTGTGATTGTGACGCACAATATGCAGCAAGCCGCACGTGTATCAGATTATACGGGTTTGTTCTGGCTGGGGGAATTAGTGGAATTTTCTGAAACGCAGGCGATGTTTACAAAGCCCAAAAAGGAATTAACAGAGGCCTATATTACGGGAAGGATGGGATAGCCGCCACTGCTCAAGCCGCCGTTTGCGCAGCACGCGAAGCGTGTGGGACCTCGGCGGCTTAATTCCAAATAAAAAATCCGTCGGTACGCCGGATGGCAGCCGACGGATTTTTGAATTGCTTTTAGTGCTGTTGAGCACGCCAGAATTCATCATTTGTAGATTTGATCTCAGCCATTTCCCCTGTGGCGATGAATACAGTTCGCTCGCAAATATTGGTGACGCGGTCAGCCACACGTTCGAGATTATGAGCAACCCATAAGAGCCAATTGGCGCGTTCAATCGCTTTAGGATCCTGGATGACGAACATCATCAGCTCCCGATAAACCTGATTGTATAACGCATCCACTTCATCGTCCTCAACCGGGATTGTCTTCGCGGTTTCTACATCTTCATTGACAAATGCAGTCAGTGAGCGGTGAAGCATATCCACGCCGATTTGAGCCATGCGCGGGATATCAATAAGTGGCTTGAGGAGTGGCGCGTCACCCATACGGAGATTGATGTTGGCAATCCCTTTAGCATAATCGCCCATACGCTCCAATTCGGAGATGATCTCCATGCAGGATGCCAAAAGTCGCAGGTCATGTGCCATCGGCTGCTGGGTGGCAATTAGGATCATCAATTTATTTTCGATCTCAAAACGTTTCGTATTGATTAATAGATCAGCCCTTAGAATCTCCTCGGCGGATTTGAGATCCCGTTTCTTTAATGACTCTACTGAGTTCAGGATGGCTTGCTCCACCATGCTACCAAGTAAAAGCACGTCATCTTTGACTTGTTGGATTTCGTTTTCAAATGTTTTACGGAGCATAAGATCCTCAGCTCTTTTGTTGGTGGTCATAGTATTATATCTCCAAATTTATCCAAACCTGCCCGTGACATAGTCTTCCGTGCGCTTGTCCTTGGGATTGGTGAATATTCTTTTCGTGTCATCATACTCGATGACCGTGCCAGAGCGCCTGTTTTCGGTCAGCATCATCATGGCCGTGTAATTTGAAACGCGGGCGGCCTGTTGCATGTTATGAGTGACGATGACAATCGTGTAATTCTTTTTCAACTCCTGCATTAACTCTTCAATCTTGAGTGTGGAAATGGGGTCAAGCGCCGAGGCGGGTTCATCCATAAGGATGATTTCCGGTTCGACTGCCAAAGCACGCGCAATACAGAGACGTTGTTGCTGTCCGCCTGAGATCGATAGGCCGGATTGATTCAGTTTGTCTTTGACTTCCTCCCATAACGCAGCCTGCTTCAAAGATTTTTCCACAATATCATCCAGATCGCGCTTGCGTCGAACGCCATAAAGACGTGGACCGTAAGCAACATTGTCGTAGATGCTTTTGGGGAACGGATTGGGTCTCTGAAAGACCATGCCAATGCGACGACGAACATCCACAACATCTACGCCTGAGGTGTTTATATTTTCTCCATCAAGTAGAATCTCTCCATCCACGCGGGCACCGGGGGTGAGATCGTTCATGCGATTGAAGGAACGCAATAATGTGGATTTGCCACAACCAGAGGGCCCGATGATGGCTGTGATCTTGTTCATCTGGATGTTCATGTTGATGTTGGTTACAGCGCGGAATTCGCCGTAATAAACAGATAAGTTTTTAATACTCATCTTTGGCGTAAGGCTCTCGTTAAAATCTTTTGCTTCTTTAGCGGTTGATTCTTCAGGAATTGATGTTTTTACACGTAAAAGAGGTTGTTGCATTTTGCTCTCCTTATTAAGGTCAGCGGGTTACACTACCTAGCTGACGAACGCGCCACCAAACCGCTACGCGCGCTAAGATGTTCGATAGAAGAACCAGCACAATCAAAACCAGAGCAGTCGCCCAAGCCTTCGCATGCCAGTCAGGATAGGGGGATATTGCATAAGTGTAGATCAGATGAGGCAAGGTTGATACCGGCTGATTGAAATCTGTGTTCATGAATGGGTTTCCAAAGGCAGTAAATAACATTGGGGCAGCTTCGCCGGCAGCACGGGCGATAGCAAGTACCAGTCCAGTTAAAACGCCGTTGAATGCAGCGGGGAGGATCACAGAGAATGATGTTTTCCAGTCCGGAGCGCCCAATGCAAGAGAGGCTTCCCGTAGTGTGTTTGGAACCAGTTTAAGCATCTCTTCCGTGGTGCGGACGATAATAGGAAGCATGATGAAAGATAACACTATGCCTCCCGAGTATGCGGAAAAGTGACGTTGAGGCAGAACGATGATTGTATACGCAAAGATGCCCATCACAATAGATGGCACGCCTGAAATCACATCTGTACCAAAACGGATAAGCAAACCAAAAGTTGTATTTGGATGCGATGCAGCGTAGAAGGCAGTCATAATTCCAATCGGTGCAGCAATACATGCACCTAAGCCTACGGTCATCAGCGTGCCGACGATAGCATTGATAATTCCACCACCCGGAATGCCTACCGGAGTAGGAAGTTCGGTGAAAAACGCCAAATTGATGGCAGGCAGACCCTGTTGCGTGACATACCCGAGAATCCATATAAGCGGGGCCACGACAACAATTGTTGCTACAACGGTCATAATCAGCATGGATCTATTGACCAGCTTGCGCCACCGCTGGCGGCTAGCAGATTGATATTGTTTGGTGATACTGATGATGCTCATGCGCGTGCCTCTATTCTCGTCCGACCTGAAACTCGCCATATCAATAGACGGGCAACTGAATTGACAAGCAAAGTAACGACAAACAAAATTAGACCTATCTCAATCAAAGCATGAAGATAAAGATTAAACGTAGCCTCAGTGAACTCATTGGCAATAATGCTGGCCATTGTGTAACCGGGATGTAAAAGGGAGGCGGAGAGATCGAGGTTGTTTCCAATCACCATGGTGACCGCAATGGTTTCGCCAAGCGCTCGCCCTAGGCCAAGGATAATGGCACCTAATAATCCCGATGTGCCATAAGGAATGAGCACCTGTGAAATCATTTCCCAGTGTGTGGCACCTAATGCCAATGAGGCTTCGCGCTGGGCGTCCGGGATTGCCTGGAATACGTCGCGGCTGACTGCTGTAATTGTAGGGAAAACCATGATTGCCAACAGCAAACCAGCCGCAAGGCGGCTGGGACCATAAACAGGGCCTGCGAAGAGCGAAAGGAATCCCAAAGATCTGTTAAGCACTTCTGAAGTAGGACGGATGAAAACTGGAATATAAGCGAATAATCCCCATAAACCAAACACTACACTTGGAACAGCGGCAAGCAATTCAACCAAAAAACCAATCGGCTGCTTTATCCAATTGGGTGCCAATTCCGCAATGAAAATTGCTGTTCCCAAGCTCAGTGGAATGGCAACAATCAACGCGATAAAAGCTGTAACAAACGTACCCCAGATATAGGGTAGCGCTCCAAAGGTGTTCGTGATTGCAGGATCCCATTCTGAAGTGTAAATAAATTTCCAGCCAAAAGCATGGCGCGCGAGGGCGGAATTTTGCCAGAGTTCAAAACCAATTGCGAAGACCAGCAGAATGACCAAAAGGCCTGCGACTAGAATCGCAAAGCGATATAACCAATCGCCATGCTGCCATGTCTGTCGAAACTTTGCCAGCGGAAATGACCGTGCAAGAGATTCATTTTGCATTTGTGTCATGTTTTCTTTCATGAGATAAACTATCCTCTCCTGATAGAGTCCTATCAGGAGAGGAGTACGATTGAAGAGTAGATTTAGTACTCATTGCTCCAGAGGTTTGCCCTGGCAGGTAATTTGGGACATTTTTGCTTGAACTTGTTGTTTGACCGCATCAGGCAGTGGTACATAGAGAAGGTCTGTAGCATCTTTTGTGCCATCGGGACCGAATGCCCAGTTGAGGAAATCAACCAGTTTCTGAGCCTTAGTACAATCCTGTTGATCCATATAAAGAAGTAGGTAGGTGTAGCCAGCGATAGGATAAGTGTTCTTGCCTGGGCCATCCACGATAGAAAGAGACAGTTTGTCGCCTAATTGTGTACCGAAATCCTCGATGGCGGACTGCGTTGAATCAGCACCCGGGGTAACGTATTCACCGGCTTTATTCTGTAATTGGTTTAGGACAGCCTTGTTTTGAACAGCATAAGCGAGTTCAACGTAACCAATGGCACCTTCGTTCTGCGAGACTGTTCCATAGACACCTTCGTTCCCTTTACCACCTAATCCGACCGGCCATTGTACGGAGGAGGCGTTGCCAACCTTGTCTTTCCATTCTGGGCTCACCTTGGACAAATAATCAGTGAAGATAAAGGTAGTACCTGAACCATCTGAGCGATGGACAACGATGATATCCTTATCAGGCAGTTTTACATCTGGGTTAGCCTCAGTGAGAACCGGATCATTCCATTTCGTGATCTTGCCCAAGTAAATATCTGCTATGGCAGTATAAGGAAACTTGATTGGAGTAGTCAACGGTTTGCCATCCTCACCAAGCAAGTTGACTACGATTGCCTCTGCACCCGCAACAGTCGGGAACATTTGAATGCCTTGAGCGGCTTTGTATTGATCATCATTTAGGATGGCATCCGAAGCTCCAAAGTCCACGGTCTTCTCGGTGATTTGCTTGATGCCACCACCCGAACCAATGGATTGATAATTGAACTTCACTGATGGGTCTACATAAGCATAATCATAGAACCATCTGCTATAGAGTGGGAACGGGAATGTTGCGCCCGCGCCGTTGATAGCGATTGAGCCAGCAGCCGGTCCAGTGGGGCCGGGCGTGGAAGTAATTTCAACAACCTGGGTCTGTATAACAGTGACAGGCTCAGCAGGGGTGCCAGACGTGCCACATGCCGCGAGCACGAAGCTCATTGCAATGAGTGCAAACATGAACGAACGAACAAATTTAGTCATTTCTACTTTCTCCTTTATATTTTTCCTTTTTGTTTTGTATACTGACAGGATGATAACAACTACCTTTTAAGGACAATGGAAGAACAAGTTAACGTCTTGTTAAGGGTTTGCAGATCATGATTGCTAAATTGAATAGGTTATCAAAAAAATCCCCGCTTTGGGGCGGGGATGGAATGCTTATTTCATGAATTATTTTTCTTTCGTTATAGAAGTCTCTATATTACGAAGTTGTCGTGAGCAATTGGATCATCTCTTTTTCAATGTCATCGCGCACAGTGCGAAATAACTTCATGATTTCTTCCTCTATGCCTTCGGCTTTGGCAGGATCAGGGAAACTATGATGCGCGCGTTTCCCCTTCCCAAGCCAGATTGGACATTCTTCCGCCGCCGAATCACAGACGGTGACAACGAGATCGAAATCCACATTCCGGAATTCATCTGCCGTTTTCGAGCGGCCGATATGTTGAATACCGATCTCGGAAAGAGCTATCAATGCTTTAGGATGGACATAGCCTGTGGGTTTTGTTCCCGCGCTGACAGCCCGCCAGGTATCACCTAGCCGCGCGTTGATAATCGCCTCTGCCATTTGCGAACGGCAGGAATTACCCGTGCATAGGAATAAAACTTTTTTCATAATCATCTCCTCGCTTGTGGTTTTATCACGAGTTGGAGAGAATACGAGTTATTTTCTTGTTAACGATTATGCTTTCTCCAACGCATCTGCCAGCCAGGTGGTGATCTCTGCTTCTGAGGGGACGCGTCCTGATGCAACTAATTTCTCATTGATCACCAGCCCAGGGGTGGAAAGAAGCGGGTATTTCATGATCTCAACATAATCTGTTACTTTTTCAATCTGCATTTCCACGCCGAGATGATTGGCGGTGCGTTCAGCCAGCCATGCCAGTCGCTTGCAGTTATCACAACCGGGACCGAGAACTTTGATCTTAAGCATTTGGTTCCTCCTATAGAATCCAATTGAACAAATAACCTGTCAGCATGATCGCGACAGTAATGACAGCAAAGAAAGTAATGAGCAATGGAAGCTTCAGGACGCGGCGTAAGATGACTGCTTCGGGCAGGCTGAGTCCTATCACAGACATCATGAAAGCTAGCGCGGTTCCAAGCGAAGCGCCTTTTTCAAGCAGTGCACTGACAATTGGGATCATTCCTGCCGCATTGGAATAAAGCGGGATTCCCAATAGCACTGCGGTAGGCACAGACCACCAGGCTTGCTTGCCCATGATGCTTACTAACGCGGTATCAGGTACATAGCCATGAATGCCCGCGCCGATGGCAATTCCAATCAAGACATACAGCCAAACTTTGCCAACAATTTCTTTGACTGAATTTCCTGCTTGCGAAATGCGATCCTGCCAGGTCAATCTCTCTTCAGTCAGATTCACCGTTCGATGAACTTTCCAAACAAAATCTTCAACATATTGTTCCATCTTAAGTCTGCCAATGATCCAGCCTGCGAGTATGGCAATGGTCAACCCTGAAAGCACATAGAGTCCTGCCACTTTCCAGCCAAATAAACCAAACAACATCACGATGGCTATTTCATTGATGGTTGGCGCAGCAATCAGAAACGAAAACGTGACTCCGAGCGGGATACCTGCCTCCACAAAGCCAATGAAAAGCGGGACTGCTGAACATGAACAGAATGGCGTAACAATCCCAAGCATGGCAGCCAGTACGTTTCCCGCACCTTCCCGCCTTCCACCGAGAAGCGAGCGTGTACGTTCGGGACTAAAGAAGGAACGAATCATGGAGATAATGAAGATTATCCCTGAAAGCAAGAGCAGGATTTTCGGCACATCGTAAAGAAAGAATGCCAGTGACTCGCCTAAACGCGAATCACGCGGTAATTGCAAGGCTGAATATGAAATCCAATTTGCCAGCGGCTGGATCAGGTTGTACGCGGCAAGCCACAGCACAGCCGAACCCACAAGGACAAGCGCCATGCGGTTGGTCGAATACGAACTTGGATGGGTAGAGATCGTGTTCATACAATTTGAATGAGTGCTTTCTCCCCTTTGACATTGCACTTGGGGCAGGGACAATTTGCCTTCGCGTGCTTATGCTTGGGCAGTTTTGTGGTGACGCCAGTGACAGATTGAAGCGTATCCAGGATGTTGAATACCTCCGGCTTAATGACGCGGTAGTACAAATTCAAGCCATCGCGTCGGGATTCCAGCAGTCCCGCCTGTTTCAGGATGATCAACTGCTGTGAGATATAGGCCTGTCGCATACCCAACATCGCTTCCATGTGGCAGACACACTGCTCGCCGTCCCGTAGAATATCCAGGATCGCCAACCGCGTGGAGTGAGACAGGGCTTTCAGAAGATCACTTTGAGTTTCATACGCGTTCATATTCAATCACCTATATTCAGAATTCTGAATATAATATAGGTCAAAAGAAAACGCTGGTCAAAGACCAGCGTCACTAAATTGCTATGATGAACATCAGTAATTTACGGTACCGCCAAACGTTGTTCCGCCGCCCAGGTTCTTATCGGCATCATCACAAACGGTGATCAAATATTAAAAGAGCATCTTCCCAAGGTAGGTTTCTATGCCTTTGGATTTCTGATTTGAAATATCAATCCCTATTTCTTCCATCACCCTGACGGTTAGAGGATTCACATACTTCGGTTCCAAACCTGCGCTGTACGGCTCAAACATATCGTCCCCGTATTCACGGAGAAACGCTTCTGCCATTTGGCTGCGCGCGGAATTACCGGTGCAGAGAAATAGAACTCTTTGATTTTCCATTTATCTCATCCAGAGATTAAGATGAGCCTATTATCATCTGTTGCGGTTAACAAGTGTTTAACAGTATGTAATACTGAAGTTAAACTTTCAGATTTGCCACCTTTCGGTATATTACCCTCAACCATGCCGATTTATTTGCTACACAATTAGCTTAAGAATCACTCGATTTTTGTTTCAAGATACAGGGAAAGGAAAGAAAAAAACAGTTTGACAAAATCAAACTATTTAGATAATATAAATCAAATCCAATTAGTCCATTTTATTCGATCAAGTATTTGGAGAAAACAATGTCTACTAATCGGTTTGATAATCATACTACCCTTGTGGTGCCACTGTCCCACTTTGGACGCGGCGACTTAGCGCTCGCGG
>WNFX01008839.1_pt1 | contig 14369 bp, 12 predicted proteins | sample 5400111 | NCBI WGS metagenome assembly WNFX01 (sample SAMN13153363, study PRJNA577476) | soil metagenome | isolation source: 40 cm soil or saprolite under grassland replicate 1 | place: USA:California | collected 2016-06-15 | reverse complement strand
ACCGGTTCGTCATCGACGATGTTATACGCTTCTCCTGCCTTGCCCCGTTCGAGGGCTGCGACCGTGGCGGCTGCCGCATCTTCCAGATAAATCCAGGAGGTGACCGCGCGGCCCCCATCAGGCAGAGGAAGGCTTCGGCGGCGCAGGATCTCCAGGATAGGGACGAGAGATGCTGGCCCATAAAAGTATCCATAGCGGAGCGATATCCCCTCGATCCAGCCTGCTTGGGTCGCCTCCCAGATCTGCCGCTCCAATGAGCGAAACCCGGCCACGTGCCGTTCTAGTTGGGAAGAGCTTCCAGCTGGTGCGAACGGACCGTCTTCAGTGATGACCTTTTCGCCCCAGTCCCCGTAGCCGTAGCCCAGCGTCATCGACTCCGCTACGAACCTGCGTGCTCCTACCTCCCTGGCGGCAGCGAGCAGATTCGTGGTCCCACCATCGCGCAGCGCGTTGGTGGCATACATATCCTGATGGCGCAGAGGCGTCTTCTTGAGCGCGGTCAGCGCATGAATGACGGCGTCGGCTTGCACCCCCTTGACAGCTCTGAGCAGGTCGTCGCGATCCATCACATTTGCCAGGATCGGGTGAGCGCCAAGGTGAGAGAGGTGATCCCTACTCTCAGGGGAACGGGCCAACCCAAGAACTTCGTGTCCTTTTGCGATGAGGGCACGGGTCAAGGGGGTGCCCAGAGCCCCACTCGCTCCAGCAATCAGCACTTTCATGATAGCCTCCTTTATGCTGACTAGCTACGAAACTATGTATGCGCATGGCTATGGCTTGAGGTCGAGCACCGCGCGGCCTGTCTGCAAATCGACAGGCACCGAGTTCTGATGGTGCACGATCAGCCACGTGCCTTTGATCTTACGGAAGCAGGCGGTCCAACGCAGCCAGAGATCGGTCTTCTGCCCAGTGATCATGGTTCCGCTTATCCGGTTGAGGCTGTGGGTGAATGCAACGTCATCGCCCACAGTGATGTGGAGGTCGTGCATTTCATAGTCAATCGGGCCTTGGTAGACGAAGAAGACCTCTTCCCAAACTTTCCTGAATGCATCTGCTCCTATGTATCGCAGCGGGGGCACGATGTCGAACGACACGACCTCCTGCGCGTAGAGAGACATGACGCCTTCGATGTTCTTGTCACGAATCGCCTCGACCCCACCCTCTAGTACCCTTTGGATTTCGGCTTCATCGTTTTTCTTGTGTTCTTCGACTGCCATAGTTTCCTCCTGGGAAGACGCCTGTTATGAACCGCAAGTTCGAGTGGTGATTGGCTCTCGAATCCAGTGGATGGATGGGGTTGAAACCACAAGACGTGTGATGCGTTCATATGAGAACGATAAACAGGCGTCTCCGACATCGGTACATTCTCACGCTCAAAACGATCTGATTTTGGCGATCATCCTGAGATACGTCTCATTCTAGCAGGATTCCACGCCAAAAGATAGAGCACAACGAGTATTTGAACGCGCATGAGATAAGCAAGACTTCCCTATGCTTCTGAGTGTATCAGCCAGCTCAGATGCCTGGTCGATAATCAGATCCTATCCAGAAGACAAGGATGTGGTAACTGCCAGGAGCGTTCGAGTTATTTACAACTTTCTCTGATGATACCCTAGATATGGAGCGGTTTCTCCAGACATCGAAGCGTCAAGTTCCACCCTTCAGTGCAAATTCCCACCCTTCCATGTAAAATCGGTCCACCCTTCAGTTAATTTACCAGAGAGTTCGCTCCTGCCATGCGACCAACTTTCCCCTGGTGATGTGACTGGCCGGCCACGCGATCGGGAGCGAAGCTCATCACGGCGGCGATGAACCGATGTCAAACAACTCCACTGTATATTCTGTGCCAAGGGAAAGATAGGGGTGATCACGCAGTAGACGAAGCGCCTCTTCTCTTTCTTCCGCCTGGATGATGGTGTAGCCATTGAGGGGAGTTGCCCAGTTCGCCGTCAAGCCATCATGGCGGAGCGAGCACCCATGAGCCATTGGTGCTCCTTTGTCAATCAGCCTCTCCCCAAGCTTGTCAAACCATTGTGGTCACCCGTCATGCGATGCGTCTGGCGGCGTAGCTGGCCCCTTATAGAGCAGGAAAAAGTGTTTCATGGTCCTTTGCCTTTCTTACGGTCGTTGTGCTGAAGAGGCAGAGGTGGCAAGGCAATCGGCGCGACGCCTCGAATGATCCAGCTTCGCGCCGATGTGCCCGTCTCCAGTCGTCTGATGAGTTCTGACCTGCTCCCTGTCTGGCGGGAGCGTTGACGGTTGAAGCGGTTGGTCACAGCGATCATGGGAATGATGATCGCCAGAAGATCACGGAGGCGACTAGGACTGAACCACCAGCCACTGGTTGCCATCGGGATCACGGAGGTCAAACCACTTGACGCCAGAGCCCGGGCCATACAGGTCATCCTTCACTTCGTTGACCTTGACGCCCTTTGCTTTGAGCTCGTGGTACGCCGCTTCAATATTTGAAGTCGAGCAATAGAGCGTCATCGTACCAGGTTTCATGTGTTCATGCATCGTCGACAGAGTCAGCGAGGCGCCTCCTCCTGGGAGCGAAAGCGCGACCCAGTGCCGATCGCCTTGTCCGTAGTCTGTGGTGACAGACCAGCCCAATTGCTCCGCGTAGAACGCTTTGGCCTTCGCCATATCTGTGACTGCCACCATCACCATCAGAAGTTTTTCATCAGCCATTGTCATAACCTACCTTTCACATGTCGTCAAACAGCGTGTTTTGTGTCCTTCTCGCGCTTATCCGCCGTCGGCGCGTTTCCGCCAGACTCCAGTGGTGTTTTCGCGCGTCACTCTTCTGACGAACCATCGCGCAGAAATGTGACATAAGGGCGATCTTCCATCTGCTCCTCCTCTTCTATGCACAAGCCGACCAGGCGCAGGCCTGGCTACTACGATAGGGCTAACACGGCTCATACTCAAGGGCCATTTATTTAATGCCCAATACGGCGGCGACGGTATCCGCATAGCTGTTTTTGTCCCGGCGCTTGCGCTCCAGGTAGATGGAGGTCGTCGCCGCATTTTTCTGATTGAGGCGCTTCTGGATCTCCGATAACCGCGCGCCAGCATCCTCCATGGTAACCGCGAACGTATGGCGCGTAGCATGGACCCGCGATTCTCCCAGCCACTTTTGACAGATGTTGGCAATGGAGAGCTTCCCCAGCTGGTGGCCGTGGCTGCGATCATGCGCCAGGGACACCCAGAGAGGGCTCTCAGACGCAAGTTGCGCCAGGAGCGTGCCATACCACATGGACAGCCAGGTCAGCAGCGCCGCGCTCGTCGCCTGCGAGAGTTCGGTCATGATCGGCTCATCGCCCTTGGCATGGTCAAACGTGAGCGTCACGCGCCCGGTGCTCGTTTTCACAGTCACATTGCGCCAGCAGAGGCCGGCCACCTGTAAATGTTGGAATTTAGTTGTTGGAGTTTCACCAATTATCTTGGCGGGAGTGTTTTTCCTCTTCTGGCTTCTCAAGTCAATTTCTGGGGAACTGGTCGAGGAAGAGCACCCTCTGATCAACAGAGTAATTGCTAAAGAATCAACAGCTTAATGTCAAAATTTACACACATGCTCGGTCCCATCTTCGGGATCCTTTTGAGTGCCATTACGCTCGGCTACATCTTCCTTGACCGCTCCGTCAAATCGGTTTTCCGGCGAGGTGTCGCATCGGAGGTCTAGAGATAATGTGTAACGATAGGGCACAACGTGCCAGTTCTACGTCTATGAGAGCAAAGGAAAAGCAGTATCGTGAGGCGTCCGGAGAAGGAGAGGACAACTCAGCATAATATGGTTTGCTGATGGAACGAGAGGGATGAGTTTGGTTGGACGAGAGCAGAGGAAAGGAGACACGTTATGGCTACGTTAGAAGAGATCATTCTCACGTATGTCGCTGTCCTTTGCCAAGTAACCCAGCCATATCGCCATACATCCCTTGTGCTGGCTACATAGGACATCCGTTCGGAAAACAGGCGCATTTTTGGGGAGAAGATAAAATGGTGCCAGAAAGAGTGAACGCGCAGCTTTCACCTTTCTCTTCTCTCAATCTGCTCGCAAGCTAGATGGAGAGAGGAGACAATGGTTCTTTCTCAAGAGCTTAGTTTCTGAACGGATGTCCTATGTAGCCAGCACAGGGCTACACCACGAGGACCCAAGAGTGGCCTGAACGCTTCGAGAGGCAAGCCATACGACCTGAAGAGATGGAGTTGCGCATTCCATGGTGTTTTTGAACTGCTGGAAGCAACTTCCACCCTCTCTTCTCCCACTGAAGGAGGATGAACTGCGTATCCTCCCGCATCGTGGATGGAGAAACACGAACTCCTCCTGCATCCCATTCATTGGTGCATGCTAGAGCTCAGAGAACATACAGAAATGAAGAGCAACATCACTCATTTTGAGAACGCATGTACGAAGTAGCCAGCACAGGGATTGATCGTGGGTTGGCGCAGGCTATGCACGCGCACTCCAGGCAGAAGCGGGGTGGTTTCCCATCGCCGGGAACACCACGTGTGCCCGCATCCCGTGACACGTGAACCATCATCTTCGTGGAGAGTCTGCACGAGCCAACAGTGGCCTTTCCAGCATGTGTTGGCCAGGTCGGACCTCAGCGGGACGCGTCGAAACAAGGCAGGAAGCACCTGGGAAAGAGCTGTTTCCCAGCCGGGAGGTGAAACGAGGGCAACAGGGGATATCCATTCCAAAAATGCGTGAAAGAGAGCTCTCACAGCTCCATTTCCTCTCCATCAGACATGGAAGTAGTAAGTGAGAAGGTATTGATCTGACTCTTTCTTTTCTTGTTTTAGAACGGATAACCCAAGGAGCCAGCACAGAGCAAAAATGTGCTTTGCTTTTTCCTCCGTTTGAATCGCATCGCTTGAGGAGAAAAGAGATCAGAACGAGCGCATTTGCAACGGCAAGCGATCCTCACTTCTAACGGATGTGCCAAGTAGCCAATACAGTAGTAGTCAATCACATATTGGCGAAAGTACAACTCTCCCCGTGCAGCATAATGCTCTTCACGTCAGGATATGCCATAGGTGCGCCAGGCGAACAGCTTTCTTGTATTGAGTTTTACGTGGTCAACGCCGGATTTTCCAGGTACTTCCCGATGGTTTGCAGGAAGGCAGCTGCGGGTGCACCATCGACAGCCCGGTGATCAAACGTCAGGCTCAACGTCATCACGTGTCGCCACTCGGCTCCCTGCGGGTCGCGCACAAGCTTCTCGTAAATACGTCCCACGCCGAGAATAGCGCTTTCCGGCGGGTTGATGATGGGCGTGAACGCGTCGATCCCATACATGCCCAGATTGGTCACACTGAAGGTACTGCCCATGACCTCTTCACGCGTGAGGGTTCCCTCACGCGCACACAGGGTAAGTCGCTGGGTCTCCTGCGCGATTTCCCGCAGCGACCTGCGGTCAGCATCACGTACCACCGGTACGATCAGGCCCTCATCCAGAGCGACAGCTACACCAATATGAATCGCCTGCACGAGTTGGACTTGTTCTCCCTCGAGCCAGGCGTTCAAACGTGGATGCCCTTTGAGGGCACGTGCGACTGCTTTGACGACCAAGTCGGTGTACGTCAGGGCAAACTGCTGTTTCAATTCCTCCCGCAGCTGCACCAGGGCAGACACATCCACCTCGGTGATCAGTGTCACCTGGGCCGAGTTCTGCAAGCTCTGATGCATGCGTCGAGCAATGGCTCCGCGCATCCCTATCAATGGAATGACCTGCTCGGCTGCAGGCAAGGCCGGCGGAACCGATGTGGCTGGCTGGGCAGCGATCACCCGCTGCACGTCCTCAACGGTAATACGCCCCCCTGGCCCACTGCCTCGCACTTGACCCAGGTCGATGCCGTGTTCTTGCGCCAGTCGCCGGGCTGCAGGGATGACTTGTACCGTTGCCGACGCTGCCGTAGGTGGGGCTGGACGGGCCGCCTCGTCGATCGCTCGCTGCACGTCTTCGGTCACAATACGTCCTCCTGGCCCACTGCCTCGCACCTGGCTCAGATCGATGCCAAGTTCTTTCGCCATCCGGCGAGCTACCGGTGTGACCTGTACCGTGGGTTGTGAGGAGGCTACCGGTGGCACAGGCGTTGAGGCACCTGTCGCTGACTCCACTGGCTCAGTGGGAGCCTCCGCACTCGCTCTCACCTCATCGGCGGTCTCTATCAAGCAGAGCGCCGTGCGTACGGGCACCGTCTCTCCTTCCGCCACCAGAATGCGCGCAAGCACTCCTGAGACCTCCGCTTCCACCTCTGAGGTGACTTTGGCCGCCTCCACTTCCACCAGAGGCTCGCCTGCCGTCACCGTATCACCCTCGTGCTTGAGCCAGCGCACAATTGTGCCGTCGGCCATCCCCATGCTCCACTGTGGTAACACGATCTCTGTTGCCATGCTCGTTCGTTCCTTTTCAACCGCCTCGTCTTCACCCCCGTCTTATTCCATCACAGCATGGATAGCCGACACAATGGTGCTGGCCGTCGGATACATGAGCTGCTCCAGGGGAGGCGAGAAGGGAATATGCACATCCGGAACCGCCAGACGTTTGATGGGCGCTTTCAGGTTCCAGAAGCCTTCCTCGGCGACGATGGCGGCGATCTCGGCGGCGGCTCCACAGGTGCGGTGCGCCTCCTCCACCACCACTAGCCGTCCGGTCTTAGCCACTGAGGTGAGAATGGTCTCTTTATCCAGGGGCACCAGCGTCCGTGGGTCGATCACCTCAACACTCACCCCTTCTTTGGTCAGCGTTTCAGCAGCGGTCAGCGCCTCTTGCACGCGGGAAGCCACGGCGACGATGGTCACGTCGGTCCCGGCGCGTTTGACCTCGGCCACGCCAAAGGGAATCAGGTATTCCTCGTCGGGAACCTCTCCCCTCGCTCCCCACAGCATCCCATCCTCAAAGCTGATTACCGGGTCGTCTTCGCGGATCGCGGTTTTCAGCAGGCCTTTCATGTCATAGGGGGTGCTGGGCGCGATGATCTTGAGGCCGGGGACGTTCATGAACATGGGGTAGTTGCGATCCGAATGCTGGGCCGCGTTGGCACCGCCAAAGAACATGCTGGCACGCAGCACCAGCGGCACGCGTGTCTGTCCTCCATACATATAGGTTGTCTTGGCGGCCATGCTCACAATCTGGTCCATCGCCACGTAGAGAAAGCTGGCGATGGTGAGGTCCACAATGGGGCGCATGCCGACCATGGCTGAGCCAATGGCTGCACCGACGAACCCCGCTTCCGAGAGCGGGACGTCGCGTAAGCGATCTGCCCCGAATTCGTCCTTGAAACCCGTCATCGTGCCAAACACGTTGGCTTCGGCATCTTCGCCCATGATGAACACGTGTGGGTCACGGCGCATCTCTTCGCGCATGGCCTCGCCAATCGCTTGTAAATAGGTGATCTGGCGCATGGTGGTGCTCCTTCTCTCTTTCTCTGGCTTACCGTGTGATCGGGATGGGATGAACGTAGAGCCCCTCAAAGGCTTCTTCGGGATCGGGATAGGCGCTTTCACGGGCGAAGGCCATGGCGGCCCGGATGTCCTCCTGAGCGCCCTGCTCGATCTGTGTCGCCTCGTCTTCGGTGAGGAGCCCGTTCTCGAGCAAACGGGCGCGCAGGATGCCGAGGGGGTCGCGTCCTTTCCAGCGCATGAGTTCTTCCTCGCTGCGATACTGGAGACTGTCCATCAGCGGCCCCTCGGCATGATGGCGGAAGCGGTAGGTTTTGGCTTCGACCAGGGAGGGTCCCTGCCCTGCCCGTGCGCGCTGGACGGCCTCGCTGACCACTTCATAGACCGCAATGGCGTCCTGACCGTCGACCGTGACGCCAGGGATATTGTAGGCCTTCGCCCGCTCAGAAATATTGTGGACAGAGACGGCTTTTTCCGCTGGGACGGTCACCGCATAGCCGTTGTTTTCACACAGGTAGATGACGGGCAATTTCCAGACCGCGGCGAGGTTCATTCCTTCGTGAACGGCTCCCTCACTGGAGGCGCCATCGCCGAAGAAACACAGGCTGACGCGGTCGGTCCCTTGCATCTTTGCCCCCAGGGCCGCACCTGCCGCAATGGGGATGCCGGAGCCGAGAATACTGGTTTCGCCCACGCTGCCGATACTGAAGTCGGCCAGGTGCATGGAGCCGCTCTTGCCTCGGTTGACCCCGGTCCGCTTGCCAAGCAGTTCGGCCATCAGCCCTTTTAACTGGGCCCCCTTGCCAATGGGGTGACCGTGCGAGCGATGGTTACCGACCATGTAGTCGTCGAGGCGCAACGCCATGCACGCCCCCACAATTTCGCCTTCCTGGCCTATGCTCGTGTGGGCAGCTCCAGGAATTTCGCCTGAGGCAACCATATCGATAACGTTCTCTTCAAAGCGTCGAATGCGTACCATCCGACGATACATCTCTACCAGTTGTTCGTTCGTCGGTTCCATACTGTCTCCTCCTTCTTGCTCAGACTGAACATGCCTCCCAATATTTAATGAGATCGCTGAACGGATTACCTGAGATCCCAGGCGTCCTTACCCCTTTGCTTCCTTATTTCTCTACCGAAATCGCTCCCATCAGTTCGAGGATACGCGTGGGTGTCAACGGCTGCTCGGTGATCTTCACGCCAAGTGCATCCGAGATAGCATTGATGATAGCAGGCGGTGCACAGATCGCACCGCCCTCGCCTACACCCCGGAAGTTGACCGGACTGATCGCCGGCGTCTCCAGGTGGTCAATCTCGATGGGAGGAATCTCCATTGCCGTTGGCACGAGATAATCCATGAAGGTCGAGGTCAAGAATTGCCCATTTTCATCGTAGATGGCGTGCTCGTAGAGGACACCTCCAATGCCCTGAGCGGTGCCGCCACACACCTGCCCCTCGACGACCGCCGGATTGATCATCGTTCCACAGTCCTCCACCACCAGGTAGCGCGTGATCTCTACCTTGCCGCTGCGCGGGTCTATCTCCACCCAGCAGCAGTGGGTCGCCTGCGCCCATCCACCCTCGCCTCCATCATAGGCATACGTGGCAACGAGTTCGGTCGGCGAACCCGGCGGCAGGTTTGTGGGCGCGAGGTAGACCAGCATGGCAATTTGCGCGCCCGTGCCAAAGAGGCTGAATGGCCCCATCTGCGTATCCCCGTGGACCACTTTGACATGCTCAAAAGGCACGCCCAGCTCGGTTGCTACAATCTGGGCCAGCGTCGTCTCGTGACTCTGACCGTGTGGCACCTGCGCCGTATACGCGGTCACATGGCCGGTTGGCTCGATCTTCACGATGGCTGGCTCTTTCGCTCCTCCTAGCATCGCCATGTAATCTGCACCGCCCGGGGCTGGCTCGATGAAGGTCGCCAGGCCAAAGCCGACTACGCGACCGTCCGCACGCAAACGTTTCTGCTCTTCGCGAAAGCGTGGGATATCCGCCAGTTCAACAGCGCGTTCGAGGGTTTCGCGTGCGCTTATCCGCTCAATGGTCAAACCAACCGCATTCTTATACGGCTGCTCTTCCTTCGTAAGGATGTTCTTGCGACGCACCTCGACCGGATCCAGCCCCAGCTCGCGCGCGATAATATCCGCGAGTCCTTCTCGCACCCAGGTCTCCACAGCCCAGGGACCGCGATAGGCAACATAGGGTGCCTTGTTCGTCGTGACAACGGTCGCATCAAACGCATAGCTTAGGAAACGGTATGGCCCTGGCAGCACCAAGCGCACGATCGTGGTGAACAGCGCGGGATTGAGGGGAGTTACCTGATAGGCACCCGCGTCGAGGATCATCCTGACCTTTAGCCCCAGGATAGTGCCATCGTTCTTTACCGCCGCTTCCAGCGTCAATGTATCTTCGCGTGCATGACCACCGGCGGTCAGGTTCTCGCGGCGATCCTCGATCCACTTTACCGATCGACCGGTCTGCATGGCCGCCGCCGCGACCAGGATATCCTCGCGGTAGACCCCAAACTTCAGGCCGAACGCACCGCCAATATCAGGAGCAATGACGCGAATGCGGTGACCAGGAAGGTTAAGTTGTGCTCCCAGGAAAAAGCGCATTGCGTTATGGGACTGCGTCGCGGCATAATACGTTAACTCGCCTGTGGACGTATCGTAGGTCGCCACCCCTCCGCGCGTCTCCATCGGCACGTTGATGTAGCGATGCTGGCGAAACGTCTCTGTCAGCACGCGATCAGCAGCGCTGAACGCCCCATCAATATCGCCGTAGGTAAACGTGTCATGGTAGGCGATATTATCGCCCACTTCTTCGTACAACGGCGCACTCGCCGGATCAAGCGCGACATCCAGACTCGGTACTGGCGGCAAGGGATCAAAATCGACCTGGATGAGGTCTATCGCATCCTCGGCAATATAGCGACTGTCCGCCACGACCATCGCGATGGGATCGCCAACAAAGCGCACTTTATCAGACGTGAGCGCCGTATGCGGCAGGGACTTTGCGCCCGGCAACGAGGCATCGATCTGGATGGGATTCACCACACCAACAAGATCGGCTGCCGTGAAGACAGCTACCACCCCGGGCAAGGCCCTGGCCTCGCTGGCATCGACGGTGATGCGTGCGTGGGAATACGGGCTGCGGAGAAATGCCGCGTGTGCCATGTTGGGGAACTTGAGGTCGTCCACATAGCGACCCTGCCCGGTGAGAAACCGGGGGTCCTCAACACGCTTGACGCTCGCGCCAACATAATTGCCAATTACACTTCCGCTAACAGCCATCGTTCTCTTCTCCTCCTTCGTGCATGCGAGCAGCGACGCCAGTGCGTCTTACCACGCTCATCTCGCATGATCAGTTGCCTTGTGAGCGGGCGGCCTATTCCATGATTGAAGCAGGCACTGGTGCAGCAGAGGCTTCCCGCATCTTCTCAGCAGCCAGGCGCACCGCATTCACGATGTTCTGGTAGCCGGTGCAGCGGCAGATGTTGCCGGAAAGGGCCGGGCGAATCTCTTCCTCTTTGGGGTCGGGATTCTCGGTGAGGAACGCGTAGACGGACATGACAAAGCCCGGAGTGCAGAAACCGCACTGCATGCCGTGACATTCCCAGAAGGCCTCTTGCACGGGATGCAGCTTCCCTCCGGTCGCAATTCCCTCAATCGTGATGATCTCCTGCCCATTGGCCTGCACTGCGAACATCAGGCACGAGCGCACGGCTTCCCCGTTGACCATGACGGTACACGCGCCGCACACCCCATGTTCACAGCCCAGATGGGTGCCTGTCAGTTCCAGGTCGTCGCGCAGAAAGTCCGCCAGCGTCTTGCGCGGTTCGGCCAGGCCTTCACGACGGACCCCATTCACGGTCAGCTCGATGAGCTGTTTCTTACTTGCCATGACGTTTTTCTCTCCTTTGCTGGAGGCAACTGGTCACCGCGCACGCTGTACGGCTTCGGTCAAGGCCTGTTCTACAAGGTTTCTGGCAACATATTTACGATATGCAGCAGTAGCATGAATGTCGCTGAGCGGATGGATGTCATTGACAACTTCCGAGGCGGCAACCGCAATGACCTGCTCATCTGGCTTCTGACCGATGAGCGCCTGCTCTGTACTGCGAGAGCGGACAGTTGTCTCCCCCACGCCGAAGAGGGCAATGTGTGCGCCTGTACAGGTGCGCGCGTTGTCCAACGTGACGGTTGCAGCGACGCCGACCAGCGCGAAATCTCCATGCCTGCGAGCGACTTCCATAAAGGACCACCCGCTACCGACAGGGAGCGCGGGAAAAGAAACTTCACGAAGCAGTTCACCGGTGTCAAGCGCGGTTGTCAGAAAGGAGACAAAAAACTCGTCAGATTTGAGCGTGCGCCTGCTGCCGCTGGAATCAACGACGGTAAAAGTAGCATCGAGGGCCAGAGCAAGCGCGGGTAGTTCTGCCGCCGGGTCTGCATGGACGAGACTTCCGCCCACTGTACCACGATTGCGAATCTGGGGATGACCGACCCACTCGACCGCGGCAGAGAGCAGAGGGAATTGCTCACGTACTACTGGCGAACGTTCGAGGGTGCGATGTCGTGTGCGTGCGCCAATGGATAATCCAGCGTCGCTGGCTTGAATGTAGTCAAGCTCACGCACAGGGTTAATGTCGATCAGCACGGCAGGTTGCGCCAGGCGCAGGGCAAGAAGCGGAACCAGACTCTGTCCTCCGGCTAGAATCTTGGCATCGTCACTATAGTGCGCGAGAAGGGCGCACGTTTCCTCGACGCTGGTAGGGGCGAAATACTCAAAGGGAGCAGGTTTCATAGGCACTCTCCTTTGCGGGTGAATGTGCTCATCGTAAAATACTGTGACGAACAATTCGGGCAAGCGATCGTAATACGCGAAGGAAAGACATCAGCTTGCCTGGTGCGATAACTCTACGAGAAAGTATAAATCAGAATTTTCCAAAAAACAAGTGGATTCAACTTTGGTGAATTTCACTTCGCAAAAACAGAATTGAAATTCACCAAAGGAGATCTGGCAACAAGATCACGGTATCAAGCAAACGACGCCGAACTAGTGATGCTTTGCTCGTGCTGCGTCTGAAGGCGGTGCTAAGGTGCTGTCCAGTATGACGTGAAAATGTACGAGCGATATGCCTTCATGCACATCGCGCACGTCAGCATCATCCGCCATAATCTCCGAGTCGGCAGCCAGGTAGGCGGTGATCAAGCCGATGAAGAGGCGGGCGAGTACTGCCGGGTCTCCACTCACAAACTCCCCGCAGTGCTGCCCTTCAAGAAATAGTTGGGTGAGAAGTGTTCTCGCCTCCTGCAAGCGATGATAGCCTTCAGCTTCTACAGTAGATTCGAGGTTTGGAGCCGCAGTTGAGGAACTGCGCAGGAACAGACGCCCATAGTTGGGATGCTGATGGTAAAAGGAGATCGCGTAGTCGACGAATTGGTGGAGCTTCTGGCGAGGTGGGCAGCTGAGGGCAAACAGTTCGCGCATCCCTTGCATGAGATCGTCGCCGCGTCGTGCCAGCACCCCGATGAAGAGCGCTTCCTTGTTATCAAAGAAGCGATAGAGGGCGCTGGTGGAGAACTCTGCCCGTTCGGCGATCTCCTGGAGAGAGGCCTCGTGATAGCCCTTCAACCCAAAGACATGCTCAGCTGCGTCCAGAATGTCCTGCCGACTGAGTTCCTTACGGCCATAGCGTCGCCGTTCCCGCTGGCCTGCCACCCTGGTTGGCTCCCCCATAGTCTCATCCTCCCTGCTCTGTTTCAACTCGTGATTGACTTGTAAGGAAATGTTCAATGCTATTCATCTTAGCTTACCCGTCAACATGCCTCTTTTCCATCCAAACGTCCATCAGAGTTTACGTCCCGACTTTCAGCAGATCGCTGATGAGTTGCTTGACAAGGTCCAGATGTCCCTGCATCCGTTTCTATACGTATTTTACCAGATAAACAAGAGTATTATCCCTTTTTACATCGGTACGATTTGAAAACATGAATTTGATTATACCACGCAATATTTGTGTATCCTCTATTTACGTAGAGCGATATGTTGGCCTGAGGAGGGCGTTGAGAGGACATCAAAGGGGGGAAAGAGCGGGAGACGGGACTCGAACCCGCGACCACCTGCTTGGCAGGCGATCACACGCTCGCCGTCTGGTCTACATCGGCCTGAGGACCGGTTTCATGCGACACACATGGAAGGTGAGCGGTCGATCCAAGTCCGATGGCGTTTCACAGGCCAGAGCCATGATTTGCATGAACTGCTCGAAGGTGAACGTCGCCGGTGCTCCAGGGCGCTGTTCGTCGGTCAAGAGGACTTCGATCGCCTGACTGAGGAGTTTCGGCTTTCCGGTCTCTTCGATGGCTTGCAGACGCGACTGGGCTGTGTGCCAGCGTTCTCGCCACAGTCGCACCGTCTCATGATCCAGGTGCAGATCCTGGACGATCTTCGTATTGCTTGCTCCTGCCACTGCCGCCAGAATAATCCTCCCTCGCTTCACCAGCCGTTGGGGGCTCGTTGTACGGCGCAGCAGGTGTTGCAGAAGGTCTTGCTGCAAGGGACTGAGATGTAACAGGGAAGCGTGTGGATGAGCCATGTTCTCTTTCTCCTCTTTCTTGATCTCCTTCCTTCTCGTCTATCATATTCTTCCGACTTATTTCTGCGTGGCTGTACTAGAGAGCTGGATGCAGTGAAAGCTGCACGTCCGGTGTGCGCCGTGAGGCGCTTTGAGATATCCCTGTCGCAGACAGGAAGAACTAGGGAAGTGTTCTTGAGCCACCAGCTTACCTGGAGGCGAAAGCCAAACGGAACAAAAGCATGCTGGTGTAGCGGCGTATGCTTGAAAGCGTTGGAAAGCATGGCAACCGCCCGGCTCGCCCACCATGGGTAAAGCTAAACTGCTTGAACTCTCATCTCGACTTGGTGAACATGCGCGCCCATCGGAAGAACGCTT
>WNFX01004725.1_pt1 | contig 14372 bp, 16 predicted proteins | sample 5400111 | NCBI WGS metagenome assembly WNFX01 (sample SAMN13153363, study PRJNA577476) | soil metagenome | isolation source: 40 cm soil or saprolite under grassland replicate 1 | place: USA:California | collected 2016-06-15 | reverse complement strand
TTCTCCGGGCCACCCATGGCCCCGGCTAGCTCCCGGCGACGGCGGACCTCTTCGATCTCAGGCATCCAGCCTCCCGCCGTGTCGCCCCGCGGCGGGTTCGCTCGATCATCTGCTCCGCTCACGTGCACCTCCCCCCGGATGAGCGGTACGGCACGGCCCGCAGAATGTCGCCGCTTATCGTGGTCGTCGCGGTGCCGGGTTCGACGAACCACTCTCGCCCGAACAGGAGCCCGAAGATAGGTGCCGGCAGCGCCAGCATCGCCCGGCCCATGCGCGCTGTCCTGCCTGGTCGGCGGACATAGGACCGATGGGCGGCGAGAGCCGCGCCCTTCTGCGGCGCGAAGCGGCGCACGTCCACACGATGCGTGATCGCGGACCGGGGAGTGTACGCCGCGCGGATGACCCGCGGGTCGTAACGGACCACGAGCCTGAGCAGCCGCATCAGGTTGAAGACCGGGACGATGAGTTCTCGCGGGAGCGTCGCCTCCAGGACCCCCAGATGCACAATCCGGGCTACGCCCAGCACCGAGGCGCTCGCCCGCAATTCCTGCAGCCGCCGGGCGGTGCCCGCGCCCGCCGCCTCGCCCATGACCCCGTCAGTAGCCACGGCCACGACGACCCGGTTTCCCTCGGCGGCCAGCCGCGCCAGGGTGCCACCAGTCAGCAGCACCTCGTCGCCCGGATGGGCATGAAAAGCAAGAATCGTCGCCATGCTGACCATCTTCGCCCTGCTCAGCCAGCTGGCGAACGGGATCCCTCACCCTGGAGTTCGTCGGTCCGCGGGCACGACTGGCGGGGCGCCGATAGTCACGGTTCCTTGGTGTCTATTCCCGAACGGCTGCCGCGGCCGGTCGAGTCATTGTTCCCGGCTTTCGCGAGAAACCGCCGCAGCGCATCCGCCGTCGGCGGGTCGGCCCCGGGACGCGTGCAGGTCAGCGCGGCGGCCGCCAATGCCTGGCCAATGATCTCGTGCAGCACGTCCTGCTGGGAGGCCACGCACCCGGCAAGCGCCTCGGGCGACAGCATCCCGAGATCGGCCAGCCCGGCGAGCAGGGCGGCGGTGAATGAACGAGAGGCCACGATCGCGCCCGCACGGCCTCTCGTTACCACCAGGACCTGGGTGGCGCGGCCGCGGCCGAGAAACTGGGGCGCGAGCTGGGCAGGCGTGCGGCCGGGAAACAGGAAGGCGAGGTCTTCGTCGCTCATCTTCACGATGTGAGCGCATGCGGAGGCCCTCGCCGCGGTGACGGCTGCTCGGCGGCTGTCGGGTGTGATTGTCGGCCTGACGTTGGGGTCGTAGCTGGTCACCACGTCACCACGACGGCAAACCGATTCAGCAAGCCGAAGCACATGCTCCCCGCCCGGCGCGAGCAGCACGCCGAGAGAGCCGACGTGTAAAGCTGTGCTCCCCTCAGCGAGCCGGACCTCACCCACGTCCCAGCTGAGCTCGAACTCGTATGTGGCGGCGCCCTGGGCGTCCAGCCTGGCCAGCGCGCGGCTGGTGGGTCGGCTCGCGGGGCCCGCGACGATTACCTGAACACCGTTCCTCTCCAGGTGCGCGCGGATGAGCGCGCCATAGTCGTCGGCGCCGATCTGGGTGACCAGCGCGGTGGGCTGCCCGAGCCGGCTGAGCGCGACCGCGACATTGGCCGGGCTCCCGCCCGGGTGGACGGTGAGCTGATCGTGGGTGTGGTCGCCGCTTGGGGCGACCACATCGACGAGTGACTCACCGACGACCGTGATCACCTCGGGCCACTCCCGGTCCGGTGAGCGGCAACGCCGAGGCTCATCGTGAGCCTGCCCGCGCGAGCAGAGCGGTCGCCAGCGAACTGTCGATGACGAGGCTGTCGGCGTAACCGCCGGCGATCGCGGCGCGGACAGCGTCGGCCTTGGCCGCACCGCCAGCGACCGCGATGACTTCGTCGATCGCGCGCAGCTCAGGGCCGCCTATCGAGATGCAGCGCTCGGTGAAGTCGGTCGCCACCTGGGCGCCGCCGGCGTCGAGCAGCACCGCGCCTATCTCCGCCACCACCCCCTGCCCGCGCAGGATCACCGTCTGGCTCTGCGGCAGCGAGTCGTAGAGCTGTGATCGCGGCGGTGCCCACGAGCCGACCGCGACCACCGCCTTGGTGACGGTGCGGAAGCGCTCGTAGGCATCACTGACCTCAGGGCTCTGCCGCAGCGACGCGGCCGTCCTGGCGTCGGGCAGCACCTGCGGCGCGTAAATGGCATAGCACAGGCCGCCGGTGCGGGCGGAGATCTGCCGCACCAGCTCCACGCTGTTCTCATCGGTGTTGACGCCGAACAGGGCGCCGGTGAGCTGCACCACCGGGCACGGCGCGAGCCCTGCGATCTCCTCCGCCATCAGCGTCAGAGTCCGGCCGTAACCGACGCCGACGACGTCATCGACCGTGACGATCTCCTTGAGCAGGGCCGCCGCGGCGTGCGCGAGCTGCTGGCGCATCTGTGCTTCCGGTTCCACCGGCGTATCCACGACGATCGCGTGCCGCAGCCCGAACGCCTCGCGCAGCCCCTGCGCCAGGGACGCGTCGAGCCCGGCAGGCAGCCGGATCTCGATGTGCACGATGCCTTCCGCGCGCGCGTCGTCGAGGATCCTCGCCACCTTGAACCGGCTCACACCGAACTCTTCGGCGATCTCGCTCTTGGAGCGGCCGTCGAGGAAGAACCGGCGCGCGATGCTGGCGGTACGAACCAGCTCGGCGGGCGCAAGGCCAGCGAACCTCCCGCGCGGCTCCGCCGCCATCGGTTGCCTCCTGCCTGGTCACAACTCGGTAAACCCAGCATCAATCAGCCGAATAAATGCGGCCGGAGCCTTGACGCCCTGATGTGCGTGCGATCCACTATGGGTACTTCTGAGCATAGTTCCGCTCATTTGAGCGGTCAAGAGGGAGGTCACCGTGTACGGCCGACGATTCAGATTTGGCAGATGGCTGATGGCTTCGGCATGCGCCGCCCTCACGGTGGCCGTTGTCGGCGCCTGTTCCTCATCGGGCGGCAGTTCCGGCCAGGCGAGCGGTCAGCAGACCATCACGGTCGCCGTCGTCGACAACCCCCAGATGGTCGACATCCAGAAGCTGACGCCGAAGGGGTTCACCGCGTCGCACCCGAACATCAAGGTCAAGTACGTGACGCTGGACGAAAACACGCTGCGCGACCAGGTCACCAAGGACGTCGCCGCGGGCGGCGGCCAGTTCGACGTTGTGATGATCGGGCCGTACGAGGTGCCGACCTGGGCGAAGAACCACTGGATCGACGACCTCTCGCAGCAGGCGTCGAGCGACACGGCCTACAACGTGAACGACCTCATCAAGCCGATCAGGGACAGCCTGAGCGTGAACGGCCACCTTTACGCCTCGCCGTTCTACGGCGAGTCGTCGTTCCTGATGTACCGCAAGGACCTGCTGGCCAAGGCGGGCCTGACCATGCCGGCCCACCCGACGTGGGCCCAGGTCGCGGCCATCGCCAAGAAGCTCAACAATCCCGCCACGGGGATGGCGGGGATCTGCCTGCGCGGCAAGACCGGGTGGGGGGAGAACCTCGCACCCCTCGACACCGTGGTCAACACCTTCGGCGGCCAGTGGTACGACATGAACTGGAACGCCCACCTGACCGCCCCAGCGTTCGAGCAGGCCACCAACTTCTATGTGAACCTCATCAAGACCGCGGGTGAGCCCGGCGCCGGGAACTTCAGCTTCAACGAGTGCGCTAACGCGATGCAGCAGCAGAAGGCCGCCATGTGGTACGACGCGACCGTGGGCGCTTCAGTGATCGACGACCCCAAGTCAAGCCCGATCGCGGGCAAGCTCGGTTTCGCGCCCGCGCCCGTCGATATGACGCAGAACTCCGGCTGGCTGTGGTCGTGGGCGCTGTCGATCGAGTCCTCCTCCAAGCACAAGTCCGCGGCCTGGACCTACATCAGCTGGGCGACCTCCAAGCAGTACATCCAGTACGCCGGCCAACAGCTTGGCTGGGCCAGCGTGCCGCCGGGCAGCCGCTACTCGACCTATTCGAACCCCAACTACCAGAAGGCCGCCGCCGATTTCGCGGCGCCGACGCTCAACGAGATCAACAGCGTGAACGTCAAGCATCCCGGGGTGAACCCGCAGCCGTACGTCGGCGTGCAGTACGTGGGAATCCCTCAGTTCGAGGATCTCGGTACCAGGGTCTCGCAGGAAATAACGGCGGCGATCGCCGGCCAGGAAAGCGTGACCGCGGCCCTGACGAAGTCCCAGGGCTACGCCGGCCCGGTCGGACAGATCCAAAAGTCGGGCGGTTGAGGCCGTTACTCGTAACCCGGCTCGTACTCGTAACCCGGCTCGGCGGGTGAAGGGGGAATACATGGCAGTCATAGCCGACACCGGCGCCGACTCCGCCGCTGTCTGGGACCGCAAGCGCGCCCGCCGCCGCAACCGGATCCGCCGGCTGCCACTGCTGCCCGCGCTGCTTTTCACCATCGTGGTCACGCAGATCCCGTTCGTGCTGACCATCTGGTACAGCCTGCAGTCCTACAACCTGTACGAGCCGTTCGCCCGCCACTTCAATGGGCTGCACAACTACGCCCTCATTTTCAAGGACACGATCTTCCGCGCCGCCCTGCTCAACACGGTGATCCTGACGCTGGTTCCGGTGGTGCTGTCGCTGCTGCTGGGCCTCGGCATCGCGATCCTGCTCGACCGCAAGGTCTTCGGCCGCGGCCTGCTGCGCACGCTGATCATCAGCCCGTTTCTCGTCATGCCCGCGGCCGCCGCCCTGGTGTGGAAGTTCACCCTCCTCGACACCCAGTTCGGCATCCTCAACTGGGTGCTGAGCCCGTTCGGCGCGGGCCACACCGACTGGATCAACGGCCACGCCAAATGGACGATCATCACGGTGCTCACCTGGCAGTGGACCCCGTTCATGGTGCTCATCCTGCTGGCCGGCCTGCAAAGCCAGCCCGGCGACGTGCTCGAGGCGGCGCGGGTGGACGGCGCGGGCGCATGGCAGGTGTTCCGCACGATGACCCTGCCGCACCTGCGGCAGTACATGGAACTCGGGCTGGTTCTCGGCTCCATCTACATCGTGCAGGCATTCGACGCGATCTTCATGATCACGTCGGGCGGCCCCGGCCAGCAGACCACGAACATCCCGTACTACCTCTACGAAACGGCGTTCCGCGGCTTCGACATCGGACGGGCGTCCGCGATGGGAGTGGTTGTCGTCGTGCTCACCATCGTCATCGCGACGTTCGCGCTGCGAACGGTCTCCGGTCTTTTCAGTGAACAAGGAATGGAGGGCCGGCTGTGAGCGCTTCCACGACGCTGACCCGCGCGCCGGATGCGGCACGCGCCGGGCGCACGGCGGGCCGCAGGCGGAACGCGCGCCGGAACCTGACCAGCGGGCTGCTCGGGCTGCTCACCTGGGTCATTGTGCTGCTTTTCTTCTTCCCCGTGGCCTGGATGGCCGTCACCGGGTTCAAGCCGGAATCCGCCGCGGCGACGAGCCCGCCGCAATTCGTGTTCCGCCCGACCCTCGCCAATTACCAGTCGGCCCTCAGCAAGGCGGGCCCGTACCTGACGCACTCGGTCATCATCGTTGTCGTGAGCACGCTGATCGTGCTCGTGCTCGCGCTGCCTGCCGCCTATGCGCTGTCCATAGCGCCGGTGCGCAAATGGCGGGACGCGCTGTTCTTCTTCATCTCGACCAAGATGCTGCCCGTCGCGGGGGCGATCATCCCGATCTACGTCATCGCCAGGGATCTGCACCTGATCGACACGCTCCAGGCGCTGATCATCTTGTACGCAGGGCTGAACCTGCCCATCGCGGTGTGGATGCTCAGGTCGTTCCTGCTCGAAATCCCCGTGGGGATCCTCGAGGCGGCCCACGTGGACGGCGCGTCGTTCTTCAGGCAGCTGCGTTCGGTGATCCTGCCGCTGATCGCTCCGGGGATGGCCGCCACCGCCCTGATCTGCTTTATCTTCGCCTGGAACGAGTTCTTCCTCGCGGTGAACCTGACGACCACCAACGCCGCGACGGTCCCCGTTTACCTGGTGAGCTTCCAGACCGGCGAGGGCCAGTTCTGGGCGCACCTGTGTGCGGGCGCCACGCTGGCCTGTCTTCCCGTGCTCATCGCGGGCTGGGTCGCGCAGGACAAGCTCGTGCGCGGCCTGACCATGGGCGCCGTCAAGTGAGGCGGGCCAGGAACGCGATGTTCCGGCGGGCCACCGGACGGGAGGGGCAGTTCGCGTGAAAGCCGCGGTGATCAGCTCGCCAGGTGTCGTCGAGGTCGCCACGGTTGATGACCCGGCGCCCGGGCCGCGCGAGGTTGTCGTCGAGGTGTCGGCGTGCGGCCTGTGTGGCACGGACCTCCACATCCTCGAGGGCGAGTTCGCCCCGACCCTGCCGGTGATCCCCGGCCACGAGTTCGCCGGGGTTGTGGCCGCGGTCGGCCGGGCCGTCGGCGAGCTCGCGGTGGGCGCCCGCGTCGCCGTCGACCCCTCGCTGTACTGCCACGAATGCCACTACTGCCGGATCGGGCACGACAACCTGTGCGAGCGGTGGGGGGCGATCGGGGTCAGCACCGCGGGGGGCGCCGCGCAATACGCGGTCGCCCCGGTCGCCAACTGCGTGCCGATTCCCGGTCACCTCCGGCTGGCCGACGCCGCGCTCGTTGAGCCCCTGGCGTGCGCGGTTCGCGGCTACGACGTCCTGGCCTCCCAGCTCGGATCGCACGTTCTCATCTACGGATCGGGAACCATGGGCCTGATGATGCTCCAGCTCGCCAAGCGCGTGGGCGTGGTGTCGGTGGATGTCGTGGACCTCAACCCGGAACGACTCGCCACCGCCAAGCTCCTCGGCTGCAACGCGACCGCCGTGAGCGCCGACGAGCTCGACCGCCCGCAGGGCTGGGAACTTGTCATCGATGCGACCGGCAATGAGGCCGCCATCCAGGACGGCATCGGCCGGGTGCGGCCAGCCGGGACGTTCCTGCAGTTTGGCGTCTCGTCATACGCCACGCGCGTGAGCATCGAGCCGTACCGGATCTACAACAAGGAGATCACCATCACCGGTTCGATGGCCGTGCTGCACAGCTTCGAGCGAGCCGCCGAACTGTTCGCCGCAGGCCTGCTCGATCCGGAGATCTTCATCAGCCACCGGCTACCGCTCGAGCGGTACCCGGAGGCGCTGGAGATGTTCCGTACCGGCCAGGGCCGCAAGATCCAGGTGCGGCCGTAGCCGGGCCGGTCGGCGAGTCATACGACGGTAAGGTCCAGACCGCCCACTTCGGCCATGAGCTCAGGGCGGTACGCCTCGGCCCCGTCGGCGAACGCAAGAGCCGCCCTTGTGCTGTCAAGCACCACGGCGCGCGGGCACAGCCCACCCCGGACCAGGCAGGCCACGACCAGTGCCCGAAACCTCGCGTTGCCGCACAGCACCCCGCCCGACAGGCCAACGGCGGGAGAGGCGCCGAGCTCGAGCCGCGACACCGCAAGCAGCGCCATGCGGCCGAGCGCTTCCGCCTCGGCCGCAACGATCGCCGTGGCGAGGGTGTCCCCCTCCTCGTCTGCGGCAAAGACCTCGGCGGCAAACCTGGCCACTTCGAACCGCGCCCGGTCCAGTTCGGCGAGCCAGCGGCCAAGCGCCGGTGCCGACCGCCCGTAGAACGCTTCCGCCCTGGCCAGCATCGTGGTCGCCGGGCCCAGGCCGTCGACCGACCGAGTCGCTGCACGAAGACCTTCGCGGGCCATGCTGTACGCACTTCCATCATCACTCAGGATGTGCTCATGCCCGCCGAGCTTGAGCAACCGCCCAGCCCGGTTGCGGCCGATCACAGCGCTGCCCGTGCCGCTGTTGACGATCGCGCCGCAGCCCCCGACGTGATCGGACCACAGCAGGGGCACCACGTCGTTGACCAGGACGACCCGCCCGGTACACCCCGATTCGACGATCGTGCGCACGAGCGGCTCGGGCGGCGGCGCCTCCGCCGCCACGGGGTACGACGACGATGCGACACAGCCACGCACGGCGGTGGCACCCGCCAGTTCGGTCCGGACGCCGTTCAGGATGTGGCGCAGCTGTCTGATGGCCCGTCCTTGACCGACCGAGGCGATCGCGCACGAGGGCTCGTCCCATGTCCGCTCTCCGCCGTCGGCCCGTCGGGTCCGCACCACGGTGTGCGAGCCACCCGCGTCCACGGCAAAAACTGCCGTGGCTGGTGTCGTCATGGGGACACCTTACGGCGGGTGCATCCGCCTGCCGTAGCAGTAACTCAGTGGACAGGTATGGCTGTGCCATCCTGGACCGATGTCCGCGCAACCGCTGCCGGGACTCCTGGCGCACCTGGCGCCGGTGCTCGACCGCTACGGTTACCTGGCCGTCGGTGGCTTCATCACGCTGGAGGACTTCGGTATCCCGCTGCCGGGTGAGACCATCCTGATCGCGGCCGCGGTCTATGCGGGGGCGGGCAAGCTCAACATCGTCGCGGTCGGCCTGATCGCGGTCGTCGCCGCGGTGGTCGGTGACAACATCGGCTATGCGATCGGTTTCTTCGGCGGCCGTGCGCTGGTGCTGCGGTTCGGCAAGTACGTGATGCTCACCAGCGAGCGGCTGGACAGGGCCGAGGGTTTCTTCGAACGGTATGGGGGCGTCGTCGTGGCGGGCGCCCGGTTCGTCGAAGGGCTGCGCCAGGCGAACGGCATCGTCGCCGGGACCATCCGGATGCCCTGGCCGCGCTTTCTCGTCTTCAACATGCTCGGCGCCGTCCTGTGGGTCGGTGTCTGGGCGTCGGTCGGCTACCTCGCCGGTGGTCACATCACCGCCATCTATGACACCGTCACCCGCTACTCGCTGTACCTGCTGATCGCATTGGCGGTCGCGGTGGCCGCGTTGATCATCCGTGCCGCAGTCCGGCGCAATCGCCGGGTCAAGCTATAGAGCCCCCGGCGGTCCTCAGGTCAGGGCACGCCCTCCAGCGGATCTTCGTCGGCCTCATCGGTGAAGGACGTGGTGACTTCCACCTCCGGGCGGCGGACTTCCATTTGGGCCAGCCGTATGTACACGAGCCGGTCAGCCTTGGTCAGCGGTGGTTGGGTCACCGACCGGGGCCACAGACGATAGCGGAGAACGACGTTGATTTCTGCCGCCCACAGCGTGAGCTGCGAGCCAAGGTAGAGCCATGACAGCAGGGTGATGACGACAGCGAAGACACCGTAGATCGGGCTGGCCTTCTGCAGCCCGCGGGTCACGTACCAGGTCCCGATGAGCTGCAGGGTTTCCCAGAATACGGTGGCGAGAATCGCTCCCAGTGCGACGTCGCGGATCCGCAGCGGCTCAGCGGTGAGCACCATGAAGGCGAGCAGGAAGAGCCCGAGGTTGACCAGGGCAGAGGCGGTGGTGGCCAGAACCGCGGCGCCGGTGCCGTGAGCGACCACAGTGGCGACCGCGGCAAGTGCGGTGGAAGAGACCACCGCCAGCCCGAGCAGGCCGATGATGCCGAAGGTGCGCAGGTACCTTTTCCACCAGCTGGGCCAGTGGACGAACGGGATGTTCCAGACCGTGTTCATCGCGTTCTGTGATGCGAAGCCGATACCCAAGGTGCCATAGACGGTTCCGGCGATGCCGATGACGAGCGCCGTCGTGTTCCCCTCAAGCGGGTGGACCTCGGAGCGCAGCTGATCCCCGATGACCGGGAAGTTCCCCAGCGCCGAGTTGATCAGCTGGTCGCGCAGCGCCGCGTTGCCTGACAGCGCGAAACCGAGGACGGTCGCCAGCAGCAACAGCAATGGGAACAGCGCGAACAGGCCGTAATAGGCCATCAGCGTGGCCTTGCTCCCCGCCTGGTCGTTGCCGAATTTCTGCATGACGGCCCAGGGAAACGCGATCACGACGTGGCGCTGCTGGAAACTGTCGGCGCGGCGGACCTGCCGCTCAACCCAGCCGATCTGCCGCATCGTCGCATGCTCGTCCGAATGGCGTGCACGCGTCGTCACCTGCGGCGGGCGATTGTGCCGCCGCCGGCCTCCTCGCCCGGGTCCCGCGCGTTCAGAGCCAGTTCTGAAGCTGGCCTGAGGGGCGCCAGAACCCGGCGGCCCAGGCTGCAGGTAACGGAACAAACGGCGCCCGATGGCGGCGCAATCAATGGAGGCAGACAGTGATGAACTGGGTGTGGCTGAACATCCCGCTGGGAACGGCGATATTCGCTGCCGTGGCGGGCATTCCGCTGTGGCTTGTGATCAAGCGCCCGGACACCGGACCAGTCGCCGGCGCTGGCCAGCGGCGATGAATAATGACCGGGGCCCGAGGCGAGACGTCCACCCGGCCCATCTCGTGCTCATCGACCAGTCCGGCGCGAAACGGGAGATCCCGCAGGCGTCGGCAGCCACCGGGATGATCGAGGCCGAGCAGGCCATGCGCCGCCCCGGCCGGCATCTGCGGGAGGTCAAGGTCGTCAGCCGTAACCAGGCCATCGCCCGCTGGAAGGCCGATGAGCTGCGCTGGCGGCGGGTGGCGTGACGTGCCCGCTGGGGAAGCCGGCCGGACGGCGCCCTGGTGGTCCATACTTCCCGTGTGACGTTCGGCGAGGCGGGCACCTTCGAGCTCGGAACCGACGGCCCGACAGCGATCCTGGTCGGCATTGACGGTTCCCCCACTTCGCTGCGAGCTGGTGCGTACGCCGCCGGACTGGCGCGGCGGCAACGCGCCCGCCTCATCGCCGTCTACGTCGGGCCGGTAACGTCGATGTCCGCTACCGTGCCCGTCGCCGGTGCCGCGGTGGCCGCCGCGCAAGCCGAGGCTTTCGGCGAGACCTCGGATGACCTGCGCCGCCAAGTCGAAGAGGGAGCCAAGGAGCGGGGCATCTCCGTCACCTTCGTGGCCAGGCGCGGTGACCCATTCTCCGAGCTCCGCCGTGTCGCCGACGAGATCCGCGCGGACGCCGTCGTCGTCGGGGCGTCCGCTAAGGCTGGCCACCGGTTTGTCGGCTCGCTCGCGGTCCGGCTGGTGCGGGCGGGCAAGTGGCCGGTCACCGTCGTGCCCTGACGCGTCTCACGAATCGACCGGCTGGGACGTCTACTGGGCATGAAGGCACACACGATCATCGATTCCCCGCTTGGTGAGCTGACACTGGTGAACACTGACGGCGTGCTCAGCGGGCTGTACATGGAGCGCACCCGCCGCCTGGCGCAGGCATCACTCGGTCAGCGGACCGGCACCGGCTTCGAGCGGGCGACCGAGCAGTTGCACGAGTACTTCAGCGGCCAGCGCACGGGGTTCGACATCCCGCTCGCGGCGGTGGGTGGAGTCTTCGACCGCAGGGTGTGGGACGTCGTGTCGCGGATCCCATACGGCCAGACCCGCTCCTACGCCCAGGTGGCCGGCGAGCTCGGCGAACGCGACTGGGAGGTTGTCCGGGCCGTCGGCGCCGCGAACGGCCGCAACCCGATCTGCATCGTGATCCCGTGTCACCGCGTGATCGGTAGTGACGGCTCGCTCACCGGCTACGCCGGCGGTCTGCCGCGGAAGGAGTACCTGCTGGCACTGGAGAACCCGGCCCGGCTAACCGCGCCGGCGCTGTTCTGAGGAGTTTGCGGGAAAGCGCCTGGTTCACGTCTCCACACCGGGAATTATCCTCGGAGGTGGTCGATAAGGGCATGCGAGATGTGCCTGTCGTACCAGAATTGCGCCTCGGCCCGTGACCCGCACGGCGAGGGATCCCAGCCCGCGCAGCTGGAATCCGCACAGCTGATTCTGGTGTTCCCGTCCGGTGTCCTGCTTTCGACCGGCCGATGCGCGGTCCGGCCGCGGGGGCGAGCGTCACTAATTGTCTGCACGAGTTCCCACTCCATCCAAACAGGCCATCACCCGGCTCTGAAGATCCGTATCTGGTACTCAGCCTGCCGCGGGGCGAGGATCATTACGGGTTCCGCTCGGTTGCAAGCCGGTAGCAGGACGCGGCCGGGCTATGCCCAGGATGCGCGGGGCGACCACGGAAACGCCGTGAAACCGAGATCGGCTGCAGCCGGTATGGGTGCTGGCCGCGCCGGTGTGGGGGCGTTGGTGCCCCGCGGTCAGCGGGTTTGGGTGGCCAGCCGCAGGCCGAAGCCGATGAGCACGAGGCCGGTGACGCGTTCGAGCCGTCGCTGCACGGTGGGCCGGGCCAGCCAGTCCGCGCCCCGGGCGACCAGCCATGCCAAGGTGGCGAGCCAGGCGCCGGTTTCGGCGATGAACCACACTCCCAGGGCGAGAGAGAACATCCCCGCGGGGGCCCCGGCCGGGATGAAGCCCGGCAGGAACGCGATGAAGAACACACCGACCTTGGGATTGAACAGGTTGGACAGCAGCCCGTTGAGATACACGCGACCCCACCCGGCGCCGCTCAAGGTATGAGCGGCGGGCCCGGCGGCCTTCGTACCGGTAGCGGGGTCAGCGTGCGTGCGGCGGAAAAGCCCGAGGCTGCTCACTCCGAGCCAGATCAGGTAGCCGGCGCCGGCGAACCGCAGGATGTTGTAGCCGAGGTGGCTGACCCGCAGGAGCGCGGACAGCCCGAGCGTGGCGGCCACCACCCAGACCAGCAACCCGGACAGGGTGCCACTGGCGGTGACCCAGCCCGCTCCCCGGCCGTTGCGCAGGGTGTTGCGCATGACCAGCAAGTTGTCCGGGCCCGGCGCGAGAATCAGCAGGGTCGAAGCGAGGGAGAACGCCAGCAGCGCCGCGGTCACGCCATCCTCCGATCTCACGACTGGAGCGGGTGCGTACGGCCCAAACTAGCTCAGATGCGCGTGACGAGCGGGCCGGCCAGATGTCAGGTCGGCCGCAAGCCAGCGGCAGCCGCTCCCGGTCTGGCGCCTGAGGCGGCGGAAGCGGCCGGGGCGTAGCGTGCTTGGTATGCCCCGGTCTTTCCCGCAGACAAGGTGGACGCGTGATGTCACAGCAGGACTCTGACCCGCCGGCCGAGCAGTTCCGCCGCGACCGCCGTGAGCACGGCGGCGCTCCGGAGCACATCGATGACGACCGGCTCGCCCGCCTGGCCGAGGAGGAGCGAGTCGCCGCCGGGATCGACGATTACGACCCCGACGAGGTGCCGCCCGCGACCGACGCGCCGCCGCCAGTGGATGTCACCCAGACCAGCGATTACCAGGAGGAGCGAGCCGAGATCCGTCGCGAGCTCGACCAGGATGAACTGCCGATCGAGGGAGAGCGGGACCCGTTCCCGCCGACGCACTACGACCGGTGAGGCACCACAATGATCTTCGCTCTGGGCCGTGACACGCGCGCGGCAGCCGTTTGGGAAAATTATCCAAAACGGCTCACGCGGTGTGACACTGACCTGCGATCCAGCCACCACAGCGGCGCGTTGCCTGCGGCCCGAGGCTGGGCTGACTGGGCCGGGCTGACTGGGCCGGGCTGACTAGGTCGGGCTCGGCGAGGCGGACGGGGATGCGGTGGAGCTGGGCGAAGGCGCCGGCGGTGGGCTGGACGTGGCCGACGGCGTCGGCGTGGCTGACGGCGTCGCCGACGGGGACGCCGTGCTGGGCGAGACGGATGGGGTGGCCGACGCCGTGCTCTGCGATGGCGCGGGGGACGCCGTCTGAGTCGGCGCGACCAGCTGCGGCGTGCGCACCGGGTGCGGGCTCGGCGTCAGCATCAGCGCGACGGCCGCGACGATCACGCCGAGCACGGTGACCAGCCCGCCGATCGCAGCGCCGCGCACGAGTGCCCGGCGGGGCCGCGTCCGCCGCCACTCGGTGGTGCGCCGCTCCACCAGATCGGCCGGCAGCGCCGCCCGCTGCGCGGCCCAGCTGTTGACCGGCGCCGCGGCCATGCCGAGCGTCGGGAACAGCAGCAGCGCCGCCAGCAGCGGCCCGCTGAGTTCGGTGGCCCTGGTCAGCGCGCCGGCGATGCCCAGCATCCCGAGCAGCGCCAGCGACGACTCGGCCCAGTTCGCCCGCAGCGCCTCCCACCATTTCGCCTTCTCGCTGGTCTTCGGCGTGCGCAGGAACGCGGCCTTGCGGGCGAACAGGCCGAGCACCGACGCCCGCGCCACCACCAGTGAGGTGGACTGCCAGATGAAGAACGCGCCGATCGCGTCCCGCCACGATGCGCCGGTCCCGCGGCGCAGCAGCGCGACCGCCCGCACCAGCCCGAGACCCACCAGCACCGGGACCGTGGCCACCAGGAACGTGGTGAGCTTGCGGAACAGCTCGCCACCCCCGGTGGCGAGGTTGGCGGCGCCGGCCAGCAGGAAGATCAGGAAGATGAGGCTGAGGACGTCGCCGTACCACTGGACCGCGCCGGACAAGTACGCCCACCGCTGGCCGGTGCTGAGCCGGTTCTGCTTCGAGAGGCGGCCGGGCAGCAGCGAGCGCCAGTGCATCCGC
>WNFX01004100.1_pt1 | contig 14376 bp, 11 predicted proteins | sample 5400111 | NCBI WGS metagenome assembly WNFX01 (sample SAMN13153363, study PRJNA577476) | soil metagenome | isolation source: 40 cm soil or saprolite under grassland replicate 1 | place: USA:California | collected 2016-06-15 | reverse complement strand
AACCGCCTTGACCTCTATCAGTGGCATCGCTCTCGCCCTTCTGCCGGGTCCCTCAATTGTCAGATTCGTCCAGTCCTCGTTGTTCACTGGCTCAGCCCGGCGGCCCGGCCGCGTCCACGCACGCGAGCACCCGCTCGGGGGTGATCGGCAGGACCACGGGCCGGCTGCCGATCGCGTCGTGGATGGCGCTGGCCACCGCGGCGGACGGCGGCCCGATCGGCGGCTCCCCGATGCCGCGGGCGCCGAACGGGCCCATCCCCTCCCCGGACTCGAGGACCACGGTCTCGATGTCCGGCACGTCGGTGCTGGCCGGAATGAGGTACTGGAACAGGCCGCCGGTCAGGTTCACCCCGTTGTCCAGGGTTACCTCCTCGAGCAGGGCCATCCCGAGGCCCTGGACGACGGCGCCGCTGATCTGGCCCTCGACCGAGCGGGGGTTGATCGCCCGGCCGACGTCGTGCGCGGCGACGTACCGGAGCACCCGCACCTTGCCGGTGTCGAGGTCCACCTCCAGGTCACACAGATGGGTGCCGAACGTGAAGTCGGGGAACACCCGGTCCGCCCGCAGGTCACGGACGACCGGCTGGCCCTTCGGGCCGAAGAAGGTGCCCAGCGCCTCGATCGGGACGTTGCGCCGCCGGCAGGTGACCAGGGCCTCCCGCAGGTCCATCTCGAACCCCTCCGCGGTCACCGCGCCGGGCTCGAGCCGCAGGCCGCCGAGCGGCTGGCCGGCCGCCTCCGCCACCGCCCCGAGCACCCCGCCGCGCAGCAGCACGCACGCCTCGTAGACCGCGTTGCCCGACATCAGCAGCTGCCGGGTCGCGGTGGTCGTGCCGGCCAGCGGCGTCAGCGACGAGTCGCCGAAGTGCACGGTGATCCGGTCCATCGGGGTGCCGAGCACTTCGGAGGCGATCTGCGCCAGCGACGACGCCTGCCCGCCGCCGATGTCGGGCACGCCGCAGCGGACGGTGAGGCTGCCGTCCAGCTGCCAGCCGACCCAGGCCGCCGCGGAATCGTTCAGCCAGACGAGCCGGCCGTAGGACTGGATGTTGGAGGCGATGCCGCGCCCCACCGCGCGGCGCGGCCCGGACGGGCGCGGCTTGTCGCCGGCCCGGTCGCAGACCGCGTCGATCGTCTGCCCCAGCAGCACCTCGGTCTCGATCGGCTGCCCCACCGGCAGGACGTCGCCCCGGGCCAGGGCGTTGCGCTTGCGGATGTCGGCGGGCGGGATGCCCAGCCGGCGGGCCAGCAGGTCCATCTGCGACTCGTACCCGAACACCACCTGCATGCCGCCGAAGCCGCGGAAGGCCGACGTCGGCGGGTTGTTGGTGTAGGCGCAGCGGGCGCGCAGCCGCACGTTGCCCACCCGGTACGGCCCGCACGCGTGCACCGACGAGTAGAGCAGGACCAGCGCCGACAGGTAGGCGTAGGCGCCGGAGTCCGCGGTGATGTCCACCTCCTGGCCGAGGATCGTCCCGTCGCCGCGGGCCGCGGTCCGGTACCGCAGCGCCATCGCGTGCCGCTTGGGCCGGGCCAGCAGCGACTCCTGCCGCGTCCACTGCATCCTGACCGGGCGCCGGGTGCGCCACACGGCGAGCGCGAGGTAGGGCTCGACGGTCATGTCCTCCTTGCCGCCGAACCCGCCGCCGACGTAGGGCGCGATCACCCGCACCCGGGAGTCCGGTATGCCGAGGATCCTGGCCACGTCCCGGTAGTGCTCCACCACCTGGGTCGCGACCCGGAGGGTGAGCACCCCCTCGTCGTCCAGCCAGCCGACGCCCGCCTCCGGCTCCAGGTAGGCATGGTCGACCGGCTGCGTCCGGTAGGTGCCCTCGACGATGACGTCGGCGGCGGCGAAGGCCTCGTCCACGTCACCGCGGTCGATGTTCCACTCGCCGAGCAGGTTCCCCGGCGCGTGGACCGCGGGCGCGTCCGGCGCCAGGGCCTCGGCCGGGTCGAAGACCCCGGGCCGCTCCTCGTACTCGATGTCCACCAGGGCGCACGCCTCGGTGAGCGCCTCCTCGCTGTCCGCCACGACCAGCGCGACGGGCTCGCCGTGGAAGCGGACCCGGTCGGTCGCGAGCACCTCCATGCTCGCCTTCAGCGCCGCCACCTCGACCGTCTGGCCGGGGACGTCGACCCAGATGACGTTGTGCGGCACGTCCTCGCCGAACAGGACACAGGCGACGCCCGGCACCGCCGCGGCCGCGGCCGCGTCCCGCCGGGTGATCTTCGCCGAGGGCACCGGGGCCCGGACCAGGCGGGCGTGCAGCATGTTCGTGAACGCCAGGTCGCCCGCGTAGCGGGTGCTGCCCGCGATCTTCTCCTGCTGGTCGTGCCGCGGCAGTGGCTGGTGGACGACCCGCAGTTCCTCCGCCTTGGAGCTGCGGATCTCGGCCGCGCTCACCGGCGCCGCCCCTGCTGCGCCGCCTCGACGGCGTCGACGATCGGGCCGTAGCCGGTGCACCGGCACAGGTTCCCGTGCAGCGCCGCCCGGATCTCCTCCCGGGAGGCGGGACGGCCGGCCGACAGCAGCGCGGCGGCCGCCATCAGCATCCCGGGGGTGCAGAATCCGCACTGCGCCGCGTGGTGCTCGTGGAACGCGCGCTGCAGCGGGCCCAGCGACCCGTCGCGGCCGAGCAGCCCGGCCGCGGTGGTGATCTCGGCGCCGTCGACCTGCGCCGCCAGCACGATGCAGGCCGAGACCGGCTCGCCGTCCACCAGCACGGTGCACGCGCCGCAGATGCCCTCCCCGCACCCGTACTTGGGGTCGGTGACCCCGGCCTCGTCGCGCAGCCAGCGCAGCAGCGTGAGGTGGGCCCCGGCGGCCCGGGTGATGGGGCGGCCGTTGACCACCAGGGTGACCGTCACGGCCTCGCTCACGGCGCCTCCCCCGCCCGCCCGGCGGCCTGCTCCAGCGCCCGGATGACCAGGACGCGGGTGAGGCGGGCCTTGTACCGCGCGGAGGCGCCGGTGTCGTCGGCCGGGCTGATCCCGCGGATGGGGCCGACCCGGTCCGCGACGTCGCCGGCCGCGCAGCCGGTCAGCGCCGCCTCTACGTCCGCCAGCCGCAGCGGCCGGTCGCTGACCCCGCCGACGGCCACCCGCGCCTCGACGATCAGGCCGTCCGCGCTGCGGATGAGGGCGGCGGCGGAGGCCATCGCGAAATCGCCGTCGCGCCGGGCGACCTCCTGGAAGCTCCAGCCCCAGCCCGGCCCGAGCACCGGCGCCCGCACCGAGACGATCAGCTCGTCGTCGTCCAGCCCGGTGGTGAAGAACCCGAGGTGGAAGTCCTCGGCCCGGACGGTGCGCGAGGCGTGGCCGGTGGTGACCTCGTAGGTCGCCCCGAGCGCCACCATCGCCAGCGGTAGCTCGGCCGCGGGATCGGCGTGGGCCAGTGACCCGCCGAGCGTCCCGCGGTTGCGCACCCGGGTGTTGCCGATCTGCCCGGCGGCCGCCGGGAGCAGCGGCTGCGCCGCCCGGACCCCGGGATCGTCCGCCAGCCGCGCGTGGGTGACCAGGGCCCCGAGCACCAGGTAGCCGTCGCCGGTCACGGTGAGCTCGCGCCCCTCGGCCAGCCGCGAGATGTCCACCACGAGCCCGGGCTGCGCCAGCCCCAGGTTGATCAAGGGCAGCAGGCTCTGCCCGCCGGCGAGGACCTTCGCCTCCTCGCCGTGCTCGCGGAGCAGGTCACAGGCGTCGGAGTACCGCTCGGCCCGCTCGTACCGGAATGCTCGTGTGAACACCGATCCTCCGTCGGAGCCGATGCTAGACGTCTATTCTCGCCCGCAGCAAGGGCTTCTCGTTCACTGAGAAGGCTGGCCCGCCCATCCCGGCGTGGACAGCCCGGCTGGCCCGGTCGTCGCGGCTGGCGCGGCCGTCGCGGCTGGCGCGGGCGCCGCGGCCGGCGGAGCCCAGCCGGGTTCGAGGCCGAGCACCTCTACCGGGGTCTGCTTGGCCATCTTCTCCAGGTACTCATACGGCACGCCGACGTCGAGCAGGGCGGCGAGCAGCATCCGGAGCCCCTCCGGGTGCGGCGGCCCGGCGAACTGGCCCAGGTCGGAGCCGAGGACGAGGTTCTCCCCGCGCAGCGCGATGATCCACTCGGCGAGCTCGCCGGGCTGCTGCTCCCAGAAGATGGGCGAGACGCACGAGCAGGCGACGTACTCGATCGTCGCGCCCTTGGCGATCAGCTCCCGCTGCACGTCCAGGCCGAGCTTGCACAGCGACCAGTTCGCATGCGTAACGATGAACCGGGTGACCCCGGCTTCGGTCGCCGCGTCCTGCAGGGCCCGGATCTCGGCCAGCGACAGGTGCCCGGTGGCCAGCGCGACGTCGTTCTGCGCCACGATCTCGCAGATCGTGCGGGCGTCCTTGGTGAGGGTGCGGCCGTCCTCCTCGAAGACCGTCACCCCCTCGCCGGGCAGCTGCCGCTTGGGCCGGCCGAACTGCGGATAGTCGGGCATGTCGAAGTACTCGGCGTGGTACTTCGAATGGTTGGAGGGCATCCAGACGACCTTGGCGCCGTAATGGATGGCCGCCTCCGCGACATAGGGGTTCAGGCCGCCGACGGAACGGTTGAGCACCACCGCCCCGAACGACTCCACCTGCGGGTACATGCGGTTCACGTAATACGCGCGCGCGGTGGTCGACGCGTCATGGTCCTTGAGCACAAAGCCCCGCATCCCGAACTGCAGCGCGATCTCGGCGAGCGCGGCGTCGTCGATGTGCCGTTTGAACAACGCGGGTGCCGTGTGCGCGTGCATGTCGATGGCACCCTTCAGCAGCTCAAGGTCTGGCCTGTCCACGCGTCACCCTCCAGCCATCGCTCTTCTCGCTTTATGAAATCGCGTCTCGGCTTACGGCATGCGCATGATAACATCCGCGTGTCAGGAGTCGACGGGGAGGCAGCGGAGATGTGCCAGCGCCGGTACCGGGCGGGCCTGGCCGTTGCCGGGCCCGCGGGCCGCCGCCGGAGAACCCGGTAATCCCCATGCCACGGCAGCTAGCGACCGGGCACCGCCAAGCGGACATCGAGCCGAAGCCTTCCTTCCAGGTACTTGAGCGGACCTTCGGGATCCTCGGGGTCTTCAGCGAGGCGCGGCCCGAGTGGAGCACCACCGAGATCGCGCGTGCCCTCGACCTTCCGGTGCCGACCGTGCACCGGATCCTCGCCGCCCTCCGGCGCCTCGGCTACGTCAGCCAGCACGAGGAGACCAAGCGGTTCCGCCTCGGCCTCGGCGCCCTGGAACTCGGGGAGCGCGCCCGTGCGGTCGCCGACCTGAGGCCGATCGCGATCGGGCCGTTGCGGCAGCTGTCAGCGGCGACCGGCGAGACCGCCCTGCTGACCGTGCTCACCCCCGAGCGGGACCGCGGGGTGTGCCTGGAACGGGTGGAGACGTCGCAGCCGCTCCGGCTGTCGGTGCAGCCCGGCCGCCAGCTTCCGCTGCACGCGGGAGCCTCGCAAAAGGCGCTGCTGGCCTTCATGCCCGATGAGGACATCGACCGCGTGATCTCGCGGCCGCTGGAGCGGTTCTGCCGGTCCACGATCACCACCGCCGCGGCCATGCACCGGGAGCTCAGCAGCATCCGGGAGCGCGGCTGGGCGGGCAGCTACGAGGAGACAAATGTCGGCGTGTGGGGGGTGGCGGTCCCCGTGCTGTCGGACTCCGACGTGGTGTGCGCGATCGGCATCGCCGGGCCCAGCGCCCGCCTGTCCACGCAGCGCATACGCGACGACATCATGCTCGTCCACGAGTCAGCCGGGCTCATCGGCCGGTCCCTGGGGCTCAGGTGCCCGCCGGTCTCGGTATCCGGTGCACGTGTCGGCCCCCGCGGGGGGAGGAACCGGGAATGACCAAGGACCGCCCGCTCGAAGGGAAGGTGGCGATCGTGACCGGCGGGGCCAAGGGCATCGGCGCCGTCATCTCCGAATACCTGGCCGAAGACGGCGCGCACGTGGCCCTGGCCGGGCGGAATGAAGACGCGCTGCGCCTCAGGGCCGCCGCCCTGGACGAGAAATTCCCGGGCCGGCACAGCCTTCCCGTCCGGTGCGACGTGACGGACGAGCGGCAGGTCCAGGACATGGTCGAGGCGGTCGTCGGCCGGTTCGCGGGCATCGACATCCTGGTGAACACGGCGGGCGGGACCGGGCCCATCGAAACGCCCGCGCATGAATACCCCACCGAGGAGTTCCGCCGGATACTGGAGCTGAACGTCATCGGCACGTTCCTGCCCTGCAAGTACGTGATCCCCCATCTGATCTCCGGGGGCGGCGGCCGCATCGTCAACCTGGCCGGCACATCCGGCCTGCGCGGTTACCGCAACCGCAGCGGCTACTCATCGTCGAAGTGGGCGATCCGCGGCCTCACCCGCACGCTCGCGCTCGAGCTCGGGCAGTACGGCATCACGGTCAACGACGTCTGCCCGAACGTGACCAATGGCGCCCGGATGGACCGGATCGTGGCCGAGAAGGCACGCCGCCTCGGAAGGACACCCGACGAGGTCTACGCCGACTTCGCCGCCCAGACGGCCCTCGGCCGGTTCGTGGAAGAGTCAGATGTCGCCGACGCCGTCCGGTTCCTCGTCTCCCCCTCCGCGCGCAACATCACCGGTCACGACGTTCCCGTCGACGCCGGCTGGGACGTGTGACTCCGGCGCAGCTGCCTAGCTGCCGCCGGTCCGTGGGGCGTAGCGGTTCAGGTCGTCGATCTGCCCACCGGGCAGCCAGAGGGCCGAGTACCCCAGTTGCTCCAGTTCGGCGGCCTGGTCGAGGTAGCTGCCGGAGACGGTCAGCGCCACACCGACCGGTCCCAGATCCTGCTTGTTCATCGGTGCTCCTGCCGCCGCCATCGCCCGCTACGACGGTAGAACTTCAACCAGACTTCAAGTCAATTCCCGCACACACCTGGTGCTGCCGAGGGCAGTGATGGGTCCGCCATCTGCGCGCCAGAGCCGTCACCGCAGGCTGCAGTCTCTGGGCGGCCTGGCTGCTTGTTCGGCGTCGATCAGGGCGGCGATCGCCGGGTCGCGGCGCAGCTTATCCACGCAGCGGCTGCGGCTGGGCCCGATGCTCCCGACGGGGATGCCCAGCCTGCCGCTGATCTCGGCGTACGGCACGGGCGGGTCTTCGAGGAGCAGGCCGATCAGCCGCTGGCACGGTGCTGGCAGGCGGGTGAAGGCCTCGCGGAGCGCCGCATGGCGCTCCGCGAGGAGCAGCTCATGTTCCGCCATCCCGGTCTGCTCGTCCGCGATGCTCTCGACGTTCAGCTCATGCCCGGGAGCATGCTGGTTTCGTGCTGCCCGCAGGGCCCGGAGGCATTCCCGCTGGGTGGTGGTGGCAAGCCAGCCGGGAAGCGCAGCCGGCTCGTGAATCGCCTCGAGCTGGTCCACCAGTCGCAGCCAGACGTACTGGCCGACGTCGTCGGCGTCGGCACCCCCCAGCGAGTACCTGCGGCAGATTGACCAGATCAGCGGGGCGAACCGCTCCACGAGCGCGTCCCACGCATCGGAGTCGCCCTTTGTCGCGCGCCGGACCAGATCAGCTGTTGGCGAGTCATCGCGCATGGCCGCTGCCTCCCCTCGGAGGGGTGCACCGGCCGCGGCCTCTGTGTCGAACGTGACCAGAGGTGCTAGACGGCCAGGGGCGGGACCGGTGCCCGAGTGGTCGTGTGGTAGGACGCTACGTCCGGCCTCCCGCCCGGTCTGTTCAGCGGGTAACACGTCCTGTGTCGGCATGCCAACACAGGACCACGGGGGGACCGGCGGGCTGGTGGTGGCCGCTTTGCTAGGCCTGTCCCGGGTGGCCCGCCCGCCGGTGCAGCTCCCCGCGGTTCAAGACGACGATCTGGCCGCGGCTCACCTCAACCAGCTCGCTGGCGGCAAGCCGCCCCAGGACCTGGTTCGCGGTCGGGCGCGTGGTCCCGGCGAGGCTGGCGAGCATCTCCTGGGTCACTGGGATGACAATGTGCTGCCCATCTGCCGCATACAGCTGGCACAAGTCGAGCAGTCGGCGCAGCACGCGCCTCTCGGCGGGTACATACAGCGCTTCGAGCAGATGGCCGTTAAGCCTGTCGACCCGCGCGGACAGGAGTTCCACCAGGAAGCGGTCGACGCCGGGATACGACGTCCGGAGGCGCTCGAACTGGTCCCGGCCAAGTGACAGCGTCTCGCACCGTTCCAGCGCGATCACCGTGGCTCCGCGGGGACGGGGACCGCGGACGAGAGCGAGTTCACCGAAGGCGTCGCCAGGGCCGAGGACGGCGACGATGACGAACTCGCCCCCGGGCAGCGTTACCCGCACGCTGGCATGGCCCGCGGCGATCAGGTGGAGCGTGTCCGCCGGGTCACCCTGATGAAAGATCACCTCATCTCGGCGGTAGGCACGCCGTCTCAGCCTGGTTACCAGCCTGCGCCGGTCTTCTGCAGGCAGTGACGCGAGAACCGGCCAGTCCATGACTCCACCATCCTCGGCGCGCGGCCGTTGTGGGCTTCCGCTGGCTCGCTCACTGGCGGAGAGCCTCGGTCACTCGGTGCTCGAGAAGCATGGCCCCGCGCCCGGCGAGCGCGCGTGCTGACCAGCGCCGGAGTTCGTCAGGACGGGGTCCCGCGATCTGCGTGCGGTCAATCGCGTCCGCCCAGTCAAGGAGCGACTCCGCTAGCAGCAGTGGCACGCCGCAGCGCTCGTGGACCTCTGCGGAGGCCTCGAAATGTGCCGCGGCCTTGGCGTCGTCGCCCGAGGCCGCGGAGAGATGGGCGAGATAATAGTGACCGCAGTGGTGCCCGACGACGGAGTGCGCGAATGTCTCGGCGTAAGGCGTGAGCGCATCGTGCAGCGGGCGCACCAGGTCATGGCGGCGCAGCCGGCATACCGCGACGGCGAGATTGTCGAGGGCGGGCCGCTCCGCAGCATCCCGGCGGGGTATCAGGCCGTGCATGGCCACGGCGTGATCCAGGGCTGGGGCTGCGGCGTCATCGTTCAACTCGACGAGGTAGCGCAGGAGGGAATAGACGGGGTCGAGCCGCTGTGCCTGACCTGCCCGGTGCAGGCTTTCCCGGAGCTCGCCGAGGCGGCCCTGAAGGCGGCGGATTTCGGCGATCTGTTCTGCGTAAAAGGCCTTTGCTTCCCTGCGCCGGCCGACCCCGGTGCCGAGCGCCAGGGCTCTCTCCGCTTCTGCTTCTGCCTGGGCCAGATCCCCGAGCATGATCGTCAATCCGGCCCGGGCGAAGCTGACGAGCCAGATCAGATGGGGTTGCGCGAGCCGTGATGCCAGATCATCGGCCTGGTTCAGCAACTCGGTTCCCTGGGTGAGGTTCCCGAGCTCCAGCGCTGGCCCGGTTTGCTGGTACATGGCGTGGAAACGGGCCAGGTCGTCGCCCACATCGTCCGCAGCCGCCAGCATCTCCAGGCTGTCCTGGCGGCGCGTATCGATGGTGTCGGCCGCGCTGATTGTCAGGTTGCGAAGCCCAAGGACCCTCACGATCGTCCGCGGATCCGCTGACTGCCGGGCCAGCGCGACGGCCTCATCGCTCAGCGCGAAGCGGCGCTCGCCATCCGGCGCCCATGTCAGCTCCGAGGCGAGCATGGCGGTGAGCACGGCACGGTTGTGCAGGTCCGTCGGCTCGGCCAGGTCCCTGGCTTCGGTAAGCAGCTCGATGCGCTGCACGTCGGCCGCGCCGGTGATGCTGAAGAAGCCACGATCGGCGGCAAGCGCGGTCGCGATGACCAGGTCAGGCCGGTTACTGCCCCGTGCGAGTTCCGCGGCTCGGAGCAACGTGTCCCTGGCGTCAGGATGGCCGGCCAGCCACATTGTCTTGCCACAATCGAGGAGCAATTCCGCGCGCCGCTGCATCGGCGTCGCAGGGACGTGCTCCACCAGCTCCAGGAGCTGCTGATACCAGGTGACCGCCTCCTGGTACGCAAGCCCCGAAATCGCATGCTGGGCAGCGTGCGTGGCGGCCTCTACCGCATCTTTATAGCGTTCCAGCCGCCCGCCCAGCTGGGCGGCCGAAACGAGGTGCGCCGCGACCACGTAAGGGCGCGACTGCATCACTGCCGGATCTACCGCCCGCAGAGCATCGGCGACGATCCCGTGCAGCAGCCCGGCGCGAGGCGCCGACAGCGCCGCGCGCACGGCGCTTCGTGTTAGTTCATGAGAAAACTGGTACGGGCCACCGGGAGTTAGCGTCACCACGCCAGCGGTCATCGCCTCCTCGGCGGCCACGACGAAGCTGGCCTCATCCACCCCCATGGCGAAGCTGAGCGCCGCCGGTTCCAGCTGCTCGGCGACCCCAAGCAGATGTACCAGATCGCGGGCAGCGGGACTGAACTGCGCCATTCGCGCGGCCACGACAAGGGTGACCGACTCGGGCACCTTCCAGTTTTCGAGGTCTGTGTCACCAGGTAGATCCCTGATCATTTCGGTGACAAGGAAGGCGTTCCCGCCCGTGATGGTGTGGAGACGGGCGGCATCCCGTTCCGCCTGGCCTCGCCACGCCAGGGTCGTCAGGGCCTGCGCCACGTCCTCCGGGCTGAGCGAGCCGAGTGTGAGCAGCCGGCTTTCGGTCTCCAGCTTGCGCAGCTCCCGGGCGGCAGCAGCGCCGGAGTCGGCGGCGACGGGCCGGGCGGTGACCAGGATGAGGAAGGGCAGGCCTGCGGCGTCGAGGTTGAGCGAACGCACCATCTCAACTGATTCGGGAGTAGCCCACTGCAGATCGTCGACGACAAGAAGCACCGGCCTGACATCTGTCAGCCGCTTCATCAGCGCCCGGAGCGACGCCAGCATCTGGTAGCGGTCGGAAAGCGGATCTGCGGCTGGCGGAACCGATAGTGCCAGCGGCGGCGAGGCAAGGGATGGCGCCAGGCGCGCGAGCTGGCTGCATTCCTCGTCGATCCGCGCGCGTAGCAGCAGCGCCGTTGAGGCACGGCTGAGCCATTCGATCGCGGCGGCGATGGGCTGATAGGCCTGCTGTGGCGGATCGGTGCACCGGCCGGCCAGCACGGTGAACCCTTCCTCGACGGCCCGCCGGGCGACGACACTTGCCAGACGCGTCTTGCCGGTTCCCGCAGCTCCCTTCAGGAAGACCAGGCGGCTGCCAAAACGCGCACCGCGAAGCGCATCTTCCAGCGACTCGAGTTCCTCGCCCCGGCCAACAAACGGCAGCAGGTAATTGTTCTTCAGCCACGGCGGGACCTGATCGTTGCGGTTCTGGTCCCGGTCGCTGCTCTGCCACCGCAGCTCATAGATTTGCAGCGGGTCAACGAGGCCCTTCGCGGGCATCGGGCCAAGGTCCTTGAACTCGTGGCCCCCCCGTCCTTGTGCGAGACGCCTTACCAGGTCGGTACAGAGAACTTGGCCGCCATGAGCTGTAGCGACCAGGCGTGCGGCCTCCACGACGGGCAGGCCGCTCACATCCTCATCCAGCCAGCGCACGTCGCCCGCGCTGAGTGCGGCGCGGATATCGACAGGAACGATCGCCTGCTCGTTCTCGCTGCTGACCGCCTGCTCGATTGCCACGGTCGCGTCGAGTGCGACCGTAGCGGAGTCAAACAGGGTCATGAGCCCGTCTCCGAGGCCCTTAACGAACATCGATCCGTGCGAGGCCAGGACTGCGCGCAGGAGTTGGTCGTGGCGCCTGAAAAGCTCGTCGGCTAGTTCCTCGCCGAGGCGAGTCCGCGTACCGGTGGAGCCGACCACATCAGTGAACAGCACCGTAACGGTGGTCAGCGTGCCGGGCTTGCGGGGCGTCATGAGCCGATATTCCAGCGCGGAGAAGCGAGCGTCACATTAAGCGCAGCAGTCAGCCATGTTCCGTCCTGATCAATTTCGTCACGCATGAGCAGCTGAGGATCGCGCTTTGCCTGGCTCAGCTCCCGGATCATTGAGATCACCAGGCCGCGAGGATCTAACCCAGGATGTTCGTGCTGATAGGTCCCGCCGCCCCCGCCACTCTGAGCATCGACCACGCGACCCCGCATCCTTCAACCGCTAATCATCTGCCCGTGGGCGTTTGCGCACTGCCGCCCAAACCGGGTCACGGTTGTTCGGCGCGACGATGACGCAGTTAGTTCAGGATGGACTACTGATACCCTCCCGCGCTTATACGACTTATCAGACCCTGACCGCGCCGAAAACGCAAGCGCCGCCCCAGTGACCTGGCGGCCCATCGGGACGGGCGCGAAGTTTGGCGGAGAATGCCCAGCAGACTATAGGCGTCGGCCTCCGGCAGCCATGGGCATCGGCGGTCCTGCCTTGCGGCCTCACTCGCTACCGCCGCTGCCAGGAGGCGGTAGCCCGCCGGGTTAAGGTAGACCGCCACGGCGACAAGCGCTCGGCGGCCCGGCTGGGCCGGCACCTCAGGAGGCGTTGATTCTTAGCGAGCTGGCCGGCGCGGTGCGGACGCGCCGCGTTCCGGCCCAGCAGCTCGTCGAGCGGTCGCTGGAGCGCATCTCGCGGCTCGACGGTCAGCTGAACGCGGTCGTCGTCCTCCGGGCCGAGCTCGCGCTCGGCGAGGCGCGGGCGCTCGACGAGCGGGTCGCCGCCGGAGAGGACCCCGGCCCGCTCGCGGGCCTCCCGGTCCTGGTGAAGGACCTCGAGGACGTCGCCGGCCTGCGCACCACCCGGGGTTCCGCGCTGTTCGCCGACGCTCCTGCGGCCACCCGGGACGGGCTGACCCCGGCCCGGCTCCGGGCCGCCGGGGCGATCGTGGTCGGCAAGACCAACCTGCCCGAGTTCGCGACCGAGGGCTACAGCGCGAACCTCGTCTTCGGCGCCACCCGCAACCCGTGGGGCCTGGAGTGGTCGCCGGGCGGGTCGAGCGGGGGATCGGGCGCGGCACTGGCGGCCGGCCTCGCCCCCATCGCCACCGCGACCGATGGCGGGGGCTCGGTCCGGATCCCGGCGGCCCTGTGCGGGCTGGCCGGCCTCAAGCCCACCAACGGCGTGATCGCCCGGCAGCCCATCCCGGACTGGATCGACTACTCCACCGACGGCCCGCTCGCGACGACCGTGGCCGACCTGCGGCTCCTGCTTGCCGTGCAGTCCGGGCCCGCGCCCGGCGACCCCAGCGCGCTGCCCGGCCCGCTTCCGCTGGGCCCGGCCCGTGCGGGCCGTCTGTACGCGGCGCCGCGGTTCGCCCCCTGGGGACCGCTGCCCGGCGAGGTCCAGGCGGCCTTTGACGTTGCCGTGGCGGCGTTCGCCGACCTCGTCGCGCTGCCGGCCGAGCCGCTCGACCCGGAGCGAATCTTCGCCACGGGCAACCCCGACACCGACTGGTTCGTGGTCACCGCGGCCGAGCACGTCTCCTCCCTCGGCCGGGGCGTGGTGGAACGCGGCCTCGACCGGCTGCATCCCGGAGCCCGCCGGTTCATGGAAGAGGGACTGCGGGTGACGCTGGAGGGATACCTCGCCGCGCGGCGGCGCCGGTTCGGCTATGTCCGGGAGCTGGACGAGCTGCTCGGCGAGGACGGCATCGTGCTCTCACCCACGATCGCGAGCACGGGCTGGCTGGCCGAGGGGCGGATGACCGCGGGCGACCAGGTCGGGCCGCTCCCCGGGGAGGTGTTCAACACCTCGGTCCAGAACACCACCGGCCATCCGGCGCTGTCGCTGCCGGCCGGGCGCCTCCCGAACGGCCTGCCGTTCGGGCTCCAGGTCACCGGCCCGCGGTTCCGCGACCATCTGCTGCTTGACCTCGCCAGCTCCTGGGAACAGGCCTATCCCTGGCCCCGGTCCGCCGACGGCTACGAGCCGTTCGGCGCCGGCCTCGCCTGATAACAACCCGGCCTACATCCTTGACACCCCAGCAGCGGCCGCTCTTCAATTACCTATCACCCGATAGGTTGCCCGAGGAACGGAGCGTGCCATGCCCGTAACCGGGGAGGCACCGTGGGGGAGCGCGTGATGCCGCGCTACCAGCCCGCCGATTCCAGCTTGTCGCCCCGCTTCGTGGGCGTCCCCACGTTCGCGCGGCTGCCTCTGGTGGACACGCTCGAGGACGTGGACGTCGCGGTCGTCGGCGTCCCGTTCGACACCGGCGTCACCTTCCGGGTCGGCGGGCGGTTCGGGCCGAACGCCGTCCGCGCGGCCTCGCTCCTCCTGCGCCCGTACAACCCGGTGCTCGACGTCAAGCCATTCGAGCACCTGTCCTGCATCGACGGGGGCGACATCTCGATCATCCCGGGCTTCACCGAGCGCAGCTACCAGGCGATCGAGCACCACGTAAGGCCGCTCGCCGACGCCGGCGTGGTCCCGCTCCTGCTCGGCGGCGACCACTCGATCACGCTGCCGCACCTGCGATCGATGCGCGCCCACGGGCCGGTGGCCGTGATCATGTTCGACTCGCACACCGACGCCTGGGACCAGTACTACGGCGAGC
>WNFX01004099.1_pt1 | contig 14378 bp, 13 predicted proteins | sample 5400111 | NCBI WGS metagenome assembly WNFX01 (sample SAMN13153363, study PRJNA577476) | soil metagenome | isolation source: 40 cm soil or saprolite under grassland replicate 1 | place: USA:California | collected 2016-06-15 | reverse complement strand
TCTCATGGAATTAATCATGTTAGGCACAACCTAGAGTATGGTTATCAGTTGATGGGCCTAATCGAACGTAAGAAACGTGGATCTCAGAAGTCCCGTTAGCCCTCTGGTGTTCGGTGCTGTAAAAAGTCGAATGATTTCCCTTCAACAGCTTGTTTCTTAACACCTAAAAAAATAAAAATTCTTCTGAAGCCACCCAAAAAGGAGGAAATGTATTAAACCACTATGCCAAAATAATAACTTGAAATGCCTAGAATTCATGAACGTTTTTGCTCGACAGATCTGAATAACCAACCACGAATCCCCGAGCATCCTACTTGCAATCGAGCTTGCGATAAAAAGCATGAAGAACTCTCGAAATAGATAAAACCAACCCATTATCATCATCTAGGTGCGTGGTCAAATGGAGCTATATTGTGACATGTAAAAATTGTGGTTACATATCAGCCGAAAAGATAGCTGAGTCAAAAGCAAAGGAGCATTTGCGTTCACACTTAGGCGGTCCTCAGAATTGCACACGTGGACATATGAAATTGATGAAAGTCAGAACCTAAGACAACCGATACACTGATTGCTACTGTCGCGCTTCTTTAAAAATCAATAAAAATGCAGGCCGTTCAGATTTAGATTCGGCCATAAAATTGGAAAATAGAATAATCAGGAGTCTTTCCCCTTGGTATCGCGGCAGCTACCGCTCTTTGATATTTAGACGCCATTTGAATTGAATTTGTTCATTCCTGACGGAATTTTGGTTTCTCGTACATCTCCACCTTGTAGGGTGGCTAGCTACACGACTATTGTTTAGAGCTGTCATACTTAAATCAAAATCACATATTCGGCTTAGGAGTGTGCTCACATCTCTGAATATAATTCTCCATAAATTTAGCATATATTCAGTTCGGTTTAGAATAGTTATCGAATCGAGGGGTAAGTCTGTGTTTAATTTCGAGCTTGAAAGGAGTTGGTGCATTATAATAAGGTGGTCATCAATACATATGCCTCTGACGTACAAGAGTAAAAAGCCAATTCATTTCCTTTGGCATCAAGTTTGAAATTATTGCAGTAAATCTTTTGAATATATGCTGATGGACGTCATGAAATAGGTTGCATTTGCATCGCCGACGCCTGTCATTGCTTTAGTAGCATTTTCTAGCTTAGGCTGGGTTTGATTTTGAGTTTGCGATGGAGGCAGTACTGGCAGGTGGAAAAAGGGAAATTCGCCGATATCTAAGGCATACACTTTTTAATTTATTGCCGGTGATACACGGGACTCTTAAATGTGCAGTAATTATTTTGATAGCCTGAGATTCGCAATTCGCTTTTGGCTCTTGCAGATCATTTGACGCAGCGGAAGAGTAAACTTGAAAATACACTTCCAATTGCCCCAACATAAAGAACTACTCCTCTATGACCTTCCTATGCCAATTTTATTGACAATATTATAAATACTTCTGAAATTACAATTACATAAAGGTCACAACTTGATTGAGACGAGCTACGACACCCAGGAACCAGAATAAGGAAATCACGTCGACCCAAATGTATCAGATCGAGGAGAAGGCACATAATCGTCTTGGAATGGAACGTAAATGTATGATGGAGAACGCAGGCCACGGCATTGCCGATTTTGTGAAAGATAATTTTAAAAAAAAGTCGGCACGGAAGACGCGCATAGTCGGGGTCTGTGGCACTGGCAACAATGGCGGAGATGTGTTTGTCGCAGCTAGACATATCAGCGGATATCCCGATTGTGCGGTAGCTGTGATATTATTGGGGCGACCGGCTGATTTACGAACTGAAGAGGCAAAGATAAACTGGGAGATCCTAAAAAAAATGGATTCCATAGAGACCAGTTTTTGTGATGAGTTCGATGACAAGCTGAGAACAAAAATTTCTAAAGCACATGTCATCATTGACGGCATATTTGGAACGGGTATCAGGGGGGAAATTCACGAACCGCATGCATCTGCAATACAATTAATAAATAAATCAGACGCGTGGGTTATTGCAGCCGATATCCCTTCAGGTTTAGATCCCAATACTGGCAGAATCGGCCAAAACTGCGTCGTGGCTAATGCAACTGTAACTTTTCATAGGCTTAAGAAAGGGCTTCTAAAGGATAGAAAACATACAGGTTTTATTTTTGTAGAACACATAGGAATTCCAATGGAAGCGGAGAGAGGAATTCTGAGGTGATTTTACGTTGGTAAAAATAATGCAAATTCCGGTAGGTCAGATGGCTAATTTTACGTATATATTAGCAGACGAAGATAACAGTGAGGCTGCAGTAATAGATCCGTCTTGGGATTTGGAAAAAATTTTTGCCGCCGTAAAAAACAACGGCTTGAAGGTAAAATACATTATTAATACTCATACCCACTTCGATCATATTCTGGGCAACCATGAAGTAGCTGCAGTTTCTGGGGCAAAAATTATACAGCACAAGGACTCGACTCAGCCCAAAGACATTCCTGTAGAAGACGGACAAATTATTACGCTCGGAAAGATCATGATAAGAGTCATTCACACGCCAGGGCATTCAAAGGATAGTATTTCACTCGTGGTTAACAACAAGTTAGTATTGACTGGCGATACTCTATTTATTGGGAATTGCGGCAGAGTCGACCTCCCGGGAAGTGATGCGTCAGAGATGTATGACAGTTTATTCGAGAAAATAGCAAACTTAGATGAATCCTTGATCGTCTACCCGGGGCATAATTACGGAACGACACAAACTTCCACGGTTGGCCAGGAAAAGACAACCAATTATGTGCTGAAACCGAGATCCAAGGATGATTTTCTTCGCTTTATGGCAAGTGCTGATGATTGATTCTTGCCTAGGAATCAATATCCCGATATACGAGTAATAAACCAGACCAATTCTTCGATAGCTAGATATTCAACCAAGTCACCGCTATTCATCTGCGTGATTTCGTATACAGATACAAGTGCTATTCCTGGAATCACCGCAGCAGGTGTCAACCGAGAATTTGTAAAATACACTCCTGCAGCTGATACCGAATTCTTGTATTATGGCTTTTGCAAATGTATCAATAATGTACCCATCACGCCTGAAGGAAATCCGACCCCGGCTATCATTACAAGAGCGGCCCTTAGACTAGCAGATATTCCGTTTCTGATAGTTGACGCTGGTTCGAAGATCAAACCCTCCATTCCCTATATTTCCTTTGGAATAGACCCAGGCCACAACATCGAATCAGGCCGGGCGGTTGACGCTACCGATGTTAAGATGGCCTTCGAGTATGGGAGTATACTCGGAAAGCAATTGGGCAAATCCTGCGACTTACTAGTCTTAGGCGAAAGTATTCCTGGTGGTACCACTACGACTTTGGGGGTTCTTCATGCGCTTGGCATTGACGCAAAGTATAAGGTAAGTAGCAGTATGCAGACAAATCCTCATCGTCTTAAAAATAACGTAGTCAAGCACGGTATACAAAAGTCAAGGATAGCATTTGGTGAATTAAGAAATAAGCCTTTGGAAGCCGTAGCTTGTTTAGGCGATCCAATGATGCCATCTGTCGCAGGAATATCAGAAGGGGTACTATCCGTCGGAGGGAAAGTTCTCCTGGCTGGAGGCACTCAGATGGCAGCGGTCTTGGGGATTCTGAAATCTCTTGGCCTTAAAATGAAGGAAGTATGTATTGGGACTTCCGTATATGTTGCCGATGATCATTCTTCAAACTTAGCTGGACTCATAAATTCAATCTCAACCGAGGTTCCAGTGTTTGCAGCCGATCTGCGTATGGAAAAATCGATTATCCGAGGCCTAGAAGCTTTTGCAAGAGGGTTTGTAAAAGACGGCGTAGGAGCTGGAGGTGCATCAATTGCTGCAATGCTAAAATCAAATGGTAGAATAAATGGAAGTATGCTTTTGAAGACAATCGAAGAAGAGTATGAGGGCGTATTGCACGGCAAGTCGCATTAGGAGGCGTGATCTTTGCTTTTTTATCTGTTGTGACTGGTCCCCCAAGGTTTTCATGCATCCAGATTGCTCAAATTTCCAGAGCAGCCGGGAATCTTTATTATGCACTCCTTAATTTTCTAATTACGACTAGCGCAGAATGATGACGATTATGACAGTCCACCTATCAGTCTGAAAACGATGCCAGCAGACAAAGATGAAGAGGAATACCGGACTACCGAATTCTGCAGTGGTTCATACGTGCTCCGGCCGGGATTTGAACCCGGGATCGTCGCCTTGAGAGGGCGAAATGCTTAACCGGACTACACCACCGGAGCGCCGATTTTTGGTTGAGTAGCACCAATTCTATTTAATCTTCATATAAAACTTGTGTGTGACGGTTTTAATCTATCTAATCCATTCCAACCTAATCTAGTCCAATCTAATCTAATCTAATCTACCCGCTTTGTAAACACTTCCTCACGATCTTTCTCATTAATGTTCGAGCTCATCAAAGATCCTATGCAGAAAATTCCTCCTTCCATCAAGAAGTACGTCGATAATAATATTGCGTGTCCCGTAGCCCTAATTGGCTGCAGGGCAACGGATCCTAAAAACTCGCTCGAATGTTGTGAATACGATCTAGCGATTTTCAGTGAAGGTGCACTTGAACATGAGGACAGATTTTTAAGAATTGGTGATCACAATATCGAATTAATTAATTTTTCGGCTAATCTCAGAAAAAATATTATAGCCAGGAAAGGGATGATAATAGTTAATGACTTTGCGGCAAGCTATCCTTTTGTGCCATCAAGTCACGCCGGCCTCTTCCATCAATCGTTCAATTATTCAAGCTACGCAAATGCCCTTACCGCATTCGGAAAAAAGGCAATTGTAGGATCACTTTTTTCCTACGACAAGTTCGAAAGTGCTGCTTCAAAGAACCTTATTCTTGCATCTATGTGGTTAAAAATATCCGCCTACGATTTCTTAGAAGGAATACTTGCACTAGCAGGGTACCGACCAATGCCCCTTCACGAATTAAATCAGATTAGAAATTTGAATTTTGAAGAACAAAACATCTCGAATGGGATCAAGGTCGCTCTGACGTGCATAGGCGTAGAAAGAGCAACCAGATCCACGATATCGAGATCATCTTCGGCCCTCTTGCAGCTATATTCCGAAGATTATGACAAAGAATTGGTTATCATGAAGGCAAGACACCTAATCAAGATTGGTATGTTGCCAGATTGTTATTACTATCTCGGCAAAATGGCTCGGAAGGTTTTGGTAAACAAAGATGGAAGCTTTTTCAACTCATATTCTAAGCTAGTGCAGATTTCAATGGATCTTAGTATTGACGCGCCACAGATTCAAAAGCTGCAGCTTGAGCTATTCAAAACGGCCAAAAATGTGCTAAAAAACTATCGCACGATTACCGTGGCTTGAACACTCTCCATCGTTTCGTTTTTCCTTGTCCGTAATTTAGCCTTGTACTTTAAGTTACGCGGCCTTGTTCTCAGTCTATACCCGCAACATGGGCACCATAATCCGTCCCATGTCATGAAGATCTCGCATATCTGACATCGTTTTTGTCCGTTTGCATAACGCCCCGTACCTACAGGTTTTTGCGCTTTATGACGTATGCATATACCTTTACAAGTCAATTGATAATAACCCAATCTAAGTTCCGTGTGTCCTATTTAAACGTGACCAATAACGAATAATGATTCACCATTAACATTATTCTAACAAGCCGGATAGGAAAAGAAAAGAAGAGGAAGAAAAGAGCTTGTATATCCATCGACCTTAGCGCACGGATAAGTTCGAGGCATTGAAGGCTTCGTTCATCGTCAGATACTCTTCTATCTTCATTTTGACATCGTCAGCCTCGGTGTCGTCCATGCCTGCGAAGCCAGCCTTGAATGCAATCTTGTTCCCGGAAACATTTATGTCTGCAATTTCCATGTCTGCATAGACATTTGCGAGTTCGTTTACCCATTCTTCAGCTTCCTTTTTATCGACGCCTGAGGTATCTATGGTTACGTTTAGCATCTTGGTCATACAAAATCACCTAAAGAAGCATTATTTTAGAGATTTATAAAGTTGACGTAGGAGCTACAAATGAAGTTTTAGATGAATTTAAACCATCTTATGTTTCAAAATGTTAGGAAAATAACAACAACAATAAATCAGATTCTTATTCTAAGGGATTCAGCAGTATCTGGCTTTAAGGACTTTTGTCTCCAAAACCCCAATACTGAATCAGCTCTTTTTGGAACTTTGCCGACTGCTCCGCGCTCATTGGATCCCCGCAGTTCTTGTGGGTTGCAACGACCCGCATGCCAGCCAGTTTAAATTCAACTTCGTAAAAGTGAACTTTTGGACAGCTACACATTGATAGACAGATATCGGGGAGCCTATAATTATTTGTATATCCAAGAATCGTATCACTATGAGGTTGGATTTCTCTATCAGATTATCACAAACACATATATCGACTAAATTGTCCTAATGGTTTGATAGACAATGGCAAAGAGCAATAATAGTAATATTTCGAACTCGATATTGTTGTCGTCATTATTGATGTCAGCTGTTCTAACAGGCATCTCTATGGGCTTGACCAAGAATGCATACGCTGCTAACAACTGGTACCTTGGGATAGGTGTCCAACCAGATACGTATTATACATATAAGATACAAGACCATGACACTAACCAGGGTCAGCCTTTCCTTATGACTATTTATTTTAAGCAGTTCAACAGTACTGGCAGTTACTGGATTGCGCCAACAACCGTTGTATACCAAGGGAATGTGTATAATGGGACACTGCATTTAAGCGACCTCGACCTCACACCATTAGGTTCTTCCAAAATCCCACCCAACATGAGAGATTTTGTATCAGGGTACAAGGACAGCCTTGCTTGGCTATCGTCTTTTGTTCCTAAACCAGGTCTATCACTTACGGCTCCATACTGGGGCAAGATTGCAGCAATTGGAGGATCGGCTGTAGCACCAGGGGGAACTGCAAAGGTTACAGTCCCTGCTGGGACATTTGACACAACAATAGTAACTTGGCATTATGGTGTAGATAATAATATTTATGTCAATCCCAATATGCCATATCCGGTCAAAGCACAAACCTTCGCTGCCACTACTGGAGGAAGTCCCCCTATTCAGTATGCATTTGAACTCCAATCTACAGGCCACGGTCAGCCTCCTGTAGTCAAAAGTCAGTCCATAGTCCCTACACCTCCGATAACAATACAAACGGCCCGCGGAACATATTTCATTGAGATACTAACATGGCAACCTGCAACAATAACTGCCGGCAAACCTACCCAATTTGGCCTATTGTTTAAAAATAGCCAACAAACTATTATCAATGACGTTACTTATAGCGTAAAAGCTACCCAAGGTAACACAACCGTCTATGATGTTCATGACCAGCACGCTGCTGATGGAACAGGTATACAAACGATTACCTTCCCAAAACCTGGAACTATTAGCATGATGATTTCGGTAGATGCTGTCGGGGGTGTTCCGAGTGGAGAGTTTGTAGAAAGCGCTACTTTCAGCCTGCTCGCTTCACCAACATCAGGGAAATAAATTTGCTGTAACATCTGTTCTGTGCACACTCGTTCGCTTTTCTAAGACCGAGAAACGGAGAAAGAATTAGCGTCATAATAATTGCATCTGCAAGTGGTTTTTGGGATCGACCATCCTTCCCGCAACAACATACCTTTTTTATTTTTGTCTAGGAATAAATAAGCCGTATTCGTACTCCTCAGAATAATTGTCCCCTAAGCGAAAGGTCCTCTTGAAGTTTGGGATTCTCGGAGTATTTGGAATAAGCGTGAGCGTCATTATAATTGCAATAGGAGGCGGATTTTCTGGCCCGCTACCATCAATTTTACACCCATCCACGGCCGCTGATCTTTGGACAGTGGGACAAGGGATTAGACAAGGGACCGCATTAAATTATACTTTGACTAGTGTAGGCCCGCGCAGTTCCCTTATTAACGCAATGGTATCTATGAATGTTGTCCGAGATGCTGGCAATGCATGGAAAGTCAACTTCAATATTCACAATGATTCAGTATCAAAGAACGGATCCATTCTGTTGGCTAAGCAGCAATTAACGAATGTTGGTTCTATAGATGTAACCTTCAAGCGGTTCTATGAGCCCGTAGAATCGTCTATCTTGTCGATAAGGGATATCGCAAGGGAGCCGAAATATTTGGCGATTGGCGCGCCTTGGGACTCGATATTTGTAGCATTTTCGTCAATTCCCATAAGTGTTACCGGTCACGGGACATTGCAGACCCCTGCAGGAACCTTTGATGCTTATACGCTGGGTTATAACATTGGCTCGAAAACGAGTAAGATTTTTATCACTCACCAGAGTCCTCTTCCAGTTCGAGCACAGGTATACTCCAATATCAATACGATTTGGTCGGAAAAAGGCTGTAAGCTGTAATTTTGAACTTCTATTCATCTAATAAGAACACTAAGGCTAAGTAGAAATCCCGCCGTTGTCAGGACTGTATATATTTTGCATCAACCAATCTACATAGTTTTTCACTTTCTGATCTACTTTACACCATAAATGAATGGAGCCAGGGAGGATCTCCATCCTGCCATTTTGTCTGATTATTCGTAACCCTTCCTTTCCTTCATACTTGTAGGCGTCTTGAATCTGAATATTTTCCCCCAAGAGATCGATTGCTTTCTGTCTTATATTTTCCCTGGGGACAGTGAATTTTCTGCGAAATTTATCTATGATGACACTAATGTTTTCAGTCCCGTATGAATCAATATCCTTAATTTTTTTCGGATCCGGAAAATGTAACTGGAGTTCTAAATGATGGCGGGAACCGGTGAAGGAAGCGAGTTCAATTAATTTCTTGTATAATAAATTAGGGTTCTTTTCTGAGATTCCGTAAAGCAAATCCCTATTATAATTAACATTTGATTTTAGTTCGTCAATCAATTCTGAGAACGTTATCATACTAGAAGCGTTTATAATAATGAAATTTGGGCCCTGCATATATGTATGTTCATATACATATTGTAACAATTCAAGCTTGTCGCTCGATCAATTTTTACACCTTATTGTATAACTACAAGGATGTCATATGATAACACCTGACAACGGTTCACGACATGCAGGTAGCGTTGAAGACTATCAAAACACATGCGCTGAATTTATCGTGGATATAAGCAAGGACTACAAAGATTGGGTTGATAGATATCAGTTAAGCGAAGAAGAAACACAATCGAGAAAAGCGACAATCGACAATATCGTCCAAATGACAATAGAATGGATTTATAGATATTGTGAAACTATCAAGAAAATCGATATAGTTATGAATGATGGGATTAACAAAATGGCTGAAAACACTGCCGGTTATCCGTTTAACTTCCAAGTCAGCGTCAATAACATGCGACGGTATACGATGCATTCCTTAGGACGAGTCAAGCTAAACGTAAAGGCAACACCGAGAGAAGCCAGATTAGCCCGAATAGGCAATTATCATAAAGACCAATTACTGCTGATTAGCTCCAGCTCTCCTGTCAACTTTAATTTCAGCAACGAAAGTCTCAAAGCAGCAGATATTTTAGATGATTATTTTGTAATAGATGCTACTCATTGCCAACGAAACGACCTTATCTCGGTGACAGTAGTAGTGGAAGAAATGACTCAAGATTATGCAAGTGAAAGACGAGGATACTCGACTCTTATATTACTAACATAGTGCAAACGCTTTCCACTAGTATAGTTATGTTTGGAAATATGCAGGATAAATATCTTCTGCAGCGCCGCAGTCCGCTTTTTTGGAAAAAATAAGAATGTTGATTGAACTACGATCTATACATTTAGATGGTATATAATCTCAATAGAAAAGGGACATTAATTATCAAGCGTGTCTTGACCTGAAAATAAAATCATTATCTATATAATATACCTAATTTATCTTGTTTCAATAACCATGCGACGGTCGTCCAGTTTGGTCTAGGACATCAGATTGCCAATCTGGTAACCCGGGTTCAAATCCCGGCTGTCGCATCGCCCTAGAAGCAGAAGTTTGGGGTAATAATAGCAGTCAGTTGCCTAAATGACTGTGAGAAGTCATCGGAAGAATTCTCGCTGTTGGCGCTTGCAAGCCGATTTAAAATAGCAACTGCACACCTTGAATTGCGACAACATTACAAAATTCTATAGGGGACAGAAAGGTGGCTCTAGGTAAATAAGACCTTTTATAAGTCCAGGACACATGAATTTTTCTTGAACATCGTATAAGTGTTTGGCATTATATCCTTACCCAAACCCCCACAAATATTCCGTCAGCTATAGCAATATCAGTCTGATGAATGTCTCCAGGAAATCGTAGTATGTAGAATCGTAGTATACTGCGAATTGTTTTAGGGTGATTCACGCTATACAATGCAATATATTTGAAAGAAATATTGTTGGCTATCATACTAGTGGCAAACAAACTAATATCTTTATTTGGAAAGAACCAGAAAGATCTTGATCTTATGAATTCATGCCCTGAATTTAGAACTGCTGTTGCGGCCTATCTGCACTCATAACACGTCTAAGAAATAATATGCCATCATGGGCCTAGCACAATATCCAGTAGCTAGGCAGCATATCTCAATGATTCACAAGGATACTATGATATTAATGAAAGCAAGCAGCAATACCGGCTATAATTCTGTTCTTGTGTGTTAGATATACACTATCAAATATATTGCCACATGACCGCCTAATCTCATAATACTTCGATGTAATTTTTTGGCATTTTTTTCTCCAGAGATGGGTCAACACCTGATTCCTCTTCCATGTGATAGGCCCTTTCATGCAATATTATGGAGAATCGCTGCTACTTCGCGAGGTTCAAGCAAATGAGTTATGTCCAGCCAACGTTTGCGTTCTATTGGATCCATTGCTCTCATAATAATAGCTTCCAAAATTTCCCGTTCGCGTTTGGAAACAGCTTTTGCGACAAAATCTAGTTGATTTGCGAATGAAAAAATATGTTACCGTTTGGCATTTGTGGATGGCTCGTACCTGTATACTTTGGTACAAGTACAGAACCTCTAAGTAATCCTCGCTTCGCACCGTCGATCAGCTGACGCACATGGACGTCTATATTACACAAAAGAGGATTATAGACGTTATCTATTGCCTCATCTAGACGTATCTTTGGATCAAAGCCAGTAGCTAAGCAAAACGTATCGACCGCGTGGAGAAGAAGAAGTACGTCATCCTGTGATAATTTCGAGGCCTTCGGATATAATACGACAGATCTAATTGTCTTTCCAAGTCTAATCTCTTCTTGAAGTGCTATCTGTTCAGCTTGCCTTTGAGCATCTTGCAGACTTTCCTTTCGTATGGAAGTCAATTGCTCTGTATATGCAGACGAGAGCTCTTGGAAAGCTTTTTGAAATGTTTTGCTTATCTCAGTAGACAATTGTTGTAGGAGACCTGCGATACTTTCTGCTATAGACGCAGCTTGTCCTTTAAGGCTCCGCATTTGTGTAATCATCTCTTTTACTCCTGATTCAAGCTCGATTTTCCTTCTCGCGAGATCTTCAATTTCAGCCTCTATATTCCTTAGTTCACCATAGCTTTCTATAGCTTTTATCATTTCTATCGGCTCACCATATTTTTTTGCTATTTCATGCAGCTCTTGTATGGCAATAACACTATAGTTGAATCGATTGAGGAGTGTGTCACACATATCTAATGTTGCTTGGAGATGGGCCCGCTTCTCTTTGATCTCCTTAAATCTCGTTTCTTCATGCTGTCTTTTGTCCTCAGCTTCTATTGCTTTCTCCTGAATCTGTGCCAGATCCGCGTAAGTGTTCACCGCCTCCAAAACTTCCTTCATATTTCTGTTATACTTTCTGCAAGTGTACGCCAGGTTTTCGAGCGCCCTCTGGTCAAAACCATCAAACTTCAGTTCTTCAGTGAGGTCTCTGTATTGCCTCTTTTTTGGTTTGAAGGGTTTGAATATCTGTTTGGAGTGAAGTTACTTTCGTTTCGAGCTGTTCTTTTTTTGTTGAAATTTTGCCTGTTTCTTCTTGTATAGATTTCAGACCTTCAAAAGTACTGATGGCCTGCAACATTCCGATTATCCCCGCGAATTTCTGTTAGACATTGGATAAGTTTTGCAGTTCGACCGTTCCAATTCCTAGGGACCTGAGTTCGTCTTTGTAGATCATAATAGTTGCTAAGTCGTCTATTGGTACAATTTTTATCAGATCTTCGAAAAGCCTAATTAGAGGACTCAGAGTCATTCCGGCCTTTGCTGCTCTTTCTAAAAGCGATGAAACACCCGTAAAGTTCAAGCCCTTTGAGTCTAAATCTGCCTTAAGAGAAAGCCTTCATCAAAGCTTAATCCTCTTCTGACCATCTCTGCTATCAATTTCACTTCGTTCTGTTTTAAACTGGAATCCTTGACTTCTACCCCTCTAGTATAGAGTTTTATTGTAGGCTCGGTCCACGCTCCATTGGATAGCTCGCTTACCTGCTGGCCAGCCGGCTTCTCTCAAGATTCCCATCAACTGAAAGTCCGAAAGATCAGAGCCTTCTAATGGTTTCCTTAAGGATAATACCTGCAACTCTTTGATCGCCTCTTGAATTAAATTGTTATTGCTAGCCATCTTATTGATTTAGAGGATGGAACATATTAGGATAACGACGGATAATCATTAGGATAGCATATAGTTTGCATAACAGGCTATCAGCATGGGATAGTCAGGGAGGATAGGGGAGGATAGTTGCTTTTTACCCTCAATATAGGAGCCTGTGTTCCTACTTTGGGGTTCTCTCCTAAAACCTTTGCAGATTATGGGGCGGCATTATCTAATGCTTGATTTGGTTGTTTGATACCAAGGTAAGCGTCTTCAATTGCTGTCTTATATGATGAGCTAATTGTCGATATTCTGATACGTTGGGTCTACGGTGACCCATCAAAATCATAGAGATCATCTTGTCATAATATGGGATAGTTGATTAAGTTGAGCTGATTGAGAACCAGAGCGTAGACTCTTCTGAGTTGGAAGATATCGACTTTGCTCCAGCCATGGACTAATTATTTTGCATCTGTCATTCCTGATGCGCTATTGCCTTTACTAATGGAGTTGTCTGGGTTCTGTGTTACAAAAACTAATGAAGTTATTGATCCCCCAGCAGAAAAAGCGTTATATGCTTACCATCGGAGTATCATAGCGGGTCCTCAATCAGCCGGGATCGTTTGCAGTCAATGTGGTGCGTGGCTATTTTTTTCAGTACTTTCTTTATTGGCATTACCAACTAGATCTATAAGCTTTTCTAAACCTACAAAAAAAGAGATCCTCCAACTCCCGAAAATATTTGCCCGACGATATAAACTCTAGGGCAACTACGTGTCCAACCGATAATTATTAAGAGAGAGTTTGCGAGTACTACGGCGAGCGGAATGTCCATCAAGTTATGAGGAGTTTATGATCTTGTGGTCATTGGGTGGTCGTTTGAGGACAGAGAGGGCTAAGTGGTAGTCAGAGAATGTTTTATAGGTTCTCAACTATTAGTTTTGATTGTGTCATACGCATCGGACTCTGATCCTGATACCCCCTATTTTCCAGGTTATCTGGGAAGAAAATGGCCCTTCTGGTTGGTATTGTTATCGCAGGAGCATTTTTCGGGATTCAGGCCATGTTTGGCTTTCCTATCAAGGATCTGGTCAGAAAACATGTAACAGTCGAGGCTAAAGTCGTTACCAAGGCAGAAGGAACTTGTGTTGTACAAGCATCAGATAATGAACCTAGAGGTATCCCTCATTGTCCATATAACGTTGGCGACACTCTGATAGTAACTTTCAAACAAGGGACAGCGCCAATCGAGAAGGCAGAGCTGAAATACTAAACAATGTTCGATACACAGGGCCTTAAACTATGTACGTTGCGTGGGCTGCAACAATGCATTCCGTAACCATAGCAGGCCTACTTAATGCTAGTCCGAGCGCTGCACTGACAGACAGCACAGGATGTACCTATATTCGGTTTGGGAGGATCTTATTAAACCCAATTTGTATCGGGACTTTCAAATGCAATTTCCGTACAAATTAATTCAGGTTTATTTTGCTTTTAAGATCTCTAAATCTGTTTCTGATAGTCACTTCTGTTACCCCAGCAGCGTTTGCGATATCCATTTGCGTTACAGGTTCTCCAGAATTTTTACTAGACATGTAGAGTACCGATCCAGCTAGACCCATCGGATCTTTTCCTGCGGATATTCCCCTTTTCGTAACACTTATCATGATGTCCATTGCTTGGCGTTTTGTCCTCTCGCTTAACGTGGTTTTGTTTGCAACTTTTGCAATACATTTCATCGGATCAACAACCGGGACCTTTAGATCCAATTCCAAAAGTAGCAGACGGAATGTTCGCGCAAGTTCTTTTCGAC
>WNFX01008852.1_pt1 | contig 14387 bp, 7 predicted proteins | sample 5400111 | NCBI WGS metagenome assembly WNFX01 (sample SAMN13153363, study PRJNA577476) | soil metagenome | isolation source: 40 cm soil or saprolite under grassland replicate 1 | place: USA:California | collected 2016-06-15 | reverse complement strand
ATTTAGCCTGGTCGCGATGTGCGAAACCGCTTCTTCCCCAATCGTTGGAAAGTTCTTCCTACTCTTACCATCTCTTTTGTAGCAAGCGGGCGGATTCACCAAAAGTGACGGTGAACCCATTTTTGGTGAGTCAATTCGGAGAATTGTATCTGTTTCATATGTATGGTATACTTTCCCTAGTTGATAGGGATCTCGCTCATGTGTCAATGATAACCGTTACCATGGAGCGAGAGACGAGTAGCGGTAACAAACACGCTCATCGCGATCAAGCGTTTGATGCATCTCAACGCCTCTCACCCCAGACCTGCTCTGGCAGGTAACAAACACGCTCATCGCGATCAAGCGTTTGAAGAATCGAAGCATATGAGGAAAGCTATCGCCAAGAGCGAGCCTCAAGACATCATCGCGTTTAAGCGATTAATTCATTTGATGGAAAAAACTATAATTTCTGCTACTCAGTAATCCCCATCTCCAATTTAGCCAATAATCTAGTGCAATGGAAAGCTTGCAAATATAGTTTCCGTTGCACTTATGAACTTTCCATTGCACTCTCACCAATTGAGAGACGATAATGCAGTTAATGCCTTTTATATCGCATAATACTTATCTACAGACAGTTCCTCTGTAGCCAATAAGGGATAGTGCAGCGGACCGCCACACATAGTGCAGTGGAAAGTTGGTCTTCACAAGAGCACGTTTAGGGGTCATAACATTTTTTCGTACACTTTTCCCCACCAAGGCCTCGCAGAGCAAAGAGGCAAGCTCGGATACAGTTCTTTGATCCATTGCACCTGACTGCCTTCAACTGCTTTTTTCGACACAAAGCAAGCAGGCACACTTAATTTGATATTGGTGGCGAATTCGACTTTCGTAGGGATGTTCTAACTTTCCTAAGCATGAAATGTGATCGATACTCCCCACTGAGAGGCAAAAACATCTCGTTTTAGAAGTATCTTTCCCCACTTTTTGAATTCGCCACCAATATCAATTTGGGAAGAACCTTTCTGGTTCTTCCCAAATTGCGGACTTCATGGGGATCTAACCCGATTACTAGAAAGTACTAACCGCCCCGAAGGTGGCCGTGCTTACCTTAGCTGTGGTGTGTGAGGTCACTGCCATACCGGCCAACCAGGTCCCTGTGGGTCCCAGAGTCACGCTCGATCCCGATATGGGGGTCCAGGTGCTGCCATCGCTGGAGGTAGAGGCAGTGTAGGTGGTGCCGCTGCGCTGCACCTGGAGATAGACCGGGACCGGGACCGCAAGCAGATTGACCACCGTACTGACACTGCCACCCTGTTTCTTACGGTCGAGGACGAAGAGGCCTGACTGTGGGGTCACCACCAGCGCGTAAAAGGGGGCGCTCGGATCAGTACTCTGGCGCAGCATGACCCCTGCTCTCGCGCGGCTGTTGGTGTTGGTCTGGGTCAGGACGTTCACACTGATCCCACCGTCAGCGGTGAGCGGCTGCCAGACAAAGTGGAATTGATCCACTGTTCCCCCGATATCGGTCCCTGAGCCCGAGACCGTCCAGATGCCATTACTCAGCGCATCGCTGCCCGCCAGTGCTGGATTCCCGATATCCGCCCCACTCCAGACTTGGGTAGTGTCGTTTGTCCAGAGCACGCTGGTCTGATTGGACAGCAAGGGGCCTACCGTGTACGCCGTGGTGATGGAAGCGCCGACGATGTCGGTGCCGGCTGCCGTGTTGGTATACGTGAAAGATGCCTGTCCTGTGTTGTCAGTGATGGCAGTGCTGGATTGTCCGGCATCCGGTCCGCTCGTCACGGTGAAGGTGACGGTGGCATTGGCCAGGCCAACGCCCCCACCATCCAGCAGGGTGGCCGTCTCGCTGACCTGTTGACCAACGAGCTGGGTAGTCGTGGCAGGGCTGAGCGTGAGGCTGGCTGTCTTGACGCCTGCGGTGCCAATGTGCCGCCACTGGATCGATTCATTCTGCTGGACCGAGCACGATTCGGTATCGATGCCATTGGTGTCAAGGACATGGGTACTATCTACCAGGATGGTTGGGACGCCACCCATGGTGATCGTGACCGTTGGCGCGACGGTGATCGGCGTGCAGTTGCCCTTAGGGGCGCCGCTTGTATCAAAGTTGTCGTAGCTGGGATTATTGGTAGGCGGGTTCTCGGTCAGGATCACGCTCTTGCCGGCCGGAACGGTGAATGAGCCCCAGAGGTTGAACACCTTGCCACCTGGGAGCACGGAATGGTCGTCTACTGAGACACTGTCGATCGGCATATCGCTCGAACTGGTATTATCGAGCCGGATCGCGCCTGCGTCGTAGCAGTGTGGCAGCGTACCGCATGGACTTGAGCCGTACACGGGATTGCCAAGGAAGATGGTGTTGGGCGATCCCGACCAGGGTACGGGAAACGCCCCTGGGTTCAGGCTGCTTTGATGCTTGTCTTCGGCGTATCCGACGGATACCGACAGGCCGCTGATCCCGCCCGCAGCGTGAGAGGATCGGGCATTGTTTGTGAAAATAATAGTGAGAGCGATCACCAGGCAAACGACGAGGATGATGTTGGCACGTCTGAAAAAACGGAACATAGAATGTTTCCCTTCCACCAATATATTCGACTTCCTTGGGAAGAATGGCTACAAAGCTTCTCATTTGCGCAGTGCATCGCACATGAGAGTTTGCTCACACATTGGAAAGTATGCCATACTTTAGGGGATTAAGGCGGTTATAATCTGGTTGAGATGTAGTTAAGCTTTGATGATGTTCGTTGCAGTATCTCTTTCTGCCTGCATTCTAAAGCGAGATAAGCAATATAGGGCGATTACTATTCTTTCACAATTTGCCTATCGTCCCCCTGATTGAGGAGCATTTTGGATAACGGTATCCCAGGTGAGAGGCGTATCGGGATTCACCTCATAGCTGGAAGGACTGATTTCAGGCCCCAAGTTCCAAAAAATCATGGCCTTTACGTCGTATTGCTTTCCCAAGTTATACATATTTTGGAATTCAGCAGAGCGTTGTGCATCGCCATCACCCTGTCGAAACCCAAACTCCTCGACGGTAAACGGTTTCCCGTTGCTGGCTGCCCAGCCAGCAACCATTGGCATAGTGATAGTCCGATCATTATCCGAGTAAGCGTGGATTGCAGCCATATTGATATGAGGAAGCGAGAAAATAGATTTCCAATCAATACCACAATCTGCCTGATTCAGATGAGAAAGGCCGCCTGATGAGATAAGATGGTTAGGGTCCGCTGCATGAAGTGTATTAGAGAGTACCTGGTAATAATTAGTCAACGCTTGTGTGCTGGTTGGTCGAAGAGGATCACTACTTGTTGGACACGCCACCTCACCGGCAATTGCATAGTTGAGCAGGGCTGAATTCTCCGCGTAACGCGAAGCCACCCAGGAGAATGCGGTAGTATACATAGAGGGATCGTAGGGATAGATTCCTTGCTTGAGTGTTTTGTCACGGAAAGAAGAAAGGTCTAAAACAACGTACATGCCATGGCTTGCCGCCGCTTGAAACAGATAGTCCATATTTGACCAAACAGTCGCATTATACCAGTCGCCATAGGTAATACCGTCAAAGAAGTTAGTGGGGCGAAGGGTATTCAAGTGCGCTTGCTGTGCCATACTGATTATTTGATCAATATAGCTTTTAAATGCGGTATAAGTCCAGCCTCCGCCTCTATGTAGAACTCCATTGTAATTCCAATGAGGGTACATCGTCGAACCGTATGGATAAAGAGGATTATTGTTATATACGAAGTTCTGCCCAGAAAAGGAAATATAGGTCTTTGTTGGTGATGATGAGGTGGATGAAGAGGAAATCGTTGGTTGAGTAGTCAGGCTTGATGGGGTTGACCTGGATGTTGGTGGGCTAGTGGAACAGCCTGACACGGCACACAAAACGGATAAGACTATGAAAAGCGCAGTGACAGCACTCCGGCCAATTCTCACTTGCGCCTTACAGTTCTTGCATTTCGACCTCTGCCAATTTGGGTTACACACAAAGCACCTTTCAAGCATCGGTAAAAAATCCCTTTATGTTTAATATACCAGAAGTATGAGCAGGTTGGAACGAGTCATGGTATCGTGGTACTGACGCTCACCGTGTCGAAGGTAGCCGCGCCCAAAACCCCTATATTATGCGAGGTGACAGCCATCCCTGCCAGCACTGTCCCGCTTGTACTCAAAGTGACACTCGACCCGGCTACCGGCGTCCAGGTGTTGCCATCAGTGGAAGTGTAAGCAGTGTAGTTATTGCTGGTACGGCTAACCGCCAGGTAAACCGGTGTCGTTCCTGGCAGAGCTGCACTTTGCTGAGCATTGCCGCCTTTGGCGGTACGATATTGTACAACTATACCGTTACCCGGTGTCACGAACACAGCATAGTACGCTGAAGCAGGATCACTAGTCTGGCGGAGCATCACGCCTGCTTTGGCCCAACTGCTCGTGTTCGTCTGCGCCGTGATGTGCGCGCTCACACTGCCATCGGCGGAGAGTGTCTGCGCAACGTAGCGGAACTGGTCCGATGTGCCCCAAATGTCACTGCCTCCCGCCAGAATATTCCAGGTGCCTCCACCTTGATACTGGCTCCCCGCAGGAACAGGGTAGCCAATATCACTGCAACTCCAACCACTGGGGCAGATCGTGGGGGGTGTTGGAGCAGTGGTGCTAATCGTGACCTTGTCGAAGGTAGCAATGCTCAAAGTACCTGTATTATGCGATGTAACGACCAAACCTGCTAAAGTTGGGCTGCTCAGATTCAGTGTAAGACATGTACCAATGATATAGGTCCAGTTCACTCCATCACTCGAAGTATAGGTGCAATAGGTGCTGCCAGACCGCGCAATTTTCAAGTAGGTCGGCACTGTACTGCCTGTTTCTGTGACGACCTGGGTTCCTAATCCCTGCGTTGGCCGGTACTGCACGACGATACCGTTACCTGGTGTTACGAATGCGGCATAATAGGCCGAGTCCCCACTTTTGCTCTGTCGTAACATCACCCCTGCTTTCGCCGAAGCATTTGTATTGGTCTGGGACACGACACGCGCTTTCACACTACCATTGGCCGTGAGCGTCTTCCACACGAAGTGGAACTGGTCGAAATTGGTGGAAATATCTTTGCCCGCGCCTTTCAGGGTCCAGCCCAGACTGACGGCAGTGTACGCAGCAGTATTGATAGTCCCCTGCGTGCCTGAGGCCAGCGCCACTCCCGCCAGTACCGCCGCTGGCAGTGGGACCGTCATGCTAGTGCCTGGAACCAGCGTATACGTCACCCCGTCACTCGAGGTCGCAGCCTGCACCTGATCCCCCACGCGCTGGATCTCCAGGTACAGTGGTGGGCTGGCGGCCGTCGCCTGTGTCACCGTCGTCGTTGTTCCCCCAAAGGCGAGCCGGGATTGCACCACCAATTTACTGCCAGGTTTGAGGAAGAGGGCATAATAGGGTGACGTGGGATCGTTCGACTGCCGGAGCATCAACCCCGCTTGTGCTGACCCGGAGGTCGCGCTCTGGGAGAGTACCTGCCCACTGACCTGGCTATCGCCAGTCACCGTCTGAGCGAGCAAGCGGAACTGATCGGAGGGTCCTGCCACCCCTGCCCCAGCAGCCTGCACCGTCCAGTTCGCGCCAGCAGTCGTTTCCGTTCCAGCAGGGCTGGGGTTGCCGATGTCCTGGCAGGTCCAACTGCTGGGACAATTGGGATCGGCTGGCGGGGTAGTGGGGGTAGCCAGGCCAAAGGCATAGACGTTGTCGTCCGTGCCGCCCGTGTAAACTTGCCCATTTGAGACGCTTGGTGCCGCGTAGAGATAGCCTCCCGTGGTATAGCTGTACAGACGGGTGCCCGAAGAGGCATCAAGGACTTCCAATGTGGCACCAGCACCATCGAAAATCAGCCCGTTGGCGTAGGCCAGGCCAGGAATAACCGGGGCATTATCGCTGTGCTGCCACAGGATGTTCCCGTTGTCTGGGTTCAGCGCGCGCACAGCTCCTCTATATCCCACCCCATTGATAACTGTGCTACCACCAGCCTGAAATAGCATACCATTACCGAACGCCCCGGACGAGACACTTCCATCTCCGCACTGCGGGCAGGAGCCTGGCAGCGTGACTGTTTGCGACCATACAGGTCCAGCGGCCAGATTATTGCGATTCCAGGCATAGTCAAAGCCGTTCTTGTTGACGGCTGTCACCAATGGATTCCCGTGGGAATCATTAAACAGGAGCGGTGTGTTACCAAAGTCGGAATCGACGGTTTGCATTGAGTTCGGGATAGCCCAGGAGGACTTGATCGCGAGCGTGCTGGCATCTAAGGCAACCACCGCCTCGGCAAGCGTTTGCGTACTCTGATTGCGTGTGCCTGTCGTCAAAAAGATCGTGTTGGTGGAGGGATCAAGGCTGGGCGTCGTCCAGATTCCTCCCCCCACCTGCCCTTGCGGAACAAACGTCACGCTGTTGACCACCTGATGCGTAGTCAAATTCACTTGCAGCAACTGACCCGGTATTAGGGGGCAATCACCGACGCTGGACGTCCCGATGTAGGCGTAGCCGTTGTAGATCAGCGGACTGGCCCAGTTGTACCAGCCCTTGGTGTTATCCCCAACAAACACACTCCACAGAACGTTCCCGGTCGTTGCGTCCAGGGCATACCAGTTGGAATCGCCTCCACCGACGTAGACCACCCCGTTTTCCACGTCTGCCGCCGAAGAGACGCCGGCTAATTGTGGGTAACACGGCGCGGTAGTCTGCCCCAGGAACGTCTTCCACACCAGTGCACCCGTCGTCGCATTCAGGGCATACTCGTAGCCATCCCAGGAGCCAACGTAGACTATACCACCTACAACAGTGGGAGAAGCGGCAATCGGACCGCCTGTCTTAAATGCCCACTTCAAGGCTAATTGCGCCGCATTGCCAGTTGAAATGGTTGTGTCGGTACCAGCTGCGGTACGCTGCGTATCATGTAAGAAGGTCGGCCAGTCTCCCGATGCGGCTCTGGCGGGAATGAGTCGGTGAACCACCCCTCCCACGACTCCTGACAGCGTGATTCCCAGGAGCAGCAGCACAGCCAGCAGCCTCATACGACGCCATTTCGGCCGGGTAGTGGTTGCAGTTTCTCGCGGTAAGACAGCTTTTTGCGGTAAAACAGGTATCATATGAATGCCTCCTGGGATCCTTCGGCTCAGTTAAGAGTCAGAGAAGGATGTTCTAAAAACAAAGCTTGCAGTTCTTCTTTGCGCCACTTTTCAGCGTAAATAAATAACTCTCGTAAGGCGCGTAGTATTACTGCGGGTTTGGCTCCTGTTGCCTTCCCAGCCAGACGGGGTAAATGTTGTACACCTACTTCGGTATAGGTGTAACCAGCACGGGCAAGTTTATACACTATCTCAGTGTTAATCATCGCGCCACGTGTTTCTAAATGGTTCGTGTGAAAGAACTCGGCTCGGAAGAGTTTGAATGCGCAATCAATGTCTCGGGCATGAACACGAAAGACAAATCCCACCAATTTTTTCCAGCCCCAGGCGTTAAGTTTCCTTATCCAGGTATCCTGGCGATCTATTCGATACCCTAACACCGCCCCATATTCTTCAATGAGGGGGAAAAAGCGGACCAGGTCACGAATGTCAAACTGTCCGTCGGAGTCCATAAAAAAGGCGAGCTCTTTGGTCACAGACTCAAAACCGGTTACCAGTGCAGCGCCGTAACCCTTATTCACAGGATGATTCATGAGACGTATACGTCGATCATAGGCCTCCAGGTCGGCTACAATTTCTCCCGTGCGATCTTTGCTACCATCGTTAACCACGATTACTTCGAAATCCTGCATCCAGGAGCTAAGTATCGACATTACGTGTGAGATGGTATCGGAGATAAGCGCTTCCTCATTGTAGGCCGGCAATATCACAGATAAGCTGCGCGGGGTAGAAATAAGTCGTGGCTTTAAAGGAGGGAGCGACATATCGACCTCCTCCTTTTTAGTAAATACGCCGAAGCGCATCCCTATATAGGAAACTGTCACTGATCCTGCAATTGCACAGACCTTGGCCACGTTGAGCCACAGGATACTTGTGAGCGAGAGAGACATGAATATGGTTGTTGCCAGCCAGAGAAAAGCATCATTGCAGATAATGCCAAGGCTAGTGACAAGTGCGAAGCGAATGATCTGAACATTGGAAGCCTCGGAACGCTGTCGAAACGTCCAGATCTTGTTCCAGCAGAAGCTGTTGACTGCACCAATCAGGTATGCTAGAGAATTAAAGATGACGAGGAGTCCGCTGTCCTGTGTCGGGAACATCCATATAAGCAGGTTGAAAGCGAGCACATCTACAAGGGTGTTAAGGCTTCCAACAACACAAAAGCGCAGAAATTGCACCACAATACTCGCCGAGCTTCGTTTTGTCGAAACGATCGGAGCCGCGATTTCCGTGGATAGTGACATATTTTAGTGATCCCCCCATTCCACTTCAAGATAATGAGCATGAATAGTTGTCTCCGTTCCAAGCGGGCGGAGCAGGTCGCGTCGGCAAAGGTGGCTTTTCATTAATATGGTAGAGGTAAATGCCATTCGTCTGAGATTCGACTTTAGTATAGTGAGCATTAAAAGTCGCGTTGAAAGCCGGGTCTTTTTTGAGGCGCTGGGACACGAGATCAAGTGGGTCAGCAGGCCTGATAACAATCCAGTCTACCAAGCTTGTTGGATCCTGCAGCGCCTGTGACCAGTACTGAGCTGAACCTTCATAGATGACGTTTTTGAAATCCATTCCGGCGTCTGATACATCAAATTGCGAGGCGTAGACGTCTTGTAGGATTCTTCCGCCGTTATAGTGTTGAGCAAGATACCGAACGATAGCTCTTTGCGGGCCGCAGGCGTAGTTAAACTGGCTATCCTGTACGGTAATGATGCCCTGCGAAATAATCAGGCAGGTCTGAGCAAGAATTACTCCCAATAGAGTAACCCGGCTGATCGCTTTGAACCGGTCTTTTGTGATACTGCTTATTCTTTCAACCAAAAGAGCTACAAAGAGCGCGGCAGGTACCACCATTTGGGCTCCGTAGCGCACATTGTACATAAAGATATGAGCATCCGGCGGGTTAGCTCCGGGTATCCAGATAATAGCCTGCCCTCCGAAAAGGGCAAGGATGTAAAAAGGAAACGGTATTGCAAAGAGTAAGGCAGCAACCGTCACAGGTGTGAATTTATGCTTGAGAATAAACCAGATAATCCCAACAAGAGCAAGTGCAAAGAGTATCACTCCTATCGTTTGAACGGAATCAATGGCATAGTAGCGAAAGGCCTGCCAGAGATTATGATAGGTGTACAACTGACCTGCTGTAAGTTCCTGCGATTGTTGGGCCTGAGACGAATACAAGCCCTTTTGAAAGTACAGGGGATCTCCAAATATGAGTTTGTTCCAGAGCAACCATAATGCTATTCCCAGGCTACCGAGAACACCGAATATAACAAGATTCGCTCGAATGTGTTGCCAGTTGTGGTGCTTCATCCAGCCCACAAGGGTAATGCAACAGAAGACGCCCACAAACAAAGCCCAGCCATCATACCTGGCAAGCGTTGCAAAAAAAGCGGATACTGCCACGAGAATTAATTGTTGTAGCTTTCCATCCTGTACCCAGCATAAAAAGTAATAGGCAGTCATAGCAGAGGTAGCGATACATACCGTCTCGCTTAGAGGAATAGATTGCAAGTATAGCACATTGGGATTCAATATAAATACCAGCGTACCGATGAAGCTTGCACTACTGCTCTGTGTCAATCTACGCACTGAGAGAAAGATACAGATCGCGGCAATAACATAACACGGCATTGATACAAAGCTGCCGGCGAGCCCACTGTGCCACAGGTAGTCATTCCAGATGAATGGCCACATGAGCACGTGTGGTAGTGGTAGCCAGACCGATCCCAACTGTGCCAGTCCAGGCGTAAGGTTATCGAAAACACTTCTGGAAATTCTCATGTGCGAGAGAGCATCTTGATAGAGCACTATTTCGTGCTGACGGAAGTAGTACCAACAGGCAACCACACTCGTAATGCATGCTGTGACAATTGTTGCAGCGAGCCAGAGATCGCGCACTTTCGACTGTCTTGCCACAGTTTCCGCCTGCTTTTGCCTGGGAGAAATTGCCGGCATGATCAATGTTCGAATCGCTTTGAGAGACATCGATACCGATGGGATATTCCCGGCACTTTCGACTTTTCTGGGAATCACCGGTACCAGCATATCTGGTTCTGCTACCATCACAGATGTCGCCAGTTGTGATGGAATCACAGCAGATGCTTGCTTCCCTTTCAGGTGCAGCCCGTGTACTGTCTTTTGCCAGTAATGAGGCTTTACCATAAGCTCGAAGAGCGCCAACATCGCGGCAATGCTCATGAGCAACCAGTAGCCCGGAATAAACAGTATCCACGGCAAGAGGTGATACTGTTTCCGTTTCATGCATGAAACCAGGTTGAGATAAATGTAGAAGAAGTTCCCGAAGAGCAGGCAGATCGCGCCCAGGTAAAGAATAGGCCCGGGGAACAATACGTGGTAGATATCTACTATCGCTTGACCAAAGACAATATACAATCCCAGTAAGATCCACATCAGAGGGTTGAGGAACAAAACAGCCATTCCGCTGCCAATCACGAACTGAAATGAGAACAGGTCGTACAGACGTCCTCTTCGAAAGTCTTCAATGGGGTGCCGCATATGCACGAGGTAGGTCTGCATGTATCCCTTGATCCAGCGCGAGCGCTGGCGTAACCAGTTCTTCAACTGCGGGTTGGCCTCCTCGAGTGTCGTCGAGTCGAGGATGACGGTATTCATGCGATAGCGTTTCAGGCGCAGGCCAAGGTCGCAATCCTCGGTCACGTTGTAGGCATCCCAACCGCCTAAAGCCCTCAGAGACCCCGTGCGAAAATGATTCGACGTGCCACCCAGGGGTAGGGAGAAATTCGCCAGTTGTAAGCCCGGCAAAATCAGGTCAAACCAGGTGGAATACTCAGCAGTAAACCAGCGTGTCAGCAGGTTCTGACGAATATTGTAAAAGTTGAGCTTGGCCTGCACGCAGACCACATCGGTTCCGTGATTGGCGAAAGCGAGCAAAGCTTTCTTCAATTGCAGGGGATCGGGTATATCTTCAGCATCATAGATGACGACGTATTGTCCTTTCGCCAGCATCAACCCATAATTACAGGCGCGCGGCTTGGTGCGGGGTTTACCATCGGGTATAACGATGATCTTGAAGTGCGGCGGAAGGGATAAGGCACGGATGGCATTGCGTGTACCGTCATCATCTTCTTCCGTGAGAAAAAGAATCTGCAATTTCTCCGCCGGGTAGTCCAATGCCATCATCGCCTGCACAAATTGCGGTACTACTTGCGCTTCCTTATAGAGAGGACAAAGAATAGTGTACTCGGGCCACTCTGCATCTTTCAAGGCTTTGATGATATCGTCGCTGATATGTTCTTCCGGGGGATTCCTAAATGCTCTGGTGGCTAGACTAAAATTGATGAGCAGATTCACGAAATACACGATAGTGACGGCCGTGACTACAGCCCCCAGAAATTCCAGCCGAAATACCAGCACGCCAGTGATCCAGAGCAACCCGATAAGAGCGAAAGCGACGACCTGCCCGGTCGTGAATGTTTGCAAGGCGGATAGTTTCGGTCGAAAAGGGGCAAACATGGCAACCTCGTGTTCACCAACTTTCACGATCTTTGCCGCCTCTTGTATATAGTCGTTGATCTCTTTTGCGTTATCATGGCGTCGATCATGTTCAGCCTGCTTGTCAAGCCACGCGGCATAAAATTTCACCCGCTCCTGGTCCTGGACACGTGTAATCCCAGTGGCAGATCGTACAACTGGTCGATGAGGAGCTGACACAACATCGATGTGTTTTGCCGTTGGAGTGACCAAGGAAGCTAGCCGCACCTGGTTAAAAGATCTTACCGGTGCACTCAATTTCTCAGTGCCACCATTGAGTGGATGTGCTCGAGGAGGTATATGCACATTGCGCTGTGCCCGTTTACCGGGTCTTTGTGGGTCTAGCTCAGCAGTCGCATGGTGCTCACTGCGCTCTTCCCGCCCAGAAGGTCCTTGTGAGTCCAAAACGGTCGGTTGTTCTAGCTCAGCAGTCGTATGGTGTCCATTTCGCTGTACCTGCTCAGCAGCCCTTCGTGAATCGAGAAAGCCTCGTAGTGCGAGCTTACCGGTCGCCTGCTGCTCACTGCCCTTTTCCTGCTTACCAAGCTGTTTTGGGTCAACAACGGTTTGTTCCTCTCCCCCCGTAACTGCCTGCTGCTCATTGTGCTCTGCCCGCTCAGCAGACTGCACATTCTCTGGAGGTGCGACATGTACTTTAGGTAACTTTGGTGCGGTTTCTTCGAGAAAATCAGCAGTCGCATGGTGCCCATTACCGTTGTACTCTGCCTGCTCAGCAGGTTCTTGTGGGTCTAGAACGCCCGGTTGTTCTAGCTTAGCAGTCGTATGATGCCCATTACCGTTGTGCTCTCCTTGCTCAGCAGGCTGCACATTCTCTAGAGGTAAGACATGTACTTTAGGTAACCTTGGTGCGGTTTCTTCGAGAAAATCAGCAGTCGCATGATGCCCATTACCGTTGTGCTCTGCCTGCTCAGTTGGCTGTTGCGGATCAAGAACTTCCAACTCCTCTCTTTCAGCTACAGCATGGCGCCCATTACCATTGTGCTCTGCCTGCTCAACAAGCCCTTCGTGAATATCTTGTCCCTCTTCCCCAGCAATTGAATGTTCCGTATGTTGATCTATTTGCTCACCTGATTGCACCTTGTGCAAAGATGCGAAACGCAATTTAGAAAACTTTAGCGAGATTCCTTCAGAAAACTTCGACATTAATTCATCCTTCAGTCCCTACGTTACACTTGCAAAGATTTGTAATATTTCTGTATGACTGTAGCGGCCTGTACGCTAATCAGATTGAAATCTCCCGTATTGTCCCAACCCCAGAAGAAGGTGCCGAGTATATGCTTATCGGCAAGAATATCCGCCAGAGCCGCATCGGTTGCGGCTGCCTGTTCCTGCTGATCTTGCGGCGCAGTACACGACGAATTCCATGGTTGGTAAAGGGCTACCTGGCAGTTAGGGAAGCCAATTTCTGAGAGAAAAATAGGTTTGCCCACCCCTATTGAAAAGTTGTCAAGATCGTGCTGAACCATTTGTACCCACAAGGCGCGAATCTGCTTTGGATCTACCCGCACAGGGGTGTTTACCAGTGGCGAATAGGATGAGATACCTATCATCTTCAGGTGAGGATTACGCATCCAGGAAGGTGGTGAGAAGTGCAGTGCGCTCCAGTCCATATCATAGGTAATCGTTCCATGATAGACCTGGCTCAACTCATCGATCAGCCCGTTCCATAACGAGGCCGGTGCGTTTTGTTCTAACCACCTGTATTCGGTTCCTAAAGCGAACTGTTCAACACCATTCTGCTCAGCGGCCACTGCATAGGGCTTGACGGTTTGCCAGTAACTCTCGAACCATTGTTGCTCCTGCGCGTAGGTCGAAAAGTTAATTAATGCCGACCATGGTTCAGACCCGGCCGATTGAAGCTGTATTGGCACAAAAATATGCAAACCCAAAGACTTAGCAAAGCGTAGACCGTAGTTGAATGAGGGGAGTAAAGTAGTAGGATCCCCTTGTACTACCGTTGTAGATGTAAGGGAGGATTGGTGAAGAAGAACCGGCATCTCTACCCAGCACGCGGCAGTTCCTGTTTGCATTGCGGGTAATTCTGCGAGCCACTTTGCATCGCTCTCACCGTAGGCTGTAGTTCCCCAATCTGGGAAGGCGATACCCATCTGGAAATTACGCTGCTTCGAGCTACATGGCTTTACCGGCACCTTTGTAGGGCTTGGCGCGAGCGTCGCTGTTGGTGTGAGCGTCGCTGTTGGCGCGAGTTTCGCTACAGGGTGCTGTGTCGAAGTATTGCCAATCGTGAACACGTATACCAGGCTAGCGCCCATGACGACCATGATCCCCACCACGAGTAGAACTCTAAATTTATGAAAAGCATTCATGCTGTAATCTCCTCAGAATATGTGTGACTGTAAAGCACTCAACAGCGACTAACCCTCCCCGAGCCGCTATACATATTGAAAGAGCATTATTGTTCCAAATGAACACCACAAACACTCGACAGATCTTAAGCTCATGAGAGATTTAACCTTCTCCGACATTTCTGCACCACAGCGTGAAAAAGAACTCCGTGGACTCCATTGCCTCCATCGGCAGCAAATCCATCACACTTGCCTCCGCAAACGATTGTACCGTTGCTGAGTAGAGTGCAAATTGAGAGTTAGTTGAGAAATGGTTAAGAAACACTTGTAGAGGTAACAATATTCCAGTTTCCTATGCCGTCTGGACGATTGC
>WNFX01004091.1_pt1 | contig 14393 bp, 16 predicted proteins | sample 5400111 | NCBI WGS metagenome assembly WNFX01 (sample SAMN13153363, study PRJNA577476) | soil metagenome | isolation source: 40 cm soil or saprolite under grassland replicate 1 | place: USA:California | collected 2016-06-15 | reverse complement strand
CGTGAACGATCACGCCGCGTCCCACGATGGGATTCTTGCTGCCGTTGATCGTGATGTTGTCCACGGTGAGGTCCAGGCTGGCCTTGCCTTGGGCGTCGGCTTGCAAATTGCCAAGATCGCCCGCATGCCGCTCTTTCTTATCGGGAAGAGCGTGTGGGTGGCCTTCGGGGTTGTAGTGGCCACCGGCGCTGGTCGCGTCTGGCGCGGTACAGTCCCCAAACTCGTGGATGTGGATGGCATGCACGCTGTTTGGAGCGAGGCCTTCCACCGTGGCGGTGAGGCGCACTTTTCCATCGCTGACAGACTGGAAATGGATGACACCAGTGGTTTGATTCCCCTTGGTCGGCTGCAAGACGGCGACAGCAGTAGTTGGTTCCGCAGCTGGTGCGGAAAAGGCCATAGCAAGTGTGAAAATGCAGGCTGCAGAAAGCAACCTGGTTGGCTGCGAATAGGAGAGGATTTTCATAGTTAGATTAGTTTCAATTGTTGAGGTTGGGAAAAAATCGGTCATCAACAGCAGCTCCCACCGTCACAGCATTTGCTGTTTGCTTCAGTGGTCGCGTTGTAGTTCTGACCTTTGGTTTCCTTTGGATGTCGCAGCGACGTACGCGAGCAATCGAATGGTTTCGCCTGGGTCACAGGCACATCGATAATCGGATCGATACATTCGAAGAACTCGCGATATGGCGCTTTTTTGTAGAGGTTGTAGGTCTTGTCGCAAACGGCATAACGTTTGCCGCGTTCCATCCGGTGATTGTCGTCGTCGAGCACTTCCTTGAACGGCCCGCGATAAATCACGGCTTGGTTTCGCTCGAAACAGGCACCCTGTTTTCCCTTAAATGCCGCGATCGCTACGGAACGAAACTCGATCCCTTGCACTGTGCGCCATGGTTGCGCGTCTCGTTTCAAGATTTGAATTCCGTAAAAGCCGGCGTTCTCAAATGCGGCGATGAATCCTTCTTCAGTGAGCGCGCCGGAAATGCAGCCGCTCCAAAGCTCCGGATCGTTTTGCATTTCCTCCGGCACCTCTTCATCGCTGGCGATATCGCAAATGACGGCGCGGCCACCTTTTTTCAAGACGCGAAAAATTTCGTCGAAGAGTTGCCGTTTCAATTTCGGCTCGACCAGATTGAGAACACAATTGGAAATGACAACATCGATCGAGTCACTGGCGATCAGCGGATGTTTGACCCGCAATTCGTCCGCGAGGTCGTCGGCGGCGAGAAATGAAGCCGTATCAGTTATTGGATTCTTTTTCAGTTGTCGATCCAACAATTCAAGGTCGAGTGCCAGATCCTGAATGCGGCCCTTACGAAATTCGATGTTCGCGTAGCCAAGGCGTTCGGCGACTACCGGCGCGTTGCGGCGCGCGACTTCGAGCATCTCGTCCGTCATATCAACGCCAATCACTTTCCCGTTTGCCCCGACGATTTGCGCGGCGATGAAACAGATTTTCCCGGTGCCGCTGCCCAGATCGAGGACGGTTTCGCCTTCGCGAAGGTAACGCGACGGATCGCCGCAGCCGTAATCGCGCTCGATCACTTCCTGCGGAATGACTTTGAGGTAGTCGGAATCGTAATCGACCGGACAACAAAGGTTATCGACGCGTTCTTTTGCTCCGTCAGCATAGCGCTTACGCACGACAGTTTCTTTACTCTGGAGTTCCATCATCTTAATCCGAAGCTTTAACAGAGCATTTTATTCCTGAAAAGCTCGCAATTCTACGTCAGCTCGGTCTTCCGGAGCGCGTTACGCGCGATCTTGGTTACCCAGATTGTCACGATAATTGTCGCGACAAGACCAACACTCATGAATGTCCAATATTGCCAGCCGTGTTTCATCGCTTCGCCACCGGCAGCCGCTGATGCAGCAGCTTTGCCAGCCGTGCCGATATAAACGTAAAGGAATGTGCCGGGCATCATGCCAATCCAGCTCGCCAGCACATAAGGCCAGAATCTCACTCCGGTCAGACCATAGAAATAATTGCTTAGGTTGAACGGAATCACCGGACTTAGCCGAAGCAGCAAAATCAACTTCGCCCCTTGTTTGCCGATAGCGTTGTCGATCCTGCGGAATTTCTCATTTCGCTGCGCGATCGCTTCAATTTTGTCGCGCGCAATGAATCGCGCGACGAGGAAAGCCAAAGCAGCGCCGAGAGTTGACCCGGCGGAAACGGCAACAAAACCTTTCCATAGCCCGAATGCGAACCCTGCGCCGATGGTCAGGACGGATCCCGGCGCGAGCAATACTGTGGCTACTGCGTAAACGATGATGAAAATAAAAATTCCAACCACGCCCATCTGGCCGACCCAGTCGTTAAAATTTCTCAGCCATTGCTGGACCGGCAGGAATTTCATTGTCAGAAAGAGCGCAATCAGGATGCCGATCACCACAATCAGCCGAATGATTGCGCTCTTCGGCGCAGTCTTTTTCGCGGTCACTTGCGTGCGCGCTCGTAGAGCCAGGCGAAAAACTTTTTCGCGAGCGGCGTTAGCCGGGTCTTGTTGTATTTGTCACCAGCTTTGCGCGCCAACTCGGCAAGCGTCGGATAGGCATGAATGGTCGAGGCAATCGTGCCGAGGCCGACGCCCGTTTTCATTGCAAGCACAACTTCGTGCAGCAAATCGCCTGCGTGCGGCGCGACGATTGTCGCCCCGAGAATCTTGTCGGACCGTTTTGCGGTCAGAACCTTGGCAAAGCCCATCTCTTCGCTCTCGACCACGGCACGATCGACATCCTCGAGTGGCACGACAAACAAATCGTACTCAACGTTTTTCTGTTTCGCTTCCTTTTCGCCCAGCCCGACGTGCGCAACTTCGGGATCGGTGTAAGTGCACCACGGCACGATTGTGCAATCGACTTTCTGCCGCAGAAATTGGAACGGCATCAGGATATTTCGAACAACGACGCGCGCAGTGTAATCGGCGGTATGGGTAAACTTGAGCCGGTTCGCAACGTCGCCGGACGCATAGATGTGCGGCTGTGAAGTCTGCATGTAATCGTTTACTTCCACACCGTGCTCGGTGTACTTCACGCCGGCTGCGGCAAGATTTAGGTCCTCGATGTTTGGCGCGCGTCCCGCGGCGATTAGCAGCACCTCGCCGTTCAGTTCACCTGCATTCGTGTGCAAAATGACTTTGCCATTTTGCAATCTCACGCGCTTCGCGGTCGCGTTGAGCCGCACATCAATACTCTCGGCCATAAATCGCTTTTGCATGAACTCGACGACATCAGCGTCCTCGCGCGGCAGCAGTTGATCGCGATTCTGGACGGTCGTGATCTTAACGCCGAGCCGGCGGAATGCCTGGCCGAGTTCGCAACCAATCGGGCCGCCGCCGAGCACAATCATGCTTTCCGGTCTTTCTTTTAACCCATCGAAAATGGTTTCGTTGGTGAAATACGGGATGCTGTCGATGCCTTCGATTTTGGGGATGACGGCGCGGCTGCCAGTAGCGATTACGAAATTTTTCGCGCGTAGCTTCTGACCATTGACTTCGGTTTCGTATGGCGAAACAAAACGCGCTTCGCCGCGGAAGACATCCACGCCTAAGGACTCGAAGCGTTCCTGCGAATCGTTCGGCGCGATCCTGGCGCGCCGCGCCCGCATTCGCTCAAAGACTTTTTCGAAAACAAATTGCGGTTGTTGTCGATCCAAGCCCCACTTTTCAGATTCGCGGATTTGCTGGATCAACCGCGCTGAGGAAATGAGCGCCTTGCTCGGCACGCAGCCGAAGTTCAGGCAATCGCCACCCATTAAATTGCGTTCGATCAGCGCCACGCGCCCGCCGAGTCCAGCTGTTCCAGCGGCGGTGACCAGACCGGCCGTGCCAGCGCCGATTACCACGACATTATAGATACCTTCACCTTTTTTCATCTGGAACTGCTGCGAGGTTTCAAGGCGCGAGTTGCTTTGATTATTCCGTTGCAGGCTGGTCGTTAAAAGGAATAAAGATTGGCAACAGTCATCCAATGAATGCAATGCTGTGGGCGCGAACATTCCTGAGTGAGTTGCACGCTTGGCAATGGATCGGAATTCTCGTAGCGCGCGTAATTGTCGGTCTCCTGTTTTTCCTTTCTGGGCGCGGTAAGCTTTTTGTGCCTGAACGCCGGGAACAGATGCGCCAAACACTGATCGAGGCCCATGTTCCGTTTCCCGAATTCAACGCTCTTTTCGTTTCGACACTTGAATTTGTTTTTGGTCTCTTACTTGTCTTCGGGGCAATCACTCCTATCGCGTGCGTGATGCTTAGCGGCGTGATGATCGTAGCCATTGCAACTACCGCGATTCGAAATATCAAAGCGACATCTCCACTCGGCTGGCTCGCCGAATTTTTCTATCTTCCGGAGGCGCTCTGTTTAGTAATTCTTGTGTGGCTGTTTTTCTCGGGTCCCGGCTGGCTTAGCTTCGATCATTTGATTGTGTCGAAGATTCATCTCTAGCTAACTTGCAATGCTCTGTGATGATCAGGCGTTGAAGGTGGACGCGGTGGCAAAAGCGGCCGGAGTGGGTGTGCAGACGCTGCATTATTACGAGCGACTTGGATTGTTGCCGAAACCGGAGCGCTCGGCGGCAAACTACCGGCTCTACTCACCGGAAACAATTCGTCGTGTGCAATTCATCAAGAAGGCGCGGGCCGTGGGGCTAACACTTGAGGAGACAAAGCAAATCCTGGATTTGAAGGACCACGGACGCGCGCCATGTCACCGGGTAGTCAAGCTCGCCCACAAACATCTGCAGGAGATTGAGGCTCGTCTAACTCAGTTGCAGGCATTTCATCGACTGCTCGCGAGATCCGTGAATGAATGGGCAAAAGACGACAAGCCGAGGCGCGTTTGCGCGGGCGAATTTTGCGATCTGATCGAGCGATTGCCCTAGCCCACAAAGTTTCGAAAAAACGTTTGACCCTTTACTTAACTAGAGGGTCTAGCGTGCTGGCATGAAAGCGAAATACGCCGGGATTCTTTCCGCCGTGCTGGGATCGATTTGCTGTGTTGGGCCGTTGTTGCTGATTGCGCTCGGTCTCGGCACCAGCGCAGCGATTATCGGTCGATATCACTGGATCTTTGTCGGGGCGGCGATTGTAGTTCTTGTCTGGGCTTGGACTAAACATTTCCGTGAGAAAGCGCAATGTGCTTGTGAGCACCGCGCGATGTATGGCCGACGCATTAGCTTGCTGACATTGATTGTCGCCTCGGTAATCGTCGTAGCTTTCGCCGCGCTTAACATCAGCAGCTATGCATTTCCCGGTTCACCCGCTCCGGTTTCGCAAAGCCCAACCTTCCAGCGAATTGTCATCCCGGTTGAGGGGATGAGTTGCGCCACTTGTGAAGTCGCCGTGCGACACGCGCTCAAGCGAATCGACGGCGTCAAATCGGCGCATGTCAGCGTCGCGACAAAGACCGCAACGGTCGATTATGACGCAGCCAAAACGAACACCGAGCAGCTTGTTGCTGCGATAAATTCTACGGGGTATCGCGCTTCGTTGCCTGACAACGTGAGTGATTCAGCATCTATGGCTAAAAATAGGAACACTAAGGATGCTGAAACAAAAGTCGCCAGAGTGAGCGTCGGTGAAAACGCAGCGGCCACCACAGCGAATAGGATCAGCGTATTTAGGGCTCCGTTAGTCTGTCCGGCCGCGCCGCAGATTGGTTGCGGCAGTGCTTCGAAGCCGATTCTTTTAGACTTGGAGCGGCAGGCCGGCGTGCTCGAAGCATGGTTAAACCGCGCCGGAACAATAATCGCCGTTGTGTGGAAACCCGAGTCGAATGCTGAAACTCGACGCAACGTGGCGACGGAGCTGAAAGAAGACCACGCAGTAGAGATGCAAGGAAAGTCTCGCGATGAAGCCGTGAAGGACTTCTTGTCCGGCAAAGGCTGGTATCGAGGCGCTGACGTGGACCGATTGAGCGAGGAAGAGGCTGGAGTTATCGCGGCGAGATTTGTTCGCAGAGTGCAAGCAAGGACCGCATTGGCGAAAGACAAGGCCGATGGGCTTGAACGCGACCTGACAGGCGCTATTCGCAAGCAGTTGACTGGCGAGTGTTCTGCCCCAGACCAAAAGCAACCGTCCTGCGAGGACGTAGCCGGCAAATATCTCGATCAAGAGCAACTGAAGATTTTAAGGGAAGCCATCGAAAAAGGTGCGCGTCCGTTGCCGAATGAAGGCTAATCCTTGAATTCAGGAGCAAATATGACAACCGGTGTATCTCGCGAAAGACTAACCTTCGCGCAGCAGACATGATGTTGAGATCGATAATTACGTGCCCAAAGTGCGGAAATCGCACTGAAGAGACGATGCCGGCAAACGCTTGTCTCTTCTTTTACGATTGTCCGGCGTGTGGTGCGAAACTAAGGCCGAAGGCCGGTGACTGCTGCGTCTTTTGCACTTACGGATCAGTGCCATGCCCACCTGTTCAGATTGGGTCACTATGTTGTTCCTGAAATTCGCCCCCCAGACTATACAAAGGTGACTACAGCTTCGCTCGATTCTCAGGCGTTGGTCCAACAACCGCGCAAGGCACCGCCGGTGGGTCGTGTGGTCCGCATCCTGCTCGGCCTCGTGTTGATTGCTTACGTGGCGCCCGTTTACTTTCAAGTCCCGGTGCGAGTTGCCATGGGGTCGTTGCTTCTGGTAATCGGGTTGATTGGCGTCTACAGCCTAATCCATATCGTTGTATCGCGACGCATCGTTGCCTTTGGCTCGTGCCTTGGAGCCGTCGTCGCGTTTGGGTTGCTCGTTACGCTGTATGTTGCCGGTGGCTCGGTGTTACCCATCCTTGGCCATGGCAAAGGTCAGCTCGCAGCGGCTACCTTTTTCGGCGTCTCGTTGGTGGTTGCCGGCGTGCGCGCTGCTCCCGGCTGCGAACTCATGGCGATCCCCGGCATCTTCTTTGGAAAGCACACCGAGCTGGCGTGTCTCATCTTCTCACCCCTAGACAAGCTTGAGCGCAAGTTGCGGAGCAAGCGCGATGTCTAACATCGGCACTTTACTTTTTCATCTTCGTCGCATTCAACAAAGTTCTTGCCAACGTCAGCGTGCCGGGCTTGCTGATTGCGAGCTTCCTCAAGGTCCTGCTGCCTCAGCGCACTTCATGTTTGTCCTCGCGCTTTACGCACATCCTCGCTCATCATTAGGAATGAATTCGCTCGATGATCGCAACCGCGTCGGGGTAGCGTTGCTGGTTCTGCGCGTCACAGTTTTTGCCGTTATGCTCGTTTGGACCATCGACAAGTTTGTTCGCCCGGCGCACGCCACATCCGTCTACGAGCATTTCTATTTCTTGCGCGGGCTCGGTCCGGCGATCATTTACTCAATTGGTATAGCCGAACTCGTGCTGTTGATTGGTTTTGTGATGGGCTTTGCGCCGTGGCTGACGTACGGTCTAGTGCTGCTGCTTCACGCAGTCTCAACTTTTTCCTCCTTCCATCAATATCTGCATCCGTTCGAAGGCCCGAATCTTCTCTTCTTCGCTGCCTGGCCGATGCTCGGCGCGTGCTTTACTCTCTATTACCTGCGTGATCTTGATACTCTTTTTAGGCTGGGTTCTTCCAATCGATTGAGTGCTCACTAGAAAATCCGCCTGCGACGCGAAGGAATAAAAGCCGCGGCGGAGCATCCTCCATATTGTCACCATGAAAGCTGACTGCATTTGCCACGTGCGTACTGCCTGCCTCACTCGTTTCCTCGCCATTGGGCTCCTCTGTTTGGAAATGCCATCCGCGCTCGCGCAGGAGGCTTCGCCCGCGAAGACGCCGGCGCCAGACTGGGAACTGACCGACCTAACTAGCAAGCTGGTAAAGTCTTCCGATTTCCGCGGCCACGTTCTTATTCTGGATTTCTGGGCGACGTGGTGTGCTCCGTGTCGCATAGAGATCCCGCACTTTGTCGAGTTACAAAAGCAATACGGTGACAAGGGTTTGACGGTCATCGGCGTTTCGCTGGATGAACAAGGTCCGGAGGTCGCGAAGAAGTTCGTTAAGCGACTCGGCGTTAACTACACGATTGTGATCGGAAACCAGAAAATCGTCGAGGCGTACGGTGGGGTCTATGTTATTCCCACTACCTTTGTGGTTGATCGACAAGGTCGCATCGTGAGCGAGCACATAGGCTACGATGACAAAGCGGCCTTCGAAAAAGAAATTAAGTCACTGCTGTAGCAGCGGTTCAAAAATCTAGCATCGGATTCCAACCAGGCGGGCAAACAATGAAACTAGTCGCTCCTATTTTACTCGCGGGCTTGACCCTAGTCGCTATCAAGGCAATCACCGTCGAGGGCAGCGACGAAAAATATACCAATCGCCTCATTCACGAAAAATCACCGTATCTGCTCCAGCATGCGCATAACCCCGTGGATTGGTATCCGTGGGGAAAAGAAGCGTTCGACAAAGCGAAAAAGGAGAACAAACCGATTTTTCTCTCCGTTGGTTATTCGACGTGCCACTGGTGTCACGTGATGGAGCACGAGTCGTTCGAGAACCCCGAGGTCGCAAAACTGATGAACGACAACTTCGTGAATATCAAAGTCGACCGCGAACAACGGCCGGACATCGATCAGATTTACATGACGTTCGTCCAGGCAACGACCGGCAGCGGCGGATGGCCGATGAGTGTGTGGTTGACGCCAGATTTGAAACCGTTCGTTGGAGGCACCTATTTTCCGCCTGACGATAAGTGGGGGCCAGCCTGGTTTTAAGAAGATACTGAAAAAAATCGCGGAGGCGTGGAAAACCGACCGGGACAAGATCGTTGCCAGCTCGGATCAGATTCTGCGTCAGTTGCAGAGTGTGGTCGAGCAATCGGCCGGCGCCGACAAACTAGCGGGTGGCATTGGCAGCAAGGCCTACGAGCAATTCGCCTCACAGTTTGACGATAAATTCGGCGGGTTCGGCGGCTCGCCGAAATTTCCGCGACCGGTCACGTTGAATTTTCTCTTCGATTTCTACGCCAGCGATCCGGAATCAAGAGAGGGCAAGCGCGCGCTGGAGATGTCGATCTTCACCTTGCGCAAAATGGCCGAGGGCGGGATTCACGATCACATCGGTGGCGGATTTCATCGATATTCCACAGACAAGTTCTGGCACGTCCCGCATTTCGAGAAAATGCTCTACGACCAGGCGCAGCTGGCCATTGCGTATCTCGCCGCATTCCAGATCACGCGCGATCCGCTCTTCGAGAAAACGGCGCGCGACATTCTCAATTACGTCCGCCGCGACATGACCGACAAAGACGGCGGGTTCTATTCTGCGGAAGACGCCGACAGCTTGATCGCGCAAGGCAAGCGAGACTGGGGCGAGGGCGCATTTTATGTTTGGTCAAAGGACGAGATCGCTCGGTTGCTTGGCGCGGAACGGGCGAAGGTTTTCGATTATCAATTCGGTGTCGAAGAAAACGGCAACGCGCCCGAAGATCCGCAGGGCGAATTTAAGAATAAGAATAAGAATATCTTAATTCAGCGCCACGATGTCGCCGAAACCGCCAAGAAGTTCGGCATAACGAAAGAGAAAGTCGAGCAAGTGGTCGCGGAAAGCCGGAAAATACTCTTCGACGCGCGCGCGGAGCGTCCACGGCCAGCGCGTGACGACAAGATCGTGACGGCATGGAATGGCTTGATGATTTCAGCATTCGCACGCGCATATCAGGTGCTTGATGATCCTGCGTATTTGCAAGTGGCAAATAAAGCTGCCGATTTCATCCAGCAAAAACTCTACTACGCGAATAAAGACACGCTCCTGCGCAGCTATCGCGAGGGAGCGAGCGACGTGAAAGGATTTGCTAGTGATTACGCGTTTCTCCTGCAGGGGCTGTTGGATCTTTACGAAGCTTCTTTCGACGTCGGACGGTTGGAATGGGCGATGAAATTGCAGCAGCGCCAGGATGAATTGTTCGGCGACGCGGACCAAGGTGGTTACTTCTCGACCACCAGCGGCGATGCAAACGTGCTTTTGCGCATGAAAGAAGTCGATGACATGGCTGAGCCGTCGCCGAATTCCGTCGCCGCGCTAAACCTTCTGCGCATCAGCTACCTGTTTGATCAAGGCGACGCGAGAAAACGCGCGGAAAAAACAATGAAAATATTTGCCAAGCAAATTGAAAACGCGCCAGTTTCGGCGCCGCAAATGCTGGTCGCGCTTTCCTGGTCTCGCTCAAAACCGAAACAGATTGTTATCGCCGGGAAAGCTGACGTCGCCGCCACTCAGGCAATGGTGCGGGAAGTGCATCAGCATTTTGTCCCACATTGGCTTCTCATCCTGGCCGATGGCAACGCGGGTCAGCAGTTTTTTGCCAAGCGGGTTGAATTCATGAAGAGCGTGACGGAGACGGACGGCAAACCTACGGCCTACGTCTGCGAGAACTTCGTCTGTCAACTTCCGACCACTGATCTTAAAACACTCGCCAATCTTTTGACGCGCCCTGCGCCCAGCAAAGCTTCAGCCAAAATCTCGCGATGAGTTATTTGCGTTCGCTGAAGCCGGACGCCGGTCTCCTGCAAATTTTTCAGGCCTTCCCTGAAGTTGCTCGACCGCTGCTTGAATATCACGAGGTTTTGTTGCGCGGCGAATCGCCGTTCAACGCAGCCGAACGCGAACTCATTGCCGCGTACGTCTCGGCGCTTAACGACTGCAACTATTGCCGCGCCGTTCACTCACAAACAGCGGTCGCATTCGGGATCGGAGCAGAGACGATCACGCACATGCTTTCGAATTCGCTGGATAAACATGTCGATACGCGCTTGCGGCCGGTGTTGACTTTCGTACGTAAGCTGGCTCTTTCCCCGGACAAAATTACGTCTGCAGACGCCGACCCAATCTTTGCTGCAGGTTGGAATGATCGCGCATTACACGACGCCGTCGCCATTTGCGGTCTGTTCAATTTGATGAACCGACTGGTGAACGGTCTCGGCGTTGAGGCACCGGAGGCGTACACGAAAATGGCTGCGGAGCGGCTGGCGGATGGCGGCTACGCGCAACTGCTTGATTTTCTTTCGGCAGGGAAATAGGAAGTTTGGAATAACGACAGTTCTGGCGGTTCTTACCTCGTGTAGTGGGCGAGTCCAGCATGAGCACGGACCATTTTCAGCAGTTAGTCGATCAGCAATACGCGCTGCTCTATCGCTTTGCGCTCAGCCTCGCGAAGTCGGAGGCCGATGCGGCGGACTTGACTCAGCAGACATTTTTCCTCTGGGCCTCGAAGGGCGATCACTTGCGCGACCGGTCCAAAGCAAGATCGTGGCTTTTTACCATTTTATATCGCGAGTTTCTGGGCCGGCGACGGCACGAAGTGCGTTTTCCGAAGGTGGAGTTGGACGACGTGCGTGAACAGGAGATGTCGATCTCCCCGAATGTGAACGTGTTCGACAGCACGACAGTCTTGCAAGCTTTGCGCAATGTGGAAGAACTCTTTCGCGCGCCGCTCACACTTTTTTACTTGGAACAATTTTCGTATCAGGAAATCGCGGACATCCTCGAGGTGCCGATCGGCACAGTGATGTCGCGATTGTCGCGCGGGAAAGCACAGCTGCGTGAACAACTGCTCTCAAACGAAGAAGTTCTAAGGAATAAAGTCGTTTCCTTCCAATCAGACAGAAGGGAAGAATCACATGGATAATCGGGAAGCGAAATTTGTTTTGAACGCGTACCGGCCGGGAGGTCAGGACGCGAGTGACCCGCGCTTTGCCGACGCGCTCGAACAAGCCCGGCGCGATCCGGTCTTGGAACACTGGTTCAACGAATCAATCGAATTCGATACAGCTATGACCGGAAAATTATGCGCCATCGCGGTGCCGCCTGATTTGCGGGAAAACATTCTCGCGGGCGCAAAGGTTAGCCGCCCACTCCGCTGGTCCAAGCCCTTCGTCAACTGGGCAATTGCCGCCGCACTCATCTCAATGGCGATCCTGGGCTCTTTGATATGGCAAGAGACGCGGCCGCGGCATCTGGCCGGATGGCAAAACGAGGCGCTCGGTGTGATCTCATCGCTCGTTAGGCAAGAGTCCAGCTTTGACGCGCAATCGCATGACGCGGGAGAGCTTCTCGCTTGGTTGCGGGCAAATCATGCGCCAGCCGCAGAAAAGTTGCCGCCAAATCTGGGGAGACTCGAAAGCCTCGGCTGCAGAACATTTTCCTGGCGCGGCCAACCGATCTCCGTGATCTGCTTCATGCGCGCCGACGGCGGATTGATTCATCTCGTTTGTACAAAAGCTGTCGATGGCGAGCGCGAGGACGTCCCGCGATTCGTTCAGCAAGGTGAGTGGGCCACGGCCACCTGGCGCGGTGGCGAGATGACTTACATGCTCGCTCTCGAAGGCCAGACGGATCAGCTCCGGTCGTACGTTTTGTAGTTTCTGCGAAAAATCATGAACAAACTTTGGATCCTTCTTTTCATCGCCGGCTTTTTCCCTATCCGTCTGACTGCGCGCGCGCAGACTGGCGAAAATGTCGATGTTCGTTCCGGAATTGATCACGACGAGTTCGACCGCCTGTTGAAAAAGTACGTGAACGAGCAGGGACTGGTAAATTACGGCGGATGGAAACAAAACGCAGCGGATCTGTCCGCGCTCGATGAGTATCTCCATCAGTTCGCAGCAAAGGCCGATAATGCCGCGCAGGGAAATGAGAAAGCCGCTTCACTCGTGAACGCTTACAACGCATTTGTCCTCCAGTGGATTCTTAAAAATTATCCGACCGAGAGCATCTGGCAGTTAAAAGATTCGTTTTCTGGCAAACGAAACGATGTCGGCGGGCGCAAAGTCGCGCTCGACGATATCGAGCATGGGAGCCTGCGACCCTTAATCGGTTATCGTGCGCACGCCGTGCTGGTGTGCGCGGCGCGCAGTTGTCCGCCATTGCAGCGTTTCGCTTACAGTTCAGACAAATTCGACGAACAAGATGACCGCGCCTATCGAGCGTGGCTTGGTCGCGAAGATCTGAACAAATTTTTACCTAACGAAAAGAAGGTGGAAATTTCCAGCATCTTCAAATGGTTCAAACAGGATTTTGAAAAAGCGGGCGGCATCCCCAAAATCCTCGGACGCTACGCGCCGGAACCAATCCGCGCGTTTGCCGCCAGCGGGAACTACGAGATCAAACACCTTTCCTACAACTGGGGACTAAACGATCAAGGCCCGCATGGCCGAAATTACAGCCAAGCACAGCTACTCTTGGACAATATCTTCAAATAAAAGTCCAATGATAGGGTCGGCCTGCGCCGACCTGACGCTGCAGTGCGGCGTCCCTGCGAATTAGCTATCATTCAAAGAATGCCTCCTTGTTAGGGCGTAGATCGATTTCCAGACTCCATGCGCTGCGGTCTTGCTGGATAAGATTCCAATACGCGTCCGCGATCGCCTCTGGCTTAAGCAATGGTTCTTTGGCGGAAGGTGTGTATTTCTTACGCACGTTTGTCGTATCGATAACGCCATCGATGATGACGTGTGCCACGTGAATGCCCTTCGGCCACAGCTCTACCGCGAGCGATTGCGCCAGCCCGCGCACCGCGAACTTTGCACTGCTGAATGCGACTGCGCCGCCACGTCCGCGCACTGAAGAAGTTGCGCCAGTGAAGATAATTGCGCCCGCGCCGCACTTAAGCATGTCGGCAACGGCTTCGCGCCCGCAGAGGAACGCGCCCAACACTGCGACGCGCCATGATTGCTCGAATTGGTCCATCGTGGTTTTCATCAAACCTTCGCCGACCGAACCGCTCGCGTGCGCGATTAGAATTTCAACCGGACCTAAGTGCTGCCGGACTTTGCGAAAACCTGCGGCGACTTGCTTAGCATCGGAAACATCCGTCGGGACTGCCAGCGCCTGCGGTCCCAGTTCGGCTGCCAGCTGGTTCATGAAATCTGGCGAGCGCGCAAACATTCCGACGCGGCAACCTTCTTGGACGAGTTTGCGCACGAGCGCCGCCCCCAAACCAGGTCCTACTCCGGCGACAATCGCGACGCGCTTATGTTTTCTGCCGGCATCCATGTGTGTTCGCATTACGAATGTGATTTAGCCGTGGCTGCGCGCCAGTAAGTAAAAGCGATGCGAAGACGCATCGCACTCCAAAAGCACTTCGTGCGAAATCAAGGCAAACGCCTGCACGGTTTTGCGATAGCTTGGGGAGTGCGCACTGCCTGCCCGCCGCGTGCGGGCGTCCCCCGCGTCGCTTTCGCGGTGTGTCGCACGTTACGCGAATCTTTAATCGATCTTACTCCGTCAACTTCTGCGCGGGCTGGACGGCCCGATCCGGGACTTCACCGTTCGGCAATCGCCATACGCGTTGTTGACGAAAAGGTAACGCGAGGAGTTTTCCAAGTGTAAGTTCGTGTTCCTCGCGATAAGCGGCGACACCGATCGTAATGGCGTCCTGCGGCACGTCGCGGCGCAACGTGCGGTGAAATTT
>WNFX01006041.1_pt1 | contig 14394 bp, 12 predicted proteins | sample 5400111 | NCBI WGS metagenome assembly WNFX01 (sample SAMN13153363, study PRJNA577476) | soil metagenome | isolation source: 40 cm soil or saprolite under grassland replicate 1 | place: USA:California | collected 2016-06-15 | reverse complement strand
GCTGGATAATTTAAAAATATCTGTCAGATTTTAATCCAATTTTAATAATTTTTAGTACTACTTCCAGTTTTTCAAAAACTTTTTTTATAGTTCCGAAAAAAGACATCTATACTGTATATGTTGTAAATTCTGTCCAATGGGACTAATACGAATGGATCTGCGACTTGTGTTCTCGCAGGTATTTTTTCTTCTTAAACCGCTCATTGCATTTTTCACACTTAAATGGCTTTTCGAATTCCATAAGAAACCGCTCCCTTTTTTCTTGTGGTGTTTCGATGATACCGTCAGACTTCGCTTCAGCTGTTTTTATCATCACCAATTACTATAAAAAAATATTTTTTGGTTTATTTACCTTAAGTAAGATACTTACGTTAAAATCATTAAATGTAGATCGTAATTAGATTGAAATCAAGCATTTTTGAAAGTCTCTTCTGAGTTAATGTCTGGGAGAATTCTACCGTATATCTTCTTATTTGGCATTTTGTGTATGTACTGTAATTCTTACTAAGTTTCTGCATATTGTGTGATTTTATACATATAATATTCAGGAAAGTTGAAAAATCAAACCTAAATTAGAACTGGCAGCAGAACAGAAAACACTAAAATACCATATGACTGCAGAGTCTGCCATAATGCCTACTGCATACATATTAGTGAACTGCACCCTCGGATCTGAAGAAAAAATTATCGCCGAAATTTCAAAATTACCAGATATCAAGGAGGTAAGGGGAACTTACGGCGTTCATGATGTCTTTGTGAAGGTAAAATCAGATAACACAGAAGCGATGAATCATACTATTACGAACAAGATACGAAAAATACCAGGAATCACATCAACGGTAACTTTGGTAGTTATCGACGAACAAGGTGGAAAAGAGAGCGCTTAGTTTTATTTTGCTAGTTGTTTCTTCTTATCCTCTTCCTTTATCCTCTTTATCTCATAGATAATTAGAGCGGTAGTTGACAGAACTACCGCCCAGCCAGTTGATCCAATTGTGACATAGGCAGAATAAAGAGGAATTAATAGAGAAATAGCGGCTGTTACCGCTCCTGACCACCATATAATGATTAGAGTCTGAAGGCTAATTCGAACCATACTTTTTCCTTAGCCTCTCATATCCTCATCAAAGCCTTTAATGTACCTTAATGTTTTTCCACATTTGGAACATTTATTGTATTCATTGAAATCGAAATCATTGTACGTTCTAAAGGAAAATGAGTCCTCATGGCTGCAAAATACTCTACGGATTGCTCTAATAATCATCTCAGCATTTCTAGGTATAGGATGGGGTAAGTATGCCGTCGGTGAGATTTGAGCTCACGACAGCTCGGTCTTCAGCTTCACTCCCGAGTGTTCAGGTCGAGTGCTCTCCCAGGCTGAGCTACGACGGCACTTGTTTAACGTAATTAAATAAATCCTATATAATTGATACTTGTAGTCATGCTTGTAGTTCCTTGCAAATCCGAGCCTCTCAACTGGAGCGCAATGTGCAATGCCTGTCACACCTGCATCATCCCTCCCATATTGAGAATAAGCATTATACTGAGATTTTGCAAAAATGTTCGATTAATAGTGAACAACAGCAGTAGCAAAATGCCTCGAGAACCTGAATTAATGGAAAATGTTCATGGGTTTTTTTGCTACTGAGGCTGTTCTAATCACTACAAACAACTCAACATTTGGTCCTACTGTGATGGCAGTCGAATGGAGACTTAGGCGATGATTACGTCATCGCATAATACAATCGTTCATGAAAAATCACAAATAGAATAGCTATAAGCTCCGTTGTGATAAACTTATACTAAGTCCGTATAAATGATATCTATACTAGGACGAGTACATGTATACGACTACAAGAACAAAATTGACTATCCTTGCCATCGTGGTAGTAGCGGCAACAGTACTAACGGTACTGGCATCGACTACTTTCACATCTTCTGCATTCGCTGCAAAAACCTCAGGTAATAAGAACTTGAAGAATCTGTTTGCTTGTGAGTCTATCGCAGCTAACGGGCACTTTGGGCAGCTTACTGAAACGGAAGTAATGGATTGCTTTTCGCAGGCTTTCTCAAGCAGTCTTGGAGCTTCCGGAAGTAACCATATTTCAGCAAGCGATATCGGTAGTGGTAGTAATAGTGGTAGTACGAATAGTACTCATTCTGGCTCCACCTCGACAACCCATACGGGATCCTCTAGCAGCCACACGCATCATCACCATACACCAAACAGTCCCAGCAGTTCAACAGGCAGTACTGTTGGACCCTGAAGGCATACGCATCCATTAAATGACATAAATCATTTCCTTTTTTTTGATGTTTGTTTAGTGTTAAGAATCTCTCTCATGAGTATTTCTAGATAATACTCATCTCTGTTGTTCCGCCACATCAACAATAGAAAAAAATGACAGAATAACAGATAATCGGGTTTTAGCATTCTTGGACACGAGAACAATATAAATAGTTCTATATTTCGATTTTTTCTAGGTAGAACGAAAGCTTTATCATTTTGATAGTCCAATTCGATCTTTTATTTTTTATAACCGATATTGTTGTGGTAGCTCATATCTTATAGTCAATAGCTATAGTCTGACGTGGCTTTCACAATCAAAACTAACGTTGTACTCGCAGAAAAAAATAATGGAACTATGCATCCATGTCCTCGTTCACACAAAGGATCACCGATGTATGTCACCTGTGTTGTCGGCTACGTTAAAGCAGTTATCTGATACGCTGACGACGGGTCTAAAACTGTGGTAGTTGCTGGGAGTAAGCTTTGGTCACCATAACCTTCTTGAGCAAGGACAGATTCTACAATAATGGCAATGATACTATTGGAGTTTGTAGCATAAATCTTATAGCTGGGTTGAAGATGTTCTCAGCTCATGCCATTTCTTAAGTGTAAGTAGGTTCCCTTATATAAAATAGAATATATACGTCCTTATTTTTGGTAATAAATTAAACCAGACATTGAAGTATTACGTCGGCTGTTCAGGATGGAGCCAATATCAGACATGGGCAAAGGACTTTTATCCTAATACACTAGATCACGAAGGATATATCGCATATTATTCTAGAATTTTCGATTTTGTCGAAGTTTATTTGAATAATACTACTAATAGATCAACATTTAGAAGTTGGGCAAAGCAAACTCCTGATAATTTTCGTTTTACAGTAAGAATACCTCCAGCCATAACCCAAAGTAATGATACAGAAGGGCTTGGACATTTCTTAGAGCAAGACGTCAATCCTTTGGAGGAGAAGGTTCTCGCTTTGGTGATTCAGCCTTCCACGAGGATCAATATAAAAGATGGTAGAGAATGGCTCGACAAAGTGCTGCGGATTTGTGCCTATCATGGGTATCAAGTCGTTATGCATTTTAATCACTCGAGTTGGTTCCAGGATTTAACATACCATATGCTAGAGAAGTATAATGCTGCTTTGGCTTGGACTGAGAAGAGCCGACCACTTGTAACTTCAGATTTCTTGTATCTCCGGTTTAATGATAAAGAGGAGAACGTGATAAAGAAATGGATTCAAAAAGTAAACGAGAAACAAGAGGAGAAGCAAAAAGGAAAAGAACTCGAATATGTTATTATTGTTGTTGACACACCTGCAATTGTGAGTAAGGTCTTAAAGCTGTTGAATCTACCTGAAAAAATGAACACTGGTCAGAATTATTGGATCGGGAGAGTGATAATGTGTGTTGATTTAGATGCCTTCTATCCGTCTTGTGAAGAACTACGTGACTCTTCCCTAGTAGGTAAACCACATGCCACAATCATGACTGACCAACAAGAAGGAAATAATATAACAAAAGGTGTAGTTGCATCATCCTCGTATGAAGCTAGGAAGCTTGGCGTAAGATCCGCTATGCCCCTTTCAAAGGCAAGGGAGCTATGTCCTAGTCTTATATTAAAACCAGTTGATATTCCATATTATCAACAAGTTTCAAATAAAGTTATGAGTATGCTGGAAGGGTATGCAGATATTCTAGAACAAACAGGTATCGACGAAGCATATTTGGATTGTACTAAAAAGGTATTGTCAAACATAGAACACTATGCGTTAGATATTAAGAAGACAATTGAGGACCAATGTAACCTTAGATCATCTATAGGCGTGGCACCAACTAAATCAGCTGCAAAGATGGCATCTGATTTCCAAAAACCTGATGGATTAACTATTTTCTACCCCAACCAACTACAAAAGTCTCTTGAAAACCTCGAAGTTGAAAGAGTATCCGGAATAGGTGCTAAAACTCAGCAAGTTTTGAAAGAAGAAATGGGAATTCGCACGATAGGTCAACTTGCAAAATATGACGTCCAAAATTTAATGGGTAGGTTTGGCAAGAAGAATGGACTTTGGATGTGGCAGGTGGCTAATGGTCGGGATGAGGACCCAGTCATACCTAGGGAAGATCATATTTCCCTTAGCACTGAACGTACCCTTGATTCATTCACAAAAGATAAAAAAGTAATACTAAGATTCTTGTTAAATGAGTTAGTTGACGAGCTATACGAAAGAGTAACTAGGCGGGGATATCATTTTAAAACAGTAGCTGTTAAGATCGTTAGGTCTGATTTTTCTGTTGAAACAAGAGAAATATCATATTCAAATTTTCAGATAAGGAAAGAAAGTATAGTTTCTGTTGTTGAAGAATTATTGGACAGATTCTCGTTTGATGATAGCGCAGCAAGGATAAGAAAGGTAGGTCTCAAAGTTTCAAAGTTGATTCGTTTAGAAAACAAAAAACCATCAGGGTTAAAACAAAAAACATTGTTAGACTATTGTTAAATGTCATATTAAGTACATATGGTCATCTGGATATAGTATATTTATACACTGTCCAGAACTGTGAAGCCATTTCGTATTTGAATGTAAGTCGAAAGGTGCTTCTGTACTACTTTTCATAAGAAATGGTACTGTTTTTCGATATGCTCCAATCTTAACGATTTTTGTTATCTAGTTTGAAACAGTTGAAGGTTTTAAGGCTGAAGATGTTAGCAAAGGTTAGCGTGACTAACCAGGAAAGTAGCGCTGAACGACACGTTAAATACCGAAGTAGGGCTGATATTGTCGCAGCAATTTTGAGTGTTGTTAGTGAGAGAGGGGCAACCAAGACGCGTATCATGTACCGAGCATTTTTGTCCTCCTCACAACTAAAACAATACATGCGAATACTGTTGGATAATGGTCTTCTGGCCACGAGTGGAGAACAATCAATCTATTCCATAACAGAAAAGGGTATGCGTCTTTTACAACTATATTACCAGCTCACTGAAATGATGAACAAAGGGAATCCTGTGATTGGGTTTATGAGTGAACGAATTAACGACTAGTGGTCGATATCTTTAATGCTAAGTAGTGCGATGTACAATACTGGTATGAAGGGTACAATTGCTGTTGATAAAACAGAGAAAGTAGGAATTACTCTTCCTAAATCCATATTACAAAGAATCGATAAAGTCCGTGGAGATATACCACGAAGCACGTACATTCGAAGAGCTGTTGAGATCTATCTTAGGCAAGGAAAGGGGCGGTGAAAGACTGCTCCTTCCAGCACAGTGGGAGGTGGGAACTGGATCTTCCAAAAGATCAAGTTAATTGATGGATGAATAGGAGCCTAAGCCATGGTAAGGTTAGCCTACAGGCCGGTGTTAATGCTTGGTTATTGGCTGCTATAAGACTCAGAATTACAGATTTCCGCCAAGTAGGATGTATGTAGACGTACCGTTAGCGTGAAAGACAATGTATTGTGTAAATTGATCAATATTGCTGGATTATCTTTTAAATCAGCTAATTGTATTCCTTGGCTATCATAAATTATAATGCCTGCAGGATGCTAAAAACACGACACCGACATAACGGTGTTACCTTCTTCATCCTCGTACTGGTGCGTATATGAGCAAGCCCTTTTGGCTCAACATATAAGAACTATACCTTTGATAACATCTAGTCAGACATATTAATTTGATTATATTTATGTTAAGATTTCAGTTCTAGTTAGCCTCCCAGCCAGATTTTTTCCAGGGCGTGATTTGTAGCCAGGGAGTCCAACACCAACTGCAATCATAGTACTTTTATCTGCAGCATGAGGAGAGAAAAACTCAGAGACAGCATCATCAAAAAAAGTCGAACCAGATGCCCCTATTTTTTGAGCATAAGCGGCCAGGTAAATCTTTCCAGCAAGAACTCCCGCTTCAAATTGTGATGCCCTATATCCTCTATTACCAAGAATTTCCAGGATCTTATTTAAGTCAGTCATAAGAAAGAATACAACATTTGCATCACTGAAAAGAGATTGGCCTAAGCAAAGATACCCAGATGTCTCTCTGGATACTCCGCTTTTGAGGTGTTCAAGAGATTCATTATTATGATCAAAGAAATAGGCCCCAGCCTGCAACCCTTCCACATCGTTTACTATAAGGTAAATATCTATGGTACTGTTTTCGTTGTCATAATTATCACTTTTGCCTTCAAGAAAATCCAGCGGCACGCCTCGCGTCGAGTAGTGAAGTATATTAGATAATTGGGTAAAAGAGATGGATTGCCTTGAAAATTTGCGTGAAGACCCACGTAACAGTATAGTCTCTGCCAAACTAGATTCGTTGATGATAGAGGTTTCAAATTTCAGTGCTTTATGATGTGGAGTGGCGTCCTTGTTTGTTGGAGTTTGTTTGAAGGCGCTAGTAGCGGTAATCCAATTTTTGACCTCTTCCTTATTGTGTAAATATGAAGCTTTATGTAGTTTCCAAATTTCAGGATATTCTAGTTCTCCTCTTGACATTGGGATAATTTTAGGAATTGATAAATCCTCACTCTCTTTGACCACGGGAACCGAATCTACACATGAATTATTATTTAGGGGGGCCAGAACAATAGCAGCTTCTCGTTTATCCTCCAAGCGAAGTAGACGATTTAGAGCATCGTCCACAAAAGCCATATTCAATTGTGTAGAGAACCCTAAAGAGATACTCGTAGCAAGAAAGTTGGCAGCAATAACACCAGAATCCCAAAACCAATGACGGTAAGAGCGGGCTTGATACTTCCACGCATTTCTCCAAGCGATCGAAGTGAAGGCGACGGTAACTGGTGAACGTAATATAGTGTTGTTATCTCCTGCAATATCTGCTAAAGTAGCTCGGTAGTCACCACTTCGCAGCTCTGTGAGAGTAAAGTCTCCAGGGCAAAAGTGATAAACACCAGCATTTAAACCAGGTATATCTTGACAAATGACATACAACTCTATAGGATAAAGCGCGCCTGTGGCAGATGCGGCGCGCATATAATAGGTGCCATAAGCGAGCTTCAATACTCTTGTAATACCAGCTGAAAAGAACAATACTTCTGCAAGATAATTTATATCGAATACAACGCTTTTACTTTTACCTGGTTTTGTCTTACCAATGCAACTAAGTGCACCTTGAACGGGTTGGGAAAAGTCAGTAGGTAGTGAGATTGAGGATAAGCTAGAATATGCCTTAAAAGGTAGAGGTTTATTATTCCAATCAAGATAGTGCCTAGACAGTTGTATGCTGATTGGAGAGTGTTTTGTTTCCTCATGATATTTTTTGGCATATTTAGTTTCGTAGTTCACAAGCTTTGGTATTATTGCGAATCGTACAAAATATGAGGGTTTGCATCCCTGCCATTCGTATGTGTTGATGTTATCCCTTGATAATGGTGGAGATATCAGTCTAAATTGATTTTGATGGACTATTATTCATTGACAGAGCTAGCAAGTAGTATTAATTGCTAATGACGTGTATTGCTAATGGCATAAGCCTTCAAAGCAATTGACCAATTATTTTCTATTTTATTATTAATTAGAATTATCTTTCGTTACTTCGCAATTACCCCCCTCAATCCTCATGTGCGCATGTGCGTCCGCCAATGTGTAGCGCAGCCGACTATTGTGTGCTCCGTACAACCACAAATTGGACATCGTTTTAATTTCTTATTATCTGACATTTGTTAGAACATCTTCAGAATCAATCTTGCCGGACATTTATATCATTGTTAATGCTCAAGCAGATTCAGCAATTTTTGGTAGCTAAACGTATTCGTAATGAAACTCAGCGAACGACAAGCAATGACGACATTTTAGATTCGATTAGATTGTCCTTAAAATGATGATAAAACAACGCATTGCTATCCCAAATTGAAAGAAAAAATAAATTGGAAATGATTGTAAGACAACCATCATTATTAGATTCTTTACGTTGCCTATTCTATCAGTTCCACTTTCTTAATTACTTCTTGGCGTATTCTTTCATACCTGTGAAGTCTATTGCTACAAGAGGTTCATTCCCAACTACCCATGCATTATGGCCAGGCGGAACATAGCCTACATCGCCAGGCCCGTATTCTTCTTCGCTTCCATCATCCATTTTGATTCTTATCCTCCCAGAGATTATATACTGTGTATGAGGAGCTTGGCAGCTTTCAGTTTTGGCTATTGGTTTCACACATTTTTCCCAACTCCACCCTGGTTCAAAATATGCTCTACCTATGCTTGTATCCCCAACATTTGTTAGCTCAACTTTGCCTTTATCGAAAGAGCGTGTTTCATCAGGTGATTTCATACTCTTCTTTTGCATTTTCGCAGTTGTTGTCATTTATATTGAGAGCAACGCGTGTTTGATTTATGAATATTTCTATTATTTACTCACTTGTAGAACTCCTCAAGAGAGTAACTTTTTTCTGCAAAAATGAATAACCGTACAGCACTACCACTAGACTGAGATCTTGCTAGGGCAACAGCTGGCAGGGTTTATTGAAGACTGCAGTATAGCATATTCTGATCGTCCTAAAAGAAATGACAGAAGTACAATTGCTTTCGACTACTTTTGGAATCTCAGACCATTTTTTTATTTCAGAATACGATACTTTTTTTCTTCGATAAGGATCCATTTTTTATCCTGAGTCTTAGTACCGTGTGAACATAATTGATTAAAAGTTCTCCGGCTTCAGTAGTTCGATAGAAGAACCAATTTAATGGGAACGCGAAATTATCTAAATCGTACATAGGTAAGTTACACATCGGCTTTTACTGGTTTTTATACATGAATACCTCTAATGTTGAGTATATAATGATTGATTATGAGAACAAGTACGATTCTAACCTAGAATCATCTCCTAACACTACGAATACCACTACTCCTCCTGTGAATTCTCGTTCGCTCTCTTCAAATACTTCTACATTTATCGTGAAAGGAAGAAAAAATGCGTTAAGGGAAGCTTACAATAGATCACTTAGTGTCAAGCATTCTTTTTACTGTGTTACCGGTGATGAATTGGTAAAAAGCTACAAGCCATTCGTGCCGCTATTGCAGGCACAAATCGACCAGCTTGGGGGGAGCTCACTCATAATCACTAACATAGAAAAAGAAACTCTTCAAGCAATTAAAGATCTTGCAGAGGCAGGTGCACAAATTAGGCATATCGAAACTTCAAGTCTAAGACGATGTGTAATCTATGATGATAAGGTGGCGTATTTTTCGATTGTAGAGCCTGTTATAACACATGGTGCAACCGAAAATGTAGATCAAACTGAAGGAGATGATTTCTGGGTTGGATCTATAGACCCCTCTGTGGTTCAATCGGCTAAAAAGCACTTTTTGTCAGACTGGAGAAATGCGATTCCAGCTGAAGAAAAGATTAGAGAAATTGAAGAGGGGATAACAATACGATACGGATCCAAAATATTGGAAAATAAAGATGAAGTTCTTAGTAGAATAAAATACAATATTGAGGGTTCTGAGGAGCTATTGGTCTGCACCAACTTGGCCAGAATGCAGTTGATTTACAACAACTTTCTTGACTCATACAAGAAGATACTAACCAAATACAAAGATGGAAAACACAAAGGGATTAGGTGGGTTGGCACGATAGAAAAAGATAGCATATTTTTGGTTAGGTTTTTCCTGGAGTTGGGCGTCCAAATAAGACACCTAAAGAATTTGCCTCCAATGAATTTTGCTATAGGGAAAGAGTTTCAGTTGCACGCGGCTGCACCATCGCTAGACGAACAATACACAGATCAAATCAAAGGAAAAAGAGGAGAAATTACAACAACGCTACCCGACGGGTATATGCTAAAGAGCCTATTGACTAGTGATGAACCCACCTATGTCAATCGATTCAGTGCTATTTTCGAAGAGCTGTGGAGAAATGGCATTGATGCCGTAGACAGGATCAGAGATATTGAAGAAGGCGTTGATCTGGCAGATATAAAGATTATTCAAAATCCCAAGGAAGGGCTAAGCATTGCATGGAGTCTCATAAGATCTGCTCAAGAGGAGGTTTTGATAATGTTTTCCACAGCAAATGCATTTCGTCGACAAATAGAGGTGGGAGGACTGCAACTCTTAAGTGAAGCAGCATTACAACGTGTTGTTAAGATTAGATTATTAATTCCTAATGATGAGAAATCTGTTCATACAATAGAACGAGTGAAATCTGAATGTCCCTGGCTGGATATTAGAATCCTAGAAGAAAATTTACGTACCAAAATTACGATTGTCATAGCTGATAAAAAAGAGTGCATAATTGTAGAATTAAGAGATGATTCAAGAGACAATTCCTCTGGTGCTGCAGGGCTATCTACGTATTCTAATAGTAAGTCAATTGTCTCGTCGTATGCTGTTATATTTGAAAGTCTTTGGAAACAAACAAAATTGTACGAACAATTGAAACTTCACGATAAACTCCAAAAAGATTTCATCAATATCGCTGCTCATGAATTAAGGACGCCTATTCATCCACTGCTATTATCGTCAGAAGCTTTAAAAGGAATGATGCCTAACGAACAAATCGTTTCTATTATTTATAGAAATGCAAAAAAGCTTCAAGTACTGGCAAATGACATACTGGATGCTTCAAGAATTGAAAATCAATCTTTAAGACTAAACAAAGAGAAGATTAACTTGAATGATATGATATTATTCGCACTAAGAGATATTAAAACGCAAATGATGAGCGGGGATTTAAGGTTACTCTATAAACATGAAGATGGAAAAGATAGAGATATTTTTGTGGAGGCAGATAAAGAGAAGATAAACCAAGTTATTTGTAATCTCCTAAGTAATGCAGTCAAATTCACAAAAAAGGGTACTGTAACTATTTCAGTAGCGATACAAAATTGGGGAGAAACAAAGCAGGACGCTATGGATGATAAGAGTAGTATATCCAGAAATATCGCCAAAAAAGAAAAAGATGAGGTTATCGTGAGCATAAAGGACACTGGGACCGGCATAGAGCCACACATGATTCCCAAGCTATTCTCAAAATTTGCCACAAAATCTTTTGATGGAACTGGATTGGGATTATTTATATCCAAGAGCATGATCGAAGCTCATGGCGGCAAGATGTGGGCCAAAAACAATCAAGATGGCAAAGGTGCTACATTTGCATTTAGTCTGCCAATATCATCATTCTAGAAAACAAAAAGAATGGAAAGGAACAAAATATTTGTGTTAGCTATAATGTTTCTTTAAAATCTATAAAATATTATCACTTTTTATATGCTTTTGACCCTTTTTGCCTTGTTCCTGTCATTTGTTTTGCCAGAAGATCTAATAAATTCCTCATTTCTTCATGTCTTAATTCAACATTTTCGAGTTCTTCTCCTAAAGATTGTCTCTCTCCCAATTTTCTATATACTTCTAGTAAATCAATAATCTGAGAATAGACTAGTCTTTGTAATTCAGAGTAAATTTCCTTCTTTTCTATAGTATATATCAAGGCGTCCTCCCCGAATGGCTTTTGCAGCAATTCAACAGGTTGTTTTAGTTGTTTAACGGAATCCAATAAAGTCTCTTTGATATACGCAGATGCAAATATTATTCTCTGCTGTGGATTTATTGCTAGAATCTCATTGGCTACTTGCATGCCATCCATATCTTGCATTTTATAATCTAAAATCACGGCGTCAAATGGCTGAATATGTAATGCTTCCCATTCTACATTTTGTAATTTTTCTTTATAAATTTTGAGACAATTTTCGCCGCTGCTTGTAATTATTACATGATGACCTCTTCTTTCTTCTAGCAGGTTCTTGTACATTACACCCGTGTCGTTGTCGTCTTCGGCTACTAGTATTTCCATTTATTCGAAGAACCTAAAGCTATTCTTAGATCACTTCTCAGTTCGTCGAGTCTAGGATTTATTGAAATATCCATTATCTAACAACACTTTATTATTTCCTATCATAATATTGGAGTATTCTTATGCAGTATCTATTTATAGTTTTGAGTCATTATCTGAAAGATTATTACTCTCTTAAAGGGAGTCCAACGAGTGAGTAAGCAATATAGGTTACTGCTATGCACTATTGCTAACAAGAAGGCTTGTCTGCATCAGTTGCCATCGTTTTCTTTACTCTGATTTCTATGGCTGTACTGTTATTATCATTCTCTCATCAAACTGCATTCAGTCAGTTTTCATTATCACCCTCGTTTGCAAATGAAGCGGGAAATACTGTCGAACATAGTTCTCATCAAGCTCCATCTTCAAATGACGGCAATACCATTAAACCATCTTCTCCTCATCCTCAATCCTACAATACAATTGCATCTTCTACGCCTCCACCTGGTTTCTAAGTGCGAATTTGGTGATTGCAAAAGGAGCTACATTTCATATTGATTCTACAGATACTAAATGGCTAAAGATAAGCTCAAAGGTAACACGTACTGGTGTTGCTAAGATAGCCCCTGCATACACAATAGACGTACATGGTAGTCTAAAGATTGATTCAGTAAAGATAACTTCTTGGGATCCAACAACAAACTACTATGCTATAACTAATGGTTCTAGAACTGGAAGTGGTGTATTTATTTTTGGTGTTCCTAGGCCATCTATCATAGTTGAAAATAATGCAACCGGAACCACAGATATCACAAATTCAGAGATTGCATATTTAGGGTATGAACAAGGCAAGCATAAAGGGGGTTCAGGACTAAGCTATTACTATGGTGGTGATGGGAGTATTATAAGAAATAACGATATACACCATGTGTATTTTGGACTATACACTTTTGGTGTAGGTCATATGATTATTGAGAACAATATTATCCGTAATAGTGGACACTACGGTCTGGACCCACATACAGGAACACATGATATGATAATTAGAAATAATGTAGTATACGATAATAATGGAAGTGGTATAATTTGTTCTCTGAATTGTTACAATATACTGATTGAAAATAATAGGGTTCATGACAATGCAGAGAATGGAATTGACTTTAGCAGAAATATGTATAACTCTATTGCAAGAAATAATATTGTTTATAATGAACCATCAGGCATCTTTGTTTCACAATCACATAACAATCAGATTTACAATAATACAATATCAAAGAGTGGAGCTGGAGCTAACATAAATTCTGGCTCTTCTAATAACAAGATTTCTGGAAATATTATAGACAATTCCATCTCACAAGCTATACTGATCAACAATGGTTCGTTAGGAAATACGTTCTATTCTAATAAAATAATTAGTTCTACAACAGCAGGACTAAAAATTAATCAAGATTCGACATCAAAGAATAATATCTTTTATAATAATCAAATAACTCGTTCTAGCATTGGAGGAAACGCAACAGCCGATCCGAACACAGAAGCATCGGATATCAAACATAAAATCCGCAAATAGTAATGACAAAGGCCGCATAGAATCATGCGAACACATGCAGCTGCCAAAAATTCAAGTTCTCTACTTAGTTAGTCGTGCAGGCGTTTAAGTTCCTTAGAGGGTATACGTTATCGACTGCCTGCATGGACTTGCGCGTAACGGAGAGTCGCAACATGATCTTTGTGGCTGGTTACAGATTTGGAAGACAGGTTGCATTTGATCTTTGGACGGTTGCAAACAAACCAATGCTTACATTTTTTGCAATAGTGAATATGGTCGAATTCATAGTCAAATAATGATTTAGGATTTAGTATTTGAAACTCTTGGCACCTCCTTATCTCTCATACCTTTCTTAGAAGGCTATGCCTTATACCTAAATGGTTGAGAAATATTGGCAATATAGGATTACTTAATAAATATAGTGGCCAGCAACGAAGGCAAAAATTAAGATATAATCCTTCTTATAGTTACAGTAGGTCCTCCTAGAGATGATATTTTAAAAACCGTGAATACAATGACAGATCTCCTATTAGTGTACACTCATCCATGAAGCATAATCAGTTATACTGAGTGTATCATCTATCAACATCATTTTAGTACGAGGAAATCTCCTATAGCAATGCCATCCATCCCAGTACCATAGAACGTAGAAAGTGCATCTACCGGCGATAGACAGATAGGCTGGTTCATCACATTTAGACTTGTGTTAGTGATTACAGGAACGCCTGTCTCCATCTCAAAATTACTTATTAAATCAT
>WNFX01004090.1_pt1 | contig 14394 bp, 10 predicted proteins | sample 5400111 | NCBI WGS metagenome assembly WNFX01 (sample SAMN13153363, study PRJNA577476) | soil metagenome | isolation source: 40 cm soil or saprolite under grassland replicate 1 | place: USA:California | collected 2016-06-15 | reverse complement strand
TGGTCGAAGCCACCAAGAACGCCGAGAAGGTCGCGACGTACTCGGCCTTCGAGAAGACGCGCATCCGGGGACTGCAGGAAGCGGTGCCGGAATTGCGCGCCGAGCTGGAGGCGCTCGAGGGGAAGTTGGTAGATCTATTGCCGGTGGTTCGGGAGAACGTGTACCACCCCGACTTCCTCGGCAGCTTCAGTCTCAAATACGTGCTGCACCCGCTGGTCCCGGAGCTGACCTACGACGATCTCGTGATCGTCGACGGGCTCGTGGCGAGCGTCGAAATCGCTCGGCTGCTGTTTGTGGCGGGGAAGATTGCGCCGGAGGAGCAGGCCCGCGTGCGGAAGGATCTGCTCAATTACTGCGAGAGGGATACGTGGGCGATGGTCAAAGTACTCGAGAAGCTGCGCGACCTTGCGTCGGAATCCACACCCTGAAGGGTGTGCTCGGCCAGCGTTGTCCTTAAGGACAATGTCTGCCGAGCGGCTGCCTAGTTAGATCACTCTGCTCAAACCATCATAGCACCAGGCCTGTGGGACTCCAATCTTGAGTCATGGACTCGAGACCTGTTCCTGGGCATCGACCTGTAATCACCACGTAGTACGTGACTCGCCGGACCCGGCACGTGGCTCCCACGTGACCGCTACAACCGAGACTGGACCTCAACACTCAACCTTGAGGTCCCAGCCATGGCGACGTTGTTGTTTCCCCAACCGGTCAGCCTGGGGTTGCGAGTTTCGCTGGATACGGCGGTCCCCACGCTCTCACCGCGGGCGCGCACGCTCATCGACGGCATGTTGCTCCACCAAGGAAGCATTGGCTGTGCCCAGGCAGTCGCCACCCAGTTGGGCTTCCGGGATCGCTTCGCGTTCGCGCGCTGGCTGAGCGGTCAAGGACTTCCACCGCTCCACGTGCTCGCCGGTTGGATCGCGGTGCTGTCATGGCTCGACAGGGCCGCGCGAGATGACGCGGCTCTCTGTGCAATGGCCATCTGTGGAGGGAGAGACCCTGCGGCGTGCTACCGTCTGGTCCAGCGTGTGACCGGGAAGTCGTGGGGAACTGTCCGCGTCCTCGGATTGGCCTGGGCGTTGAGCAAATTTGGCGCGTGCTGCTGCGGCGCCAACCGGCGCTGGATCCGGCGGCCTCCGCGGAAGCGCACGTTTACAGCTTCCGTGGTCGCGACGCTCTAGAGATGGAAACGGGAATGCCCTGAATCGCTGCCGGAACATCCGGACTTGGGGCATCGTCAGCTACGAGCACGATCAGCGCTGGTCGGCCATCGGGATCCGCCGAGACCCCGATCCCGACCACGGCGGGCTCACCGGCGAGCGCCCGCATGAGCGACGCTTTTGCCTGCTGTACCGCGTTGGGAACACCCTTTTTCCGGCTGCTCATTCCGGAACCTACACGCGCATCTTGAAGCGTCGCAAGATCCGCTGCACGGGAATCACGAAGGACTGTGTATCGGCGCCGGCGAATAGCAACCCGACAACCCGACCGGTGCCATCCACGACCGCTGAGCCCGAATCTCCGGCGCCGCTGAACCCGCCATTGACCCCCTCGACGGCAAAGACGCCCGCCATACGCACCATCCCGTGGTCGTATTCCACGTTCAGGAGCTCGAGATTCAGCACTCGCACAATTCCTTCGGTGAGGCCGGTTGTTCGTCCTGACTTGCGCACCAGAGAATTGAGTTTGACCCGCGCCGTCCCCGCCGGCTTGCCGATGCCGAGGATCGACCGGTCCGCGTCCGCCGTAACGTCCACGCCTGCCGCCGCGGCATCCATCCAGTTGCGGCCCGTGTTGAACTTGAGCGGCACAATGTGCGTGACCTTGCCGATCGCGTCGCCCGTCCCGCCGCCGTCGAGCGATCCCGGCTGCAGCACCTGCTCCCCAATGGGTACCATGTTCTCAAATGCAATCACATGGTTGTTGCTGATGAGGTGAAGTTTCTGTCCCGCGCGGGCGAACAGGCCGAGTGTCCCTGCAAGGACGTTGGGACTCGTGAACGTCCGCGTGGGCGAAATGGAGACGCCGGCCTGCAGCGGCCGCTGCTTCACTTGATTGACGTTCGCAAGCTTCTTGGGATACCCAACGGCCTCGACGTCGGTCGGCACGCCATTGATGGTCGTCGGTACTACCTGATCGCGCGGCACCTCTCCTTTGGGATACTTCTTGGCAACCAATACTTTGATCGAGAGGAGACTGGTGCGATTGCCGTCGGTCACCTTCTCACCCACGCCGATGCCTACGACATTGACGGCGAGTGCCGGGGAGTGCCGGCCGCTCGCCGCAAGCGCCCGCACCGCTTCGCTCTTGCCCGCGGTGTGAGCCACGAAGCGATCGAGCAGCGCCTTGTGTCCTTCCAACACATCCGTGCTGATCGCGGAATAAAACGACCGCGGCGACGATCCATTGCGTTTGGTGGTCATATGTCCGGATCCTTAGAGCGAGAGTGATTGGCGCCGTGGAGCAAGGGCCGGCGCGACGACCGGAGTCGTCTCGCTCGGCCGAACGAGTTCCATGCCTGGCGCCTTGAGCACGTGCAACTGTTTGAGATCGCCCTGCCAGCGCATGACGAAATCGCTCGACACAGTCTCACCCAACGATTTCGTGAGGAGCGTGGCCAGCTCGAGCGTGTCGCGGTGGAGAAACTCGTCGGCCGACTTCAGCCCCATATCGAGCAGCGCCATCGCCACCCGCGGCGGCACGACCGGAATCAACAGCACACCGGCGCGGGACAGGCTGTCGTCCAGTGCGGCTGCGGGGATGACGGCTTCGAGCGCGTTCCGCACCGCGACGCTCCGCACCGCGCGCAGCAGGTCTTCGACTGAAAAGATGCGGTGCTGCTCGAGGAACGCGATCTGCTGGCTCGAAAGAGTGTTGAGGCGCGCGAGCGGCGCGTCCGCGATGATCGGAATGGCGTCGACCGGATGACTGTCCGGCCGAATCCGCAGGCGAATCCTGGTCAGGACACTGTTCGCCGCCGGCTCGCTCACGACTTCGGCCATCATCTGCCCCAGGGAATCGACCCGCAGCTTCACGGGCAGCTCCATCTCCAGATCCTCGAGCATGAACGCGCCGTTGGCTTCCCCATAACGCCGCAACTCGCGCTGGACGGTGACCGCCGACGTGACCAACGACTCGCCCAGCTCGTGCAGCGCGACCTCGGTCGATGCGGCGGACGTCAGGGGCGTCTGCGGGGGCAGTGTCAGTGCGGGCAGCGCTCCGATCAATGCGCGCGGGCGGCGTTTGCGTTTCATGGGCGCTGCGCGGGCAAGGAGAGTCCGACTCTGAACACCAGTGCCGCGCCCGCGTGCACGGTCAGCCGCACGCGCTTGATCGCCCACGCGGATGCATCGGTACGCTGGTCGAACCAATCCTGGAGCGCCACGACATCTCGTCCGAAGGCGCCGAGGACCTCGCAGAGTTGCGGTCGCGAGTTCACGTCAGTCATCCGCTGGTTGAGGGATCTCGAGATGATACCCGGGGTCATCCGGCGGCATGAAGAAACTCCTGCCGTCGATGCGCCGCTCCGCGCGAACCGCCCGCTCGAAGGCGACACGATTCGCGACCGAGCTCGGCGCGACATCGAACACATTACGGATTTTGGGATCGCCGATGTGGCGTGAGACGTTGCTCGGTCCTACCGCGACGATCTTGTCGCGCATGTCTGCGATGACCGCGTCGCGGGATTTGCCGGCGGTTTTCGACTTGACGTAGACATCGATCACCTGGTCTCCGCCGCGCCCATACAGCTTGTGCTGCTTTTCGACACCTTCCGTTTCGAGATTGTTGTACATGACGCGCGCTTGATCACTCGGCGTGCGCGCGGTGCTCGATATCAGCACCGCACGCAGGTCGGCCGCGACGACGACGTCGCGCAGGACGGTCTCCGAATACGGCGTGAGGTCAGCGGCCTTTGCCGTCGCGGCAAAGCGGATGTCGACGTCTTCCGGTTTTCTGCGCGGCGGCGCGGGCGCCGGCTTCACCGCGCCGACATCCGCAATCACGTCGATGTCGATCACCGGCCGCGTGGCGTGAGATGCGAGCACGAATACCGCATCGTTGAAGAACCGCACGAAGCGGTCGCAGTGTTGCCCGGTGCCGATCGGGTCCTGGCGCAGCTTCCAGCGGTTTTGGCTTCCGGTCTGCGGGTACAGATCGCCGGCATTGTACGCCGCCGCGACGAGCGGCGGATCGAGCGCGGTCAGATCGGCTTGCTGCGCGATGTAATTGGTCCCGGCCGCGATGGCATTTGCCGGCACGAGCAGCCAGTCACGGCCGAGGCTCATTTTCATGACGTCGCGCGCGGTGGAGATGAGCGTTTGCGTAAGCCCGACCCTCACCTTGTGCGGCGTCTTCTCGTCGGACACGTAGCCGGGCTCCTCACGGAACGCGTCCGCGTTGCCGCCCGATTCCGTACAGATCGTTGCAACGACGAGGGCGCACGGAACGCGAGTGTTGCGGCTCGCGTCGTTGATTTCTCGGCCATAGCGCTCCCAGACCGAGGTCACGGTCGTCGGCGTACCCTTCGTACGCTCGACGCCCGTGCCCTCGATGTCGACGCCCTCGCGCGTCAGTCGCCAGCGAACGCTGTCTTCGATGCCGTGAAACTCGGTGAGTGCCATTGGCGATCAGAGGCTGATGGGGATCGCTTGTGAGACCAACCCGAACGAAACCGTGACGAGCGCCTGTTTACGCTGCGGCTCCTGCCCCGCTGGCTTGCCAGCACCCCATTGGTTCTTGATCGTGATTGTCGTCTCGCCCGTAACAGCGTCCGTTGGCGCCACGGTGTCACGATTGAATTGTGGGTCGGATATCGTCACGTCGAGCGCCTTTGCTCCGAGCGGCTGGCTCTTCGTATCCAACAGTTTTGCCTTCAGCGCGATTTGCCGGCCGATACTGGGCTTGGCAGCATCATTGGGATCCGCGATGTCTCCCGACGTATCGATGCGAACCTGCAACCTCGGCCCTTTCTGAAGTACGAACGGGCGCGGCAGCTGGATGTCGGCGCGCGGCTCGAGCGTGGCTTCCATGTGAATCGAGCCCGCCGCTGAATCTTGTGCGACGCTGACCTCGCCCGACCGATTGAAGGTGGAGTAGCCGAAACTGGCGCTGCCAGACGCGCCGAAACCGCCGAGGCCGTAGCTGGCTTTCGCTGAGGCGCTGACGCTCGTGGAGCTCCCCTTGATGTTGAAGCCGTTGGCGGCGTTGAACTCCTGCACCTTCATGTCGGCCTGCAGGAAGACTCGGCTGAAGTTGTAGGCGGTCGGCATGAGATAATTGATGAGCGGAAGCTTCTGGACGTGCATGACTCCGGCGGTCATCTGACCATCGGAATCCTGCAGCTGCTGCTCGAATACCGCGATAACATCGATCTGCTGGTCGGACAGCGCCTTTGCGGTCGCGATCAAATCGTCGTCAAGCGCCTTCTGCGACTCGGCCACCGCGAGGCCAACAGACTTGAGGAAGGTTCCAAACGCAGGTCCCCCCTTCGCGATTTCATCCGTGACATCAGCTTCCGGGACCGTCACCGCTTGGGCCCGAATTGTGCCGTTCAACTTGATCAGCTTGCCATTCGCTTTGCGCGAGCGGCCGCTCTTTCGCCGTGACTGCGGCGCCGCAGCAGTCGCTCCAGGCACGACAGCCAACGCGGGCGTCCCAGTCCGTGCGCGTTTCAATCGAGTCGCCATAACTCCTCCGTGCGGTAAAGGCGGTATCGGTGCTACTGCCCGCGGATTACGGGCACGGAGAACAGGCTAGTGACGCTGGCGAAGTCGTGCTATGACGGATTGAGAATCCTCAATCCGTCATAGCAGCTGGACCACATAGACCTGTGGAAGTACTTCGAATCCCGCGGGTCAGGATCTCAAGACGTGACTACTATCGTGTCGCTGTCAATGCGGTCAGGTAGCGTAACGGCCTCCGCTCAGACCTCGGGATTGAGCTCGGCGTCTTTTCGAATGCGTTCAGCGGCCGCCACAGCCCGATCCTGCATGCGTCGAGCGCCCACCTGCTGCGCTTCCCGCGCTACCGCAAGAGCGAGATCGAGCGCCGCTTGATCCGGAGCCACGTGCGCCAAGAGCTCGACCCGTAAGGCGCGACTTTCGAGGTCGGTGCGCCCGGCGAGCGCGTCGATTGCCCGTTGCTCAAGGACGCGTCGCTCGCCCCTCGTTGTGCATTCCGCCCGGATCACTTCCGCGATCAAAGGGGCGGCAAACGTGTACCGGCGGCCGTCGAACTGAATGAGATGGCGCCGCTCGCAGGCTGGCAGTGTCCGTTCCACGTCCGCTGTCGACAATCCGGCGACCTGCGCGATCAACTCGAGGTCGAGGGCCTGGCCGCAAACACTCGCCGCGCTGAGCACACGAACGTCCGTAGGCGTCAGCTCGCTGATGCGCATTGCGATGGCATGGCGCGCGACCGCCGGAACGGAGAATGGCAGCGGCGCATCGATCGTTCCGCCTCGCGGCGGCCACGTCACCATGTCCTTCTGGAAATTGCCCGGCTTCGCGAGCGCGCCAAGCAGCGTTACCGCGAGGAACGGGTTCCCGGCCGTTTCATACGCGATGCGACGCGTGAGGCGCTTCCGCTCTGCGTCATCGCGACACCACGGCGCGAGCGCTGCGACGAGCTGAGCAAGATCGGTCTTGCTGAGGGCACCGAGGCGTACCACAAGGCCGGGGAGTGTGCGGCCGACGTCGCTCTGCAGTTGCAGCAGCTCTGCTGGAACTTGGCCCACGTCCTGCGCCACGGTTAACAAGAGCGTAACGGGGCTGGCTTTCAATTGACCGAGTGCAGCCCCGAGCGCGGCGAGCGACATCCCGTCGGCCCAGTGTGCGTCGTCAATCGCAATGGCGAGAGGCTGCTCCTCCGCTGCCGCGCCCAGCACACTGGCCAGCGCAGTCGCCATGTCCGCGACGTCGCGCACCTCCCGAGGCGCAAATCGGTCGGCGAGTTCCGGGGCAAGTCCCGCGAGCACGCCGAGCGCATCAGGACGCGCGCCTGCCAGCCCGCGGAGGTCGCCCACGCCTGCCCGAATCAGCAAGCGTAGCGCGCTCCAGGCAGCATCGTGGTCATTCTTCACCGGCCGCATTTGCAATAGCTGTGCACCTTCGAGTGCCATTCGTCGAGCGCACTCCGCGAGGAGACGCGAGCGTCCCATCCCTGGCGGGCCGGCGATGACAAGCGCGCGAGGTCCCGACCCTCGTGCCGTCCCCTGCGCGATGAGGTCGAATGTGTTGCGATGCAGCTGCTCGCGTCCCACGAGCGGGGTCGCGACGGTCGTGTCGCTTCCAGCGGGTCGCCATGCTTGAGTGCGAATCCGCTCGGCGAGGTCGGAGAGAGCCCGCCCCGGCTGCTCACCGATTTCCGTTTCCAGGCGTTGCGCAAATTCTCTGTACGCGCCGACCGCAGTGGCGGAGTCGCCGGCAAGCGCCGCCGCACGCATCAGTAACCGCACCGCAGGTTCGCTTCGTGGCGCGATGGCCAGCGCGCGTCGTGCAAGGTCAGCCGCGGTTGTGGATGCAATCGCCAAGCAGCGCTCTCCTGCCGCTACGAGCGTGGCTGCCGCCAGAGCGTGGTAGCGCGCTCGCTCGTGCATCATCCAGTCTTCGAACTCCGGTGCGCCTTTGAGGTGGAAGCCTTCGAGAAAGTCGCCGCGCAGAAGTGCAAGAACGTCATCAGGCGACGCGTCGGCCTGAGAGCCGAATTGCAGGACATCGACGTCCAGCCCCGCGTCGTTCAGGACAAGGGCGTCGCCCTCGGAGCGCACCCGGTCCTCGCCAAGCGCGTGCCGCAGTCTGTTCACGGCGGTGTTGAGTGCCTTTCGCGCGGCGCGCTGCGGCTGGTCGGCCCAGAACAGGCCGAGCAAGTGGTCTCGCGTGCGTTTGCGACTGGGGGAGAGCGCCAGGTAAACGAGTAGCGCGAGCTGCTTTTGCCAGCGTAACTCGCGTGGCGTCGCACCCTTGGTGAGGCGCGCGGATGGTGGACCAAAACAGACGAGCTCGAGCGGAATCAGCGCCGCGCCTCCTCGCAATCGTTCGACGCGACCGAAGATAATGCTCGCCACGCCGTTCGCTTGCCGGGTGCCTGTCCACGGTGTAGCGTAGCGGCACCAAGCAAAGGCCGTAGATCGTGGCGCAGGCAGTGCAGTTCCCGCACGACGACTTCGGCGATCGCTACGCGATCGAGCGCGAGCTCGGCCACGGTGCCACCGCCTCGGTGTATCTCGCCCGTGATCTCAAGTTCGAAGACAAATTGGTGGCGATCAAGGCGTTGTCGGCCGATTTCGCGCTGCCGGTCCCGAGCGAACGGTTCCTGCGCGAAATCGAGACGACCGCAAAACTGAGTCACCCGCACATCGTCACCCTCATGGAGTCCGGTCGAACGCGGGGTGCGCCGCGGCGTCCGTTCTATGTCATGCGGTATATCGACGGCGAAACACTGCGCGACATTCTCGCGCGGGGGCCGCTCGCGGTCGACGACGCGTTGCGTATTGCGCGCCAGGTGGCGGGTGCGCTCGGCCACGCGCATCGCCATGGCGTGATTCATCGTGACATCAAGCCCGGCAACATCATGCTCGAGGACGGTCACACCTGGGTGACCGACTTTGGCATCGCGCGCGCGATGGCCGCGAAGGACGGCCGGACGGTGACCAGCACCGGGGTGACGATCGGCACGCCGGCATACATGAGTCCCGAACAGGCGATGGGACGCGGCGATCTCGACGCTCGCAGTGACATCTATAGTCTGGGCTGCGTGCTGTATGAGATGCTGGCCGGCAAGATGCCATTCGAAGGACCCGACATTCAGGTCGTGTTGCACAAGCATCTCGTCGAGCCGCTGCCGCCGCTGCGGGAGCTTCGGCCCGATGCGCCTGAGCGCCTGGAGCAGTTGCTCGACATCGCGCTCGCCAAGAAGCGCGAGGATCGGTTCGCAACGGCGGTCGAGTTTGCCGAGGCGCTGTCGCTCGAGGGGGCGGGAGCACTGACACCGACACGAACGCAGCCGGTGCGAGGGGAGCAGCGCAAAGGGATCAGGTGGAAGGCGCGGACGGCGGTTGCCGCGGGCACGACGTTCGCCCTCGGCGTGCTCGTCGTCACGGCTTGGGCGCTCACGCGCCCCGCGCTCCGGATGGACCGCTATCTCGTCTCAACTCGATGGACCTATGACGGGGGTTTGGACGCGGTGGACGGGAGCCGTCTCCTGCATGACGCGTTGAACGAATGGCGCGGCATTCAGCTCGTGGGTGAATCACAGGCTCGAGCCCCCGGGAATGCAGGCCAGGTCGCACGGCAGAACGAAGCGGGCTCGTATATCACGGGTGTCGTCTCACGCGTGGGCGATTCTGTCCGAGTACGTGCCGCGCTGTATAGCACGTCCGGGGACTCGCTCGTGCGGGAGCGGTCTGTCAACTTGCCTCTTGATCTTCGGGGCGCCGACTCCGTATTCGGCCGACTCGCGGACCGGTTGCTGTTTGACGATACCGTCTGGAGCGCAAACGGCGGACGTGCAGGAACTCGGTCGCTGAACGCGCGGCATGCCTTTGCCGCTGGACTGACTGCGGTCCACAATTGGCAGCTCCCGGACGCCGACTCAGCATTTCGCCGCGCCGCTGCGGCCGACGAGCACTTCTTCCAGGCTCACCTATGGCTGGCCCAAGTCAGGTTCTGGCAGAATCAATCCGCCGCGACATGGCGGTCGAGCGCGGAAAGAGCAGCCAATGGGTTGGCCGCCATGTCGGTTCGTGACACGCTCCTGGCTGCTGCGCTTCGGCTATTTGAACGGGACGAGATCCCGACGGCCTGCGCCACATGGAACGCGCTGACCCGGGGGCGGCCATCGGACTTCGTGGGTTGGTACGGGCTGGGCAATTGTCTGAGTCACGATTACATCGTTATTCGCGATCCACGAAGCCAGTCGGGATGGAGCTTCCGAGCCAGTTACCATCACGCGCTTAATGCCTTTCAGCGCGCCTTCGACCTGTTGCCTTCCATCCACAAGGCCCTCGGCGCCGAGTCCTATGCGGCAGTTCGTGACCTTCTGAAAACCAACGCCGACGATAATCGAATTGGGCGAGCGCTGTCGCCTGACACCACGACGTTTATCGCGCATGTGTCGTGGATCGCGGACACGCTCGGATTCGTGCCCTATCGCACGCAGGACATTGAGGAAGGAGTGAACACGGGGCTCGCGGTGCACCGACAGCGCGAGCTGTTCCACGAGATCGCGACAGCGTGGGTGAGTGCGGCACCCAACAGTCCGGAAGCGCACGAGGCGCTCGCCGTCGCGCTCGAGCTTCTTCAGGACCCGTCGGCGCTCGATGAGATAGCGCGGGCGCGCGCGCTGAGCTCTGACGCCGCCCAACGGATCCGTCTCACCGTGTCAGAAGTGTGGCTGCGCGTCAAATTTGCCCTCCCGCGCGATACGGCCGGATTACGGACTGCCCGCGACCTCGCGGACTCGCTCATCGGCGCAAACGGATCGCACGCGGATGTAGAATCACTCGGTCTGGCCGGCGTGGCGCTACTCGTCGGGCATGCGAGCATCGCCGCGAGCCTCACCAGGAACCGCACGGCCAATGAGCATGAAGGCGTACCACCGCAGCTGCACGCCGTCGCGCTCCCCCTGCTCGCGTTCGCCGCCCTTGGGGGCCCAGTGGATTCGATTCGCGAATTGGAGCGTGAGGTCACCGGTGCGATCGAAAGCCGCTTCCCACCCCCACTGCGCAATGAGGCCCGTGGATCTTGGTTGGTCCGTCCCGCTCGGTTGGCTTTTCCATCGTTCCAGTTCGCCGAGATGGCCGAATTGGGTCACCTGGATTTTGTTGTCGGTGCACAGATGTCCGCGCTCAGCGGTGACACGGTTGCGGTGCGCCGTGTGTTCGACGATGTGAAGAGAACTCGTCGTTCCATCGCGCCGTCAGACATCCCGCCTGAGGGCGTGTACGCCGAAGCCCGACTTCTGCGCTTTGTGGGCGACGCCCCCGCTGCCGTTGCGTGGCTGGACCCCTGGTTGGCGACGCTCGCGGGGACGGCGCCGGGGACCTTATCGAGCCCCGCCAATGCTGGCACACTCGTGCGGGCGATGGCGTTACGAGCCGATCTCGCCTATCAAACGGGAGACACGGAAACCGCCAGGAAATGGGCTTCGGTAGTCGCGATACTGTGGCAAAACGCCGACGACTTTGTGCAGCCAACGGTCAGGAGCATGAGGAGGATGCGCGAATCGTAGGACATCTCACGTAGCGGTTCTTGCTCGAGAGGAGTGGATATGGTACCAACCCGGCCGTCTCATAACCTCACTTTGTGGAGTCTGCTGGCCGTGTGCCTCGTGATGGCAGCGTCCACCGGGGAAGTCGGAACAGAGTCGTCAATGTCCGGTCTTGTGGCCCCAAGGGGCCGCCCTGAATGTCCTGGAGAATACTCTCGGGGGGTCCGATTCGTGGTCGACTCGGGAGAAAAGCGCATCACGGTGACCCACGTTCCCCTGTCAGAGCCGATATCGAACATTCCGGAATATCACGACTGCCAGAATTTCATAACGCAGGACCTGCGATATGATTCTCTGTTCGCAATCTTTGCCGCCTTCAGGCTTCACCACAGGCTCGCACCGGACACAATTCGCGCCTCCTCCGATTCCGCCTCGCTGCCTGCTGCAGGGAAGGTCCCTGCAGTAGCAGCGGCAACGATATTTAGCGCCTCCCGGCAGACATATGCGCCGCTGGGAATTCGTCCTGGGTTTAACTGCTTGTTCGTGTTTCATCCCTCTGCCGCGGATACGAGCGACTGGATGGCCACGATGGTCCCTCTCGCTCCGCCCGATTCCGACTGCACTCGCGCAGGAATCGATCTGGAAGCAGGGAAGAGGCTCTTGGTGAAGCTGAGCCGCATGCCGGGTGCTGGATTGCAAGACTATCCAGAAGCCGCACGCTGGGATTGGGACTCAAGTAGTAGCACCCAATACATCGGCATCGCGTGCCGGGAGAATTGGTGCGAAATCGGGAACCCCGCCGGTTTCACTCCCTCGCCGGCGATTCGGCCCGTGGTGTTCAGGCGGATCCCCGGGATTGTCCTAACGGCTGCGGACTCCCATCGCGTGTTCGCTATAAAAGGGTGGTATGACAGGCAGATTCTCGCCAAGCGGACGCCGTCAGGGCTTGTCCCGAGTGGCGTGTTGGGAATCGTGATTCCCAATCCGGGCCTTGCATACATTCTGAAGCCCTGGACTGTATCTGCAACGACGGGAGCACTGGTAGCACCATCCTCCATGAAGCCATATGATTCCAATTGGATCAACGTCAGTGCCACATTTGTCAGCGCGCCCTACAAAGGGCTTCTTCCGGGCGCGCCGAACATGCTCTACTTCTGCCACGGTTCCGAAGTCAGTTGCAGGATCCCTCCTATGCATGCGACACCGCCCCAATGGACTGCGACTACCCGCTGCAAGACGACCACCTCGATACCGAAGCGCTGGTTTGCGATGTTGATCTTCAAGCATGTGAGGCTTGGGTATGGGTGCGTGGTCGTGACGGATCACTGGGCGGCACTCTACAACTGGAAAAAGCAGCATGGTTCTGATTGGACCATCGCGCTTCCTGCGACTGCGCGGTGGCACTGGTTGATTACCGATGATCTGGCAGGGTGGCACGGCTGTTATGAGACGAGCTGCTGCAGGAATTGACGCGGGAATGGCTTGAACGCTCGCAAGCTAACAGCACCCCGTCGATAGAAGGCGCCAAGACGCTAAGACGCAGCAGTGGTTAACAGTGGGTAGCTGTCAGCTACCTCCTACAAACCGCTAAGGCGTCTTGGCGTCTTAGCGTCTTCTACCAATGGGTGCTGACCGCCTACAAAGGCGTAGCGAAACCAGCGAGTCGGCGATGTCACCAACTCAGCCTGCACCCGCCGCCGTTGGCATTGACCCAGTTCTGCTGCACGAGGAAGTCCTTCGTGCCGATCTTCATGTTCGCAGTCGAGCCGTTCGCCGTTGTGTAGGTCGTGCCGAAGGTCCACGCGCACTTGTCGGCGTTCTCGTTGCCCGAATTGTCGTACCAGGCATTGAGGTCTTCGTCGGTGTTGGTTTCTTCAGTCTCGTGCGCCAGGGTGTTGACCTCGGCGTCGGCCGCGGCATCGTTGTTGGGCGAGCCCGACAGGGCGTTGCAGTCGGAGAAATCGATGTCGTGCGGCATGGCGGCATATTTCACGTCGTTGCCGTTCCAGCTGAAGTTGCCGTGGTAGGCGCAGTACACCGACCCGAACCCGCCGCCGAGATTGACGAGCTGGTCGCTGAAGATCAGGTACAGCGTGTTGGGGTCGTAGGTGAGCTGGCCGTTCGTGAAACCCGCGATGATCTGATTCTGCATCTGCATGTCGGTGACGGGCACGAGGGGCAGTGGCACGTTGGTGTTGGACGCCCAGAACTGGCCGTAGGTGACGCTGTTCTGAATAGCGGTGCCCGCGCCGTCGGTGTAGGTCGTGTTGATGTTGTAATACGGCGAGCCACCGAGGTGGTTCAGGAAATAGCCGATCACCGAGCCATCGGCCGAGCCGGGCCCGGTCGCGCCTGGGGCAGGCCCGCCCGCGTAAATCGTCTTGGTGGACCAATAGATCGCGGCGACCTTCTGCGCGAGGATGACGGGACCGCCGTGAAAGTAGATGCCGTTGTCCACCGTGGGGCTCGGCGCCGGCGCCGATCCGGGCAGGGCCTGTCCGATGAGCGGCATGATGTGAATGTGCGAGGCCTGCGTAGAGCTGGGCGGTGGCGAAGCGTTGGGGGCGTTAGGCGAATCTTGGCTGCAGGCAGCGATCACGAGGGTGATTACGGTGGCGGCGGCGTAGCGCTTCACGGACTCCTCCTGGATCGGATGGATGACACGGGTGCAACTCCGATGCCAGGGTGATGGAGGCCAATTCTGAGGGCGGAATGTCGACCGAGCGCGGCAGGTGGGGCGTGATTCCCACGGAACGTGCGAGCGGGAGACGTGGGCGATGGTGAAGGTACTGGAAGGGCTCAGAGAGCTTGCGAGGTGACAGCACCCCGTTGGGAGAAGACGCTAAGACGCCAAGACGCCGTAGCGGTTTGTAGGGGTAGCTCTCAGCTACAAACTGCAAACCACCGCTGCGTCTGTTGCGTCTGCGGCGTCTTCTGAATTTGGTGTGCTGATCGCCTACAAAGTCGCCTTAGTCATGCCCGGCAAACCCGGCCACGACATGTAACCCGAGGGCGGTCCGAACACGATCGGGGGCGTGCACTGGCAACGCGTGCTCCGCGGCAGCGCCGGCACGATCGCCGCGGACGCGAGGCGATGAGACACCGTCGCGGGATCGCTGACCAACCCTCCGCAGGTATGGCAATGGATCTGGTTCATCGCCGCCTCCGTTCCCCCTCTACGCATTG
>WNFX01004088.1_pt1 | contig 14398 bp, 21 predicted proteins | sample 5400111 | NCBI WGS metagenome assembly WNFX01 (sample SAMN13153363, study PRJNA577476) | soil metagenome | isolation source: 40 cm soil or saprolite under grassland replicate 1 | place: USA:California | collected 2016-06-15 | reverse complement strand
TAAGCTCCGACAGAGTGGCGGATCTATAGTTCACTGGAAGTTCATCACTGTCTTTTGTACTAGATTGGAAGTGAATTATCTTACAACAGGATTTGTTTATCATGTCGACTAACCCAATTACTATAGTTCGCAGATCATCAGAATGATCAGCCTCTACTTCTGTAGTGACATAAAGAAGGTGCTCGTCTCCCAAAGGCATGGTGATCCGTTTGATCTTTTCATATTCTGCCAGCACGTATTTTCACTTTCCAATCTTCGGAGCAAGTTGGTTGCGTGTTTTCCACGAATTCACTGCTAGTTCGAGTGATTTTTTACTTTCTTCTGGAGTCAGCAAATTCTTTAGACCTTCACGGTGTTCAGAGTGAATTATTTTGCTAGTTAGATCACAGATAATAACTAATCTAATCTTTGGATCGCTCTTCATAATACTTTCATGAAGAACCCTCAATAACGTTTGGGTATGTTAGAATATTTCGAAAGTTATTGGGATCTTTATTTGATTTGCCTGCTTTAGCTTTTTATTGGACATTGCCTAATATATTACTTGGAATTAAATGGTAGTAGATATTGCTCTAAAGAAGATATTTACAGACACACCAAAAGACGATAATAATGATAATGCAATTTCTATAATGCAGAAGATAGTTGTATGTACTATATGTAAAAGCAATAACGTAATAACGGATCCTGAATCAGGAGAGATAGTTTGTAGTAAATGCGGTATGGTAATTTCTAATAAAATTCAAGAAACCAGACAAGAATCGCGTACATTCCTCAATACTGAAAAAGCAAAAGATAGGAGGAGAAACGGAATGCCAACCTCTTTGGCTGGTCATGATATGGGACTATTTACTATTATTGCAAGGACCGATAAGGATGCTAGTGGATATAAAATTAAACCATCGATGCTTTCTACAATACATCGGTTAAGAACGTGGGATTATAGAACACAGATTCATACTTCTACTGATCGGACTCTTAAATTTGCGTTTAATGAACTACGCACCTTAAAAGATAAACTTGGGCTACCAGATGCAATAATTGAGAAGACTGCTTACATCTGTAGAAAAGCTGAGGAAAGGGGATTGGTACGCGGAAGATCAATATCTGCAGTACTGACTGCCGCCATATACATTTCATGTAGAGAATTAGGAATTCCCAACACACTAAAAGAAATAGCCCAAGCCAATAACATAAGACCTAAGATAGCGGCAAGAACTTATAGAATATTGATCTCTGAACTTGACGTAAAAATTCCAACGCTTGATCCTATGAAATGTATCGTAAAAGTTGCAAACAAGGCTATTCTTAATGAAAAGACCAAGCGTCAGGCATTCGATATTATGAGTAATCTTACAAATAAAGAAATATCTGCAGGAAAAAATCCTATGGGACTCGCTGCGACAGTTCTGTATATGGCATGTGTTAAAACTGGAGAACACAGAACACAAAAAGAGGTTGCCCAAGCAGCAGGGATAACAGACGTGACTTTAAGGAACAGATTCAAGGATCTAAAGGATCAACTTCAGCTAAATTGAGTTCAAGATTGATAAGAGGAGAACATAGTAATAGCTTGTATTTTATCATAATGCTATTAGGGCAACCAAGAAGAAGAACAACCACCACCCCGTGACTAGTTAAGGAAAGAAACAAGAAAGATAATAGTCAATCAAATAGAGTTCAACTTCAAACACGCAGAATCAGATGGACTAATCTAATTACATCTTCTATCGACGGTAACTCTCTGATACTGACCTCAAAATATAGAGATAGTAATGGATCGATCAGTTAAGTCTCAAGTTATTTCCATTTCCACACTCTGATCATCTACTTCATGTTCACACACAGGAAAATCTAGCGTTATGGAACGGCAAGATGAGGAGGTGAAGTATAACTATAACTAAATTATTATCTTCGGAATGACTACTTAAGAACATAATAATGGAATCCATTGTTGATGATGTTCTTCCGCCTGAGAAAATTGCATTCATAGCATACAACATCGGAGTCTATGAATCAGTACAAAAATTTGGAGGATTAATTACAAGTGGAAAGATAACTAATGGCACCGACGTATCGAAAGTAGCCGAATTGCTCTCACAATCAACTGCTTTTTATGATGCGGACATGATAGCTGGGCTCATAAATGCAATGTTATACGACACAAAAGACAAAACCGTAGAGAGGGTATCGCCTGAGCACGTCAGATATGTAATGAGTCAATTAAAAGCTACGGGAGTTTCTTTGCCATAACTCACGTCTTGTTAATATTTGTCACCGTAGCCCCCGGTGAGTCCTTGCGTTTATGACTTGGCGGCCAATTGGTTTGTGCGGTTAAGTAACCGGAGGGCTCTTCAATTCTGGCTAGGTTCTCTTCCTTTATATTCTCTTTATATACGCAGTAATAGAATATTATAAAGTGGAAATCGATGAGATTCGACTTTTTTAGCAGGAAGAAATTCAAGTGCAATATATGTGATGCGAAATTTAAAACAGACTCAGAGCTGAGACAACATAACAAACTAGAACATGGAGGTAAAAGTTAGAAACTTAATTTCTGTCAATATTGCTCAACTAGCTTTTTCCCATCGTTTTCGCACTTAGCTAGTCTTAAAACAATAATTTACGAAGAATCTAAGATCCAACTCTTTTCATCTTCGAACCGCATTTAGGACAGGCAACTTGATTGTGTTGTGCTCCACAATTCATGCAGTAATATTTCAACTTGCCACTGCCGATACCAGAACCAAAAATTCCTCCCACTCTTCCTGTGCTCATTCTTTTCATCATTATCTTTCTCATATACATGCTAAGCAAAATGAAAACTCCTATTATCACAACTAGTGATATAGGAAATGGTAATATTATCGAAATCACAATGCTAATTCCCAAAGATATTCCTATCCACATTAGTTGGTTAAGAAGGAACTGTTTGTTGTTGATACCCATCTCTACCTCTCTTCCCAGCTATTATAGTGTTTAATTTATTAAATAAAGTAATCTATCATAAAATTAATAGTATTGTAATTTCTACTTTTGTTTGCCTACATATTGAAACTTTGTACTGGTTTCCCGAGACAAATGTTTGTGCCTGTTCCAACGCTTTGGTTTCATCTCCAAGAAAGGATATATCGCAACCTAAGCTGTTGCTAAGCTTATACCCAAACTTACCTCGTTATTGTAAAATATGTAAAACGAATTTTGCAGTTAGCTCTTCGTTGTTATAGATAGTAATTTTTGATCTATTGACCGTTGAAAATGGGGATCTAAATTCCGCTGCTGTTTGATTTTCTAATTTCTAGTGCAACTTTATCGCCCACTTTTATGGCTATGTCTTCATACTCTCTCATACTCATTTTAAATGTAGGAGAATCGGTGAGAGCACCGCCACCACCGGCCATTCGGGAAATATTTGACATCATCTTCGGCAGATTTTTCATCAAATCTAGAGAAGTAAACGCCATCATATTTGGGCCAAAAGGATTCTGCTGCTTGTCACCCCCTTGTTTGTAATCATTTGGATAAGTAACAGCAACGTAAACGTAAGGCGCGCCAGCCTGAGATGCTTCAATTCTTGAAACGATATAGTCCTTCTTCATTTAATATCAATTTACATTGGATAAGAATAGACTTATAATTCTTCCAGACACGCAAGTTAGTTTTGGTTGATCTCCTCATACCGTTTACACAAGATAATCTAAGGGTCAAATTCTTGTAATTATACGTGATTGATTCTCTTTTCTAGAACATCTCGTTCGTATCGTTAGTGCTTAATGCGCTCTCAACTGTTATGTAAGATCCAGGGAAAAAAGGAAGACTGAGGGTCTTCGACTACCCAATACTATTCAACGTAATTGCTGGCGTGTTGTACTATCCATTTCTATCACCTACCCTTGTATGCGTTACCCTCTTCTTGTTTAGCAGCTTCTTGTTTTTTCTTCTTTTTACGAAGTCCCCTGACTTTCTCAAGAATTTCTCTTAGTTCCTCCTCAGGGATTTTTGATATACGAGCATCACATTGGATACCTTTAGCCTGCAATACCTCCTCCGTTAATTGGACAATCTCCTCTTTATGCTCTTCTTCCTCCTTGGTTAGCATGTTATGACTTCTAAATCTGAAGAAGGCAAATTCGCTCATAGGTGAGGTACATTACTAATAACTTGCTATTTACTTTATACTTTATCTTAAATGCAACCTTTGCACGGTAGCTTAGCTGGATGTTTAGATGCTAATACTACTCACTTGATTTTATTTTCTTCAAAAGCCACGTAGCCCTATCTTGACCTAGTATTTCCTTGAGTGTCTCTTCCGATCCCATAGATCCTGTTCTTTCCCATGAATCTAGCATTTTAACAACATCGTCTTTAACATCAGGACTGAAATCCCTTACTGCGTTTTCAATTATTTTCTTGCGAACACTTGGCAGATCTTTGGGTCTAAAAACTGCTCCCATAAGATGTCATCAACATAATACCAATAATAAGTTTATTTAATTACTAAACTACTTATGTCCTAATTTTCCCTTTTGCAACTGGGAAGGATTCTAAGAGTCCGTTACTGCACATTCCTTTATCCTTCTTGCTGGAAGCCGTTGCTCTAGCTATCGTCTTGTCATCATTCTTGGCGTTGTCCTTCATTCCTTCTCTATTACATATACGAATTTATGCATGCGATGTGGAAACTTGCTGAATAATTCAACTAGGGTTTAACTTTGTTTGATGTTAAAACAAGAATGATTAACAAACCAACCAGTAGCTGTTTAAACAGTATCATGATAAGAGTAACAAAAGATTAAAGTTTAGAATTGGCTAGGTATATAGCTGTGAAGATTTCACAACTATGTCAAATGATTCAAGATTCAATCCATGATGGAAAATACCCTTTGGAAGATCAACATAAACGCTTTTCTAATTCATTACAGGTTATAAACAGGTCAGATTCCGATGATTTGAAAAGTAGTGAAATCAAAATAGAAGTCAGAATACAAGGCCTTTATATCATAAGCAATTATGTCCCTAATATTGAGCATCTGCCAGGAATAATTGAAGTAGACGTCTTGGATTTCTTCAAAATACTGTGTAGACGATTAGAAAGAATGACAGATAATGCAGGCAATTCCAAGGAGTCAACAGTATCTTCAGAGAAATTAGGTCTGCCAAATTAAAAAACTTTTAAAGAACGATTAGAAGAGTAGCATTTACTATTTACTTTATTGTCAAAATTGTATTACAATGGTTAAGATATGTTTACAGGGAATTAAATATGAGGTTTGCAAATCTTCAACCCGTGTTATCACCAGTGTAAGACGTGTGGAATGATCTACGAATGCGGAAGTAATAACTGTGGAGAGCCGTTCCAACATAGTAGATGCTTCTCGTGCAACCAGGAATTGTCGCAGTAACTAATTATCGGTCTTATGGTCTTGATAAAGGCCCTGTTTTATAATCTCGGCTAAGCTACGGATCTCATTTAAGTCATTGAATTCATTTGTTTTCTTTACACTCAGTCCTAACGACTCTAATTCATTTACCCACCAGCCGTATCTTTCTGGGTGTCCTCTCGCCATAATAGTAAGGCCTCAGACCCGCATATAAGCTTAAGTTCTAGATTAATATACAGGTAAAAGCAATAGTTACATGCTTCTTAGCCGCCTTATTCACTTCAAGCTGAGACAACTTTCGGTTATGCCGCAACAAGGACAGAACACAACATTATGGTAATAATAAACTTCACATCGTCTACAGTATTTCTTACCACCTTGATAATGGCTCTTCTTCCTTTAAAAGAACTCTGTAGACCAACTGACAATATAAAACGAGCCTTTTATCAAGAGTATAAACTACCGCGCACTATAGCTCGAAAACTCGAAAGTAATAATAAGTACAATAACATTATTCCGTGTGAGGTTTTTGGGTATGAATATTTCGGAGAGTGAAGTGCCCGTTAAAATTGTAGCAAAGACATGCGGTTGTACAGAGAAAAACAAAAGGAAAGTGACGTATCAGTTAATAGATTCTTATCACAGTCTTTGCCTTGATAAGAAAGACATCATATATGCAGAGCTAGAAGCATGCGAAAGACTTCTTAAATATGCATCAGACGAAGGAGATAAAAAGACCGTCGAATCAGAAATAGCAGAATTAAAGATGGCGTTGGATCTTCTGACCTAGTGCTGCGTGTGTATACGTCCTATTCCAGTCAAGCAATCATTAGTACATATTCGAATCTTTCCAAAAGCACGTTCGCACTGTCCATACCCTTTGGCTAACTACTAAATCGAAATAGTTTGGTTCTGCTACTGAATAAAGTAATCCTTGTTCTCAGCTACATAAGGAAGGATTCTCTTTAGAATAATTGAATCGGCTTCTGCCTCAGTATCAAATGTCAACAATAACAAAAACTTGATCTTTTCACCATTCTTAATTGGAATCGTTGACCTTACCGACTTTTCATATCTACTGAGCGAGAATTCGTGTGGGCGCTCGAATGGCTGCTTGAGCTGCAGTCCTTGATGAGTCCTCCTGTGTCATTAAGGGTTTAAGCACCGTCTGTATGCAGTTGCCATAAAATGACCAACATTATTGGCTATTGCAGCAGATCTTATAAAATAATGTCTATTGATTATCTCACTGTAAAAGTTTTGAAAATATTCATCGAAATACTCATTTAGAGTATACATACATATCCCTCTTTGTCGCTACAAAGAATTAAAAACGATTTCTTACATCGTTCCCTAACCGGAATTAACATGCAAGCAACTGAGAACATTCTAATCTCCAGTACTTCTCCCTTGTCTTGCGAAATTTTCGAATTCGTTAATAGCCTTATTAAATACGCCATCTATTCTAGTAATGTGAACAAGAATACTAACCAAATAACGGAGCCTATGTCAAAACTTTTTCGAGGAAAAAATTTGCTTTTGTATCCACACTTATGGAAGATGCTTCATCACAAGTTACACCGACATGGGTAGATATCGAAAATGGCAATATTATCGTAAATACTGCAGAAGGTAGAGTAAAGCACAAGAATCTATCTAGAGATCCCAGGATAGCCATTTGTGTGATTGATCAAAACAATCCCTATCACATGGTTACTGTGAGAGGAAGGGTACTAGTACAGACTAATGAGGGCGCGCTGATAGACATGTAGATAAACTTGCAAAAAAATACTTAGGGGTTGACAAATATCCTCTACGTTCACCCAATGAAAAAAGGATTATCATAAAAATAAAACTAATCGTTATTATTATGCAAATAGTCTCAATCGAATAATGTATATTCTCTGTTATGCTTAAGAATTTGAAAGGAGACGAGAAAAGTAAACAATATTAAATTTGGTTGTTACATCTACCAGGACATCTTAGATTATAAAGATATTAAACATATTGCATTGGAATGTGAAAAGTTAGGATATGATTCTGTATGGTTAAAGGATAATTTTATTCCCTGGATTCAGGATTATGCCTCGTTCAATTCGAATAGAAATAACGATAGTAGCGAGCCTCCTAGACAAGAAAAGGATCAACAACAGAATCATCAGCAACAAGAACCAAGTGAAAGAATGATGTTAGAATGTTGGACAACGCTGTCTTCGCTTGCATCTGTGACTACAAAAATAAGACTAGGAGTGATATTGGTCAATCTATATAGGAATCCGGCCGTTGTGGCAAAAATGGCTTCTACTTTAGATCTCATAAGTAACGGAAGATTAGAGATTGGATTAAGCGCTGGTTGGTACCAAAAAGAAACCCAGGCATATGGAATTGTATTTCCCATAGATTCCATTAGAGTTGAAATGCTAGAAGAAAGTGTTATAATCATAAGAAAACTGCTAAGGACTGAAAATAACAATAATAATCATGGCAAAATATCATTTAGAGGAAAATATTACAATTTATCAGATGCAGAATGCAATCCAAAACCAATTCAGAAGCCGTATATTCCAATATGGGTTGGTGGAAGCGGTAAAAAGACTCTAAAGGTTGTAGCAGGGTATGCCGATGGTTGGAATTATGGGCTTTGCAGTTATGATCAATATGTAGAGAAATTATCTGTTTTAAAGAATTATTGCCATAATAATAAAGTAAGTGGTAGTAGAAATTATGATGACATAATCAAAGCATGGCATGGTATTTTATTTCTTGGTGCAGATGAAGGAGAATTAGAGAGTAGAAAGATGAATATATTGTGTAAAAAAAGAATATGGAAAGATTCTGACTTAGTAATTGCTGAAACGCCTGATACTATCATAAGGGAAATAAACAGATACTTGAATATTGGAGTAACATATTTTACCGTATGGTTTCCAGATTTACCCGATACAAGATCTTTACAATTGTTTGCAGAACATGTTATACCTTTTTTTAGGAATAGATAATATTTCGCAGGTCATGAGTTCGGTGTGGGTCAGATATACGGGTCATGAAATATGTACTTGTTGAAGTTTACGAATCCCTTTTCTACGTCAGTTACGGCCGTACATGATTTCAAAACGCCATTGACTGCAGCAAGCACATAAATCATATAATACGTCAGAAGGGAAAATTTCACCTTAATCTAATCATGCAAATCAAATGTGTAGATTGTGGATGTTTACCACAAGAATGTATAGACATCAAGTCGCCAAGAGAATGTAGTTGGAAACACAAAAAAGAAGGCTGTTGTTGCTGGTCTGGTAATCAGTGGTACTGTCTCTTACTAACAATATTAGTGTTATTACATACATTCTTTGCCTAGCTGCTGCTCGGACAACTGGATAAAATGACAGGCTTCCAACATGAGCGTTTGAATCGAATCGTACGCTAAAGAAAACAAGTTTGGCTTATCGTTGTACTCGAATGAAATATTCGATACCTTGTTTCTCAATTCGTCAATGTTTCTCCCTACCCTATGACAGTCATCAATCAGGTTTTGTATCTCACTTTCGAATTTCTCTATCATAGTATCTTCACTAAAAGGCATTACTCATCTATTGATAGCCTAGCATTGACTATCATCATTGGCGACATTCCAAAAAACCTTTGGAAAACTCAATAAAATGTTTCGTCTCTTCCTTTACTTTCTCAGTTGGGTTCCCGATTATTGTTTTAGCCTTTGCTTTAGACTTTATCAGCTTTTCTAATTCCTTAGTCTAAGCATCTGAATATTGGCTAACATCAAAGTATACTAGTACCTTCGAATTTCGAATAGCTTGTTCATTTTAGGATAGTCATCGGAAAGTTCATTTCTTTTTCTCGCTTAGGGATCTGAGCAACTTCTCCAACGTCATGGACATGTTGATGTCTTCCTTCTTGGCCCAATCCACAAGTTCTCTGTCAATTGTGAGCGTTAACTTGTGTTTCCTTACTGTACCTCGACGTTCCCCGTACCGTACCACTAGATCCTCCAGATGAATATCCACAACGTATCTATTCACTAAAACCTGACGTATAAAGAATATGCATGGACACGTGTCAGGAATACGTATATATTATACGGCTATGATACATAGTTATGGGCGCTACTAACAGGTTGACGCTTGAAGGATGATCAAAGTGAGTATGGACAACGTCAGCTCTGTCGCTGCCATGATTGGTGTGGGCTTCATTACAGGAGTTCTAATAGGATATGCCTTGAAGAAGGTCGTTAAGTTCGTTGCAGTTGTACTCGGACTGTTCTTCGCTGGAATAGCCTACCTTCAATACCAGCAGATTATAGGGATAAACTGGAATAAACTTCAACAAGCATCACAGAACGCAGTTACAATACTTGCAAATGCAACAACTCAGATCCCTGGTTTTAACAGCGGCCATCCAGCAGGCATATCAATATCCAATTTTGATATTCCACTAACTGGCAGTATATCAGTGGGTTTTACTATTGGATTCATACGAGGATAATGAATTGAAAATGAGAGTGGAAGGTAAAGGAGGTTGGAATAACATCGAATGAAGGCATTCGGACGCCTTTTTAGGAAATTGGATCAAATGATGGATGGTCATGCTATTAGTCCTGAGGAGAGATTCTTTAGTTCCATCTATGGATATATTATATCTAGATATATAATGATATAATATATGCAGATATATTCCAGAAATAGTGACACCTCTGATTAGTTTCTGACTTGCATGATGCCTTACCGATTAAGTTCATCATATTTAGTCGGAACTGCTCTATGGACAGTTCCTTGGCTCAACTTAATAATTCATATTTATTGTCAATTCCTAAGTAAATGGCTCTTTTATATTTATTTCAATTTAAGCAACTACTATTGTTAGACCATGTTAGATAGAAAAGCGCCTTCCGAGTCAAATGCAAAGGATAATGTCAGAACAGAGAATGACGATGCTTCTAGCATAACTCATATTATTAGTACAAACACAGAACATGAAGCTTCACCACAACTATCTATTGTAGATCTAGAAATACAGGATATTGAAGGAATAGGCCCCACGACAGCTAGGAAGCTTAAAGAATCAGGTATCGTATCGCCGATGGATCTTGCAGCAGCAAGCGCTGAGGAGTCAGCTGAGAGAATTAATACTTCAAAGGAAAGTGCTGCATCCCTTATAATATCGACCCAAAAACTCCTGAGAGACTCCAAAGTAATAGAGAAGGAGTTTGTTACTGCTGAAGTGGCTCTTGAAAAGAGAAAATCTATGCACCGGTGCTCCACGGGTTCCAAGGCCCTAGATGAACTCTTGTTAGGAGGAATAGAAACACAGGCAGTAACTGAATTTTATGGCGAATTCGGTTCTGGGAAATCCCAGATATGTCATACATTGTGCGTTACAGTCAGACAACCCACCAGCTCAGGCGGTCTTGCTGGCGGTACAATTTACCTAGACACAGAAGGTACTTTTAGACCTGAAAGAGTAGAGCAGATTGCTAGAGCAAGAGGACTAGATCACATACAGGTACTTAGGGGTGTTTCAGTCTGCAAGGTCTACAATAGTTCACATCTAGAACTAATAGTTAAAGACCTTGGTAGATATATCATTGAGTTTAAAGCTAAGCTAGTAATCATTGATAGCATAATTTCTTTACATAGAGCAGAGTTTGCTGGAAGAGGTACATTAGCAGATAGACAACAGAGACTGAATTCTATGCTGCACAGATTGGTTAGACTGGCGGAGATATTTAACATTGCCATCATTATAACAAACCAGGTTCAAACCTCTCCAGATACCTTTTTTGGAGATCCAACTAAAGCAGCTGGTGGGAATATACTAGGACATTCTCCAACATACCGAATATACCTTCGTAAGTCTGGCGAAACTAGAGTTGCAAGGATGATCGACTCGCCATATCATCCATATTCCGATACTAGATTTACTTTGAATCAAAAAGGAACAGAAGGAGGAACATTAAGGAAGGGCAAGACGTATTGCAAGAAATCTGTACAAGCTAAAATGGAGTAGGCCAAAGAACCCATTAAAGCAAGCCGTTTGTGGAATTACGCTTCTGTAGTTTCTACAGGATCTGATGTTGTAGTTTGTCATGTGCAACAAGATACTTCTCAACTCTAGGTGTCTTATCCGTTTCACCTACTTCATCTGATATTTGAATATTTATCAAACAATATTTTATGGAAAAACATCATTTTTCATAACCTGATTGATCCTATTCTTGAATATTATGATACTCCAATAACTTTTCCAACATTCGTTCCATCTTGTCTATACGTCTTGGCATTGCTAGATAATCGGCTAGTGCTCTTGGGTCATGAAACTCGAACTCACCTACACGTCTAGGTTTGGATGCATTGACTTTAGCAAGCCCATCATAATTGCAAAAGGCTCCTGCAATAGGATCGTATACTAACCATTCTCCGCGTGATCCAACTTGAAGTCTTCCAACTTTAATACCTATTCGGTCATATAGAGTAAAGATCGCATTCATACAATCATATATCAACATAATGAGTAAATCATAGGGATCTTCTCCATCCACAGGAGAAGGGATTAGTTCAATAGTTGGATTATTTCCCATGTTGAGCTGTACTTTGACACTATCTATCTGACTTGAGTATTGCACCCAATTACGCATTTGAATCTTCTTCCAGTCTACCGGTATAGTCGCCATCCGTAATATCTCCGCCTTGAATCTAATATTCTTAGCTCGGACGGAATTAGGTGAAGGAATACGGCCTTTATTACACTGGTCGAGGAAATATTTACCAGCTTGTGTAAGCTCGAGTATAACTACTGCATCTTTGAGAGAAGATCTCACATAACCCATATTTTTGGCCTTTTTTATGTAGTATGCAACGTGAGAACTCTTGATATCAAGGTCTTTGGCGATGTGTCCTTGAATTAGGCCCTCATTGATCAACCGTAACACTGCAGAGAATAAAACTAAAGATTTTGAGTAAAATTTTGTACTAGGAGCAGGCAATTTTTATAAGTTGGAGAACCGAGAAAGGTAAGTTCTGTACTGATGGAATATGTCCAATACGAGGGTCCACCTAATTAGATTTCATCATGAATTAGTTCTGCTAGTATGCGAAATAGCTCTACGCGATCTCCCATGTTCTATGGCTAAGCAACTTGTATAAGCGAATACGTAGATCAACACACACTCGACTTGTTTATTCCCAGAAATCATTGCAAAACCTCCTCCCCTACCGTTTGATGATTGTAATTTTATCTTCTGAACACAGGAGGCGAATCTTTGCTTCCGCTATCTGAAACTTGTCTTTGTCCATCTCTATGCCAACAAACTGTCGTTTCAACTTGAGTGCAGCTATTCCTATCTTGCCTGCTCCCATAAGCGGATCCAATACAACATCATTTTCACGAGTAAGTTTCGATATTAGATACTCTGCCTCTACCGTCGATTGTTCCCGACAATGGACTCCCCTATCAGATGGTTGAGATTCTATCAGATCTTTGATTGAACCAGACGTTCTTAATCGGTTATCCTTAACAAACCATAGAAGCGGCCTCCACATGACATAAACCTGTTGATGGCGCAGAGGTTTAGAAACACTGTCGTGTTTTATAGCTATAATCCACCAGTAGTTCAGTCCAGAATTTTTTATATGATCAAGAACCTGCGGCATTGCATAATGTCCGACAGTCATCAGAAGGCTGCCGCCTTCCCTCAATACTCTTAAAGCTAGGAGACCAAGTGGTTCATAATTTGGCAACCATCCTTTATTATCTGGTGGGTCAGTAAAGATTATATCAACACTATTGTCAGGAATCGAGGCAGTATCTGTAGACTTGAAATCTTTAAGGATCAATTTCACCCTAGCATCGCTTTCACATGTAGTATTGCTTGGAGCTACTTCCTGGGCTTTTATCTCTTGTTTTCGGATCTGATTGTATACCTTCGTTATTCCTATGACCCCAGTCCTGAGAGTCAGTTTTTGCTCCTCGGTAGCTTTTTCTATGATCTTTTTGCCTCTCTCATACGTAGCAGATGAAACCCCAATCTTTTTGGCGATAATCTGAGATACCTTGCCTTTACTCTCACTTGGTTCAAGGGTAGCATCTGTAGATGCTACCTTTCCCTTTTGATTATCAGTACCGTCGTCATCGTCTTTTCTATGAGGCAGTCCCACCAAATGCCGACCCATGGACATCCTTCTCTTTGCCTTCTCGGTCTCAATATCTTCTAATAAGTGACCTAATTCTACTTTCTGAAACTCATTTAGATGCCTTCTATTCAAGTTGACCTCGATAACGAACGCCTTCTCTTGCAGTTTATCTTCAAATTTCATTTTATGATATTTCGGTCGAATATGCAGCTCCTTGCAGGCACGTAATCTGTGATGCCCATCTAATAGAACGCTACTCTGGTTTATGAGGAGTGGAGCGAGCAGACCACTTTCTTTGATTGATTCCTTGAGAGATTCATAGTCAGTATCGGGTAGTGACGGCATTATGGAGCAATATTCTTTTTCGGAATATTTGATAATGCTTTTATCTGAAGAATCTGATAGATCCGTGACGAGAGAGGCTATGAAGTTGTTGACATCAGAGTTATCAGGAATCATCTTGAATGCTGCAAGCGACTCCTGACGCCGTCTTGCTCCCTACATTACTGTGCATGAACTTTGGTTTGCAGGTGTCGCAAAGAAACAAAACAATGGTTCCTTCCGATCCTAGTCTTGCGGCAACTTTTGTAGTAGCTTTTGCGTAGCAACCCACGGCCTCGCAAATAACACTATTATTAGTCTCTGGTATTAGATTACTATCGTTCATCGGAGGGTCCACTCCTATGGAATCGAGGATTCGCTTGACTGCAGTACCGGAACTCTACTGTCAAGCGGATCCTGACTCTTTCTCTTTGTTTTTATCAGTTCATTTATGAGTTGGTCATATGTCTGATTTTTTCTGCCAAAAGTGGAATGATTCATACTTGGAATCAACAGAGCATTTGGATTACCTGGCTGAGGGTGATTATCAAT
>WNFX01004087.1_pt1 | contig 14399 bp, 14 predicted proteins | sample 5400111 | NCBI WGS metagenome assembly WNFX01 (sample SAMN13153363, study PRJNA577476) | soil metagenome | isolation source: 40 cm soil or saprolite under grassland replicate 1 | place: USA:California | collected 2016-06-15 | reverse complement strand
CAAACAGCGCTACTTTTTGCGGCGACGCGTGTGCCCTGGCGCTTCATAGAAGCGCCACTACATCGGGCTTTCTATTTCCATCGATTCTATACCATCCCTAGCTTCATGCGCCCTGCTTCGCTGATCATGTTTTGATTCCAAGGCGGGTCCCAAACGAGCTGGACATCAGCTTCATCCACTCCGTCGATTGATAGTATTTTGCTTTGCGCATCGTGGGCGATTGCCGGTCCCATGCCACAGCCAGGTGCGGTCAATGTCATTTTTACTTCCACTTTGGTGCCGCCTTCCGGTTTTTGGATCAACCGGCAATCGTAAACGAGCCCAAGATCGACAATGTTCACCGGGATCTCCGGGTCGTAACATTGGCGAAGCTGGTTCCACACCTCTTCTTCTGAAACTTCACCGTTTGTAACGCTCGCGCCTTTTTGAGCTCCTTGCGTCTGCGGTTTTTCTAAACCGAGTGCATCGAGGTCTTTCTCCGCAACGCGCGTCAAGCCCTGATAAGTTGCGATGGTATAGCTTCCTCCGAGGCTTTGCGTGATCACGCCCTGCGTTCCGGCCGGGATTGTTGTCTTTTGGCCGCTCGGGATCTGAATCGCCTCGCAATCACGGCTCAAAGTGAATTCGGTGTTCTCGTACATCGGCGTAAGGTTAACGCTTTATTATGCCACAAATGAACAGAATGACGAACGGCTTCGCCAACGTTAAACCGTTGAAGCGTGAATCCGACGGAATGATTAACGAATCACTTTATTCAATAGACATCTCGTTTGTATCGCTTCTCGTTCTTCAGTTTTTCTACATATTCGTTGGCTTCATCGATGCTTTTGCCGCCTTGTTCCCGCACGATTTTGCGCAGCGTCGCATCCACATCCTTGGCCATTCGGCGCGCGTCGCCGCACACGAAGAAATATGCGCCTTCCTCATCAATCCATTTCCAAATCTCATGGGCGTTCTCCGTCATTCGATGCTGGACATAGATCTTCTCGGGTTGATCGCGTGACCAGGCGCAATCGAGTCGCGTAAGAATTCCCTCTTTTTGGTACGTCTGGAACTCGTCGCCATAAGCAAAGTCGCAGTGCGCATGTTGCGATCCAAAAAAGAGCCAGTTTTCCCCTTTTGCTCCAGTGGCTTTTCGCTCCTGCAGGTACGCTCGGAACGGCGCCACTCCGGTCCCGGGGCCGACCATTATGATTGGAGTACCAGCGTCCTCCGGCAAGTGGAAGTGTTTTGCCACACTCGGGAAAACCGGCACCGGCACGTCATCTGCGCGTTCCGCAAGAAAGGATGAGGCAACCCCTTTGCGGACGCGGCCATTGCTCTCATAACGGATGACGTCCACGATGAAGTGCACCTGGTCGGGGTGGGCCCTTAAGCTCGAGGCCACCGAATAAAGTCTCGGCTGTAATTTCGTCAGTAACCTCACAAAGTCTTCCGACGCGAAACGGGCAGAAGGATGGTCCAGAAGGAAATCGATTATTTCCATGCCCCAAAGATAAGTTTCGAGGTCGTGTTTGCGGTCTGGCGCGAGAAGATACGCCAAGGTAGGCGCAGCGGAAGCTCGGTCGGCAATGGCCCTCAAAAACTTCGGCGTTGGCTGCGTGATGCTGTAATCGCGCAGCAACGCTTCGCGCAATGTGGTTCGTTCCCCCCTGGGCCGCGGGACTTGTTCATCGGCGGTCGCGCCGAGCGCATGGATGATTTCATCGACCAACTGTGGGTCGTTGGTTGGATAAACCGCCAATGAATCGCCCACTTCAAAGCTCAACCCCCATCCCGTCAGATCGAGCTCGAAATGGCGTGTATCCTTCGCTGATTCCGGACCGCTGAGACGACGATTAACAACGAGACGAGCGGGAAAGGGATTTGCCCGCGCGTATCGTGGAGGAGCAGCAGCAGCGGCAGCGGTAGCTTCAGTCATGGCAAGTCTTGTAGCGGCGATCTCTGGCCCTCGCAAATATTCATCCGTCATTTCCGATTGCGAGCGTCGGGCAAACCTCCATCGCGCGCTCGGCGGCGGCGGTTTCCTCGGGAGTCTCCGGCTGTTTGCTCAGTTTGTCCGCCATAAATCAAGTAAACTCAGGGTAAGGAGAAGGAAAATCGGTTCCGATGTTGGGCCCGGGGCAACTTCCAGATATTCTCCCAGGGCCTTCAACGCGCACGCGGAGAGGCGCTCGACCGGCCTCTGACGCGGCGGTGTCTAGTCGATGTTTCCAAAGGCAGCGCAATTGCGAAATCCACCTGCCGTTTGAATGCATCAACTCGGGCGACGAAGACGGATAACTCGTCGCCGACGCTGAATCGTTTGCGCGAGCGTCTGCCAATGAGCTGCCGTCGAGCGGGCTCAAACAAATAAAAATCGTCCGTCAGTGACGAAACGTGGACAAGCCCGGTGATCAGCGCATCCGGCAATTCCACCATCAACCCGTAGTTGCGGACATCAACAATAGCGGCGCGAAAAATCTGCGGATTGCGTTCGTCGAGTTGCCGCTGAAAGAATTCCAGTTTCTTCATCTGCGCGGCATCGATCTCCGCATCGGCTGCGGTTCGTTCAGTCGTTGAAAGGTGTTCCGCGATCGAAGTGATTTCGCCCATGTCCGGACGGTAGGGCGTGTCACTCCGTGACCGCCGTTCCGTAATTCGGGAGGCGGCGGACGGCAACGGAGTGCCGTCCCTACCCAAGGCGCGGTGCACGACCAGATCGGCATAACGCCGGATCGGGCTGGTGAAATGCAAATAATTCGCCTTGGCCAACCCGTAATGGCCAAGCGGCTGCGGAGAGTAGCGCGCGCGTTTCAAACTTTTGAGCAGTGCGACTTTCAGAGCTTGCTCTTCGGGCTTTCCACGGATTGAGGCCAGCAATCGCTGCAACTCGGCGCGATGGGTCAGATCCCCAACTCTGTAATTGAAGCTGAGAACAAATTCTCGATACTCGCCGAGTTTTTCAGGATCAGGATTTTCGTGGACGCGATAGATGGTGGGAATCGCGCGCTTCTTAAGCTCCCTCGCGACAGCCTCGTTTGCCGCTAGCATGAATTCTTCGATCAGCTGGTGCGATTCGTCGTTCTCGACGCGCTCTAATCTGACTGGCCGGCCATTTTTATCGACCCAAACTTTCACTTCCGGAAAATCGAGGTCGAGCGCGCCATGCTCGAATCGTTTCCGGCGCAGTAAGGCAGCAAGTTCCCAGGCAAGATGCAGCCGTTCGCCCAATTGATCACGAGGCGGGGACTTCAAGATGGCGTAGGCTTGTTTGTAGGTAAGCCGGTGCGCGCTGCGAATCACCGTGCGCCCAAAACGCGCGCTTTTCGCCACTCCATGTTTATCGAAATGGATGAAGACGGAATGCGTAAGCCGATCGACTCCTGGATTGAGACTGCAAACGCGGTTGCTTAATCGCTCCGGCAACATCGGGATTACGCGGTCGGGCAGATAAACGCTATTGCCGCGCCGACGCGCTTCGCGATCCAGCGCGCTGCCGGGTTCTACGTAGTTGGCGACATCGGCAATGTGCACGCCGAGGCGCCAACCGCTGTTGGTCTTCTCAACTTGAATTGCGTCATCGAAATCCCGTGCATCATCAGGATCGATAGTGACGATGAATTCTTTGCGCAAATCTTCGCGGCCCTCGAGTTGCCGTGAATCGATTTCTTCCGAAATCCGCTCTGCCTGGTCCCAAACATCCTTCGGAAATTCTGCAGGCAGATGATATTTGCGGATGATCGAGAGAATGTCGATGCCTGGTGTGGACGCCGGCCCGAGCACTTCGATGATTTCTCCTTCGGGATTGACATGGCGCGACTCCCAGGCATCAAGGCGAACCACGACTTTGTCATCAACATTCGCCGATTTTCCTGGCTGCTGATCTCGCTCAGGATGTACATAGATATCGTGCACAAACCGCGGATCATCTGGCACCACATAGTAGAAATTCCGTGACCGCTGCAGTGTGCCGACGATCGTATCGTGAGCGCGCTCCAGGATTCGAATCACACGTCCTTCGCGACGTCCCTTGATGCGGTCATCAGGGCTATCGCGCGATATACGCACAATCACCCGGTCGCCGTGCATGGCTATTCCGATGTTCTCCGCGGCGATGAAAACGTCCGGTTCGCCCGATGTTTCCGGCATGAGAAATCCGTAGCCGGCTTGATGGATCGACAATTTTCCAGCTACGAGGTCCGCCTCGGCCGGTAGGATATAGCGGTTTTTGCGGATGCGCGCGATTTCGCCGGCGCGCTCCAGCTCACGCAGCGTCTTTCGCAATGCGACTTGTTCGTTGGCAGGCAGGCCAAGCTTGCGAGCGATATCGATCTTATCGAGCGGCCGGTAATCTTTCCGGGCGAAGAGCGCCAGAACTTGTTCTCGAATCTTACGTCCGTTTATAGCCATCTGGGCGAAACAATAGGGTCAGGTCTGTCGACTTAACGCGATTTCAACCGAAGGTCTACATGCGAAAGGTGATTGTGGTCGGTGCATCGGCGATTTTACTAGCGGTGATCGCATCGTTTGCTGTAGGAGGAGCTAAAATGAAGATCACAAGTTCTGCTTTCCAGCAAGGTGCGAACATTCCATCAAAATTCACATGCGACGGCGCCAATACCAATCCGCCTTTACAGATTTCGGATGTGCCTTCCGAAGCCAAAAGCCTCGTCTTGATCGTCGATGATCCGGACGCGCCTAGCGGACTGTTCACCCATTTGGCGGTTTGGAACATTTCTCCACAGACAAGCACGATTGGCGAAGGCAGCATGCCAAAAGGAGTGCAGGGAACAAACGATTTCGGCAGATCGGGTTACGGCGGACCGTGTCCACCTTCTGGTTCGCATCACTATTACTTCAAGATTTTCGCGCTCGATCGGGAGCTGGATCTGCCTTTCGGCGCGAAGCGGAGCCAACTGGACGCGGCTATGAAAGGTCATGTGGTTGGACAGGGCGAACTGATGGGTCGCTATTCGCGGAAAAAATAAACTGTAGCCACGGCGCTATGCGCCTTCGTGCTCGGTGACCCACGCGAGTCCCTCGATGCAACCGAGGCAACTGCGGTTCGAATAATCGCGCATTTGAATTAGTCTCAGTTGTGATGCGCGAGAGGATCTGGAAAATCGGGGAGCGTGTTTTCAACGTTTCCCATCAGGGATTGATCATGGGCGTGTTGAATGTCACCCCGAATTCATTTTCCGACGGTGGGGACTTTTTTGCGCTGGAGAAAGCAATCGAGCACGGCGTGAAAATGGCCGCAGAAGGCGCGGACATTGTAGATGTCGGTGGTGAATCAACGCGACCCGGCGCTGAACCCATTGTCGCTGGCGAGGAATTACGTCGCGTGATTCCAGTGATCGAAAAATTACGAGCAAAGATCGACGTTCCGATTTCAATCGACACGTCGAAATCTGAGGTGGCGTGTGCCGCGATTCAGGCAGGCGCCTCGGTTGTGAACGACATCACCGGCGGGCGAGGAGACGAACGAATGCTGCCGCTCATCGCGGAAACGAACTCGGCTCTCATCATCATGCATATGCAAGGAACTCCCCGGACGATGCAAAACCAGCCGCGATATTCGGATGTTGTTTCAGAAATTGCTGATTTTTTTCGACAACAATATGCGCGCGCCATAGGTTATAATATTGATCCCATGGCGATTGCGTTTGATCCGGGCATTGGTTTCGGGAAAACGCTTGACCACAACCTCGAAGTGCTCGCGCAGCTTGAACGACTTCGCACGCACGATCGGCCGATTGTCGTCGGTGTTTCCCGCAAATCGTTTCTTGGCAAGCTAGTCAATTCGCGTGAGATCGGGGACCGGCTGGCGCCTGCGGTCGCGTTGAGTTCACTTCTGCGCTGCCGCGGCGCAGACGTGTTCCGAGTTCACGATGTTAAAGAAAATGTAGGTGCGTTGCGTGTAACCGAGGCAATCCTGGGGAGGGCAGAATGATTCATCAACTCATCGATCTGTGGTTCAGAGGCTGGCGAAGCCTGATCGAAATCCTTCTGCTAAGCGTGGCGACTTATTATGGTTACCTCTATTTTCGCGGAACCCGAGGCGCGAAAGTACTGACCGGGCTCGCCATCGTCTTTTTGACGCTGACGTTAATTTCGACTCTGCTCAATCTCGTTGTGATCGGCTGGATCGTGCGGAGCTTCTCGGTGTTCCTGGCAGTCGCGTTGGTCGTGATTTTTCAGCCGGAGCTGCGGCGTGGCCTGGCTGCGCTTGGGGGACACCCGATTTTCTCGCTGACGAGCGAGAAACGAGAAACCGTCCATGACCTCGCCGAGGCAGTGACGCAACTGGCAAATAAACAGTTCGGCGCGCTCATTGCCATCGAGCGTGATACGTCGATCCGCGTTTACGAAGAAACAGGCGTGGTAATCGACGGCGAGTTTTCTGTTGAGCTCATCCTGACCATCTTTCATCCCAAGGCCGCATTGCACGATGGTGGAGTGATCATTCGCAATGGACGAATCGCAGCTGCAGCATGCATTTTCCCTGTGAGTCAGCGGGAAACATTGGACCGCAGCCTGGGATTACGGCACCGGGCGGGGCTCGGCATAACTGAGGAATCGGACGCCGTGGCGGTGGTCGTCTCCGAAGAGACCGGCGCGATTTCCATTTGCCATCGGCGTAGAATCGAGCGCAACTTTACACCCGAAACCTTCCGTCAGCGGATCGCAGAAATTTTGTTGCACAGCAAATATGAAGAGCCTGATTCTGAACAACTGGCGCGCGAAGTTGATCTCTCTCCTGCTCGCGACAATGCTTTGGTACCTGATCAAAAAGAACGTAGCGACGACGCCGTCGTCGTTTGAGAGGCCATCGCAGACGCCAATAACCGCAACGCACTAACGGCGCGATTTAGCGCAAGAAGCGCGACAGATTCTCTTCTTCCCAGCGTCGCGCCCGCCGGTAGTGCGGAAATTCGCGCTCTCGCCGGTGGAATTCGTCGGTGTGAACTCGCCGACGGTTTGTCGACAGCTTTTGATCCGGCACGACCGAATGCAGCATCTCGTGATAAAGCACGTAGCGCAAAAACCAGAGCGGCACGAACGGCTGGTCCAGCGCCGGATTGATGCGGATGACCCGGTCTTCCTCTTGAATTGTGCCGAAAATAAAATTTTCTAGCGGGCGGTGCTTTCGTCGTCGTCCCCAGACGACCTTGTATCCGCGAAGACGTCCACGAAAATATCGTTCGTTTAACTCATCGAAGATAGCGCGGAGGTCGAAATGCGTTCCCTCGTGACGTAAATTCAACTGCTGCTGCATCGGCAGCTTTGGATGAGCAAGCTTTCGTTTCGTTTTTTTCTTCGTGTTGGCCATGGAGATCCTCCAAGAACGAGGAAGTGTGGGAGTAATTTAGTGTGTTGCAAATATGGTGACAAGCAAAGCAGTGATCTTGTGCGAAAATTGTTTTAACCTGCTTATCTACAGCCAGTTAACTGGTACAGAGAAACACCGTAGGTTCAACGCAATCGCCGAAACTCTGGACAGATGCTGATAAGTCAGACGCTTCGCTTCCTTGGCCTTTAAACGGACGTTTTGCCAGTATCGCAAGTTGCGTATAATCCTTCTAATTCCCGATGAAGGAACTGGAAGTTTAACCGGATAGGATGACACCTTTTCTACGAAAGTTGCTCGGCCAAAATTGGTTTCTGCTGGCGACGATGCTCGCGCTTGCGGTTTTTGGTGTCGTGGCCATCTACAGCGCGACTTCCAGTCGCAGCGATCCGTACGCAGCTGATTTCTGGCGAAAGCAAGCGAATTGGGTGGCTGTCGGTGTGTTTGCGTTCATGGTGACGAGTTTGGTTCACTACCGCTGGATCCGATGGGGCGCGTTGCCGCTATACTTGGCCGGGATTGTCTTTCTGATCCTGACGAAGTTTATCGGGACCAAAGTTTACGGGGCGCGTAGCTGGCTACATTTGGGGCCGATCAATTTTCAACCCGCGCAGCTTGCAGTTGTGGCTGGGATTATGGTTCTGGCGATATTCTTAACGCAATTCCGCGAAATGCATCCGATGCTGCGGTTGCTGCTCTCGGGAGCGATTGCGGGAGCACCCTGCCTGCTCATCCTGATGCAGCCCGATCTGGGCGAGGTTATTATTTGGATCCCGGTGCTTTTAGCGCTGTGGTTCGTCGGGGGACTGCCGCTGCGCTATTTGATCTGCGTCATTCTGATCGGAATCGCTTTTGTCCCGATTGCGATCCATTTCGGGCTTAAACCATATCAGCAACAGCGAATCACCGCCTTTACTCACCCTGACATCGATAAACAAGGGTCCGCGTGGGCAATTAATCAATCTCTCATTGCCATCGGCTCAGGCGGTTGGGCGGGAAAGGGATTCAAGGCGCCAAACACGCAGATCGAGCTTGGCTTTCTTCCCGCCACTGCTGTGCACAATGACTACATTTTCTCTGCCATCGGAGAGCAATGGGGATTTGTCGGTGGAATAGTTCTCCTCGGTGGGTTCGCCTTGCTCCTGATGACGTGTCTTTTTGTTGCGTTCCTTGCCGGGGATCAATTGGGTCTGCTCCTGGTCGTGGGGATTACCGCCCTCATCTTCACGCATATTTTTCAAAACATGGGTATGACAATCGCGATGCTACCGATCACGGGTGTGCCGCTGCCCTTGATCAGTTACAGTGGCTCTTTCGTGTTAATGATCATGTTTGGCCTCGGGCTCGTGAACAGCGTTTGGATTCATCGAAGAATCCCCGCGTGACCAAGTAGGACGCGCGCGCCGGCCTGTAGCGACTGCCTTTGGCGGCGCGATTTACTTTGATCTGCGGTTGCCTAAGATCGGGGCCGACACATGGAAGCCGATTATAAGGTCAAGCTGGAGGTCTTCGAAGGGCCCCTCGATCTGCTCCTTTACCTGATCAAAAAGGATGAGATCGATATCTACGACATTTCGCTTGAACGCATCACCAGCCAGTATCTCGAATATCTTCAAGCCTTCAAAGAACTGAATATCGAGTTAGCCGGCGAATTCATCGTGATGGCGGCAAACCTGATTTACCTGAAAAGCCGCAGCTTATTGCCTATCGACCAGCAGCCACCCGAGGAAGATGCCGGGGAAGACGATCCCCGCTGGGAGTTAATCCGGCAACTGATCGAGTATAAAAAGTTCAAGGAAGCGGCAGCGGAACTGCATCTGCGCGAGCTCGAACAAGAAAGGATTTTCGCTCGCGAAGGCGCGTCGGCGTTAGCGCTGCAGGAACCGCTGCGCTTGGGCGAAGTTGGAATTTTTCAGCTCATCAATGCCTTTCAAACGGTCATCAAGAGAATCGAAGCGCGACAAGACGTGCAGGAAATTTTTGGCGAACGTTTTAGTGTTTCTGAAAAAATCGATGCCATTTTGCAACGCGTTGCGACTGGCACTCACCTACGCTTTTCTGAATTGTTTGGAGCTGTCGTGTCGCGTGTGGAAGTAGTGGTAACTTTTCTTGCGCTTCTGGAACTGATTCGTCTCAAGCAGGTCCGCGCGGTACAGAAAAATATTTTCGAAGAGATTGAAATCACGGCCGCGAAAACGTGAGGCGCCAACGATGATGCGCACGATGGTTGTAGCCACGGCGCTGCGTCGCCGTGCCGGGAGCAACGCACAAGGAACGCCTCGACACAGCGAGGCGGCTACAACGCCATGCCGCGAGTTTTGATCGCTGGGTGTGGTTATGTCGGGCAGGCGGCGGCCGATCTGTTTCATGCCGCTGGCTGGGCAGTGGAAGGCTGGGCCCGTTCTGCGGAATCCGCCGCGAGGTTGTCAGGGAAGCCGTATCCGATACGCCAAATTGATATCTCCCAACGCGCTAAAATCGCTGAATGCGCCGGAACGTTCGATGCAGTGATCCACTGCGCCAGTTCAAGCGGCGGTGATGCCGAAGTGTATCGCCAGGTTTACCTCGGTGGCGTGCGCAATCTCCTCGAAATATTTCCGGGATTAAAATTGCTTTTTACGAGCAGCACCAGCGTTTACGCACAACGCCATGGTTCGTGGGTCACGGAAGAGAGCGAGACAAAGCCAACACGCGAAACGAGCTGCATTCTCCTTGAAACGGAAACGGTGGTGCTCGCCAGCGGCGGCATCGTCGCGCGCCTCGCTGGAATCTATGGACCGGGACGGTCCGCTATATTGCATAAATTCCTGGCGGGCACGGCGATTATTGATGCGGAAAATGATCGCTTCGTTAACCAGGTGCATCGGGACGACATCGCTTCCGCACTTTTCGTTTTGTTGAATCAGGAGCGAGGCGGTCAAATTTACAACGTTGTTGACGATCAACCGATTCTGCAAAGCGAATGCTACCGCTGGCTGGCGCACAGGCTGAATCGCCCACTACCGCCGGCCGGGAAATCAACGCAACCACGGAAACGCGGGGACAGCAACAAACGCGTGAGCAATGCCAAGCTGCGTCGCCTGGGCTGGACGCCCCAGTATCCAACGTTCGCCGACGCGATGGAGAGGAGCATCCTTCCCAGTTTTGCGGACGTGACCAGGACTCGGTCTCGTTAGCACTGGGCTTGTCTGGCTCAGAGAACGCTCAAACCGTTTCAACGGTTTCTCGGAAGCGGCAAAAATTCCTAGATAACTTCAGCGGCTTCGGTAGCGGCGGCTTCGGCGGCGCGGTAATTGTCGTGTCGCTCACCGAACAACTGGCGGATCACCTCCTCCACAGGCACCTCTTGGACGTTGATGTCGCTAACATCGCAGGCTTCGAGAAGTCGCCGGCAGGTTTCCGTCACCTTTGCCCGCGGAACCTTGAGCTGCACCGAAACGGGAGTTTGTTCAGTCACTTCGCCGAAGCGAGAAAGATCGCGCTTCGCCTCTGTTTCAAAAGTAAGACTCAGGATTTTGTATCCTGAAAAGCGATCAACGATCTCTGCCAGTGGTCCATCGAAAAAGATTTTGCCGTGATCGATCACGAGCACCCGATCACACAACTCCTCTATATCCTGCATGTAATGGCTCGTGAGTAGCGTGACGATGTGATGTTCCTCATTGTAGACACGCAGAAACTCGCGGACGCGCTTTTGACTCACCACATCCAGTCCGATTGTCGGTTCGTCGAGGAAGAGCACGCGCGGCTCATGAATGAGCGCGGCGATCAATTCCATTTTCATTCGCTCGCCCAAAGAGAGTTCGCGCACCATCACGTTCATTTTGTCTCGCACTTCCAAGAGTTCCGATAACCCATCCACTACCTTTCCGAACCGGTTGCGGTCGATTCCGTAGATCGCGCGGTTGAGTTCAAGCGATTCCTGTGCGGGCAGATCCCACCAGAGCGCATTCTTTTGTCCCATGAGCAAACTGAACTGGCGCTTCATCTCATTCCGCCTTTCCCACGGAACAAAACCAAGCACCCGCGCATCGCCCGAAGTGGGGTTTAGCAACCCCGAAAGCATTTTGAGCACGGTCGTTTTTCCAGCGCCGTTTGGACCGAGAAATCCCACAAACTCGCCTTCTTCGATTTGAAACGAGACCTGGTCTGCCGCTCGCGTCTCATCGTACCGCCGCTTGAACAATCCCTTGATCGAACCCCAGAGCCCGCGCTCCTTGCGGTAAGTGCGATAAACCTTGGTCAGTTTGGAAGCTTCAATTACTGGCATACGACGCCATCAGTGATGCGACCAATATCAAACTACTGTGCTCCCCAGCAAAGTCGAGCAACCGTCGACCACCGCTACAAAACATCGTCGAGACACGCCAGCAAATGCGAGACGGTCTCCTCGGTTTCATCTCCCATGTTCGAGAGGCGAAAAGTTTGGCCTCGAATCTTGCCATAACCGGGATCGATCACCAGATGATGTTTCTCTCGGAGTTTCCTCGCGAGCTCCAGCACATCGATACCCTTGTTGTTTTTCACGCAAGTCAGCGTCTTTGAGCGGAATCCTTCCTCGGCGAAGAAATCAAACCCGGCACTGCGCACCCAATCGTGCACCAGCACGTTCGTGCGCGCGTGTCGCGCAAAGCGGGCCTCGAAGCCTTCCTCAAAAATTTCATCCAGTTTTGACTGCAGCGCATGAACGTGCCCGATGCTCGTAGTGCTCGGCGTCATCCATTCAGCCTGCTCCTTTTTGAACTGCAGGAAGTCGAAATAAAATCCGCGATTCGAAATCTTTTCAGCGCGTGCGAATCCTTTTTCCGAAACGGAGAACAACGAAAAACCTGGCGGCAACGCCAGCGCTTTTTGCGCGCCAGTGAGCATCACGTCGATACCTAGCTCGTCCATCTCGATTTTCACCGCGGAGAATGACGAAACGGTATCGAGGACGAGCGCGACGTCCGGATATCTGGCCATAACACCGCAAATTTCCTCGAGCGGATTCATCACTCCGGTCGAGGTCTCGTTATGGATCAGCGTGACCGTGTCGAATTTTCCACTGGCCAACTGTCGATCGATATCGTTCGGATCGATGTGTTTTCCCCAATCAACCTGGAGCGGCTCGGCGTTTTTTCCGCAGCACTTTGCAACTTCGAACCATTTATCGGAGAACGCGCCGCACATGCAGCAAAGTACGCCGCGATCAGCCAGGTTCCGAATTGAAGCTTCCATCACACCCCACGCTGAAGAGGTTGAAAGGAACACTGGCTGCTTTGTTCCGAACAAGGTTTGAAGCCCCGGATGAACCGCGCGGTAAAGGTTTTTAAAATCTTCACCCCGATGCCCGATCATCGGACGCGAGAACGCGGCCCAGGTTTTTTCTGATACTTCAACCGGACCCGGAATGAAAAGCTTGTCGTGTGGTGTCACGAAGCAACGTTCAACGTTCAGCCCGCCTTCGCAAGGCTACGGCGTGGCAAAGCGCTCAATATTCAACGTAAAAGCGGATAGCTGCTGTTCGCCTCGCCCCGCCTGCGGGGAGAGGATTGAGGTGAGGGGCATCCGGAAATGCTTTTCGGAAGACGCATTGATTCGTCCCTCGCCACGCAGTGGTTGTGTTGCGGTTCTGGAAGTATCAGATTCGCCAAGAGCTCGATAGCGTGTTGCGAGCAATCTGGTTCGCACTCGGTGAGCGACCGAAAAACAATCCCGCACCTTCATCCTCTCGTCGCTTCGCCCGGTCGCGATCCCAAGGGAGAGGCGAAATTGAGATCGCCGAACGCAAGTAAACGGGTCGTAATCACACTAACTTGATCGCGGTGGCAATGACATGTAGGCGTCACGCATGCCTCGCTTTCTTGTCCTTTGCGTCTTTCTCGCAGGAGCAATGCTGATCCGTGCTGGATCGCCAGACTATTTCGTTTACGTTAGCAACGAACGGTCTGGTGATATAAGTGTCATCGACGGCGCGACGGACGCTGTTGTCGCGACGATCAGGGTCGGCAAGAGACCGCGCGGGATTCACGCCCCGCCGGATGGGAAGCGACTCTTCGTGACATTGAGCGGGTCCCCGCGAATGGCGCCCGGCATTGATGAGAGTCGCGCGCCCGCAGATAAAACTGCTGACGGACTTGGTGTGATCGATCCGGTGGCGCGCAGGTTAATCGATCGCTGGCACGTCGGCTCAGACCCTGAGCAATTCGCAATTAGCAAAGACGGAAGATTCGCCTTCATCGCGAATGAAGATGACGCCAGCGCGTCAATTATCGACCTCAGCTCTGGGCAATCTCGCGGCAAAATCAAGGTATCGGAGGAACCGGAAGGCGTGGGCGTTAATCCAAGCAACAGCGAAGTGTATGTGACCTGCGAGGAAAAAGGCGAGGTTTTCGCGATCGATCCCGACCAACAGCGAGTGATCGCGAAAATCGATACCGGCGGACGGCCTCGTTCGGTTGCATTTTCACCAGATGGCTCGCGCGCTTACGTCGCTTGCGAGAACGGTGGATACGTCGCTGTTGTCGATGCAAAGTCGCACAAATTGTTGTCAAAAATTCAATTGCCCACGGGCTCGCTCCCGATGGGCACAGCGATTTCACATGACGGTAAGGAGCTGTACGTCTCAACAGGTCGCGGAAACGCCGTTGCCATCATCGACACCCAAAAGAACGAAGTGCCGCGGTCGCCTCTCCTCTCCGCGCGAGGAGAGGGGGAGGGTGAGGAGTCGATTGTTGCAACGATTCCGGTCGGAAATCGCGTCTGGGGCATCGCGCTCGATCCCAGCGGATCGAAGCTTTACACCGCAAATGGCGCATCAAACGACGTCTCCGTTGTCGATGTAAAATCGCGCAAAGAACTGCGCCGCATCAAAGTCGGCGACGGCCCTTGGGGCATCGCGATTGTAAACGCCGCGAAATAAAAAGGACGCTGCGGCCGCAGCACTGAAACCGATGTCAATTTACCCGGCGCGCGTAGCGTGCAAGTCTAACCTAGATCAATAACACAATAGATAACAGCAACGTATTGCGGCGGCTTCACCAGCAATCGCGTGGCGTCTAGCGATTTTCTTTGCCTCCAAGAGTTT
>WNFX01013411.1_pt1 | contig 14403 bp, 10 predicted proteins | sample 5400111 | NCBI WGS metagenome assembly WNFX01 (sample SAMN13153363, study PRJNA577476) | soil metagenome | isolation source: 40 cm soil or saprolite under grassland replicate 1 | place: USA:California | collected 2016-06-15 | reverse complement strand
TCGAAGTTGAAACACGTCGATATCCACAACTTCTGGCTAGGACAGATCCATCGAGATGGCAAAGTTGCAGTTCAATGGGTTCCAACAACGGACATGCCGGCAGATGGATTCACAAAACCCCTTTCAGCAGAAAAGCATTTAATTCGTCTAGAAGCATTGTTTTTGTGGTTCTACGATGTTTTTCGCTTGGGCGACTGCATGGTGTGGGCGGTTGCCCGGTGAATACGAGTAAGGGCACCCCCCAAAATTGCTAAGGGCACCCACCCCAGGCATGCGGTCACTGAGCCTTCTTAGGTGTGGTCACTCGCCTAGTGACCAGCCCTTAAAAGGCCACATCACCGCAAAATTGCAGTGGTCAGACCACTCCTGGCAACCAATTGGTCAATTAGCGAGAAATGTGACTAAGCTCTGCGCGCTGCTGCTAAAGTTTTCTAACACATGCTTAGTAGCAGTTAGCACATGCCACATATTTGCAAGACCGCGAACTTTTTTTTCGTAACATCTGCGCCAGGCGTTACTTCTCGACAGCGGCCTTCTTTATCACAGCCACTACCTACAACCTCCATACGACAGACACCGTATGCCTATTCGACGGAAGAAGAGGAAAGCTGCGAATCGTCTATACCGTAGCAGCGGACCGTCAGTTCCTCTTACATCGGCGTTTTACGAGCGCCTAGAGCAGAGATGTCAGCAACAAAAACTACGGCAGCAGCAGCTTCAAAGGGCAAGTCAACTTTGATCATAGCGCCAGGAGATCCTACTAACATGTGACACAGAATACTACTACAAGGCTCGATGATGATCACAACATTCTACCAACAGACGATATTGACTTACATTGGGTTAGCGACGGTGATTCCGATTGCGGCGCCAATGTCTCTAAATATTTGCCTCCTTCCAAGCTAAATGAGCAAAACCGGCACCAAAGGAGCACCAATTGGGAGAAGGTACACACACTCTTCGTCGAGAGACTTGCCACAAGACAAGAAGCCGTCTGTAACTGCGCGGTTCTCAACCTGCAGGTGCTGCTAGTCTCTGCAAGTGGCAAGTCTCCAGTGTTACCATTGATTAGCCTGTTTATTGGGTATCGCTAATGAGACTGGCCATTGTAGTGGCTACAAAAACATCAATTCCAACGTGTGAATGCGGAGTACTTCTCTCAAATCTAGTCATCAAAGGCTACTTTCCCGCGTGTAAGAGTTACACCGACTCAAGTCAATCTAGCGCTAATGAGATACTAACGTAACAAAATCGGTAGCACCCTTGAAACCAACCGTAGCATTTTCTCTCGACCTCATTGACCTTTTTCATCGGATCATTACCGCCGGGAGCATATCAAAGCTGGCTTGGACAACAGGGCTCCGATCATTCCTCAATGTCGTTCCCGGATTCCGGACTTGAAAAAACTATGGGAATATGCTTATTTCAACTGGATTGAGATTGATATGCGTGCCCGGAATTTGGTTGAGAACAGGCTGACAACCTTGAGTGGCCACGTCTTCCATAGGTCAAGTTTTCCTGATCTATGCCCTGCTTGCTTCTTTAGAAAGGATGAGGGCAATTCTGCTGCTGTATTTTCTATCGACGGGAACTTCCAGCACCGCAGATACAATTTTGCTGGCCGTGGGGAGAAGAACTCGTCGCGCACGGCGCTTTTTGTGAACGAAGACCACAGTGCAGCTATAGTGCCAAATCATTTATCTTCTCAAGGATGTAGTCATTATTTTGCCGCATCGGACGCGGCGCCGAAGCCCAGCTCCATGGCCAATCTTGACGAAACAGGACTCATGGGCGCAGTTTGCAGGCACGGACATCCTCTCCGCTACTTGAATATGTACGCAGGAGAACGGTCAGCATCAACAGTTTCGATTGTCAGGGAGGTTATCGCAAACCTGCCGCACTCTGTGACTCCGATTATGCAGTACGACATTGCTTGCAAATTTTCGAGGTCGCTACAACTGCTTTCTCCAGTATTATTTTCCAAAATACGCCTTTCTTTGAATGCATTCCATACCTATTCACACGAACTCAAATGTCAGCTAGGGTGGGGCCCGTTACGCTTGGAAGGTCTTGGATTATCGGATGGAGAAGGCAATGAAAGGGATTGGGCAGCAAAACGACACCTTGTTTCCGTAGGGCGCTGTACCGGAAGCCTGAACCGTACCACTTTAATCGAACAACAAAGTCTAAGGATGGCAGAGACTCTCCGGCAATCTTTATTTCAGACCCTGCATCGTCGATATCGGAAGGCTGTTAAAATTGAACAAGACAGCTCTCTTATACTTCAGCGGTTGGAGATACACAATTCCATACCCAGTGAAACTAATATCGACCGAACTTACACTCAGTCCATCGAATCGCATTGAAGAAATAGACCTTTATAAACGTATGGGTCAATCTCCGGATGATGGCACCTTGAAAGACTCCTTGTCTAAAGTTATTGCAGTGACAGACCAGTTGTTGCGCGCTTCCAACTTAAGTCGAACAGACTGGCAGTCAACGGGGAAATTGTGGGAGAAATACAGCTCAATAAAGACATGGGTGGAGCTCGACAAAACGAAGCTCAAGATACGACGAGAATTCTCGGCTCGTACCCTTGAACTTCGACACATACGCACTCGTATAGCCGGCCAGAAAGCCGCTCAAAAGTTGGTGAATTCATTACGACGAAGGATTCCTAAAGTCACAAAGCTTGTGGAACGTTTCAATCAGCTTCGAGAAGACCTTCCACCTACGACTCGGCCAGAAGCGATAGATAAGGATACATACAGTCCTCTAGCTCTCGAACAAAATTACAATCAGCCTCTGTGGAACTTTGAGAAGGCTCGTTCATCCAACCAACAAGTCTGGAATGCATGGAAATGGGCAGAGAGTTCCGAGATAGCTGAAGGCATTGAAAGTTTGTTCCGTAGAGACCGGGCAAAAGAAGAACAAGTGATTGTCAAGCAAGAAGCCCAACGCACGTATCAATGGATTGTTAGTCGATTGAAGGCACTAAACGATGTTCGTGATAAGGACCACAGTTTACAGGATTGCCATATCACTATCGGATTATTATTCAGTACAGTCAAGTCTGCTGAAGATTGTGTTAAGTTTGGGCAAACTTTTATAACAAAGGAAGAGAGGGGACGATTGGCCGGTATGTTGTCCAAGGCCTTATCACCTTAGCGCTAACAGGATTACAGATCTCCTGGAAGTCGCATATATGCAACTACCGGATTGGCGGCCTATCGATACCACGAGTCGAGGTGGCGCTCGTCAGACTGAATCTCGCCATTCTAATCCATTGGACGCAGATGAGCTTGACACGTGCAACATGCCTCCCACTTTCAAAACCTTTCCAATTGAGGCTGTGACCGTCGAATCCGAGGACGAATTCCTACAGGATGATGACAACGTGGAGCTATTAGTGACTGTTCTTGAAAAGGACAATGATAATTGGAATCTGGAACATCCAACGGACATGGCTCCAGCCAACTAATTTCAAAACAGTGTCATCGATTAAATAACACGTCGAATGGAGCAGTTCGTGTAGTTAGACTCATCAACGTATATATTAAGATCTAGCTGTTAATATGAAGTTCTCTTCATTCCATCCCAAATCAACAGTGAATCCTTCCCATACGCCAGCCTATGCCTTACTCCTTCCCAACAGTTTCCATTGTATTCCATCCCATGCCTTAATAACAACCAATCCGTATGATATACTATAGCCCGCTGAAATCACAGAAATAGAAGAACGTGCTTCAACATCTATGCCTTCTTCCTATTCGATCTCCTTAGCGTTGTAGCATCTCTTCTCTTTTTCGATCTCTGGTCTTTTAGCGTTGTAAGAACTATGCTCCCGTCCACCAACTCCCCCTCTGCAGTATGAGTGATACTATTTTGCGGCTCCACATTTGTATCTGGCCGACTATCCGCCTCGCCGTGGCTTCTCTTCGGGGTTCTCCTGCTCGAACTGTTAATGCCGCTTTTACAGCCAAGATCGCCAACATCCGCTATGTCGTATACGTCATATCGTGTTGGCCGCGCCGTGTGAACGGAGTTTGCATCATTAACCCCATCAAGTGAGCCAGATGGCCTTGTTGCTTCAGGCTCAGGTAACGGCGAGCAGGTAGGTACATTGCTGCCCGAGCTAACTAAGCCAACCTGCTGTGTTGGCTGTGGTGGGGATAAGGCTGACGGAGGCGGTAGCGGCAAGGAGGTGGGAAGAGCGGGAGCCGTCTGAGAAGGTAGAAGGCGTGAGGTTGTTCGGGAAGATGTAGAAGTGGAATTCTCGGGCGTGTTGGGAGAGAAGGGAGAGTCGTGTGAGATGAAGGTTGGTGGAAGTATTCGGGTTCCATAATGCGTACGGACCTGAGCCAACATTGTTTCGCCCAAGTAACAATCCGCAAGGTCAAGGAATTTTTCGACAAAGCTTGTTGCTGGACCGCCACTATCGGCCAGCAGCGCCTCCATCGAACGTAATATAGACTCCTCAAGGGCACTTGCTTGCAGATCTTTTGGAGCTCCTATTTCTCCATCCCAATCATCTTCTAGCCAATGTTCAGTCCAAGGCTTCCACTGCCGTTTCTTGGTGATTGGTTCTTCTGCGTACTGCGTTCCTCTGAATTTTGAGCCAGTGTTGCGGATGTAAGCTTTCACCTTCTGCTTAACCTCTTTCTGGAATCTGTGATTGACATGAGCAGCATTAACACCCAGTCCGTCCCATAACTCCTCCCTATATGCTTTCGCCTTTGCGCTGCCTCCTTCCATATTGACTTGATCATTTTTTCGCATCCACTGTACGATTTGGCGCTTGATAGAGTCTGGCAGGCGATACTTTTTGTCGTCCCGGATTTCCACCCAACGAATTGGGCCGATTGTCCACATCTCTTCATTGCGCGACGTCTGCTCGTTGCATTCATTCAAAAATGACATTTTTTGCCTGTCGCCGGTAACGTCAGTTAAGAAAAAACATTAGATTAACGGAATAAGTTTAAAAATTCCCAATAACAATAACTTACAATTAACTCCTCTAGCATATAGAGGGTGTAATGTAACGACAAAGTACTACCCAAGTCAAAGGTGAGCAAGTAAGTTCGAGAAGAGAAGATGTGGCGGAGGAAGAATCCAAAGCATGACTCGGGATTCGCGTTGAGGAGTTATCGGCTTAGCGCGTTCAGCTACGCGTTCGGGAGAACTTGAGCCTCATACCAGTCGGAGTTATCATCATCGCATTCGCCACAGCTCCAAACCTTATTACCATCGCTAAATAGATCAAAACCTTCCTGCAATTTGCGTGGATGAGAAGCGCAAGCATACAGTTAGTTACTACGGATCCAATCCGGTAGAGTATTGTTCTCGGGGCTCTGCTCTCTACGTCAAATCGCAACAACACTTCTAGCATCATCCCCATCACTGACCTCTCACCTTGCATTGATCGGATCCTGCAGATAAAAAACAGGAGAAAGCTAATGGGTGCTGTGGCGACACGGCTCGCATTTTCAAATGCGGTAAGGGGAAAGCCTAGCGACGCCATGGTGACCGAACCATGCAATTTTGTCCAATAGCCGCCAATCAACTGCGGGTCGTCCAATCTCGCTTCAGCAAGGTCCAGCCGGAAGCGATCCGGGAAAGAAGGTCGATCAGTAGTATGTGGACAAGTCTAAGAAAGGACCTACTAGTGACCGCTGCCGTGTCAGAGGTGAGATCAGTGGAAATCATATCGGTGCTGTTTGGAGCGCACTCATCGCTGCATATCCGGAGGTTTAACTCAAGAGCAGCCCTCAGCGTGATAGTGTATGTACGAGTTGATCACCGGTTAGACTGGAAGACACAATCCATAACTATACGACGTCTTAATAAGAGTGGCAAGAGTGACCACAGCCTAAAGGTCGGTCATCCGCTATAACGAGATGAGACAGACTAACAGATGCTAGTATTCATTAAATACCGTTTAGGGTCATTTAACAACATTTAAAGATGGCCATTAGTATTTTCGTTGTCACCCTTGCTCACCCCAAACTGGACTTACTGCTGCTTACCCGTCAACACACATATTTGATGCCTCTAATGTCTAACGAGACCCCTTCCATTGGAGATGTCCAGAGTGCAGTGGAATTTCACTATGGCAAATTAGTCCAAATGACATCGAGTGAAGTTTCTGGCATCGAAAGCACCGCCTCCCTAGCACGAAAACACCTTTCCGACCTACTTGTGCGGACTACACGAAAATCCAATGCTTGGAACAGCTTTCAAAAGATGGAATTCGCCAAGCTCGGGGACGGTGAACGGGTGTTTGGCGACGCGACAAAAGTGCTCGCAGACAAATACTCAAGATTAACACCACAAGAAAAAGATGTCCTTGTGACCGGCACAAGGAAGCTCCGCACTAAGGATTCTACTAGACACAAACAAATGAAAAAGGCAGTAAGGACAATGATAAGGATGGTGAGAACATTCTTCCTCCGACAATGTTCTATGTTGCTAATGAACGATGATACAGGCCCAGGACCTTGAACGAATGGAGGCAGATGTTCTATTGATCATTTGCGACCGGAGGATAAAGAAAGATGGCAAGAGCTTGTCTGATGTCTTTGCCACGCTTACGGCAGATCCATTCCTTCATGCCATGGAGAAAAAAGGGCTTGGGTTAAAGCAGTTCAAAAGGTTCTGCAAAGGGTACGATGCTCGACTCAAAATATCTCGCCAAAGCAACAGCATCGGGCCTTTGAAGACATCTGACACTTCAAGGGGACGGAACCAGTTGCGAAGTGATCTTTCATCAGCACTACTTAAGATGTTCAATCGAAAGCGGCCAGATCATGCCCTTCTCAATCGCGTACCAAGAAAGCCGTGGCGGAAGTATATGGAAGAGCAAAAGTTGACATTATTCACACCAGATGGCATGTCATTACAGGACTTGGAGGAAGCGACTGATAGGAAGAAAGGAACTACAGCGAGGTTGAAAGTGGCATTGGAGGCAGTTGAGAGTGGTAATGTTTTTTTGCGGCCGCAACCCGACCCAAGATCCACGCCGTACGCTTGTGTGTAGTTACTCTTGTTTATATCACAAAGGCTACGGTATCAAATTGTAATGGAAACTTGAAATTGATATTGCCGTTGAATTATCATGATGAGACTTGTCTACAATCCTTTACCTTTTTGGACCAATCAGAGCAGTTATGCCCCTCCAAAAAAAAAAAAAGGCGACGGGCTGAAATTTTCAACTTCAATATTATCATCCGCAAAAATTGATTTTGCATTCAGCTTATGATCTGCTGCCTTGTTGATGTTGTAGAGTTGCGCTGTTAACAATTATGAGATTCGGAGCTGCAATTCACATTTGCTCTTTGCATTATATATATTTAAAAAAAAAATAAAAAAAAATTCCTACACTACGCAACCATTACTTGGTAAGCGGCTACACCGGCTGAGATTTTTCAACTTCCATATTGTCATCTGCAAAAACCGATTTTGCATTCAGCTTATGATCTGCCGCCTTGATGTTGTAGAGCTGCGCTGTTAACAATATAATTGTGAGATTCGGTGCTACGGTTCACATTTGCTACTTGAGAACATGTTAAAAAAATAGTATCCTACAACGCCCGAGACGGAACTTCCGACCAAAGACGACGTCACTTCAAAGAGCCATAGTGGATATAGTTTATGATCTCATTTAAACTTCGGTTTGTAGTCCCATGGGCGACCATTATCGTGCGTCAATTCAAAATAATCGCGGCCGCTAAGCAGTGCTAAGGCGGGCAGCGCCTATTTTCAAAGATGAATTGCGTGGAGACGGAAGCGTGCGCGTACATAAAGCAACAGTAGAGAAGATTATAGCCTGAGGACATGGAGCTCTGTTGATGTAGTGATTTCCTAAGCTAACTGTGTCCATTTAACAGAATCTCTAACTGGGGAACGCGCCAGCCTCCCATATCATCGTCGCAACAGCTCAGAAATACACTTATTGACAGCAAATCACTGGACCATTGCGTGTCCATCCTTTGTTAACTTTCCATGGTGCTTAACGCAAGTATTTGCTGAGTACAAAAAGTACATTTCAGCTCCTCGAACCATCTGCTCTATTCCTTTTCCTGCCTTGTCCTTTTAAATATTTACAGGACCGGCGATATTGCTGCAGGTGCATCGATTTGTTTCCTCTTTCATTGTCAGCTTGGCCAATTATTCGAGCCTGGGGCTGATGTCGGTCCTCCCTCTCAGCTCCTGATCAATCACATCGCCCAATTCCTCCATCAGATATTCCTTCGCCATAAATTCTATTTCTTGGAAAAAAGAAATCCTCCATCCGGGGACCGAGTACTAGAAGGCACGTAGGTTTAACAGTGTATCTTGGCGTCGAGGCTCGGCAAGTTGCTGTTGTGGATAACAGAAACCTGGTATTTGCGGCACCAAGTCAGTGAACGAACAATGAGATAGATCACGTAGACCTCGCAAAGGCACATAACATGAAGCTCACATACCTGTCACATGTCCAAAGTATACGGCGGAACTGAGTCGCCGCGATTACTGGTTCGGTGGGAAAGAGGCTGGTGTTGAATTGTGTCGATCATCGCGTAATGGTCGTGATGGGATAGGATGCCGTGATTTATGAATAGCGACAAGGAGAGAAGGAAACTTGATGTTATTGGAGCAGTAAAACTCACCTGCAAGTAGTACTTCACGCACTTGTCTCTACTGGAGCCAAGTAGGGGTTGTCGACTGACGTGCCTCTGAAGTTCCTGGCGCTGGAAGATATGCTCCTCTGTCAGCTTATCCCTGTCCATGGTACGGAATTTATCTGAAGCAGCGTAGCACTCCAGTAACAGGGAGGCTGAGCAAGAGATTGATATCATCAAAGCTGCCTGTAGTGCCATCATTCTCTGAAGAAATTTGATGGCTTGGTGGTGTGGGGGTGACGCGACAGAATAGGGTTTACTACAGGTTCCTCTAATGCAGATCGCCTTGCGCCTCACATCCGACATATCTCTCAACTTCCAATTTGCAATCATCAAGTGGGTTATCGGAAATATTTCTGATTCAAATATTTACTAATTATCTACGGCGGCATCACCTCAGCTTTTATTGTATTTATCCTGCCGCCGCAGCCGTATTTTTAAAGCGTTTACTTGTCGCCACAATCTATTCATCTTCTGGTTCCGCATTTTTGAACACCCAGACTCAACCGGAGAAGAAAGATGGGAATATTCTCGCTGCGATTAAAGGATCGGGTATTGTGTTTTAGCTATAGCTGAGAGCATGGACAAGTTACGTGCAAATGTTGACGTGGCAGGCAATTTGGTTAAGCCTTGACAGAGCGTATGTTGGAAAATTTTTACTTCTATTGCTAAGTGCTAAAACATAATGAAATCTATCGGTGACACAAAACTGCATAAATGAAATCTATCAAGCGACGCAAACTGAAAGCAATGCTAACTCTAAGACAGACATCCTCCAAAAAAGAAATCCGCACTTTCTTCGAACCTCTATTGATCAGTCACAACCTCGATGATATGTGGTTAGGGTGATGGGGAATCGCGTTGATAGCGTTGATTGTTTCGAACGTACCCTCCTGTTATCGGCGTCGGATAAATCGGCGTCGGAAGACCTGATGGGCCTGCTATAGTAATGGACGGCGGTTCACTTTGAACAAATGGGCCGGTTCTCGGTGGAGCTGGTGTTCTCGGCGGAACTGGTGTGCTCGGCGGAGCTGGTGTTCTCGATGGAGTTAGTGTTCTCGGCGGAGCTGGTATTTCAGGTGCTCGGGAGGGTGGTATATCCGGACGCAGAAGACCTTTGACTCTTGACGGGGTAGCTACTATAGCATCTGAGCCTGCTCTAGTAGGGGTCGATGCTTGGGGGGTAGGTATAGCCCGACGCGATCGGAAAAAATTGGGGTCAAATCTAAGATCTTGATTAGCCTGTTGACCAGCCGCAGGATTAGGATCAACGAAGGGATCCGAATCGTTAGGATTATCGAAAGGATCTTCGTTAATCACAATATCGCCCTCTTCACCCAGGTCAAACCGTTGACCACCAACACCTTCTGCAACAAGCGTTGAGAATGGATCTCCCGGTAAGTATCTAGAAAATACTCGCCTTGACTCACCAGCTTCTAGTCCTGATCGGTACTCATTTTCTTGTGGCATCCGATTAAGAGGAAACGCAGAAGTGAGTCTATCAACGGCTCGAAATGTCGCATCCAGCTGCGGCATACTACTAAATCTCGACCTGGCGTACTGTTTCGACATCCATTCGTGTTTGAGAATTGGAACAGCGATCATCACCACAACATCATCCAGTTTCCGGAAAAATTCACTCTCCCAACGTTGGACTTCTTCTTCAACGAAGTAATCCACGGTCGACTGCCAAATTATCGGCCCGCATCGTGACAAAGCTCTTTCCAATTCAATCTGCGTTTGCCCTTCCGGCATCTTGAATTCCCCTTCGCTCTGGAGCCATGCCGAGCCCAAGGCGCCTTTACACCATCTACGGATGACATTTTGCGTCTCAACAAGAAGATCTCTTCTCCATCCGGTGATCTTTCTTCTTATCTGCTGGGATATTTCCTCTTCTTGAGATTTTGAAGGCCGCGCGCCTCTCCACCTTTTATTCGCCTCGGCAATAACTTGATAAGGCCTTGCAAAGCGGGAACGCAAGAAGGCCAGGCGAGCTACCCACAGGCAAAGGTTCTGCCAATCCCATTCAGCATCACCTGTAAGGACTTCTGGCAGCGCCCGCCTGCAATGTCTGGAACGCCTGGAACGTCTGGAACGCATGTGACGTCCGGAACGCCGATAGTTCTTATCGTTGGTACGTTCGTTGAGGCGTCTCCTTTGATGTCTCCTATCGGACTGATCATGGTCGCTGTCGTGGTCGCTGTTATAGTCGCTGTCATAGTCGCTGTCATAGTCGCTGTCATAGTCGCTATCGCTGTCGCTGTCGTTAATTGAGCGATGACGAGAACGTTTAGGCATTGTTTTTTGTGTATAATAACTGGAGGGTTATGGAGGGATATTGTATAGTTTAATGCTAGTTCGATATTTCGGTGGATTGAGAATGAATTTTGAAAGTTTAGCGGAGGTCCTTGGACTTATATAGAATCTCAGTGAGTCGTTATTACTCTAGTATGGTTCGGGGACTAACTGATTAGCAAAATCAAGTCATTGTTCAGCAACACCGTTGTTCATCGAAGCCGTTCCTCGAAACCGATTGTCATCAAAGCCGCTCATCGAAGCTGTTGTTTCATCAAAGCCGTTTCATCGAAGCCGATTGTTTATCAAAGCCATTCATCGAAACCATTTGTTCATTCATCAAAGCTACTCATCAAAACCATTGTTAATCAAAGCCGCCCATCGAAACCGTTGTTTATCAAAACCGCCCACCGAAACCATTGTTTATCAAAGCCGCCCCACCGAAACCATTGTTTATCAAAGCCGCTCATCGAAACCACTGTTTATCAAAGCCGCCCACCGAAACCATTGTTTATCAAAACCGCTCATCGAAACCGTTGTTTATCAAAGCCGCCCACCGAAACCCATTGTTTATCAAAGCCGCTCATCGAAACCATTGTTTGTAAAAGCCGCCCACCGAAACCATTGTTTATCAAAACCGCCCATCAAAATTATTGTTTATCAAACCGCTCTTCGAAACCACTGTTCATCAAAGTCGTTCATCAAAACCTTTGCTCATCAAGCCGTTCACCGAAACCATTATTTGTCAGCGCAAGAGCTCGACTATAGCTTTCCAAGGTATCCGTCGCATATCAGCCTCTCTAGATAATTATTGTTGGTCGGCGAATCGCCATGCACATGAGCTCGACGAGGTTTTCCAAGGTGTGCAGACTTCGACCGCACAGCTTGCCTATACCGAACATCACTCGCAGCATCTCCTGCCATCTATTCTTCGTCTCAAAGTCGGGTTCCGATGCTGCATGCCACTTTTTCGTTTTGGCGTTGGCGTACGCAAGTTGGTAATAGGTATGGTATACAATTTTCTATAGCTGACCGCCTCTTGGCTTCGGTCATGTGGGCAAGCGGTTATAATATTCTGAAGACTGACGTTATCGAGAGGTCGCGGGTTCGACTCCGGTCGTTGCCAAGATTTTTCGGTAATTATTGAGGGCCCCTTTTTAGGGGAGCAGGGTTGTCGCACATAGTATTCCATTGAACTACTATGCTGTTAATGCTCCGGACTTCAGGGTTTTTATCGCAATGAGTGGATCTTTGCGAGTTTTACCCTGACGTCCGAGTTACCCTCCCCGAGGGGGTTCGTCTTTCTTTCCTTTTCTTTTTTTTTTTTGCAGATGCAAATTATGCGTCTATGCCGGCCCAAGCAAGTAGTTAGAATAAGCGGACGAGAGTTGCACTACTGAGTCACATAAATAACTTACCATTGTTCGGTTGGCCGTGAATGCGAAAGAGTTTGATGAAATGACGGTGCCCTTGATCTCATGACAGCTCTCTGGACAGTGCTGAGCGGCACAAAATAGTTACCATTGCAGCCCTGAAAATTCGCGATTCGCGAACGGTATGCAACATATTCTGAGGACAGTCGCCGTTCAATATGACGTAACAACAGCAACATCAAGCTTTTCTAGGCCCAAGGTCATGCCAAAAGAGTTAGCATTCTTCTAGGAAGTAGTAATGGGGACCATTGGGGGGTCGTCCTTTGAAATGGCAACGGAGACGAATTGTGGAGCTTCTTGCGACGTTCGTAAGGGTGGTGGTGCTGCCTAGAACAAGAGGTTTTCATCTGTGTAATTATTGGAATTCACTATTGCTTAGTAGAGTTTAATGCTTCTTAACACTGTTAAGCAGAATTACACAAGGCATTTAGAGCCAAGCACCAAGCGAGATGTACTAATACACCAAATTTGTACGTGAAAGTACTTCTGCTACGACTCTTTCCAAGTAGATGCGGAAGCTTCTGCATATCAGGGTTCTTCATTGTTGGCGGACATTTTGTGCCGGATTTGTCATTCCAACATGTACCTTACATACAAATTTGGTGTGATGATAACATTACCTGTTGTCGGTTGGTGGGAACCTAAGATGTGCTTAGCAGCACTTAGTGCTACTAACATAAGTTACAGCGTAGCGAGGGCATGTACCACCACAGCAAAATTTGTATGCAAAGATACTTCTACGACAATTTCTTAAAACGAATACAGCAGCTTCACAAATGGTTAATTCCTATTTACAATACGGGATACAAATTTCATACATACAGAAGAAGATTCTGAAATCGCTGCCCCGAATTTCGACCAGTTGTTATTGAGATATCAGGGTTTTAACGGCCCACCGATTTCAACATACAATGGGGAAACAGAAACAACGCCACCCCGCACAACAACCTTAAAATCTATCGCTATACACTGTAATGAAATGAACTATATTAATTTATTATTTCCAAGTTATTTTTAGCAAATTAGTCCGTTGTGGGAACTGTTGCGAGTTGGGAGCATAAGGATGCTTGATTCTTCATGGGCGGAATGAATGGCCTATATGCCGGAGCTCCACTAAGCGGATGTTAGAAAACTCTAGCACCTGAAATCGCACCCCAAGCATGCACCAGCCAAGCCTTCTTAGGCGTGCTCATATGGCTTTAGGCCAGTTAGATCCACGGCAGCAGTAGCACCATTAGCTGTATTGTTACAGCTAAGTTAAAGATAGGATTAGAATTACTTTAGAACTGGTCTAACACTAGTTCAATACTGGTCATAGCAAAGCACCGTCTTTCACTGTCCTTGATATAGGCAGCGCCTGTTAAATTAGAACCTTCATGCTCGAGTTTTCCCAGTAAATATTGCGAATCATTCGTGGAACGCCCCATCGGTGGAAGCTCTATTGTGCAAAAAGTGGGTGTATGGAGGGAGCCTAAGTCTTAGGGAGAACACCTAGAGTTTAGTTAATCAATAGCCTAAAAGTTAGCGCAGGGAATGCCTATCGGGAGCCTAGAGTTAGTTAAGCGATAGCATGAGAGTTAGCGAGCGGGCGCCTAAGTTCCAGGTCTTGTCCATCCATGAATGGTTCAAGGCACACCGTCCATGGATGGCACAATTACACAAATGGCTCACAACGTAAAAGAGCAAGCAGAAAACCACTCAATTGAATACGGTCATGATGTATCTGATATCTGAGGAGTTCACATAGTTATGCCAGACAACGCAGCAGCAAAAGACGCCACTCTAGGTCTAGCGTTCATTGGTGCAGGAACGTGGCCCACGCCGCCGCGATCTGGCAGTTACGCATCCATCCCACTTTTACTTACATGGCCATTTGGGCACGTAAAGCGGACGTTTGCATATGAAAACCCACATACTCACTGTAAACTCGCAAATAATTCCCTAGCAATGTACAAAGACAACCGTTATGAAATGCCGCTAACTACTGCTAAGCACATGTTAGCGGCTGCTGGGAG
>WNFX01005375.1_pt1 | contig 14407 bp, 9 predicted proteins | sample 5400111 | NCBI WGS metagenome assembly WNFX01 (sample SAMN13153363, study PRJNA577476) | soil metagenome | isolation source: 40 cm soil or saprolite under grassland replicate 1 | place: USA:California | collected 2016-06-15 | reverse complement strand
ACGAGCGTCGACGTTGATGCGACGGCGTTCTCACCCGTGCATTTGGCAACCAGCTATGAGATGCTCATGGCTTTTTTGGGTCACTATCTTCGAATCGATCCTCTGTACTTTTACCAGGTGGTCGGCCACATAGCTGCCGCGTTTTCGCTCCCGTTTGTTTTCTATTGGTGCGCTCGGAAGTTCGAATTGGATCGCTGGCCTGCAGCGATCGGGGCATTGCTTGGCATAGCATTTCTGCTTCTCGCCGACCCGTCACCGCTCGGAGCGTTGCTTGGAGCGGCATTTCCGCGTATCGCTGGCCAGTCGCTAGCATCGATCAACATTGCCGGCACGTACGGGTTTGCGACCGTTTCTGGTTGCATGTGGCAGGGCAAACCAATCGTTTGGATTTTGTTTCTGCCGGTCGCTCTTGCGCTCAGTTATCGGTTCCTCTGTCGGGCTAACGCTAGCGATTTAATATGGCTTGTTCTTCTGGCGATTGCTGGAGTGGGTCTAAACAACAGCGCTCTCTATTTGATCCCCGCGGTTATCGGGTGTGCATGGGTAGCTTTTTTCGCGCTTGAGTTATTCCAACGCAAGAAACAACAGGACTTATGGATGCAGATTCGCCGCGGCCTGCTCCTGGCAATTCCGGTGCTCTATCCAGTTGGTATACTGGCTTTGCTGGCTCTTAACATAATTCCTAAACCAATCGACATCCGGGCGTTTGGACCAACATACATGCCGTGGCGCGAAGCTGTGGATTTCGTGATCGGAGGGCCTGCTGATTACTTGCGCGACGCCGTACTAATTATTGCTGTTCCGCTGCTAATTGTTAAAGGAAGAAATGGACTTTTCCTTTTCCTTTATCTGTGTGCGGTGTGGCTGATTTGCTTGAATCCATTATTGGCGCACTGGTGGATGACAAACATCCTCGCTTCCAGTTACCCTCGCTTTGTCTATCTTCTGCAATTACCGCTGCTATGTGCAATGTTGGGAGCTGCGGGTTCCGGGCTGGCCCGGCCGGACCAGCTTTTAAAAGGCCGGTTACTAGCTGTGTTAGCGCTCTTGGCGATTCTTGTGAGTTTCCTTTACGCCTACCGAGGACTATCGATCTTGCCACGAGATCCGAAACTCGGAATCGGCTGGAAGTCCCCGAGGGAATATCAACTGCTGCCCGCGAACCTTGATTTTGCCAAAGCTGCCGGCAGATACATCGCGCATGCCAAGCTGCTCGCCCCATACTGGACCGCCAGCTGTGAACTACCACTTCTTTTTCCTGAAATGAAAGTCGTAGCTCCCCGGCTGGTTAGCCATTACTTTTCGAATGCTGGCAACGCGGAGGAGGGCATTCTCCGCCGCCAGGCACAGGCTTTTATCGAGGGAGACCGCTCCGGAAATCCCAAACGTCTTCAACCGTTAGAACCGAAATTTCGGGAGGTCATCGAAACCGGTCGCGCAAATGCGGTCGCCGTTCCCGAAGCTGAAAGCCAGCGGGTATTGGCGACGCTTCAATCGATCGATCCCAACTGGCATCGCGTCTTGGAAGCTGGGGGGCTGGTATTGCTCTTAGCAGGTAAACAGTAAACTACACGCTAGCGCCGGTGACACATCTCACTTCGACGATGCGAATAGATTCACATACCACTGCGGACTGACCTTAACTGAGTCGGAGCGGAACGGTACGAGCCCATGATTTGTTATTTGGGAGATCGACATGTTTTTAGTTCGCAGAGCGTCAATGAATTCAAGCCAGTTCGCTCCGGCCTGTTCAAGGCCGTAAGGCCAGAATTCCAAGAGTAATTTGGCATTCGGATTGTCGCTCAGCACCCGATTGGCACCACGCAAGGCGTGGAGCTCATATCCTTGAATATCCATTTTGATTAGATCAACGCGTTGCCCTAGTTTGAAGTAATCATCCAGCGCTACGACATCGATTTGCAGGGCGGAGCGGAAATCTCCCTCGGTCGCGTATGTCCGGTGATCAACATTTAATTGATCCGAGAGATACAGTTTGGACCTTCCACTGCATTCTCCCACCGCAGCTTGAGACAGGTGCACGTTGGCAGCCGCCGCTCTGCGTGATCAGTGTAAACTTTGAAACCGCGATAACACAGTCGGTAGATAGGAAAGGCGTGTTGGTAAATCTTATTGCCAACTCCGCGAATAACAGAGACCAACGGCATCACGAGCGGGTTAAGGGAATGCGGCAAAGACCGTCTCCCAGCGCGACTGCTCGAAAGCTGAACCCGAAGGCAGAGAAACGGAACTCAATCACGATCACTTTGCCTCCGGATTTCGAGTTCGCTGTCGCAGGACCGGGGGAATGCAATTTGGGCTTCATCGCGACTGGGTGCGCTTGGTGTATTATAACATTGGAAAAGATATTGAGAAACCCATACGTTCGCCCAAATGCGGCTTCGATGGAGAGAGCTGTTTACGTCAAAGGTGGACGTGGAGGTGCGCTGGGACCGATGGGATTCCATGGCTCTCGGGCTAGCTGTGTTCATTGCCGTTTGGGTGTTCGCGCTTAAACTTAGGACATTCTACGGTCTTGGCTATACATCTGACCTCTTCGTGCATGTTCAGCTTGCTCGAAGCTGGCTGGAGGGTCGCGGATTGCTTCAGGACAACTGCTATGGCAATTACCTTTCAATTCACACCTATTTTCTGGTTCTGCCGCTCGGGTTTATAGCAAAGCCGTTCGGCGCTCCCGGTTTGCTATTCGTGCTCGCCGCGTCGGTAGGAGCGGCATACTTCTGGGCAACGCGTATCCTGCGTCTTCTCGGCGTTGACGGGCGCGTTGCAATAATCGCAGCTGGGGTAGTTCTGATTTCGCCGTTTTCGGTTGAGTTCTATCAACATCCAGGCTTCGGATTTCAAGTCGAGATTCTTGTGCCGGCGTTATGTTTAGTTCTGTTCTATTTCCTGCTTCGGCAGCGGATTATCCCGTCAATCATTACAGCACTAGCTGTCATTAGCGTGAAGGAGGATGCGCCAATTGCGGCAGCTATCGTGGCGATCGTGGCAGGCGTTGAGACATGGATTTCCTCAGCAGGCAAACGCCCGCGCTGCCGGTTTAACTCGCCGGCAGCGATCACACTTCTCTTGTCCATTTCCGCGATCCCCCTCTTACTCGCGATTTCCTGGTCACAGCCGGCAACAATGTACGCTCATCATTCGGTTGATCGCCTTGGTATGGTCAAGCCTGGAACCTTATCCAGTCCCGGAGCGCTTTTCGTCTTTGTCGCTTCCAATATTACTCATTGGCTTGGTAGCAGCGTTGTCCGTCGATGGCTGTGGATCATGATCGTAGGCAGCTTTGGGACAATCTTGTTGCGTCCGTACTACTTGGTTGTTGGTATCGTCACAACCGTGGTCGCATGGCTCATGGATCGAAACGACTTGCTGTGGGCGCCACGATTTTTTTCAACCGAGGCACTACTTTGGTGTACCACGCTGATAGGCTTTGCTGCGATTGCGCGCGCTGCACAGTACTGCAGCAAATCAACGCGGACAGCAGTGCTTACGACTGCAATTGCAATCGCAGCATTTTCCGAGTCTGCGCAACTCTCGCTTGTGCCGTGGGCGTGCTCGGCATACCTCCTTCGTCCCGCCACCTTTTATTCCAAGCAGGAGCGAGAACAAGCAGATGCAGTGTTCGCGCGTTACCGCCGCGAGGGCAAGCCAGAGGAACCTGTTATTGCCTCGACTTGGCTGTTCCGTTACGCGCACGATCGAAACCTCTTCTGGCTCGACCGACTGCAGGGCCGGCCTGCGCCCATTTGGATTCTTGGCGACAGTGCCGACAATTATGTTCCTTACAGAATCAACGCAGACACAATAAACCCAAACTCTGGGATCCGAATGGATGACTACAAAGTCATTGATCGTCGCGGCCGTTTCGTGTTGCTTAGAAAAAGGGAATAACAGTGCAAGAACGCGAGAAGATTGGCAGTGTTGGCAAATCATGTACGATGCAGCGCAGACTAACCTCTCGACATCAACGACGCATCAGGGTCACGGTGAAAAAAGCTGCGAAGAAACGGGGAAAATAGCGACTGAAGGCGAGGTCTGCTGAAAACAGCGCGCGATAAAGAAAACCTGGAACTGGTAGCCTATGCGATATTCCGCCAGTAGCCATGTACGACAAAGCGCTGAAAGGCCGGACGGAAAAAGCAGTAAGATCAAACGTATCATTCAAACGTTGCAGCCATTCGGGTCTCCGAAAGAAAATAAGCCAGGGCAACGCGATGTTGGCGGATGCCAGCGGTCCCTGCACATGGCCGAGTTCCGGCTCGGAAATTCTGAAATCAATCGCCTCGTGATGCAGATACTTGAAGATTGGAGTTGAAAGCACCGAAAAAAAGGGTTCGGTCGCGATAACTTTACCGCCAGCTTTCAACTTCGTAGCCGCACGGTTAAGAAACAGAATGGGGCTCTTGAGGTGATGCAACACGTTAGTGAGAGTAATAACATCAAGGGTGTTGTCCTCGACCGCGTCCAACCTGTCGATTTCATGACAATCAAAAACAATGTCGAGGTAATCCAGGTCAAGCACGTCGCTCGTAATAACGTTTGGGAGAAATTGTTTCAGGGGCGAAGTGCCACTTCCTATTTCTAATATCGACAGCGCTGCTGGATTGGGAAGGTCGTCAAACTGGTCACGGTATAACTCGCGATACCAGAAAAGAAGATTTTTGTTGGCGCTGAGCCGCGCGCGATTACGCAATGTTGTGGCACGATCTTTCGCCTCCTCGCTCTGCACAATCATTATGCCGCTCATTTGATGGCGCGGATGTACAGCGAGCCGGCAAATTCCGAGATCACCGGCACGCGTTCGAGAAATCGGCCCACTGCATCCAATCGATTGACTAGAGCAACTGGCGTTTGAGGGTGCAGGAAATCGAACGGATCAATGCGAACTTCACGATACCCTGTTATCTCAAGCAGACGCCGGAGCGGCCATCGAAAGAAAGCGGTCTCATCCGGTGAGTCCCCAAGTTTTCGCTTAACCCAAGGCACATTCTTCTGTATCGCGATCTGCGGGTTCAGCATGTTCGGCTCTGTGAAGCAAATTGTGCCGCCGGGCTTTAACACCCGGTAAATTTCGCGTAGTGCCTCTTCGGTCTCGAGATGATGTAAGACGGAGCTGCCCACTACCGAATCAAAGCCAGCATCGAGATAGCTCAACTCATAGGCGTTTTGAATTTCGTAACGAACGTTCGGCGCGGAACAATTCGCCCTCGCGATCTCCAAAAGCTCGGGTGAGACGTCAATCGCGACAATGTCCGCTCCCGAGCGCGCCAGTTCCCGAGTGAAATAGCCGGCGCCGCATCCCACCTCAAGGACGGTCATTCCCGGTCTGAGGTGTCTACTCAGCATCTTTACCCGGCGCGCCCAGCGCAGTTTGCCAGCTGGACTTTCCCAGTTCCAAATCTGCCCCGCTCCGTGATCGGCCAGAAAACGGCCGTGTTGTATTTCGTTAACTAGCCGCTCGTCCACCAAGAACAGAATAAGTTAGTAACCCAGTTTCAATTTCAGGAATCCGTGCCAGCACATCTTTAGCATGACAAGTCCGTGCCGAAAGACCTTGGTCATCTTTGTGGAACCATGGATGCGTTCCTGGTAATGGACGGGCAAGTCAAGAATTTTGAGGTTCAACTTTGCAGCGCCGAATAACAGCTCGTAGTCTCCCCAGCGGTCCTCGGTTCCCCAGCTTCCAAGCATTGACTTAATTCGCTCCCAGTCGCTTCTCCAGAGGACTTTCGTGCCGCACAGAGTGTCCTTTACCCTTTGCCCGAGCAGATACGTAAAGGCGACGCTGAAGAATTTGTTACCCAGCATGTTTGCCCCGTTCATTGCTCCTTTTGGGACCGGGTATACCAGGCGCGAGCCATTGACAAACTCCGCCTGTCCCGAAACGATAACCTCAATAAAGTAAGGCAGCTCCTCGGGAATTGTCGTTAGATCAGCGTCGAGAATCATCAAGATATCGCCTGTCGCAGCGTCGAAACCTGTCCAGACGTTTCGCGACTTGCAAACTCCCGGCCCGTGCTCCAGACGAATATTCTTTTGCGGGTAAAGCGACTGCACCCGTAACACTTCTTCAGCGGTTCCGTCAGTCGATTGATCGTCACAGAAGATTAACTCTGTCCGGCCCGCCAAACGCGGAATGCGGCGAACAGCGTCCTCCACGTTTCCTTTCTCGTTTTTGCACGGAATGACCACGGACACGGCAAGCTCTTCTGGCAAAACCGGCGGCGGCAGCATTCGCGCGACGACCACCTGCGTCATGCAGAGTTTGCTCACAAACGGCAGGCGCGCACAAAAACGGTTAAGGAAATCAGAAAGCAAGGGCAGATATTTCGGTAAAAGCACGATTCGATGCGTCTCGAGAGCTTCAAAACCGGCGAGCTTTAACAAGTTTCGGATATCGCTAGTGGAGAGCCAGTTCTGCTCGGTTCGCGGAACCTTCATCCCGACCCATTCGGCAAATGTAACGAATGGTTCCCAAAGATGGTTGTAAGTTGTTATCAACACGCGCGCGTGTCTGTAGCAAAACGGCCTCAAATTTCGCAGCGCTTGAAGAACATCCACCGTATCGCCAACATCGTTAAACAGGATGTAATCGAATTTCTCGTCTGATCTGAAAACCTGCTGGAACTCGTCCTTATCCGGAAAAGCGACGGCGAATTCAAAGGATGGATTTCGTTGTTGCGCGATGGCCACGATCTCATGGCAGATCTCAACGCCTTTGCCATTACTCGGCTCGACAACTGCCAAGAGGTTACCGGTCCCGCAGCGAACGGACAGAACCTTCTTCTTCGGTTCGATCAAGAATTGGAACAGACGGTTTAACAGTCCATAATAGTACCTGTTGCGGTTGATCCAGCTCTCGCGACGAGGAGCAATTTTGGCCAGATGATCACGCGTTCGCTCGCGCCTTTCCTCAAGCGCAGCTGGTCCCCACATCTCGGGAATCGATTCGCGGTGGTCCGCAAAAGCATCCACGCTGTCACTGTGATTTATTGGCGGATTAATGTTCGCCGAACCAGCAGCAGAGCTTGGCACAACAGCTTCTTTCATACTTGGTAACGCCCAATGTTGTATTTGAAGATCGCATAAATTGCCCTCAAGCCATCTTTCCAGCTAATCTTCTTGCCCTCCGCGTAACTGCGTCCGCTGTATAAGGTCCCCACTTCGCAAATCCTGCAACCCGTGCAGGCGAGTTTAGCAATAATTTCCGGCTCAACTCCGAAGCCATCTTCTATTCGAATCGCCCTAGCGTACTCTCGATATTGCAATTTCGCTGGAGAAAAGGAACGGCTGTGCTTGACTGATAGGTTCGACATTCCTCGTCAGAATGCCTGCGCAAGTTATCAAGATTAGCGGTGCCCGCCAGCACAATCTCAAGGACCTCAACGTGGAGATTCCACGGGAGAAGTTGGTGGTCATTACCGGACTGAGTGGCTCGGGGAAATCCTCGCTGGCTTTCGACACTCTTTATGCCGAGGGGCAACGCCGATACGTGGAGAGTCTCTCGGCTTATGCGCGGCAATTCCTCGATCAAATGGAAAAGCCAAACGTCGATTTTATCCAAGGATTGTCTCCTGCGATTGCCATCGAGCAACGCAGCGCCGGCGCTAACCCGAGGTCGACAATCGCGACCACGACTGAGATCTACGATTATCTACGGGTCCTTTTTTCTGCTGTTGGTCAGCCGCATGATCCGCTGACCGGTCGACCGTTGACCCGCCAAACGCCTCAGCAGATTGTCGATCAGATCCTCGCGTACAAAACCGGCTCCAAAATCATTGTGCTGGCGCCACTGATCGAGAATCAGGCGGGCGAATTCCGGGATGTGGTCGAAAAGCTCAAGCGGGAAGGATTTGTTCGCGCGCGCATTGATGGTCAACTTATGGAGCTGGATGGCCCCCGACCAGTTCGGCTCAATAAAAACAGGCGGCACACGATCGAGGCCGTCGTTGACCGGCTTGTGATTCGTGACGGAATTCGCGTGCGCCTGACAGATTCAATGGAGGCGGCGCTCAAATTGGGCGGGAATCGGGTTGTCGTCCTGCGAGAAATTTCAAGCACCGCGGGCGCTCAAAATGCAACGTCTAACATCGACCCAGACCACTGGGAAGAACTACGCTACTCCACTGATTATGGAAACGCGGAGACGGGATTCACGTTAGGCGATTTAACACCCAGACACTTTTCTTTTAACAGTCATCTCGGGGCCTGCCCGGCTTGTCATGGGCTCGGCACGCAATTGGTCTGCGATCCCGAGCTAATGATCTCCGATCCTGGCCGAACGCTGGCCGAAGGCGCAATCACGCCGTGGCGACGCGGGACAAAGCGAATGCAGGCATACTATCGGCATCTGCAGAAGGCGCTGGTGAAACATTTTCACGTCGATGAAGACGTTCCGTTTAGCGATTTGCCAGAGCAATTTAAACAAGCGCTTTACTTCGGCACGAACGGAACACCGATCGAAATAACTTCCGGTGACAATGGCGAACAGAAAATCGCAAAACCATTCGAGGGACTCGTGCCGCAGATGCAGCGGCTTTATGAGGAAACCCAGAGCGAATTCACGCGTAACCGCATTCGCTCTTTCATGACACGCGAACCGTGCAAGGTGTGTCACGGAGCGAGGCTTAAACCGGAAATACTTGCAGTCACCATAGGAGATCGAAAGCAACGCGAGTTGAACATTCACGAATTCAGTGAGCTTACGATTGAAGCGGCGTCCCAGTTTATTAGCGCTCTCGAATTGACTGAACAACAACACACCATTGTGACCGATGTGGTGCGTGAAATTCAATCGCGCTTGCAATTCCTGATCGAGGTCGGACTTGGTTATCTTACCCTTGATCGCCAGAGCGGTACGCTTTCCGGAGGCGAAGCACAGCGGATTCGATTGGCGACACAGATCGGCTCCGGTCTTGCTGGTGTGCTTTACATCTTGGATGAACCAAGCATTGGGTTACACCAACGCGATAATGGACGATTGCTGGGCACCCTGCGCCGCCTCCGGGATCTGGGCAACTCCGTCATCGTAGTTGAGCACGATGAGGAAACAATCCGGACGGCCGACCACATCATAGACTTGGGCCCGGGTGCGGGCCCACGCGGAGGCGAAATCGTGGCCCAAGGGAAACTCAACGACATCGTCTCTGCGAAGAATTCTTTAACTGGCGATTATCTTTCCGGCCGCGCACGAATTCCCGTTCCCAGGCTGCGCGTTAGACCGCGAGCTGGCGACCCATCTGAAGGCTGGCTAACACTGGTCGGAGCGACGGAGAACAATTTAAAGCACATTACGGTTTCTTTTCCGCTCGGCTGTTTGACTTGTGTTACCGGTGTCTCTGGCAGCGGCAAGTCCACTCTGGTGGACGACATTCTGCGGCGCGCACTGTTTCGGCGTTTTTACAATGCGAAAGAAAAACCGGGCGCTCATCGGGCGATTCGTGGAGTGGAGCAGATCGACAAGGCAATTGTGATTGACCAGAGTGCAATTGGTCGAACGCCGCGTTCGAACCCTGTCACCTACACCGGCGCATTTACACCGATCCGAGAGCTATTCAGTCAGCTGCCTGCGGCGCGCGTGCGCGGTTATGACGCAGGGCGTTTCAGTTTCAATGTTAAAGGCGGCCGCTGCGAAAACTGCGAAGGCGGCGGATTAATCAAGATCGAGATGCACTTTCTGCCTGACGTGTATGTCGAATGCGAAGTGTGCCGTGGCAAGCGGTACAACCGTGAGACACTCGAGATCACTTACAAAGGCAAAAACATTGCCGATGTTCTCAATCTGACCGTGGACGAGGCAGCGCGCTTTTTTCGCAATGTGCCCAGCATCTCAGAAAAGTTAAACTCATTGCTCGATGTAGGTCTCGGTTATCTGCGACTTGGCCAGGCCGGCACAACTCTCTCAGGCGGGGAAGCCCAGCGCGTAAAACTCGCCACAGAGCTTGCGAAAAAGGCGACCGGGCGGACTCTTTACATTCTCGATGAGCCAACGACCGGACTACATTTCGCCGATATCGAGAAATTGCTTCAAGTGCTGATGAAGCTACGCAACGCGGGCAATACGGTGGTTGTGATCGAGCACAATCTGGAGATGATCAAGTGCGCAGACTGGATCATCGATTTGGGACCTGAAGGTGGCGAGGGCGGCGGCGACCTCGTGGCAGCTGGTCCGCCGGAGGAGATAGCGGCTCTTTCGGCCAGTCACACGGGACGATATTTGCGGCCAATGCTCGAGAAGAGATGAGCCTAAGAAGAATAGGACTTAGTTGCCTACTTGGCATACTCGCGCAATTCGCTCGCGCGGACATTTCCGCTGACATTGGGGAAGCTAGCGCGCCGCTCACAGAAGGCGTACCGGAAGTAGCAGTCGCGCGATTGCAGGCGTTGCTAAATAAAAATCTATCCGAAAGCGAATGGCGCGTCGTCGCCGAGAAACTTGCCGAAGCGCAAGTCGCTGCCAAAGAGCCAGAGGCCACTCTCGTTTTGGTGGCAGACTCTCGATTACGCGAACTGCCGTGGGCCAAATTCTGGCGCGCCCAAGCCTTGGCCGTCCTTAACCGATGGGCTGACGCCCTGCCGTTGTATGAGGAACTGGCGACGAACCGACGCTCGCCTTTTTATCGTGCAGCTGTATTCGGCACGGCGGAGATGCTGCGTGTGTTAGGAAAGCGGCAGGAAGCTGTAAGGAAACTTAACCTCCTGTTCCATGACAAAGAATGGGCTACCCGAGCGCAATTACGAGCAGCCGAACTGTACATTGAAATGGGCGATACTCCCAATGCGCAGCGCCTCCTGGTAGAATTGAAGCCGACATTGGTAGCGGAACGGCGGGAACGGCGGGTGCTGCGAGGGCGGCTGGAGCTGATTTTGCAGCGGCCTGAGAGAGCAATTGGCATGTTTCAAGCGCTTCTGAAAAGGCCGGAGGGGACAGCTCACGCGACGCTAATCGCGGCCCTCTTCGGGATAGCCGACGCACATATACAACTAAAGACACCGGAATCTGGAGACGACGTCATCGAACAATTTATTGATCGTCACCCTGCGGACCCAGACCTCCCGCTTGTCTTTGAAAAATTAGATGCTCTGTATCGCGCCGAGCATAAACCCTCGCGCAGCGAACTGGAGAAATGGGTGCGACGTCCGGAACAGCCACGGCGAACCTTTGCACGGTGGTATTTGGCTCGGCTGGAACTTCGCGCCGGCCGCATGGAGCGAGCCCGGCAACTGTTCTCTGATCTGCGACGTACGAACATCAAATCACCGGCGATCGCACAGGCCTACCTTGAGTTTGCGCAATTTGAACTGAATGACCGGCATTTCGACGAGGCGATCGCGATCTTGGATGATGCGCGTCTGCTGCATCCCGAGCCCGCTTTGCTATCCCGGATCAATTTTTTGTCCGCCAGCGTGAATTATCTGGCGAAGCGATTTGACACAGCGACCGCGGCGTTTGAACAAATCGCGCGTTCCAACTCGCCCTGGATCAAAGCTTCGCTTTTTAATGCGTCCAGCGGCTGGTTACAAATTGGCAATCACGCTCGTTTCTCAGCTGATTACGCTGAGCTTGAGAAGCAAGGCGGCGACGAAGAAGCGCGCGCCAATCTACGGTTGGAGGAGGGTTTGATGCAGGCGGCCAAAGGCGATAAAACAGCGGCGGCATCTTTGCAGCAGTTCATTCGTGATTTTCCCAAAAATCCGCGCGTCTCGGAAGCTTGGGTGGGCCTGGCTGAGCTGGCCTTTCACGCCTCACCGCCGCGCTTGGACGAAGCGCGCAAGAATCTCGCTCGGGCAGCCGAGTTGAAGCCAACCGCCGTGGCGGCCGAGCGCGCCGCTTATCTCAGCATCTGGGTAGAGGAATCGGCGAGCGGAAACGACATGAAAGTCATTGACCTGGCAAAGCGCTTTCTGGAGCAGCATGCTCTTTCACCGTTCGCTTCGGAAGTTCGAATGAAATTAGCGGAGCTTTATTACCGGCGCCAGGATTTCGCAAACGCGCAGACGCAGTTCGAAATTATCGCACAACAGAATCCCGACGATTCCCTCGCGGAAAGAGCACTTTTTTTTGCAGCAGAGTCGGCCATGTCGAGCATGGGCGAGCATTCACTCGATCGCGCGATTGTTCTGTTTGATCAGGTTGTGCAGAAAAACGGGCCGTTGCGTTGGGCTGCCCGCAATGAACAAGCCGTAATCGAGCGCAAGCTTGGCAAGTCAAAAGACGCTCTCGTCTTGTATGATGAGGTACTAAAAAGCGACGCTGAGCTATCCGACAAACGCGAGGCACTTTGCGGAAAAGCCGACATTTTCTATGAGGCTGGCGCGAGCGATCCGAATAATTATCAGCGGGCCATTGAAACATACGACCAATTGGCCTCCGATAAGAACGAGCCGATCGACTGGCGTAACCAGGCGCTCTTCAAAAAGGGATTGTGCCTGGAAAAGAGAAACGATCGCGCCGGCGCCCTTGCCACGTTTTACAAGATAGTGGAGGACGAGGCGCGGCCGAATCATCGGCGCGAACTATTCTGGTATTACAAAGCTGGATTTAACGCTGCTCGATTGCTGGAGGAAGATTCAAAGTGGGAATCTGCCGCCGCCATTTATGATAAGCTTGCCGCAGCGGGAGGCAGCCGAAGCGAAGAAGCAAAAGCGCGTCTTAACAATCTTCGCCTCGAACATTTTCTCTGGTCGGACTAGGCCTCAGCGGCTGCATTGTCTGATTTTTTTGTCCGCAAAACCGATGGAATAATGCTTGCAATGATTTTTGACGGGCTCACAATCCCGGTATGGAAATAGAACGCAGACTCAGTCGCTCAGGCGCCTGGTCGGTTCGATGTGTAAGCGTGGTGCTCGCACTCGCGTTTTGCATATCCGCGTTCGCTGCTGATCCGAGCAAGAATGTGATGCTGCCCGCAACACAACAGCCAGTCACAAAAGCCGCAAGGAAAATGTGCCTCGTTGTGGAGTCAGGCTCCCGTATCCCGCAATCTTGCGAGCGGCTCGCCGCGATTCCGACCACCGCGAACCCGATGACGATCTACGGCCATCGTCCGGGAAGATAAAAGAAACGTCGACATTTTTGTTGGCAATGACGCGCTGCCAGGTCGGTAGCGCGAGGGCGAGATTACATTTTCGCGCGCCAGGCCATTCGTCCACGTAGACGCGCGCCAACTTTCTCGATTGGATGCTGTTCAGCCTCCCGCAGCAAGTTCAGGTAACGACGCTGTCCAGTTTTCATTTCTGAAGTAAATTCGTTCGCAAATTTGTCCGAGCGTATTCGCTCCAAGGCTGACCGCATGCGTTTTCGGACTGAGCGATCGATAATTTTTGGGGCCGACTGCCAACTCGCCCCATTTCGCGGTATCAGAAATGAGTTTACGCATGCCCGAAAGTCCTGCCTCATGGATGAGATCGACAATAAACTTGAGTTCGTGCAGACATTCGAAGTACGCGAGCTCAGGTGGATAACCGGCTCCCACGAGTGTGTCGAAACCAGCGCGAATCAGGGCACTTGTGCCGCCGCAGAGCACTGCCTGCTCACCAAAAAGATCGGTCTCCGTCTCCTCCCGAAAGGTCGTCTCCAGCACGCCGGCGCGGGTGCATACGATTGCCTTTGCCCATGCAATGCCGTTTGTTTCGCGTGCCTGCTGGGATTTTGCCGAACTGCTATCAAGCCCGGCACGCCGCGACCTCGCACAAACTCGCGGCGCACCATTGGCCCCAAGCCCTTTGGCGCAACCAGCACAACATCCATGTCTTTGCGCGGCACAATTGTGCGGTAGTGAACGGCAAATCCATGCGCGAAGAGCAGCGTCTGGCCCGGCCGCAGATGCGGCGCGATCTGTTCCGCATAAGTCGCAGGCATTTGCGTGTCTGAAAGTGCGAGGAAAGTGATATCGCCGTGCTGCACAGCCTGCGCGGTGTCGAGAACTGTGAGACCGCTGCGCCTTGCACGCGCGCGTGACTTGCTGCCGGGGTAAAGCCCAACAATTACATCCATCCCGCTATCGCGAAGATTGAGTGCATGCGCGCGGCCTTGCGCGCCGAAGCCGATCACCGCGCACGTTTTTCCCTTCAGCCACCGAAGATCGGCGTCTTTGTCGGTGTAAATGCGCGCGCCCAAATTCTACTCGCGAAAGCTTTCGGAGTTAGCTGCGCGGCCTGGCCAGACAGGAATCCGCCGTCGCAAGAACCGATCTGTCGTCGTTGTCCGTCAGCCCGGCGAGGAAGCCACGAATCCGGCGAAAGGATTGACTTAAGAACAGATCAGCGGCGGAATGACTCGGCGCAGCCGCGTCGCCGTTTCGACGGGCAAATTGGATTTCGCTGTCCTGACGGCTCAGCACACAAGTAGACGCGAAGAGATCCATCGCCGCATTCGCGATCCGTTCCT
>WNFX01004082.1_pt1 | contig 14407 bp, 18 predicted proteins | sample 5400111 | NCBI WGS metagenome assembly WNFX01 (sample SAMN13153363, study PRJNA577476) | soil metagenome | isolation source: 40 cm soil or saprolite under grassland replicate 1 | place: USA:California | collected 2016-06-15 | reverse complement strand
GACGGCCAGGCCGTCATCGAAGCCCAAGCCGCCTGACCTCATCGCACTTCCGCACCTACAGCACCCTGACCCGCACGCTGTCGGGGCGCCGCCCCGACGCTGCCGCCTGCCCACACATTGTTCGATTTTCGGGTCAGGTCAGATGGCCACCGATACGATCCTCGCCGAGCGCGGCAGACGGTGGGTGGGCTGCGGGCCGTACGACGTTGCCTTGTCGATCGTGTGGCGTGCGGGTCGCGATCGCGGACCTTGAACGGTGAGCCGTTCACGGCTGACAGCTGGCGACATGTGAGCGTGTACGCCCCATGAAGCCCGGCGGCGTCCTTGACGGCACGGGATGAACGCGGCGGTGACGCCAGGGAACCGGCGTCACCGCCCTCGCATCCGTGACGCGCTACGCGGTCGGTGACCAGGTGACGAGGCCCAGGCACATCTCGTCGCTCGTGCCGTCGCCCCACACGACGTACCGCGCCGGGAGCTCGCGTAGCTGCGGAAGCTGCTTTCGCAGGGACACGTCGTGAGTGCAGGTCACCCGGTACGTGTCGCCCGGCTTGACGGCCACCGGCTTGGCGAGCGGGCGCAGCGCCTGGTCGTCGAAGTTGTACACGGGGATGTCGAGCAGGGTCTGCGCGGTGGGTGTACCCGGGTTCAGCTCCACCTTGATGGAGCGGCCCAGCAGATGCATGTGCCCGGCGAGGGCGTACACCGTGCCGGCCTTGCGCACCTGGTGGTCGCAGTGCTGGGTGGCACCGGGTACCGGGGGCGCGCCGTGGTTGCAGAGCCTGTTGAGGCCGGCGGCGGCGGAGCCGATCTCGTTGCCGAACCGCTGGGCGACGTCGGCGACCGCGGCGGTGCGGTCACACAGCGGGCCGGACTCGTCGGCCGCGCAGGGCACCTCTACCGGTGCCGGCAGCAGCTCCGTGTCCAGCGCCTGTACACCCGCCGCCGGGTTCGCCAGCCGTAGCCGGATGCCCGATCGGTCGGTGGCGCCGGCCTTGCCCTTCGTGGCCAGCAGGTTGTAGTGCACCTGCATGACCAGCTGGCTGCCGGCTGGCATCGGGTAGCCGAGGTTCGCGCCGAGCAGGGTCTCGTTGGCGCCCGGTGCCCAGGCTGCCACCCAGCTGGCGTTGTCGCCGATGCCGGCCCCGCCGAAGCAGGTCCAGCCCTCGCCGGGCGTGCTCGCGTCGACCTTGCGGGCCGTCTCCACGCCGGCCGGGTCAACCCGGAAGAAGATCGCGTGGTGGACGATGTCCACGTTCTGCGGCAGAAACTGGCTACCGGTCAGGAACGCCGGGGTGGTCAGCCCGGGGTCGACGAGGAAGCACCGGTACTCGTCGGTGCCCCCGTTTGGCGCGGCCGGCGTGTAGGGCTTCGGCGTCGTCACGTTGACGAACCGTTCGCCAGCCCGCAGGGGCGCCGCTGGCGGCGCAGACCAGCCGTGCCCGGCGTGCGCCGAGCCGGAGCCGCTCGACGCGGCGGACGGCGTGCTGGTGCCGCTCGTGGAACAGGCGCTGACCAGGACGGCCGCGGCGAGCGCGATAGTTGCCGCGACAAACCGTCGTGCCCGTCGAATCGGATACTCCACAACGTCCTCCCCGTCGGGTAACGCCGGCGAATTGACCGCCATCTCTGAGGATGCGCCGATTCGCCGCCGGACGACAGACCAACGTCTCATTCCCGATTCTTCACGCAGTTGGCACGTATCACGGCCCCGTCCGGCTCGACCAACGCCAGCAGTGCGGGCCGCAGCCCCGGATCAAGATCGACCAGCCGTTTCCGGCCGCCGCCCGCCTGATCCGCCATGCCCCAGGATCCGAGCCTCGGCCCTCATCAGCAGACGACGCTGCCGCTCATCCAGATGCGGAAACAACACCCGGAACTTCGCAGCCAGCGTCCCCTCGGTCTCCGCCATCGCGCCCATACCACATCAAACAGCGCTGGCGCGGTGCCCTTGATCGGATTGGCTACCGTCGCCAGCCATGACGTACAGTGCGCCGCCTTACCCGATGCAGCCGCCATCGCCCCGGAAATCCAATACCACCAAGATCGTGCTCATCGTCGTGGGCGCGGTGCTCATGCTGTGCTGTGCCGGCGGCGTCGTCGGCGGGTTCGCCATCTACCACACGGCGAAGAACACGTTCGGACCCGCGCGAGAGACGGTCGACACCTTCCTTGATGACCTGGAGTCCCGCAATTACGACGGTGCCTACAACGGCCTGTGCCAGTCCACCCAGGAGGCGTTCAGCCGGGAACGCTTCAGCGAGATCGTCACCAACCGACCGCGACCCAGCAGCCACAACGTCACCAACACCCAAGTGTCCAGCGGTAATGGCGTCACCCGCGGCATGGTGACCGCCCAACTCAGCTACGCCGACGGAAGCTCGGACACGCACACGTTCCAGCTGGTACGGGAGGGGGGCGGCTGGAAGATCTGCGGTCAGCCCTACTGACCGGCTCGGCGCGAACTTGGTGCGCCAGCAGCTGATGGTGGTGCGGCGGCAGGTCGTCCGGCCGCGCCACGCGCGGCAAGGTCGGATGGTGTTGGCCATTCTGGCGAAGATGCTGCCACGGGAGCGCTGGCAGGTCTTCCTGGTCACGCCCGCGACGCTGCTTCGATGGCATCGCGAGTTGGTGGCACGCCGCTGGACGTATCCACCTGCCGGGCGTGGTCGCAGGGGGCTTGGCTGCCGAGGTCGTCGACCTGGTGGTGCGGATGGCGCGGGAGAACCCGCGGTGGGGATATCTGAGGATCGTGGGGGAGTGCCGCAACCTCCGCATCCGCGTTTCGGCAACATCGGTGCGCAGGATCGTGCCGAACAAGACCTCAAGCGACTGGTACGGCCGTCTGATCTGGCACCGACCGCAAGCGACCTCATCGCGTGTACTCGTCACGAACCCTCCCCACTGCCCGTGCCCGGACCCGACAGCGCCGCCGCGAGCGCGCGGGCCCGCGCCGTCGACACCATGCCGGTACTCCAGGCGATCATCGACCCGTCGGTGAGCCGAACCTCGACCCGGCCCCGCTGGAACAACAACTTGCCCCGCCGAGCCACCGACGCGACCGCCGAGCGGGGCACCTCGAACAGAATTCTGTACTCGGTGCCGCCGGCGCCGCGGTTCCTGCTCGTCAGCAGCAACAGTCGCCGATCGGTAACCCCGTACTCCAGGGCATCCCACCTGTTCCGGTCGTCCCTGGCCGCACGCCACCACCGGCCAGCGACCGACTCCGGGCCGCCCGCCCCCGAGATGCCACCCTTCGCGACGGCAGCTCCGAAATGCTTGAGATAGTCAATCAGCGGCATCGTCAACGTCTTCCACCCGGGCCAACGGCGGACATCACCCTAGCCGTGGCTCGCTCGGCCCGCGACCCCGCATGATCAAACGGGACGCACGACGAGTAATCGACGCCAAAGCGCTCCGTCGCCCACCACGCTTTATCACAGCGGCGATGACAAGCTTCGCCGCACGACGGCAGCCAGGGCAGATCAAGAAGCCGAACACGGCGCCTGTCATCAGCTGGGACGCGCGCCGAGGTCCGTCCCAGCCGATCCTTGACAGTGGATCTAGTCGGCGACGTCGGTGCGTAACCGGCCGTGCATGTGCATGTCGTGCCACCCGTCGGTGTGCAGCGTGTAACCGCGCATGGTGCCCTCGGGCTGAAAGCCGGCGTTGAGCGCGACCCGACAAGAGGCCGGATTCGCAGTCGAATGCATGAGGAACAGGCGGTGCAGACCGAGTGTGTCGAAGGCCCATTGAGTCAGCGCACGGGTGGCCCGAGCTGCTACGCGTGCCCCTCGTGCATCCGGTAGGACCCAGTACGACATCTGTGCCTGCGCGGCGAAGAGCATGATCGTGCGAAGACCTACCTGGCCGATGGCATGGTCGTCGGTGCGAGCGATCGCCCAGCTAGCATCGCTTTCGCGATCCCAGTGTCGCGACCAGCCGCCGATCCAGTCACGCGCTTCCGCCTCGCTGTCTATCCGTCGCACATGCCACCGCTGGATGTCGGGCTGAGCGAACGCCCCCATCACCGCCGGGGCGTCGTCGGAATGCCACGGTCGCAGCACCAGATGGTCATCAACGGTAAGACACGGCTGTTTGAGCACGCGCAGCGAGCCGACGGGCAGGGCCGGATCCACGAGTAGGGGCACCTGGTCATCATCCACAACCCCCGGTTGTCACGAGCCGCCGGGCACCGCTGCCCATGCCCGCCGGAGGCGGGCCCGGTCGTCGGCATGACGTGCGCGCGTCATGTATCAGGTGGGACGCGACTGGGCGTCAACCATCAGCCGGGACCGGTCAGCACAAGTGCGCCAGGGAGTCGTCCGCGCCCGGCCCGACCGTGAAGACGCTCGCAGTGCGGCCACGAGCGTGCGTTCGATTAACGCGTGGCTGGTGGCGGCGAATGATGGCCGCCGGGTGAGCCCGCGTAGGGCGCCCTGAAGCGAAGCGTAAGCGGCCCTGGCAGAGTTCTGGTTGCCGAACGGAGTACATCAGCCCAGGAGGAGCCCAAGATTGCGCAAGATCATAAACTCGACCTACATCAGCCTCGACGGCGTCGTCGAGGACCCCGCGTGGACCATGCCGTACTTCGACGACGAGACGGCCGCCTTCGCCGGCGAGCAAACGGCTGCGGCCGATGCGCTGCTGATGGGCCGGCGCACCTACGAGGGCTTCGCGGCCGCTTGGCCCTCCCGGGACGAGAGCGACCCGAGCACCGGCGCGGCCTACTTCAACAACGTCAAGAAGTACGTCGCCTCGACCACCCTCACCGACCCGGAGTGGAACAACAGCGAGGTGCTGCAGGGCGACCTGATCGAGGCGGTCACCCGGCTGAAGGCCCTGGAGGGCAACGACATCCTGATGTACGGCTACGGCGTGGTCACCCACGCCCTGGTCAAGGCGGGCCTCGTTGACGAGGTCCGGTTCTGGATCCACCCGGTGTTCGTGGGCGGCCCGTCGGTCTCCGCACCGCTGAGCGACGTCCAGACGACGCTGACCCTGTCCGGCACCAAGGTCATGAAGAGCGGCGTGATCATCGCGACCTACACGCCGACCGCCCGGTAGGCGGACACGATCAGACCGAAGGGGCGATGATCGACAGCACTGCCCTGCCAGCGGCAGATCAGCACGGCCGCGCGCTGTTCGGCTATGGGGAGTGGGCTCACTCGGCACCGCGTTCTGCGCGGTACCTGGCGTCAGCAGGCGGTGTGGCGGTGGGATGCGGGCACGGAGCGCGCCGACGCGCCGATCGTCCTCGGCGCCCTGTGCGGAGATGCTGCTCGCCGTGATTGGCTGGCTCTGCCTCGCGGCACTCTCGCCACTCCCAACCCGGACTCGCTGACCGGTGTCCGCAAGCGCAGTCAACCCGGCACGCTGGGCGGCGACTCGGTGTCAGAGCACCGAGAAGCCCGCCGGAAGGCCCGGCCGGCCGGTGGCGGCGAGCAGGAGCGGCCCGGCGAGGCCGTCGGCGACGGCGAGGTCGGCGACGACGTGGAGTGCCTGCGCCGCAGCCGTTGCGGGGAGGTCCGGCGGCACTCCGAGCGCCGTGGCGAGGTCCGCCGTGTGGACGGCCAGCTCGAACGTGCGCGTCGGAAGATAGTCCCGGAGCCGCATGCCGCCCGCGAATGTCGTCACGAGCTCGGTGCCGTCCTGGCTATCGACGAGCGGAAGCACGCGTGCGGCGATCTCCGCCACGGCGGCCGCGGGATCGGTGCCCAGAGCGGTCCCAGCGTCGCGTCCACGCGCCGCGACAGCCGGGTCGGCGGCGGCCGCCCTCGTCGCCCGGAAGTAGTCGGAGGCGGAGGCGACCTCGACGGCCACGGCAGGACGAGCGAGGTACGTTTCGACCGTCAGAAGGGAACGGCTCGTGTGGCCGACGAGGGCGCGCACATCCCACTCGCCCAGGCCAGGCCGGTTCCACCGGTCACCGACGAGGGCGACCGTGCGTACGAACCACTCCGCGGCGTCGGTGAACGCCCGACGCGAGTCGTCCCACGAGAAGACCATGCACGCGAGACTAGACGCGTCGGGAGCGTGGCCAAGCACGGCCGGCCGTGCCCCACTCAGAACCGCCGACCCTCGCCTCCGACGCCTCGCCGTGCTCGTGTCACGCACAGGCGCCGCGCTGACCTGTCAACGGCTTCTTGGTTCTCCCCGTGGGCGGTCGGCAGTTCTCCCCGCTGGCGGCCATTGGGTTCTCCCCAGCGAGTCCACGTACTGGAGAACCACGGGCGCAGCTTCGGCGGTGGCACGATGGTCGGCATGCCCGACGAGCGTGCTCAATCCGAGATGGGCCGCGTTCGTGGCCTTCCTCCGCCGGACCTACTGCTCCGCCTCATGATGGCTGAGTGGTGCGTGTACGGCAGATCAGCGCGCTCGGTGGCATGACAGCGCGGTTACCGGTCCCGTCGGGTGTGGGGCCGGCGCCGCCCTTGGGGGAGGATGCCTGTCATGGCGATCATCGACGTGTGGATGCAGCACCCGACGCTGAGGTTCGCCCAGCACGACATGTTCGAGTCGTTACGCCGCTGGACCGGGCAGCCGAAGGCCACCACGGACGTGCCGCTCGAGGCCACTATCGCGGCGATGGATGAGGCGGGTGTCGACCGCGGGCTTGCCCCAGGCCGACCGGTGAAGCCGGTACCCCAGCTCCGGCTCGTCGGCCGGATGCCCCTCACCGGGCCGGAAGTGGAACCAGCCGAGGAACTCCCCGGTCACCTTCTCCTCGGCAGCCCAGAACCCTAGTCCCGGCGACTCCACGTAGTACCTTAGCCACCTCGGCAGGATCACTTGTTCGACGTTCTCCCGCGGCGTCGGTTGTCCGCCATTGATGAAATGCATGACATCGGGGTCGGCGTCGAGCTCAACAAGGTTGTCGACGTCCCCCTGCGTGAACTCACGAAGCACCAGACGTTCGGTCTCGAGGTAGTAGACACCCACGACGCCATCATCTCGCGCCAACGACGAGCGCCGCGTCCGGCTACATGAGCGCTGACGCGGGTAGACGCGGCAGCGCCCACACCTCAGCGGACACTCCATGCTCCGGTGCAGGTGCCGGCTCGATACGGCCGTCGTCATTGATGGAGAGGACCTTCACGCCGGCGCCGTCGACTCAGCCCCAGCCTTCGCACAGCGCGTGGAAGCAGTCTTGCCCACCGGTGGCGGGAGCCAGGACGTCAATCAGCGCGCTGAGCGCCGACGGGTCGAGTCTGCCCACCTGCACTCGACTGGGTGTAGGACGCGGGCCTAGGCCGCGAAGCCGCGCGGCACCACCGAGCCGACCGTCCCGAGCGGTCCGCGCAGCCGCTCGGCGATCCAGTCGGCCACAGACACGTCCGCGATGGGTTCGAGACCACCCTTCATACCCACTCCTTCAGCATGCTCGCGATGACTTGCGCGACGCACTCACCCCGGCAGAGCCGCGCGGTCAGCGGCAATGTAGGTGCGTCGAGCGCTTATGGGTAGGTGGAGTGGGCTGGCTGCCGTGGCGGGCGTCGGTCGCGGCGAGGGTGGCGCTGGTGCAGCGCCTGGCCAGTGTCAGCAACCAGTACCGGCAATGGCTTGGTTGTCTGCGCCGCGCCGCTTCCGACGAGGTGTAGGCTGCGATGCGCTCGGTGGACAAGACTGTCTCGCCGAAGTGCTGAGTCGGTGTTCATGTGCCAAAGCGGTTGGCTGCGAGGTTGTCAACGCTCTGCTCAAGCAGAGAGGAGCGGCTATGACGAAAACAACCACGAGGGTGCTGGCCGGTGTTGCTGTTGCCGCGCTGGCGGCGGCCGGTGTGGCCGCAGTCATCCGCTATCGCCAGGGGCAGAAGCCGGATCCTGATGAGCGCGCCCATCTCGATGAGTTGGAGGCCCGACTCTACGAAGTCGAAGAACCGGACAAGAATGTCCCGGCGACCCGCGTTGGTCGGGTCGTCGAAAACCTCCAGCGAAATCAGGGCATCTCGGCGGCACGCTTACGACAATGGATTACCGGTCTGAGGCATGGGACGCTGAGCCCCGAGCAGGCGACCGTGGCCGAGAGCGACTTCGACGCCCTTGAGCGGGAGGCAGATCAACGCGACACGTAGCAGTTTGCCGGCCGGAGACGCCAGCGCGGGTCGGGGCACTGGCCCGGCCGGCACGTGATCCGGCCGAACTCCCGGGCCAGCGTCCGTGGATTCCGCTGAAGGAACGCTAAGCCGTGTGCTTGATCGTCCGCGTACCCAAGAGTCTGGCCTGCTGCTGCTTGAGTCGACCGAAGGATGTCGTGGCGTAGTCGTCCAGAGCAGGTCCAGGGTAGGCAACCACTGAACCATGCTCGGTGTACTCGCCCTGGCCCCATCGATGGACGGTGATCTCATATCCGGACACGTGTGCGCACAGGTCAAGGAGCACCGGCGGCATGCTCGACTCGACGAGTAGGTCAGCCTTGTTGATGACAACGTCACGGATTTTCCTGATATTGGGCAGGAAGACGGAGCTGAACCACAACCGCCACTCGACCAGTTCGTCTTGCGTGGGCGGCGTTTCGTTCTGGAACGGGGACCTACCGTCTGGACGCCGATAGCGCTCGGCAAACTCCTCGAAGATGCGGCGATTGGACTGGGTGAGAGCCAAGAGCGGACCGTAGAACTCGGCCAGCTGGCGATTAATCCGGGACAGCCGTTCCTGCCGCTGTGCGAGCCGCAACCCGTTGACATAGGTGGCGAGATACCCGACGAACGCCAGCGAGACAGCCACGACTGCGGCAACCATGACCGGCACTCTAGTCATCCGGACATCGGCGGACCGCAGAAGCGGGGGGTCGACGAGGACCAAGACCGGCCTTGGAGCAGGTCGCCTCGCGTGCGGCGCCATGTCCGACGCGCGAGGGATGAGTATGCAGCCGTAAGTGATTGGGCTACCGGCAGTTCTCATCGAGAGCACACCAGGCGGTGCGGCAGCGCCTGTAGCAACGACTTCGCACGGCCAGAGACAAGAGGCGACCAATACGGACGTCCAAGCCGAGTCCACAGACGCTGAGGAACCCCAGCGGGCTAGCTGCCCGGACGGCTCGATGTATCCATCATCAGCGAGATTTGCAGGCTACGGGTGACCTCTTCCTCAGGACCGACCCGGTCGCCTCTGCTGTGCAGCTAGCGGCGGCGGGTGAACCGGGCCACGAGCCGGCGCAGCTTCTGCTGGTTGCTGGGCTTGGCCAGCTCGCGCCGTCCCTGCTCGACAAGCCGCTGCCCGCGAGGGCTCTGGATGAAAGACTTGATTCTCTGTACGAGCGAGGCCATGGCGGTGCTGTCCTTTCGCGCGACCGGAGTCCTTCGCAGCGTATACGGGGCCGGCCCGCATCCCACCCGAGCGGCGCTCGCCGCTGGTCCGGCGCGCCGCAAGCTCGTGCCACCCACCTCTGCTGTCGCGCGTCGACCACTAACCACGCGGAGGTACGGATGCCAGAGCGCAGCACGCCGTCCGGCGATCGGCCAGCGATCCACCGACCGCCGGAACAGGTTGCGTCCCGTCCCGCCGTCAGCCCATGACGACGGCGACCTGTAGCTCAGTCACGCCCTGGTCGGCCTTTTCCGGGTAGTAGTCGAGGTAGACCTCCCGGTGGTAGCCAACCGGGCGGTACCCGTTGTCCTCGATCCAGCGGGCCAGGATCTGCAGGCTCTGCATCACGTCGTCCATCGGACCGTGATGGACGATGGTCGCGGCGGAGGGTATTGCCGGCAGGTCCACGACCGTGAAGTCGTAGCGGGGGTCCGGGCCGGCCGCGACGGGCATCCCGGCGTGCACCGTCACCGCGTCACCCGACTCGCCGGTGTCCGGCTCGTAATAGGCGATCGCCGGGCCGCTCGGTGTCACGCGGGCCGCGTCGAGGCGCCGGAAGAGCTCCGGGTAGAGCGGCTGGATGACCGGCCCGATGTGCTCGGGGCCATAACCCGCGGCGATGCCGGTCAGCTCCGCGACGCGGATGGGGGCGACTTCCTTGAGTACGACGTCCTCGGTGCTCATGTGGCCCTCACTCTCGATCATCCGGAGCCTCGCCTCGACGCCGGTCAGCCGGGCCGCGTCCGCCGTCATCTGGGCCTCGAGCTGCGCCCGCCGCAGGCGCAGCATCCCGCGAAGCTCGACGACGTCCACCTGGTCGTCGAGGATCGCCTGGACCTGCTGCAGCGTGAAGCCGAGATCCTTCAGCGCGATGATGCGGTTGAGCCGGCGCAACTGGTCGGCGCTGTAGAAGCGGTACCCGCTGGCCGGGTCGACGGCAGCCGGGCGCAGCAGCCCGATGCCGTCGTAGTGGCGCAGCATGCGCACCGACACCCGACCGAGCCTGGCGAAGTCTCCGATACTGAACATGGCACGTCCTACCGTGGGCCCTGACACCGTGTCATGGTCAAGGCCCATCCTCCCGGCCGCCGCATCTGATCATTGTTGAGACTCGCGGCACCTCGCTGAACTCGGGCCGGGAGGTAGACGTGCGCCGTGCGCTCGGAGGGGTGCGGCACCGCCGCGAGTTCCTCAAGCGCACCGACCGTGGCGTGTTCTCCCTCCAGGTCGAGGACGTGCTCAACGGGGCCGAGGCGGTGCGCACGGTCGCCGGCCGCGTCATCCGCCTCGAACCGGTCGAGGCCAAAGTCATCGTCGAGGTCGACTACGAGCACGAACGCGAGCGCATCGCCTTCGACTGGGTCGTCGTCGCGGCCGGCTTCGACCCGCTGTGGTTCTCGCACCTGCTCGGCGAGCGCGCCCGCGCGGCGCTCGCCGATGCCGCGGGCAATGGGGCCGCTGGTCGCCCGCCCTGTCGTACCTCATTGGAACGCGCCATCGGTCACGACCTCGCCGTGGAGGGGCTCCATCCCAGGCTCCACCTGCCGGTGCTGGCCGGGGTCGCCCAGGGGCCCGGGTTCCCGAACCTCTCCTGCCTTGGCCTGCTAGCTGACCGCGTGCTGGGCGCCTACGCCGCGCGCCCCGGTGGGCGCAGGCGTCCCCGCGACCGACGAAGCCGCCGACCCGGGCCACTCGGACCTGTCCCGAGCGGGTCCCATCGTTGGGCCGCGATAGCTGGCTTTGTGCCAGGCCCTCACGCCGTCCCACCTGACCGGAGCCACCGTCAGCCGGCCCGCAGCGCACGACCGTGCTTCAACCGAGCCGCGGAAATCTTGACACATGAGCGCCCTTCGATGGATTGCGTCCACCTCTTAAAATAACCTCTCCATCATAGAAGACGGACGATGAACGGGATCCCCGTCGATCCGACACCGGCGAGCCCGATGCGAAGGAGTCAACGTGCGACGAAGGACCCTGGTCAGACTCGCCGCGGCGGCGATGGCGCTAACGACGGCGGCAGCCGTCCTGGCCCTGACCGGGACCGCGTCCGCCGCGGCGTTGGAGAAGATACCCGAGTTCGGGCCCAATCCGGGCGGCCTGACCATGTACGTTTACCGACCCGACGGCCTTCCCAGGGCCGCCCCGGCAGTGGTCCTCATGCACGGCTGCTCGATGCAGGCGAGCGGGCTCGACACCTCGAGCGGTTGGCGCAAGTTCGCGGACAGGTACAAGTTCACGCTGGTACTGCCAGAAAAGCCCAACCGCAAATGCTTCGCCTTCGGCGGGGCCCGCGGGGAGGGTGACGCCGCGTCGATCGCGTCGATGGTCGGTTACGCCCGGACCGCCTACGGCACCGACCCCACGCACGTCTTCGCCACCGGCTTCTCCGCTGGCGGCGGCATGACCAACACGATGCTTGCCGCATACCCGGAACTGTTCGCTGCCGGCGCCTCAGTCTCGGGTATCCCTTACCGGTGTTCCAGCGAAGCGAACTGCACGGCGGATGCCGTGACCCGGGCCGACCCCGGCTACACCGGCCGGCGTCCCCGGGTACAGGTGTGGCACGGCACGGCGGACCGAATCGTGGACGTGACCTACGGCGACGGTGCGCGCAAGCAGTGGACCGCCGTGTTGGGCACGGGTGCAACACCGGCGAAGACCGAGCAACTGAAGGGGCAAACCACCAAGGCCTCGTTCATCGATCCCAGCGGACAGGTCCTCGTCGAGGACTACCGGCTAGCCGGCATGGGGCACGCGATCCCGATCGATCTGGGCACCGGTCCGGACCGGTGCGGAAGCATAGGCGCCACTGCCAACCGGATCTGCTACGCCTACCACGCAGTGGCGTTCTTCGGCCTGGACAAGCACTGATGGATGTAACTTCAACGATGGCGCGGGCCGAGGCGAACCCTGAGCGAGCAGACGCTCCTGGACGCCGCCATGGGGCTGCTCGCCGATCGTGGCGTCGAGGGTGTGTCCGTGCGGGGCATCGCCCACCCGGGAGCGGTGCACCTACTGTCGAGCGCTCCGTTGAACGGCCCCAACGCCCTGGCTGTCGGCGAAACCCTGCTCGACATCTTCGCCGACGCCGGCCTTGACCCGGACGACGCCGCCCGAGCCTCCTACCTGCTCAGCATTCACGTGCTCGGATCGATCGCTCTTGAAGTAGCCGAACTCGACCACAGGGATGCAAGGTGCCGCGCGAACGTCTGGTTGTTAACGGCGTTCTCCCGGCGCGACTGCACAAGGTGCAGTGCCTGCGCACCCGAGCAGCCGAGCAGTTGGTGGACCGCCAGCGCCACGACAAGGCCCGAGCGGTTACGGCCACCGGCACAGGCGACCAGGACGCGCTTGCCCTCGCGTACGGCGTTGACCACGTCTCGGACGAGCCGGTCGAGAGTAACCGGAGTCGGCAGCTCGGGCCCGTCGACGAGAGCCTCCTTGCAGTACTCGATCCCGCCGAGCTGGTCGCGGTCCAGCCGGAGGTCGGGGTCGGCGACGTCGACCACCAGCGCTATCCTCTCGCGCCGCACCCAGTCGCAGTCGATTGGGCATCCGGAGATCCACAGCGAGCCGTCGAGGATCGGCGTCGCCTCATCGAACTGGCGTTCCACTCGTCCAGTCTCTCCAGCGGCGTTCCATGACCGCCAGGGAAGTGACCGTCCGGTGCCGAACCGGCGAGACGGGCCCCGCAGATTCCCGATCGGCCGCCCTATTTCGAACCGCGAGGGCAGGATCGTGGTATGGAAGTCCTTACGAGCCGGATCCTGCTGCGGTCGACTGACCCGGAGCGCAGCCGCCGCTTCTACCGCGACACGCTCGGGTTGGCGATCTACCGGGAGTTCGGACCTCCGGACGACCCTGGCCTGGTGTTCTTTCTCGGGCAAGGTTTCCTCGAGATCTCCGGCCGGTCCACCGGACCGGCCGGGCAAGGCCTGGCAATCTGGCTTCAGGTCCGCGACGTGGCCGCCGAGTACGAGCGGCTCGTCGCGGCCGGAGTAACGGTGGTCCGCCCGCCCACGGTGGAGCCATGGGGACTGATCGAGATGTGGCTCGCCGACCCCGACGGTGCGCCTATCGCCGTTGTCGAGGTTCCCGCCGACCATCCGCTGCGACGCGACCAGCGCTGATCGCGTAACCGCGCGGCGTCCTCGTCGCACGTTCCGGATACGCCGACGGACGCCTCGCTGAAGGCCGCGACGCGGCGGCCGGTGCCGATTCCCCGCCGGGAGCCGGTCGGTGAGGCTCAGCCCGGCACGGCGACCGGTGGCACGCCGGACACAAGCCATGGGCCCGAGCTCACGTGCCGTTCCGGCGCGGGCTGTGACCCGCGTCCGATGAGACGGGTGAGCTGGTCGGCCGGCACGCCAGGGATGCCTGCGGCCTGCACGGCTGCCGCCTGAAGGTGGTCGTGTTCGAGGAGCAGCCACGACCGTGCCTGCTCGGCCTCGCCGAACGTCAGCCCGCCGGCCGCGAAGGGCTCGCCTTCCGGCAGGGCCGTGCCGGCGTCGGCGACTCCCGGTTCGCCGCCCCCGGCTTGGCCGATCCCCGGTGCGATGGCCCCGGCTTCGCCGGCTCCCGGTGCGATGGCCCGCAGAGCGTTGCGCACCGAGGCCAGGTAGAAGCGGACCAACCGGCCCAGCGCCGCCTGGCATTCCGCCGCACCGTCGTCGAGCAGCGCCCGCCCGCGGGCGAAGACCCGGACCGGGTTGTGGTAGCGGTACCGGCCGGGGGAGCCGGGCTCGATGAGGTGGACATCGGCGAGCGACTCCAGCAGATTCTCCGTCTCGTCCCACCGTAGGTCGAGGACGGCGGCCGCGGCGGCGAGGGAGATGTCCGGGCCGTCCGGGACCGCGACGAGCCGGAAGGCTCGCGCCTGGGCCGGGCGCAACTGCCGCAGCGCCGCCTGGTACGGCAGCTCGACCGAGTTGCACTCCGGCTGCCGGTAGGCCGCTTCGGGTCCCTGGTCGCGCAACCGCTCCTCGGCGGTGGCGATGCTCCAGCTCGGCCGGTTTGGAAGACGTCGACCAGGGCACGATCTACATCCAGGACCGCGATGTCACCAACCTGCCGCCGAAGGCCCGGGACATCGCGATGGT
>WNFX01015643.1_pt1 | contig 14410 bp, 19 predicted proteins | sample 5400111 | NCBI WGS metagenome assembly WNFX01 (sample SAMN13153363, study PRJNA577476) | soil metagenome | isolation source: 40 cm soil or saprolite under grassland replicate 1 | place: USA:California | collected 2016-06-15 | reverse complement strand
AAGGTGCTGCAAGCGGCCGCGGCGGTGCTGCTTGTGGCGACGATCCTGGCGGCGGCATCCATGGTCGTGCGCTTCCGGCGAGCGCGGGGCGAGGAGCGCCAGCACCTGATCGACGACGCCAACGAGCTGGAGGGGGAGATGGACCGCAAGCCAGCAGAGTGCCTGGCCGACGACGCCGACGCGGCCGCCTGGACACTCGGTCACGGCCTTCGTGACCGGTGCTGCGCCTGGGCCGGCGCGGAAGGGCCTCGGGGGGCGACTGCTAATGCCCCGCCTTCGGCTCACATCGGCGCCCGCGAGCAGATGGAGCTGGCCATCGTCAAGGCGACCCCGCTGACCAAGCGCTGCTACGACTGCGGCCAGGTCAAGCGGGTGGAGCTGTTCGACATCGACCGGCACACCCACCCCGCCCGGTCCGCCGAATGCAAGGCCTGCCGCCGCCAGCGCCAAACCCGCGGCGGCTACAGCACCTGCCGCAACCGGGCGCGGCGAGAGCTGACCCGCCGCCACCCCGACGAGTACCAGCGCTACCGGCAGCAGGCCCGCCTGCAGCTGGCCCCCGACACCGCCCCCGCCGAGGTCTGGGACCAGGCCCGCGCAGGGCATTGGCGGAGCTGGCTCGCCGCCACCAGGCCGAGTGGCATCAGCGCTACCAGCAGGTCCGCGCCGCCACCCCGACTGGCCCCCGGCACGGGCGTTCATGGTGGCTACCACCAGCAGCGCCCTGCCGGAATAGGGCCGATCCACCTGGGTGTGGACGGTCCCGACCGCTTGCCCCGGTTTGGGTGCCAGCCTGTGCGGGAAGGACGCTTGGTTTGGAAGGCTCACGCGAGAAGGCTCACGCGAGCAGGAACGCGGGCGGCTCAACCGATAGAGCCACTCCGACGCCGCTGGAGGCAACATGGCCGCAGTCTTCCTGGTGCTCGCGGTGGTCGACGCCGTACTGCTCGGCGACGCCGTGCTCGCCAACACCAGCGCCAGCTCAGTCTCGGTCTTCAACCACTCGATGACCGGCTTCACCCAGGGCCAACTGCTGGTGGTCACCGCCGGGCTCGGCCTGCTGCTTGTGCTGCTGCCGGGGCTTGCCTGGAGCTGGTCGAGCGCACGGCGCGCCAAGCGTCGCCAACTGCGGGCGGCACGACGCGACCTGGAGGGCAAGATCGCCGAACTGGAACGCGACAATGCGAGCCTGCGCCAGGAGCTTGAGCGCACGCGGCGCGTCGAGACGCACGCGTAGCGCCGCGGCGTGGCCGCCACCTGGGCTTACGGGCAGCCGACCGTCGGAAAGCAGCCGCAACGCAGGCAGGGGGCAGGACATGGAGATCTCGTTTGCTGGCTCACCGAGCTGCCTTGCCGAGCTGCGGCGTGCCATCCGACACAGCTTGGCGGAGGTGCCAGCTGCCATCCCGGACGAGGTGGTCGACGACCTGGTCCTGGCCGTCAGCGAGGCCGCCACCAACGCCATCCTGTATGGGTCCGGCGACGCGCAGCCGGTCACGGCGACCGTCAGGGTCGGTGGCGGCTGGATCGAGGCGACCATCCGCGACCGGGGCCGCCCCGCCGCTCCACGCACGGCTCCCGTGACCAGCCTTCGCGGGCGTGGGCTGTGGCTGATCGGCCAGCTGGTCGACGAGTTACGCCTTGCCAAGGGCCGCCCAGGGACGCTGGTAACCCTTCGCCGCTGCATCGGCGACCCCGCCGTCGGCGGGTTGCCCAACGGCCCGGTGGCCGGCAACCGGTAACGGCCGCCACCACGTGGCTGACCGCACGATGGCATGATCTGGTCTGTTGCGGTTGCGGGCGCCAGCCCAGCGGACTGGCATGGCGTGCTGCCTCGAGCATCGGCCTGGGACGCTCCGCACGTGGGCGCACAACGTAGAACGCCCGACCCTGCTCCGACCTGCTCAACTGGCTGCCCCCGACCCCGCACGCCTACAACCCACGCAAGTCGGGCTACACGCCGCCCGCCAAGTCGTCGAGGCCGCACAGCCGTACACGGCGCTGACGCCGCCGGTCAACTGCCCTGAGGGCAGCAATCCGCCTGAGGCTCGACCCGCAGGCACGCTTGGTCGCAGTTGCCGGCGGCGCCACGAGCGGCCACGGCCAGGATCGGTGACCACCACGTGCTGCGCGATGCGCGCTGCCGCTGCTCACGGTCGCCGGGTCGGCTGCACCGGTGTAACACCCACGGGCCCAGCACGCTCTTCCTATCAGAACCACCATGCCGGGGGTGCGGGCTGCTGGTGGCCAGGCCGGCCATCGGGTGCGTGTCGCGGGGCAGGGCAGGCCGCGCGCCGGGGGAGGCGATTGCGTTGAGATCGCAGACAGTAGAGGACCAGATCATGCCGGCCCTGGCACGCGTCCGACCGGTCCTGGGCGAGGTCCGTGTCCAGGCCGAGCGAACCGCCACCGAGCACGAGCAGATGGCGGCCTGGTATACCAGACACGGCGACCACGCCGCTGCGGGGGTGGAGCGGCGCGCGGCGGCGGTGCAGCGGCAGCGGCTGGCCGATCTGGATGCTGCCTTCCAAGCACTGGAGGAGGCCGTGTCCGCTGCGCTCAACTTGGACTCCTACCTGGACCCGTGAGCTTTGCAGCCGTCCGCATGGCAGCTCAGGCGCTTGCGGTGCGGCCGGTCTGCCACCATCGAGTGGAGAGGAATATGACATCCTTACGCCACCCCAGCACCCTGCTGCTTGTCGAAGAGCCCGAATGACTGCTTAGACGTGTGGAGATCCCTTTGCTGTGACCGCCGTACAGCACCGACCTGTGGCCTCCCCGAGCGGTACCAGGGCCGATTGGCGTCCGAGCGTCGACCGCCGGACGGGAACCCGGAGCAGTGCCGACTATCGCCGCAGTCCGGCTGCGGACCAGTCGACGACCAACCTCGCGGGGCTCTTACCGCAGCCGCCGGACGATCGGGAGAAGTACGCGTATGTCGGGCGGCGTCTGTGGGTGCTCACCTGCTGCTCTCTTGTCAGCTTCAGTTGCTTGACCGTGGCCCAGGTCAGGCTCGCGCGGTCCACCCCCTGGTTGTGGGCGTACCTGCCGTTCCTGTTTTTCACGATCTTGTACTACCTGGTCTCGCTCTCGGTGAATGGCTTCAGCCGCGACTTCGACCTGCGTGCCCATAGGCGCCTGCGGTCGTCTTGGCGTCCGGCCGTGTACCCCACGGTCGACGTCCTGTTGCCGGTGTGCGGTGAGCCTCTCGAAGTGCTGCACAACACCTGGACCTATGTCGCCAGGATGGCGCACTACTACCAAGGGGTGGTCACCCCCTACGTCCTCGACGACGGGGGTAGTCCCGCGGTCGCCGCCATGGCGGCCAACTTCGGCTTCGCATACCGCAGCCGCCCGTTCCGGAGTTGGTTCAAGAAGGCCGGCAACCTCCTCTACGGGTTCCGCTCCTCTTCAGGGGAGTACATCCTTATCCTCGACGCCGATTTCGCCCCCCGCCCTGATCTGCTCCACGAGCTGCTTCCGTATATGGAGAGCGATCCGAGAATCGGAATCGTCCAGTCCCCGCAGTACTTCCGCATACTCGATCAGCAGAACTGGATCGAGCGCGGCGCCGGGGCGGTGCAAGAGCTCTTCTACCGCGCCGTCCAGGTCTCCCGCCAGCGCAGGGACGGTGCGATCTGCGTCGGCAGCTGCGCGGTCTACCGGCGTGCCGCGCTCAAGGAGAATCGTGGTACGACCCTGATCGAGCACTCCGAGGACGTGCACACGGGCTTCGATCTGCGTCGCCGCGGTTGGGGCCTCCGCTACGTGCCTATCGCGCTGGCCACGGGCCTGTGCCCGGACACCGTGAGCGCCTTCCAAGCGCAACAGTACCGCTGGTGCTCAGGCTCGATGAGCTTGCTGACCAGCAAGAAATTCCGGAAGACCAAGCTCAAGCTCCGGACTCGGTTGTGCTACCTGTCCGGATTCTTCTACTACATTCATACGGCAATGTTCACCTTCGTGGCCCCGCTCATTCCCATCACGTTGCTGCTGGCAGTGCCGGAGACGTTGCGCCTCGAGAACATGCCGCTGATGATTCCCAGCCTGATCTACACGACGCTGATCTTTCCGATGTGGCACAAATCCCCGTACCGGCTCGAGGCGTGGGCCGTCCGGATGATGTACGGCTGGGCCCATGTCTTCGCCATTTGGGACAGCATTCGTCGCCGGCAGATGGCGTGGCAGCCTACTGGGTCCTTAGCGAAGAAGTCCGGTGGCAAGACCCGGCGCTTTTGGATCGGCATCACCGTCTGGAGCGGCGGCACGGCGCTGGTGTGGGTAGGGGCCGCGTTGTGGCGGATGGCCACGATGGACCCGCCAGATAATGTACTCGTGCTCTCCTCCGGGCTCTTCTATGCGCTGATCGTCGGCCGCATCCTCATCCAGCCCCGAAACGAGGAAGTCACATGAGGACGGCCAGCCGCCTGGGTGCTCCCCGCGCGCACCGCGTCAATGGGGCATCGCGGCCTCTCGTCAGGCTGCTGCTTGCGGCGCTGGTCGGCTCACTCTTTGGGTGCTCTTCGCCGGCGGCGGATCAGGGGTCGAGAGGTGGAATCGACCGCGGCTCGGTAGAGGGGCCGTCCGAGAAGGCGTTCGTCCCCTTCGACGTGCGTCCGTTGCTCAAGCCCACCCGCAAATACCTCGGTGCCGCGCTCCCTGGCGCTCCCGAGTCCCTTGAGCCGGTGCGGGATTTTACGGGCAGGATTGGCAAGCAACCCAACCTGCTGGAGTACTACGTCGCGTGGGGCGGCGATTTCGACCGCCAGCCGGTCAGAAATGCCTGGGCCGCGGGTGCCCTGCCCCTGATGGTGTGGGAGCCGTTCCAACCGTCGATCGCCACGATTGCCGGCGGATCGGCCGATGCCTACGTCAGGAAATTCGCCACGGCCGTGCAGGCGCTCAACCTGCCGCTGGCGATCAGCTTCGGACATGAGATGAACGGCTCTTGGTATCCGTGGGGCACTACAGCGACAGATCCGGCTGACTTCAAGCGCGCATGGCGCCGTATCCATGACATCTTCCTCGACGTCGGCGCAACGAACGTCATCTGGGTGTGGAGCCCTAACGTGGTCAATCCAGTGCCCGAGATCCCGCTCAAGCCGCTCTATCCTGGCGACTCGTACGTCGACTGGATCGGCGTGATCGGCTACTACACGGACAGCGGCGCCAGCACGTTTTCGACCCTCTTCGGCCCAACGAGGGCTGCGGCCCACAAGTTCACCCGCAAGCCCATCATCATCGCGGAGACGGCCGCGCAGCCGGGGCCGCGGAAACGCAAGGACGTCGCTGATCTGTTCGCCGGCGTTGCCGCGTCGCGTGACGTCATCGGCTTCGTCTGGTTCGACTATGTCAAGCGCGCCGACTGGCGCCTCGGCAACGATCCATCGGCCCTCACCGAGTTCAAGCACCGAGCCGCGAACGATCTCTTCGGCTTCGATGTGAAGCATCTCTAGATGACGCCTGATGCGACCGCTCCTCTGCCGTCCGCTGAGATGGACCCGTGAATCGGTTCCGGGACGGGGATCCAACGAGGACACGCTTCGAGCGCAGCGGTGCGCCCGGCCAGCGTGGACGGGGCCGTCGAACCCCTCCCACGCGCTCGGCCGCCTCCGTGGCCGTCCCAAGCCAGCGCGAGTCCCGCCACCGACTGCCTCCCGTCCCGCAATCCGGCTGGACAGCCGCGCCGAGTCGCCGCCGCACTCGGGTGAGCCGAGCGATCCTGCTCGGTATCCTTGTCCTCCAGGGCCTGCTGTCACTCCGGCTGCAGAACACCGCGTTCGATGACGAGGCCCTGTATCTCTACGTCGGCCACCTCGAGTTGAACCATCTCCTCCACGGGACGCCTATTCCGACCGGATTCACGTCGTACCTCTCCGGCTCGCCGATCCTGTACCCGGTGGTCGCCGCCGCGGTCGAATCGGTCTTTGGCCTCGCCGGGGCACGTGCCCTGAGCCTCGTCTTCATGCTGGGGGCCACCGCCCTGCTCTACGCACTGTCCCGGTTGCTGTTCAACGAACGAGCCGGACTCTGCGCGGCCGCCGCCTTCGCCACCACCCAATCCACCCTGTTCCTGGGGAACTTCGCCACCTACGACGCGGCGGCGATCTTCCTGCTCGCGCTTGCGGCCTGGATCATGGTTCGCAGTGGCCCCAACCTGGCCATCCCGGCGTGCTCTCTCGCCGCCCCGGTCGCGGCGCTCGCGGTAGCGGTGAAGTACGCGGCCCTCATGTTCCTGCCAACGATCGCCGTGCTCGCCGCGCTATCCGCCTTCCCGCACCGCAGGTGGGGAGGGCTGGTGCTGCGTGGCATCCTGCTGCCCGCCGTCACCACGGTGATTCTCGCCGGGGCGTTGGCGCTCGCGGAACGCATGGGCGAGGTTCCGGGCATGAGGGGAGCTGGGAATCGTGGTCGCCCGTGGCGAGTGGCGATCGGCCTGGTGTTGTGCGGCACCACCCTGCTCGCGCCCGTCTACCAGATGCACCTGCACACGAGCGTGTCGCTGCACAAGCACATCGGCTACGGCCTGCTGTTCGCGGCTCCCATGGCCGGTGTTGGCATGAGCCGGATCGTGGGGGCCCACTTCCGGTACCCTCACCTGGCGATCCTGGCCTGGGTCACATTGCTGACCCTGGGAATCACCCAGTCCCAGGACCTCTACCATGCCTGGGCCGACTCCACGCAAATGGTCGCCACCCTCAAGTCTCAACTCAAGCCAGGGGGTCGCTACCTGGTCGAGTCCAGCTCGGTTCCCCGGTACTACCTTCGCGCGGAAACCACGCCGGACCAGTGGACCTCCACCCACGCCATCACCTACACGGATCGAACGGGCAGGCGACTCTCTGGCGAGCCCGGCTACCAGGCGGCGATTCGCGCGGCCTACTTCGATGTCATCGTGCTCGACCGCACGGTGACGAAGGAGTTGGACGACAGGCTTCTCCAGCGGCTGCGGACGAACGACAAGTATCGCCTCCTGGCGAAGCTGCCGTATCAGAACAGTTACGGCAGCGGCTACTACCAGGTATGGGTGAAGAGGTAGTGGGCGCGGCGATCCGGCTGAGCTACGGCGAAGGGTGCGAGCCAGTCATACTGTGGCATAGGCTTCATGACCGGGCGATCTGCGCCCGTGAGCAGCCTGGCGTACTTCCGGAATGTTGACCCCAGCGCGTCGATAGCCACGTCGAGGTCAGCGAAGGTCGGGATCGTGGCATCGGACTTCAACGCCTCGAAGTGGGCGAGTTGCTTATCGACATGCCGGCGGATGCTCTCCGAGTGCTTCGAAAGCTCGTGCCGATCCTGGTCGACCAAATCGGGATCGACATGGGCGCCACCGGCTCCGGCGAGCTCGTCGAACTCGTCATCCCCGCGCCACTGCATGCCCGCGGGAACATCGAGACGTAGCGATCCCGCGTGAGGATCTCAGGCGTAGCACCGATCTCAGCGAGGAGCCGACCAAGCGTGATGACTTGTCCGCCAACGTCGGTCTGTCGACGCACGGCAACCGCTTGCGTGGTCGTGTAGGCCTGCGCCAGGAACCCGAAAAAGTGCGACGGAGGCATTGCCGGGTTGTCACCGGCGATCTTGTTCACGGTGCGCCAGATGGCCCGGTTCCCGTACAGGTCGGTCAACTCTCTGTCGATGTGACCGAGCCATCGCCCCTTCGGCCCTGCTGCACCAGCAGATCCCCCAGCCAGACGGGCAAGTGCTGTACGAGCTGGTGACCGGCCACCCCGACCGGGCGCCGCGGGACCTGGTGTTCTTGGCTGATCTCACCGCCGAGCTGCGCGCCTGGCCACAGCAGACCTGGACCGCGATTGGCATCAGCCCCGAGGCCGCCCTGCTCGCGGTGGTGGACCGCTGGCGTGGCGGCTACGTCAAGGGCCTGGAGTTCGGCGGGTGAGCACGGAAGAGGCCCGCGCGCTCGCCCGGCCCGCGATGACCTACGCCCGCGAGCAGCTCCGCCGCCCGGGGCCGGTGGCGCCACCTCACGAAAGCCAAGCAGGCACAGCGATGCGGCCAGCGTCCGCTGAATGCGCATGGCCGGGCTGCGGCCAGCCGGCCCGGGTCGAGGTCCTGGTGAGCGTGGCAGGGGAGCCGCCGGGGCTGGCGGTCTGGGTTGGCGGCTACTGCGCCGGGCACGCGGTGATCATCGGCATCGACACGCAGGAACAACACGGGGGGAGCTGTGGTACGCGGCACCCTGAATGTCGTGCGCTGCGATCCAGCCAGGTCGAACTGAGTTCGGCCTCCCCGTGGAGTGCGTCGAAGCTGGCCACTGCCCACGAGCTGCAAGACTCGTCACTAACAAAATCGCTGGACCCCGCGTGAAGCGCGACGTAGGGTCGCCCGTTCATCACCCACGTCCGAGGTAACCGTGTGATTCCCCATGTCCACCTTCCTCGTGCTCGCCAGAACGAGGAGCGCTCCGCCTTTGCGCGCGATCCGAAGGAACGCAGGCTACGAATCGTCGTCGACCGTGCGACCGTACCAGCGGGAGACGCGCTCGACCTGCTACTCACCTTCGGCCAGCATCCGCTGGTCGACGCTCTGAGCACTCAGGCTGACGTGGGTCTATCCCATCTCGACATCGGTCCGATCGACCCGGCATGGGACCAAGCCCCGGTCCTGATCTTCCACCCCGACGGAGCCACGACCGACACGGGCGTGTGGCCGGCGAGCAACCATCTCCAGTTCGCGGACGACGTGCTGCGAGCCCATCCCGGCATCGCCAACCGAGACGAAGTCGTACGGGTCCTGTTGCTCGCTGCGGCCACGGAAGACGGGACTGTTGCATTGAGCCGGAAGGCATGGGCGGAGCCGAGCAAAGTGGAGGCTCTCCCTCGTAGACGGCGCCAAAGAAGCACTTGAACCACTCGATCGTGCCCATGATCGGCTGCGTCTGAGTGCCTGAGTGGAGGGCATCGGACCGGGTCATCGCTCAATGTAACAGCGCCGACCAAGATTGGGAGGAAGCCTTCTTTGTCGAGAAGTGCCCTGGCTGTTTCGTCGCGGTCGTCGCCCAGCGCTAGGCGTGGCGTGACAGGAGCTAGCGGGCGAGGGTCGCCGCCTGCCCGATCGCCCGTCGGAGCGTCACGCGGGTGCCGAGCTTGACCCGTTCAAGCCGTACCTCATCCACCAGCCGGCGCAGCAGCCACAGGCCCCGCCCGCCGGCGGGCAGCTCGTCGGGGTCGGCAGCTACTGGGAGCCCGGCCGGCGGCTCCGGGCCATGATCCAGGACCGACGCCTCAACCCAGTCGTCATGGACCTGGACGCGCACCTGGATCGGCCGGTCTCCGCTTGAGCCGTACAGCACCGCGTTGGTTGCCGCCTCGTTGAGGGCCAGGACGACGTCGTCGGCCACCTCGTCCGCCACCCCGCGCAGGGAGGCTCGCGCGGCTTGCCGGAGCTCGGCAAGCCGGGACGGGGAGGCAGGGATGGAAACCTCCATGGCGCGCCCCTTCCGGGTACAGCGTGGGTCTACCCGTCTACCGGATGCCTCCAAACGTGACGAAGCCCCTGCGACGTTTTTCGCGATTGGGCGGAGCCACCCGTGTGACGGTCCGACCGACCTCGGATGCACGCGGGCACCAGCCGTGAGGTTCGTCACCGGGACGACTGGGTAAAACGCATGGGAGCGAGGCGGGATGAGGAGTGGGCGCCGCCGGTGAGACTCCGACGATGGGGGTCGTCGTGGAGTCCCGGACAGACACCCGCTCGACCTCCCGCCTCGCTTGCTGGTTTTCTGTCGGAGCGCATGCTGGCGTGGCTCCCCTCGGGGGGGGAGTGGTGCCGCGTCGAGCGTGCGCTTCGCGCGATTGATTGATCGGAGCGTCCGCGCCTTCTGGCGGACCTTCGGTCCGCGCCGCCTTCGGCGGCAGTCCTATCGTTACCGACGTCGATGACCGCACGGGTACGGCGTGAGCAACCTGGCTGCAACGCGCCGGCGACTACCGCAAGGGGCCTTTGCAGGTTGCGCGCCCGCTTGCTGAATCGTCCTGAGATTGGCGTTATGGCGCACCCCGTACGACAATCCGCGCTTCCGAGCCAGACCAGAGGGGGGACCATGGGCTTCTTGCGCAAGCTGTTGGGTGGCGGCGAGCGGCCGCCCGATCGACCCCAGGTCACCCGCCCGGGCCAACGGCCCACCTGGATGCAGGACGGCATGGAAATCCAGCTCTACGAGGGCCGAGTAGACTTGGAAGTGGTAGGCGAGGCCAGCTACCAGGACAACCTCTGGCGCCTGCTCGGCGGTCGAAGCGCTCCCGAGGACCGCGTCCGAGTGGACGTGGTTGCCGTGCTGGTGGCCGAGACCGACAACCCGTATGACTCCAACGCCGTCTCGCTGTGGGTGAGCGGCCTCAAGGTCGGTTACCTGTCCCGCGACGATGCCCGGCGCTACCGGCCGGTGATTCCCCCTGGGTTTCGTGGAGGCTCCATCGCTTGGAAGGCAGGATGGAGTCATGGCACACGACAGGAGTCCCCACCCCTCGCAGAGGCGGTACCCGCCGGAGCTGCGTGAGCGGGCCGTGCGGATGGTGCTGGAGACGATCCAGCAGACCGGTGAGCGCCACGGCGTGATCGCCCGCGTCGCCGACCAACTCGGCATCAACCGCGAGACCCTGCGCAACTGGGCCCGCCAGGCCGAGGTCGACGCCGGCCAGCGGCCCGGCGTGACCACCGCCGAGCAGCAGCGCATCGCCGAGCTGGAACGCGAGGTCCGCGAGCTGCGCCGCGCCAACGAGAGATCCTGCGGACGGCGTCGGCTTTCTTCGCGGCCGAGCTGGACGGCCGTCACCCGCGATGACCCGCTACATCGAGGTCCATCGCGACCGGTTCGGGGTCGAGCCGATCTGCAGGGTGTTGCAGGTCGCCCCCTCCACCTACTACGCCCAGCGGACCCGCCCACCATCAGCCCGCGCGGTCCAAGACGCCCAGCTCAAGGTCGCCATCAAGCGGGTCTGGGATGACAACTACCAGGTCTACGGCGCCGAGAAAATCTGGCGGCAGCTCCAGCGTGACGGCATCACGGTGGGCCGCGACCGCGTCGCCCGGCTCATGCGCGCCCTGGGCATCCGTGGGGTCGTGCGCGGCGCCAAGCGACCCACCACCATCCCCGCCGACCTCGCTGAGCGTCCCGCCGACCTGGTCGACCGCCAGTTCACCGCGCCGGCACCCAACCGCCTGTGGGTCGCGGACCTGACCTATGTGGCCACCTGGGCGGGATGCTGCTACACCGCGTTCATCATCGACGCCCACAGCCGCGCGATCGTCGGCTGGCGGGTGGCCACCACCCTGCGAGCTGAGCTGGCCCTGGACGCGCTGGAGATGGCCATCTGGACCCGCCAGGCGGCCGGCCTGGACGGCCTGGTCCACCACAGCGACCGCGGCGTGCAGCCCAGTACCTGTCGATCCGCTACACCCAGCGGCTGGCCGACCAGGGCGCCGTGGGCTCGGTCGGCTCCAAGGGTGACAGCTACGATAATGCGCTGGCCGAGGCGGTCAACAGCCTGTACAAGGCCGAGCTGATCGGCCCACGCGGCCCCTGGCGCACCGCCGACCAGGTCGAACTGGCCACCCTGGGCTGGGTCCAGTGGTGGAATCAGCGCCGCCTGCACGGCGCGCTGGACCACATCCCACCCGCAGAACACGAGGCCCTGTACTACCGTCAGCTCGAACAGTCCAAGGAGGTCGCCTAAACGCAACCGTCCAGGCCTCCATCAAACCCAGGGCAGTTCACGGGGCTGCTCGCCCTGGAAAGAAAGCACGGCAAGCCGATCGCCCTTCCCGGCGTCATCGCTGGAGGTGGGATGCGGGCGGACGGGCCGGGGCGGCTCGGGGTGTTTCTCCGCCACGACCCGGTGGACTTCGGCCTCCGCGCTGTGCCACCCCCCACCGCCCGAGGCGAGAATGTGGAGCGGGCTCACCGACGCGCTTGCAACCGACGAGGCGGACGACGCCTACGACCTGAGCTGGATGAACGACCTCCCAGCGGACGATATCCGCGCCATCACCATGCTGCGGCAGTTCCTTGCTCGTGACCAGGACGCCATCGACCGGCACTTCATGTACGCCCACTTGGAAGCCCTGCTGTACAGATCCCGGGATGCCTTCGCGTCGGCCCTGGATGAATACGACCAGGCCTGCGGCCAGCACGACGCGGAGATGGACAGCATCCGGACAGCCTTCGTGGCCAAGTGGGGCCAGGTGCCGGTGCTGGAGACCTACAGGCAGATGGCGATTCGGCAGCAGAAGGCCAAGAACTTCGAGCAGGCGCTCTGGTGGGCGGAGCGAGGCATTGCCGTCTACGGAGATAATTGTGCTCGGCCGGAGGCCGTCGAGGACTTGAGGAGGCGGGCAGAGGGCTACAGGGCCAAGCTCGAACCAAGGCCCGAGCCTTCCCGTCCGAGGGTCTCGCAACCGAGGCAGCCTGAGATTGAGACGCTGACCTGCGCCAATTGCGGGCGACAGTTCCAGCGGACCCGGGCGCGGGGTCGGAAGCCGCTGCACTGCCCGCAGTGCCGTAGTGAAGCGGAGTAACGAGCAACGCTGCTCTTACTCGGGCTGGGCGCTGGCCGTCTGGCAGATGGTGGGACGGTGGCCAATCGTCTCCCTTGGAGCCTGGGAGCCGGCCGTGGTCCGCCCGAAGCCCTCTCATCCGCTCGTTCGAGCGGCACCTATGCGCCGAGAACCGCTCCGAGCGGACCATCACCACCTACCTGGTCGGCCTGCGCCAGGCCGACGACTTCCTGCGCGCCCACGGCACCACCCTCCAGGCCGCCACTCGCGCCGAGCTGGAGGCGTTCATGGCCGGCCTGCTCACCCGCCGGGCCGCCAGTACCGCCGCGACCTACTACAAGCCGCTGAAGCTCCTGTATGCCTGGCTGGCCGAGGAAGAGGAGATCCCCGCTGATCCCATGTAGCAGATGAAGCCGCCGATCGTGCCCGACAAGCCCGTGCCGATCGTGCCTGAGGGTGGGCTCAAGCGGCTGTTTCGCGTCTGCGCCGGCAACACCCTCGAGGCGCGCCGCGACACCGCGCTCATCATGCTGCTGCTGGACACCGGCGCCCGCCGCGACGAGATGGCCGGGCTCAAGCTCCCCAACGTCCACCTCGAGCTCGACGTCCTCCTGGTCCTCGGCAAGGGCCGCCGCGAGCGGACCCTGCCGTTTGGGCGCAAGGCCGGCGAGGCGCTGGACCGCTACCTGCGCGCCCGCGCCACAAGCACGCGACCCTGCCGTGGTTGTGGCTGGGGAGGGAGGGCCGCCTGACGGAGTGGGGGCTGGTGATGATGCTGCGCCGCCGCGGCGCCCGAGCAGGTCTCCCGGGGCTGCACCCGCACCAGTGGCTTGCCCAGGGTGGCGCCGAGACCGACCTAATGCGGATCGCCGGCTGGAAGTCCCGCGCCATGCCGCAGCGGTACGGCGCCTCAGCCGCCGACGCCTGCACCCGCGAGGCCCACCGCCGGCTCTCGCCGATGGATCGGCTGTAGCTGACCCGGCATGGGCCAGCCCTAATGGGAGGAATGTATGGGCTCTCGCGGAGGGCTGGCCGCGGTGGTGACGACCAAGTCGGCCAGGTAGTCACGCAGGAAGGGGTGGATGAACAGGTAGGCGCTGCCGCTGCAGTGCAGCATCTGCCGTTGGGTCATGTCGCCAAGGAAGGCCTTGTAGCCGCGCCGTGCTCCTGGGCGAACCGCTTGGCCGCGACGATCGAGTCGTCGATGGTCTCGCCGCCGGGCCGCACGGTGGCGCCGTAGGCGGTGGTCGCGTCCACCTTGGGCAGCGGTGCGCTGGCTGGCATGAAGATGGTGGCCTCGTGCCCCGTCAGCGTCGCCGCCAGGGCCACGCCCTGGGCGTGGTTGCCGGCCGAGCCGGCCACGCCCTGGGCCCCCGGCTCCAGGCGCGAGATACGGTTGTAGGCGCCGCGGATCTTGAACGAGCCGGTGCGTTGGAGGTGCTCGGGCTTCAGCACGATCGGCCGCCCGACCAGCCTGCTCAGCGCGTCGGAGCCACCCGCCGGCGTGGGGCGCAGCACGCCCGCGATCCGCTCACGGGCCGCGCGCACGTCATCGACGGTCACCAGGACCGGGTCCGCGCTCGGCTCGCGATGCTCCGTCGCACGTGTTGCCATGCCGACGACGCTACCGCCCCTAGGGCCACGCCGAAAGCCCGCTGGGTGCGGGAACGGTCTTCGGACTCGGTGACGCCCTGGTGGCGGATGGCGCCGCCGTCCAGCCCGGCGCGGCCCGGGCGCTCTCTGGGGCATGCCGGATCCGCGGGGTAGCTGGCCGGTCACGGCCGCACCACACCCGCGCCGTTGCCGTTCACGCTGGGCTTCCCGGCCGGCAGCCACAGGCCGAACAGGGCGCCTCCGCCCTCGCGGTTGTGCGACCACAGTCGGCCGCCGGCCT
>WNFX01004080.1_pt1 | contig 14411 bp, 10 predicted proteins | sample 5400111 | NCBI WGS metagenome assembly WNFX01 (sample SAMN13153363, study PRJNA577476) | soil metagenome | isolation source: 40 cm soil or saprolite under grassland replicate 1 | place: USA:California | collected 2016-06-15 | reverse complement strand
GTGGAACCGTTTCTGCGAGAGCTCGCCGATTATCTTACTGAGTCTCGCGTTCGCGAGTAAATTGGCAGTCCTATGCGTGAGCTGCTCCTCTGTCCGCCCGATTACTACGGTATTGAGTACGAGATCAATCCCTGGATGAACCGCGCCCGCGGCGCCGAGGCAGCCCTGGCGCAAAAGCAGTGGAAACAATTGCATGCGCGACTCTCAAATCTCGATTGCGAGGTTCATTTGATTTCGCCCCAGCCCGGACTTCCGGATATGGTTTTCACGGCCAACGCCGGATTGACCGTTGGTCGCAAATTCATCCCCAGTAATTTTCGCCATAAGGAGCGCGCGGGCGAGCAGTCGTTCTTCGCGAAATGGATGGAACAACGCGGTTATGAAGTGAGTTGGTTGCCGGAATATCTTTATTTCGAGGGCGAAGGCGACGCGCTTTTTGGCGGCGACGCGCTCTTCTGCGGTTACAAATTTCGTTCCGACATTCAATCTCATCGCGCCCTGGCGGATATCCTTGGCTGTCTCGTAATCTCAGTGGAATTGGTCGATCCGCGCTTTTACCATCTCGACACCTGCTTTTGCCCGCTGCCGGACGGCTCCGCGTTTTGGTTTCCGTCCGCGTTCGATGAATACGGCCAACGCGCAATTCGGGAACGTGTCACTGGATTGATCGACGTTTTGCCAGAGGAGGCAATGCACTTTTCATGCAATGCGGTCGTCATCGAGCGAGACATTGTCCTGCCCGAAGGCGCGCCGCAGCTGGTCGCGACGCTGCAAGACCGCGGCTATCGCTGCTACGAATTGCCGATGAGCGAATTCATCAAGGCAGGCGGGGCCTGCAAATGCCTCACCATGTTTATGCCACAACGAGAGAGCGCGCCGTAAAAGCGCCCGGCGAGTCGAAGTTATCGTTCACGTTTCGCCTTTAATGCGCTCTCGACCTTGGCAAGCGGTAGGCAATTCACAACATCCGCTTTGGTCAGCCAGCCTTTGCGCGCGATCCCGATTCCGAACCACAAATCTTGCAATCGCTCGGTGCGATGTGCGTCCGGGTTAATCACACATTTAACACCTTTTTGTTTCGCCAGGGGCCACCACCTCCAGTCGAGATCGAGGCGTTTCGCCGCAGCGTTGAGCTCGATCCATGTCCCCGCGCGTGCCGCCGCATCGAGGATTTTCGGAATATCGATCAGATAGGGATCTCGTTTCAGGAGCAATCGGCCAGTTGGATGCGCCAGCATCGTAACGTATGGATTCTCCATGGCCCGGATTACGCGGCGGGTCATCTCAACTTCACTTAAATTGAACACGGAATGAACGGACGCGACGACGTAATCGAGCTCTGCCAGGACTTCGTCTGGAAAATCAAGCGAACCGTCGCGCAGAATGTCGCATTCCACACCCGCAAAAAGGCGAAAGCCGCGTAGCTTGTTATTCAAGGTCCGGATGCTGGCGATTTGGAAGCGCAACTTCGCTTCGTCCAGTCCATATGCCTGGGTCGAGCTGCGGCTATGGTCTGCGATCCCGAGGTACTCGAGTCCCAGCTCCTGTGCAGCCTCCGCCATCTCTTCAATAGAGTTGTGCCCATCGCTTGCAGTCGTGTGACAATGAAATGTGCCGCGCAGTTTTTCCTTCTCAATGAGCTTTGGCAGCGAATGGCTCTCAGCGGCTTCGAATTCACCCCAATTCTCCCGTAACTCCGGCGCAATAAAATCGAGATCGACTGCGCGATAGACGCCGGCTTCATCGTGCACTTTTGGAATTTTTCTTATCGCCCTTTTCTTCTTCGCTTTCGGATCCACCGGAAGCGGAGCGAGCCGATATTCGTTAAGCGTCCAGCCTCGCTGAAGCGCACGGCTGCGTAATTCGATGTTGTGTTCCTTGTTTCCGGTGAAATAAGCGAGCGCGAAAGGATATTCCGTCGTGCTCACCACTCGCAGGTCGCACTGCACTCCCGATCGCAATCGCACGCTCGATTTGGTGGGTCCTTGCGCGATAATCGATTCCACGAGCGGATGGGAAACGAAGAATTTCGTAATGTCCCCGGGGTTCTTTGTCGCAACCAAAAGATCCAAATCATGTACGATTTCTTTTCTCCGCCGATAACTTCCAGCCAGATCGACCTGCAAAGCGCTGCCATGCGCCGCTAAATCAGACCGCAATGTTTCTGCTTCTGCCGCGATCTGCCCGAATTGAAATGAACCAGCGTACGCCGCGCGTTTTGCAATCATGTCACAAAGCTTTTGCTGGGTTGTTTCACCAAAACCCGGCAATTCGGCGACACGCCCATTTTCGCATGCCTTCCGTAGCTGTTCGATGGAACTGATCTGAAGCTTGTCGTAGAGAGCTTTGATCTTTTTGGCGCCGAGGCCAGGCAGTGAGAACAATTCCAGAATCCCGGGCGAGAATTCCCGGCTCAGTTCTTCAAGATATTTGAGCGAGCCGGTTCCTGCGAGCTCCTTGATTTTAAGTGCGATGCTCCTTCCGATCCCCGGAATTTTCGACACCGCCTCTTCATCCTGAAAACTGGCGACGTTCCCGCCAAATGTTTCGATCGCGCGCGCGGCATTCGTGTAAGCCCGGATTTTGAAAGGGTTTTCATTCTTCAATTCGAGCAGTGCAGCAATTTGCTCCAGCACGCCGGCAATTTCTTCTTTGGTCATCAGCAAAACCCTTAACCCAGATTGCCGCGCCGTCGATAGTTACCAGTCCAGCTAAAGCGCACTCGCACGGCGGATGCGCTTGCTAAAAAGTTAGCTCTTAAGCTAGGAAACCAACCAAGCTTAGTCAGGGTGCAACCAAGCTCCAGCCAACGGGAAGAGTCGGACCATAAGCGCCGCTGACAAAGACGGCGTTGTTCATGTACCACACCGCTGTTTGGCGCGTGCTCGCCTTGTAAAGCACATAGTCTGGCTTGGAATCGCCGTTAAAATCGCCGACCGCCACCAATGTCCAACCGCTGGGCAAGGTTGGGCCATAGGTGCCTACCAGAAACGTGACTCCCGACAGGTACCAGATCGCTGTCTGGCGCGTGGTGGAGTTCAACAACAGATAATCTGTATGACCGTCGCGGTTGAAGTCTGCTACACCCACCAGACTCCAGCCCCCAGGGAGAGTGGGGGCATAAGCGCCGCTGACAAAGACGGCGTTGTTCATGTACCACACCGCTGTTTGGCGCGTGCTCGCCTTGTAAAGGACAAAATCCGGCTTGCCATCCAAATTGAAGTCTCCGGTGGCAACTGGTTCCCAGCCGCCGGGAAGCGTTGGTCCATAAGCGCTTCCAACGAAGGTTGGTCCTGACAAATACCAGATCCCTGTTTGCTCCGTAGCAGGGGCAAACAGGGCATAATCTGAATTGCTGTCGCGATTAAAATGTGCCACACCCCTTAGGCTCCAGCCAGCTACGAGAGTCGGCCCGTAGGCGCTGCTAACGAAAACGTTGTTGTTTAAATACCAGATCGCTGTTTGGCGCGTGCTGATGTTATGCAGGACATAGTCTGGATGGCTATCACTATTGAAATCACTTACCGCGGCTCTCGCTGCACCCGGAGCTTGTGGCCTATTCACTAAATCGTAACCAACAACGTCAAGATTAATCCCTTCCGGCGACGTCGCAGCGATATCGGAAGATTGCCCTGTGCAGGCGAATGCGTTCTGGACGTACGGATGCGCTTGCGGGCAAGCCGTGCTCAACCAATCACCGAAATCGCCGTTCGGATTTTGATTAAAATTGACGATGTTCGTGGAGCCGCGGTTGATCGAGAAATAACGTGTGCCGCTGGAAGCAAGATTTCTGACACCAGGCGACGACCAACTGAACAGGTCCTGCGGATGAAGATTATTGCCATTATCACCGAGGCGGGAACCGAGACCTATGACCTCGTCCACTTCGTGCTCCGTCGAACGCTGGGCGTCTAGGTGGCCGGCGCTCGTAGGCCGGTTGAACTGATACGGTACCGAGGAATTTAATGTAACAATTCCATCGTATGGTCCGCCTTGGCCGACGGTGCCGTTCGCGAACATTGCCGGTGGCGTGTCCAATCCAACCGCCCGCCCGCCCGCACTTCGCGGTTTGATGTTTGGCGATAACGCTGTGCCCGGCAGACTTGCGTTTGCGAGATTGTCGTTACTGGTTCTGGCATCCGTTCTCAACGCGCCGATGTAAGTGCTCCAGGGAACCTGGTAAATAACAAACGCACTTTGAGCGATAGCGCTGGCCGGCAGAGGAGTACCGTCTGGACCCGTGGTCGAGTAGCGGAAGCGGATCTGGATTGTGATCGGATCGCTAAAGAGCGATTCGTGAAATGAGATGGCCCGGTTAATCATCGCCTCGATAGCTGCCGCGTTTGGATTGCCGGTAATGGAACTGTCAAACGTCGGGTTAATGTTTAGGCCGGTAGTAGGCTCTGTCGTACTCCTCATTACCCCAGAGTAGTCGCCGGGACCGGTCGCACCATAAGCGCGCACCCGATAGTAGTAGGTCGTGCCCCGGTTCAAACCGGTCACAACTCGAGCGGTTTCGTTGCCGACGTCCAGGTCGTGGTAATCATCCACGTAACTACTGAACGAGTCGCTCGTGGAAACATCCAGTAGGTAACCGAGCGCGCCCTTCACGCTGGACCAGCTCGCCATAAAGGTGCTGCGCGTCGGTGCCGGTATTTCAATTTCACCTTGCGCCGGCATTTCAGTCGAGCTTGGAACCTCGGGCGCCGTTTGTGACTCGGTCCGCGTTTCGTGCGTCGCGACGCCTACCTCAAATGCAGGCGATCCGCCAGCGGTGTTGTTTTGCTCCGGTGAACTGGTGTTCCCGAACGGCGCGGCCAGTCCCCACGCTGCGCCACACACAACAATACCTATACCCCTTAGTAAAAAACGACGACGCATTGTCTCGCTATGAAACGCGTGAGTTTAAATGGGCAATTTCTACTGCACAAGCCGAAGAATCGTATCGCCGCAAGCGTTTCGAATCGAGCCGTGACGGTGCTCAGATTCATCACATTTGCCCTCGCCGCTGGTAAAATTGGTAGCGCTCGATAATTGAGTCGACGTATTTCCGCGTTCCTGGAAAGTCGATGTTCTGTAGGAACTGCTTTACCGGAATGTCAGTGGCGCCGCTGCCGCCGCTCCACCGTTCCACACGACTGGCGCCCGCGTTGTATTCGGCGAGAGCAAAGGGGATGGGATCTGACTGCGCCGCCCAGCGTTCAAAGGCGCGATGCAAATACCATGTGCCAGCCTCCAGATTGGTTTTCGAATCAAAAAGTTGGTCCACTTGAAAATTGGTGATCTTATTTTCACTTGCCCATTCACTCGCCGCTTTTTCGCTCACTTGCATGAGTCCCCGCTCTCCGTGGCTGCCATGTTTTCTTGGATCGAAGCGGCTCTCACGCCACACGACTGCTTTCACCAGCATCGGATCAAGATGATGTTCGGCCGCGACGGCGCGAATCAGGCGATCGTACTGATGAAACCGCGCCGGACTCATCCATTCATAAAACGTGTAGATCGTATCGCCTGATCGGACAGCGAGATAAGCGAAACCCGCAGCCAGCGCCAGCATAGCGCACAGGACCAGTTTGAGCAGGAATCGTATCACTTTGACATCAAATCTCGTGCTCCTGCTCTCCCGAGCAATTAAATTAACGCGGTCTCGTCCATGACAAAACCCAGTTACGTTCGCGTCATCATTGATCGCGCAATTCACCGCGAGCTCGATTACGCCGTGCCAGAGGGCTTGATGGACCGAGTGGGAGTTGGCTCCCGCGTGCGCGTGCCGTTTCGAGACAAATCCGCTCTCGCGACGGTAGTCGCTATCACAGAACGCAGCGAAGCGAAAGGCATCCGGCCAATCGAGGCGGTCGTGGGGGAAGCGCCGATCTTGAGCGAACCATTGCTCGAGCTAGGCAGGTGGATCAGCGCCTATTATTGCTGCCCAATCGAAACAGTGATGCGCAGCTTATTGCCGCAAGTCATCCGGCGCGCGGAAATCGGATGGAAAAAGCAATTGTTCGTCCAGTCCGGGCGCAAGATCTACAATGAAGAACTTGAGAAGTTGCGAAGACGCGCGCCCCGGCAGGCAGAACTTCTGGAGGCGATCTTGCGATTGGAAGCCCCAGCCCGCGCGTCGCAACTTTTGCGGCAAACCTCTCTCGATAACCAGACGCTTCGTGCGCTGGAGAAACGCGGCCTCGTGGAGCTGCACGAAGAAGCCGTCGCGCGAGATCCACATGCTGACGAACGGTTCATCGCGACGTCGAACCTCACTCTCAACCAGGAGCAAACGCACGCGCTTAAGGAAATCACGCAAGCGCTCGATCCACCGGAAAAGTCGCGCCCGATTTTGCTGCACGGCGTGACCGGTTCCGGTAAGACCGAAGTTTATCTGCAGGCGATTCGTGCCGTGCTTGATCGCGAAGGCACTGCAATTGTTCTCGTGCCTGAAATTTCGCTCACGCCGCAAACGGTTGAGCGTTTCAAAAGCCGCTTCGCCGACATGCAGGATGCGGTCGCGGTGTTGCACAGCCATTTATCCGAGGGCGAACGTCACGATGAATGGCATAAAATTCATTCTGGTCGCGCGCGTATCGTAATCGGCGCGCGGAGCGCGATCTTCGCACCGTTGAAAAACCTGGGACTCATCGTTGTCGATGAAGAACACGAGACGACATATAAACAGGAAGAAGCTCCCCGATATCACGCGCGTGACGTGGCGATTGTGCGCGCCAAGATTGAGAAATGCGTCGCGGTCTTGGGAAGCGCCACGCCGTCACTCGAGAGTTATCACAACGCTGCAATTAGAAAATATCGGCTGGTTACACTTACTCAGCGGATAGATGAAAAGCAGATGCCGCTCATGCGCATTGTCGACCTTCGCCAGGAGCGGCGGAAAGAGAAGGCGGCAACCATCTTGTCAGGAAAATTGCGAGCCGCGATTGCCGATAGGATGGAGAAGCGAGAGCAGACAATTTTGTTTTTGAATCGGCGCGGTTTCTCCACTTCGCTCCTATGCAGCAATTGTGGCGAAGCGCGTAACTGCCCGAATTGCAGTGTCGCGCTCACCTTTCATCGGCATCCCGCAGTTGCAGGACGGTTGAGCTGTCATTTGTGTGGGCACACCGCTGCGGTGCCAAAGAAATGTCCAGCCTGCGGAAAAGACGCACTGATTTACGCGGGCTTCGGCACGGAGAGGGTCGAAGCAACCGTGTCACAAATTTTTCCAAAAGCTGTCGTGCGCCGCATGGATGCAGACTCAATGACGCGCAAGGAAGCGTATCGTGAAACTCTGAGGAATTTCCGCACAGGCAACATCGACATCCTCGTCGGCACACAAATGATCGCGAAGGGTCTCCATTTTCCGAATGTGACGCTGGTCGGAATCATCAATGCAGATCTCGCGCTGCATCTGCCGGATTTTCGCGCAGGGGAACGCACGTTTCAGCTTCTTACGCAGGTCGCCGGACGCGCCGGACGTGGAGAAACGTCCGGTGAAGTTTTTGTACAAACTTACACGCCGTTTAGTCCATCAATTCAGTTCGCGCGACACCACGATTTCGCCGGCTATTTTCAACAGGAACTCGAATTTCGCGAGCGCTGCGATTTTCCACCATTCAAGCACGCCATCCTCGTCACGGTGCGATCCGCACACGAAGGTCGCGCGAAATTATCTGCTGAAACTCTGAAACGCCGCCTAAAAGAAGCTCTACCAGAAGAATTCATCTTGGGTGACGCAACGCCGGCGCCTCTGGAAAAACTACAAGGCCAATTCCGATTCCACATCCTGATTCGCGGCGAAGCCATCATGCGTCTGAGCCGCCTTGTCCGCGAAACGCTCGACAAACTGCCATTCCCCGAAGACGTCACCGTGACGGTCGACGTCGATCCCTATCAGTTGTTGTGAACGGTGTCGCTGCGCCCGTCGCCGCTCTAGCTTTCTCCAGAGCAAATCGCTGCCGGTGTCGCTCGTAACAGCTTCACGCTCTTTGGCTGAGAGATTTCGTTGCGAGTACAAGGGCGATGGAGAACGCAACCATCTTCAGCATTTGAGATCTGGTGTTGGGATCGCGATGACTGTGGAAAGCTTCTTGACGGCGATTTGCCATCTTTGAAAATCGCAAGCTTGTCATCTCGGCAATTCATCTCATGAAAAAACTGTTCCTCGCAATTCCTTTGCTTGCGGCGGCGACGCCGTTTTGCGCACAGTCGCAACAAAATACCGGTACACTAGCTGGTTTCCTCGCCAAGCAAGGTCTTGGAGGCGCGAAGCTGGAGCGACGTGTTGGCAATCATCTGTTTGTTCCGGTTTCCATTAACAACCGGCGGGCGGCGCTAATGATCGACACGGGATCGCCTCACACCGTCATCGACGTCAACAGCGCGATTACATTCGGTCTTACCGTGGAAAAGACCGACTCAAATGTCGGGGGTTTGTTTGGCCGGAGCTGGGAACGCTTTGGCACCAGCAAAGTAAAAAGCATCGCGATGGGCAATTGCACGGTCACAAACGTGCCGGTGGCTATTGCAGATTTTTCCACTTTCAACCGAGACCGCAGCGGTCCCGCTACAGGGTCGCATATTTCTGATTCCAAGGCCCTCGCGCATATCAATGGTCTCCTCGGTGCGAATGAGATGGTGAAGTTCGGAATGATTATCGATTGCACGCGGCAGATGCTTTACGTGAATCCAAACGGACGGAGTCCCGCGGTGAGCCAGGGCCTCGCAAGTTTCCTGAGTGGTCGCGGATTTACACGAATCCCGATGCGGCTAAACGCGAACCATCATTTCGACGTTGAAGGCGCGCTCAACGGACATTCTACCCGGTTTATCGTGGACACTGGGTCGGCAACTACGCTCATCGATACGCAGGTTGCAGTAAAATCCGGAACGGGTGTGACAGCTCTCGCAAGCTATGGCGCGGACGGAGCCGGTGGATTAGTCGAGGGAGTAAATCGCACCGGTTTGAAGGATCTGGCGATCGGCAACTTCAAACTCGCAAATGCCGAAGTGGTGGTAGCCCATGTATCAAAGGACATTCTCCTCTCGAACTCGTCCGCAGAATCGAATGCAGGTGTTCTTGGTCAGGAATATCTCTCATCGAATTTCGCTGTCATCGACGTCGGCGGCATGGCGCTTTATCTGCGGCATCCCGATTCCCGCTAAAAATTCAAGCGTCTAAGTTAGCGTTTGATCATTTTGGGGACCGTTGCCTTGGCGAGACTCGTGAATGCGGCGACCGCAGTGTTTGCTGCTGAATCGCGCAGTCGCAACAGACCGATATCCACTCCGAGGTTTTTACCCTGCAAACGGACCGCCCTTAATTTCAGACTTTCTCGGCCACGCAATGCGATCTTTGGCATCAAGGCAGCCGCTTGCGACGGACCAAGCGAACGAAGAAGGGTCTCAATCGCGTTAATCTCGGCAATCACATGCGGACGGACCTGATGCTTTCGACAAATTTCATCGGTCATCCTGCGCATTACAAACGTGTCCGGCAATTGCAGCAGTCGTTGCTGGTGTAATTCTGAAAAATGAATGACCCTGCGGTTCGCCCACGCGTGGTTTTGGGCAACGATTAACGTGAATTGATCGGTGCAGAGACGCTCGTAGCGCAAGTTTGGAGAGTGGCGGGTGAGAAAACCCAGGCCAACGTCCATCCGGCCTTCTTCGAGCGCCGTCTCGATCTCGGTGGAAGAGATTTCTTCAACTGTGATGCTGATTGCCGGATAATCGCCAGTAAAAGAGCCAAGGAGTTGCGGCACCAGCGGCACGTTCAGCACGGGGATGACACCCAGATGCAATGCGCCGCGTAGTTCTCCAGGTTCGCTGTTCAGTTCCTGGAGAAAATTCTCCAACTGATGAAGGACCGCCCTGGCGTGCTCCTGGAAAATCAAACCCCGCGGGGTGAGCAGAATCCGTTTGCCACGGCGTTGAAACAGAGGCACGCGAAGACCCGCTTCCAAATCCCGCATTTGCTGCGAAACACTAGGTTGCGAAATTCCGAGCCGGTCAGCCGCCCGGCTGAAGCTTCCCGCTTCGGCGACCGCAAGGAAATAGCGGAGGTGGCGAATATCCAAAGGCTCCGGCATGGAAAAAGAAATATTGTTCGGCACGCTCGCCAAATGCAATCAGGACCTTGAACCGAAAGCGTCTGTTCGCGAAACCTTCGGAGTTCGGGGTTGATTCCCGGCTAGGATTCTGCTTCCATAGGCAAAAGTTATCGGGCTATTTTAAAAACCTTTGGAAGGTACAAAATGACTTCGAAGCTTATCACCGTTGTTTCACTGACTATTCTGCTTCTGGCAGGCTGCAATAAAAAGTCCAATTCCACCGTTAGGAATTCAAACAAAGTCCGCGTCGGTTACATTGGTATTACGTGCGAAGCCCCAATTTATGCCGCTTACGAGAAAGGCTTCTTTAAGGAGGAAGGACTCGAGCCAGAACTGGTGAAGTGCAATTGGTCCACTTATAAAGACGCACTGGCGCTTGGCAGCTTCGACATCACTCATCATTTGGTGATGCTTTTCCTCAAACCGGTCGAACAGGGTTTGGATGTACGATTTCTCGCTGGAATTCACCGCGGATGTCTGCGCGTTCAAGCCAGTGTGAAAACCAATATTCACACGATTGAGGATCTGAAAGGAAAGCGAATCGGTGTGCCAGGAATGGGCACACCCCCGTTCGTTTTCGCAAATCGTGTCTTCGGAACGCACGGGATCGATGCCGGAAAAGATATCACTTGGAAAGTTTTCCCGGCGGGCGAATTGGGTCTGGCGATCGACAAAGGCGAAATCGATGCGGTGGCAGATTCCGAACCAATCGGAAGCCTGTTGATTGCCGAGGGGAAAGTAAGAAACATTGCCGACCAGATAATGGACGCGCCTTACAAGGACGAGTACTGCTGCGAGGTAATCGCGAACGGCAAATGGGTGGACGCTAATCCTGACACTGCGGCTAGAGCAACGCGTGCGCTGTTAAAAGGCGCAAAATGGGTCGAGACCAACCCAAGGGCTGCGGCGGTCCTGGCAGTGGAGAAAAAATATCTCGCCTCAACGCCCGAATTAAACACCGTCGCACTCGCGCGTCTGCGTTACATTCCAAGCGTCCACCTGGCTGACGAGTCGGTTCACACCATCGGCCGGGAGATGCAAGCTGCCAAAATGCTTTCTCCGGAGACCGATACCGAAGCGCTGGCTAAGCGTGCCTTCATGCGTCTTCCCGGCGTTACAGACGAGTGGGTTAAGACTCTGGAGGTTGAAAAGATTGCCGGCGCCCAGGTCTCGCCGGCCGACGATATCCGGCTAATCGCGTCCTTGATCCAGAGAGAGAGCGGAGGTTCGTGTTGCCAAAGAAAAATGTTCGATCAGCCGGATCAGGATCCTCCCAATCTGGCGGACCCTGACGCACCGTGCCTTCAGAAAAATACCGTAGCGGCTGACAAGTGAGGTTGTTTTGAGCCTCTGATCATGTTGCGCAAATGAAACTGACTTATCGGAATCCAAAGCGCTGGAGCACCAGCGAACTCCAAAACACAAACGCGGATTGATCGCAAAGCTCGGGTTGCTGCGCCGCTTTCCACGCGTCGGAACTTACCAACGCTTGTCGGTTTGAGATCGAAGACGCCATTGTATACATACAGCAGTGAACCGAACCGCCGCTCAGTTAAGTTTCGTGCGAACACAGCCGGAGAATAATCGCACGGAACGGTTTGAAAGCAGATCGACATTGCCGTGGCCGATGCAGTTGGCTGTTCCCGTCGCCGCTTTAATTACATTTGGGATTCACTTGCTGCTTTCCAAAAACGCGCCGCCGCTTGAGACACATTCTTACATGCTGCTGTTTTGGGAAATTGTCGGTGTTTCAATTGTTCTGGCAGTCGCGCAAATTTTCTGGAAGGCCTTGCGCCAATGGATGCGGCACATGTGGCCGATCTTTACGGTTGCAATTCTGTTAGTCGGTGTCTGGGACGTGATTACTTCGGGGTTCCGCTTGCTTCCGTTGCCCTATTTTCCAGGACCCGCGGCGGTATTACGCAGTTTGATTAGCGATCGGGCGCTTTTGCTCGATAGCACCTGGCACTCGCTGCTTTTGCTTTTGAGTGGGTACACGCTCGGAGTCATCGTCGGACTTGTTAGTGGCGTGTGCATCGGCTGGTCGAGTTCGGTGCGCTATTGGGGAATGCCGCTGCTCAAAGTTGTAGGGCCGATCCCGGCGACAGCATGGATCCCGCTCGCGATGGTAGTGTCTCCTTCGGCAATCGTGTCCGCAGCGGGATTAGTCGCCCTCGCAGTGTGGTTCCCGGTCACAATGTTGACTGCTTCCGGGATTTCCAACACTCGCGCGTCCTACCTTGACGTCGCTCGAACGCTTGGCGCGGGACGCGCCTACCTCATCTTCCGGGTCGCGATCCCAGCTGCAGTTCCGAATATTTTCATCGGCTTATTCATGGGCCTCGGTGCGTCTTTTCTGACGTTGGTGGTCGCAGAATCGGTCGGAGTTAAATCCGGTCTCGGTTGGTATGTCAGTTGGGCGCAAGGCTGGGCTGAATACGGCAAGGTCTTCGCCGCCCTCGTCATCATGGCTGGCTTCTTCTCAACTCTAATGACGCTTTTGTTTAAGATCCGGGACCGTCTGCTCGTCTGGCAAAAAGGAATTATCAAATGGTAGCGCTAGCTGAGACCGAATCGTCCTCGCTCCGCGTTCAGCAGGTCAGCAAAAGCTTTCCGGCACCCGATGACCCGCTCACGCGTCGACAAGCTCTGAGGAATATTTCGCTGTCCATCGCTGCGGGCGAATTGGTTTCGCTCGTCGGCCCGAGTGGCTGCGGCAAGTCGACCCTGCTTCGACTCATTGCCGGCTTGGATCTTCCCGACTCGGGTGAACTGTTGGTTGGCTCAGATCCAATTAATGAGCCAAGTGCAGCACGTGGTCTCGTTTTTCAAGATCCAAATCTGTTTCCCTGGCTTACGGTTCGTCGCAATATCGAGGCTGGCCTCGTTGCTCGCGGAGTATTACGCGAAAAGCGAAATGAAGTGCACGAATTCATGCAGCTCGTCGGACTCGAAGCATTTGCCGATGCTTATCCGCATCATCTCTCCGGGGGCATGGCCCAGCGCGTTGCTCTGGCACGCGCACTCATCAATCACCCGAAAGTTCTCCTCCTCGACGAACCGCTCGGCGCGCTCGATGCCTTCACCCGTATGCGCATGCAGGACGAAGTGCTGCGACTCTGGGAAAATCGCCGCACCACGATACTTCTTGTCACTCATGACATTGATGAAGCCATCTACATGAGCGATCGAATCATGATCATGACTCAGCGTCCGGGCCGAATTGACCGGACCATCACCAATGCCCTCGCTCGACCACGTAATCGTACCAGCTCTGAATTTCTTCGCCTCCGCGCAGGCATACTGGAACTTCTCCACTTCGCTGGCGGCTCCACTTCATTGTCCAAATGATGGGACATGAGCCAGATTGGAGCCGGCAGTCGGTCGATTAGCAAGAGGTGCGCGATCTCGAGGGGGAGATCGGGGTTGAACTCAACGGGTGTGTCGTGGGCGTTCACCCTTAGCAGCCCTAACAATACCGGTACCCTTGGCCGAAAGCAATAATCGTGGTGGCAACTCCAATAGATACCGCCCTACTTTGGTGCGAGTATATTGATTGAGGCGGCCTTTCGCCCGAGCCGGCGCCGGATGGAGGGTGGCCTCTCATTTCTGGACCAAAAAAAATTCCGATGTTTAATTGGATGATCGCAACCCTGCAACCCTGCTGCCCTGTAACTTTGCAGCGGGGATTCGGTCAACGATTAACCTCGGTAGCCGACAACACGGTTCCAATGGTCTCACGCGACAGAGGTTCAGGGCTTCCGTGCTTTGCAGGCTTTCGGGCTTCGGCGAACTAGCGTGGGAGCAAAACAAAAAGCCGCCACGTGCTGAAGCGCGACGGCTTATTGTGAAATACAGCTTCTTCAGCCACTATGGCAAAGCTTGAGGCTCGCCATAAATAAAATCATCCATGACGACGACATCCCGGTTGGGTGTTCTCAAGATGCGATTGCCAGAGGTAATTCGGACGAAAAAAACGCTAGCTGTGTCAAACCCGACTCCCAAGAACGAGAGGCTTCCGCGATTGGTAGGTCCGGGCAACACGTTCTGGCTAAACAGCAGGTTACCGTTGACATCGAAGAATTCGATCTTCGTGCTGTCGTCAGCATTCACGTCGGTGAATACGGCGCCGAACCCCGTGGTCGTTGCCGATTGTGCAGTTCCAGGTATAAAGAAAAGTGTTTCCGTGATGTTGCTATCCAAGGCGCTGAAGAGCCTCTGGGGACTGAACGTGCTAAAGAGCGCGGGATAGACAGGGTGGATATTTCCAAATCTGACCGGAGTGTTTGTTGGGTTGACACTGTTGGCGCT
>WNFX01004079.1_pt1 | contig 14412 bp, 14 predicted proteins | sample 5400111 | NCBI WGS metagenome assembly WNFX01 (sample SAMN13153363, study PRJNA577476) | soil metagenome | isolation source: 40 cm soil or saprolite under grassland replicate 1 | place: USA:California | collected 2016-06-15 | reverse complement strand
CGCAGGATTTCAAGCGCGCGGGCGACGGCGACCAGGGCTCCAACACCGGCGGTATGGGCGCCTACGCCCCGCTGCCCTGGGCCCCTGACGGCCTGGTGGCCGACGTGACGGCGGCCGTGATCGGCCCCGCTGTCGACGAGATGCGCCGCCGCGGCACGCCCTATCAGGGAGTGCTGTATGCCGGGCTGAGCCTGACCAGCGCCGGCGTGCGGGTGGTCGAGTTCAACGCGCGGTTCGGCGACCCGGAGACGCAGGTGGTCCTCGACCGGCTGGCGACGCCGCTCGCGGGCCTGCTGCACGCCGCCGCCACGGGCGCGCTGGCCGGGGCGCCTGCCCTCGAGTGGGCGCCGGGCGCCGCGGTGACCGTGGTGCTCGCCGCCGAGGGTTATCCGGCCGGTGCAGTGACGGGAGACGTGATCGAGGGGCTAGCAGATACTGAACGGCTGCCGCGCGCGTATGTCCTGCATGCGGGTACATCGCGCGATCGGGCGGGCCGCGTCGTTTCGGCCGGCGGCCGGGTGCTCAATTTTGTCGGCACCGGCCCGGACCTGGCCACGGCACGTGCGGCCGCGTATGAGGCTGCACGTGCGATCAGGATGCGCGGTAGCTGGTATCGCACCGATATCGCCGAACGGGCCGCAGCGGGCGGCTCCGCCCCTCCTGGGGCCTCCTCAGGGCCGCAGGGGCGGCCGGCCCATCGGGCCGACACCGCGTGATCCCGGCGCGGCCCGCCGCGAGTCGCCGCCGTGGCGCCGACGACGGCCCGCGGCGGGTCACCTCGCTCGAGCTCTTCTTCGACCTGGTCTTCGTCTTTACGCTCACACAGCTCAGTTCGCTGCTCACCCGCGAGCTGAGCCCGGTCGGCCTGATCCGCGTCCTGCTCATCTTCGGCGTCGCATGGTGGATGTACGGCGGCTATGCGTGGCTGACCAACACCGCGGCACCGGAGCGGGCCGGGGAGCGCCTGCTGCTGCTGCTCGGCATGGCCGGCTTCCTCGTCGTCGCGCTCGCGATCCCTGGCGCCTTCGGCCGCGATGGTGTGGCTCTCGGCCTCGGGTACCTGGCCGTGGTGCTCGTGCACACCGGCCTTTACGCCCGTGCCAACAGGAACATCTGGCGGATCGCCCCGTTCAACGTCGCTTCGGCGCTGCTCGTCACTGGCGCCGGGTTCCTGCCCACGCCGGCCCGTTACGCGCCGTGGGCGGTGGCGCTTGCTCTGCTGGTCTTCTCGCCGCTGATCGTGCCCGTTGGCGGCATGTTCGACATTCAGCCCGCGCATTTCGCTGAACGGCACAGCGTGCTTGTCATCGTGGCCTTCGGCGAGTCCGTCGTTTCCATCGGCATCGGCGAGGCCGGGCGCGCCGTCACCGCCGGGCTCGCGGCGGCGGCGGTGGCGGGGCTCGCGCTGTCGGCGGCACTGTGGTGGGCCTTCTTCGGCGCCGGTGACGACGAGCGCGCCGAACTCACGATGACCGCCGCCAGCCCGCACGCGCGGCCCAGCCTGGCGCTGAAAGGCTACTTCTACCCGTACATTCCGATGCTGCTCGGCGTGGTGATCATGGCGGCCGGAGTGAAGCGTTCCATCGGGCATCCCGGCAACGCCGCGCCGGCCGCGTCGCTTGCGCTTGCCGGCGGCGTGGCGTTCTTCCTGGCCGGCGACATCATGTTCCGGCGTGCCCTGGCCGCGGGGCCGACGCTGATCCGCGCGGCGGCAACGGCGGCCGCGCTGGCGACGGCCGTGATCGGGGCGCTGCTCGCCGTGGAGGCACAACTGCTCGCGCTTGTCGCGGTCCTTGCCCTCATGCTCGCCACCGAGCGCCGCCCAGCCCCACATGGCCCGGACCGCGATGGCCCGTCGCTGGCCGCGTAGGGAATGGTCCGCGACCGGAGCGGAGCGCCGCCGCGATGGCCAGGCACAAGAGCGCGATAAACGGCACGCATGTCAGCGTGATCCGGAGCGGTCCCTCCCACCCCGACATGACGGCGTCGGGGCGGACAACGGTCGACGGCAGGACGACGAAGCCGACCGCGAAATAGTAGACAGGGATCGCCAGCAGGACCATGACCCGCCTGCTCAGCGGGGATGCTAGCGCCATTCCTGCGCAGATGACCGCGGTCAAGACGAGCACGCTCGTCCGCCATACCTGGCCTGTCCCCGTCCAGGCAATGACGGACCCAACGGCTGAGGCGGCCCCGACGACGAATGCGTAGTGTTTCCTGGTCAGGAGCTGCATTCCGCGTCCCGGGCCCGGCGACGCCACCAGGGCCGCTATCTCAAGCCCGGCGGCAGGGACGCCAGGAATGTCAGGTTGACGACCGCGGACTCCACCAGGAACAGCAGCGGCAGGACGACGCTGACCACGGCCAGTGCGTCACGCCAGCGCGGATCGGCGGGGCCATCAAGGCCCGGCCTGAGCCTGATCCGCAGCGCGCCCCAGATCAGGTCCGCGGACACCGCGAGGCCTGGGCGGCGCTGACCGGGGCGTGCCCCGGTCATCAGCACGCCGCGAGACGCTGTGAACGCAAACTCATATAGACTTAATATACCGCTTATCGGAATATGTCAACCGAGAGGACCTGCGGCATGGTCGGCCCACGATCGATGGCCCGTGGCCGGTCTCGTGCGACCCGCAACGGGCCATGGCGGGTTCAGGCCGCTGCCGCTGATGAGCGAGGATGGACACGTGATTGAGCGGTACACCCTGCCCGAGATGGGGCGGATCTGGAGCGAGGCGCACAAGTACGAGCTGTGGTGCCGGGTCGAAACGCTTGTGCTCGAGGCGCATGCGCGGGCCGGGACGGTGCCCGCGGACTCCGTCGAGCCCGTGCGAAACGCACCACCACCGACGCCGGAGGCCGTCGCCGCCGTGGAGGCGGTCACCCAGCACGACGTGATCGCGTTCCTCACCGCGTGGGCCGACAACACAACGCCGCGCGAGGCCGCCGCCTACGTGCACTACGGCATGACCTCGTCTGATCTGCTTGATACCGCCCTCGCCGCCCAGCTCACCCGGGCGTGCGACGTCCTGCTAGCCAAGGCGGATGCCCTGGTCGCCGCCCTGCGCGAGCACGGGCTCGCCCACGCGGGAACCCTGCGCGCGGGCCGTACTCACGGCGTTCACGCCGAACCCGATACCTGGGGGCACCGGGTCGCCGATTTCGCGTTCGCCATGGCGCGCAGCCGTGACCGGCTGCGCCGGGCCCGCCACGCCGTGGCGGTCGGCAAGCTGTCCGGGCCGGTCGGCACGTACTCGGGCATCGACCCGGCGGTCGAGGCGGAGGTCATGGCGGAACTCGGGCTCCGTCCGGCGGACGTGGCCACGCAGGTCGTGATGCGCGACGGGATCGCCGAGTGGGTGTGTGTCCTGGCGTTGATCGCCACCGTGTGCGAGGCGGTGGCGCTGGAGATCAGGCACGGGCAGCGGACCGAGCTTCGTGAACTCGCCGAACCGTTCAGCGCCGGCCAGAAGGGCTCGTCGGCGATGCCGCACAAGCGCAACCCCATGCGGTCGGAGCGGATCTGCGGCCTGGCCAGGATCGTGCGGGGCCTCACCACGCCCGTGCTGGAGGGTATACCGCTCTGGCACGAGCGGGACATCTCACACTCCAGCGTCGAGCGCGTCGCGCTGCCCGACGCCGCGATCGTCACTGACTACCTGCTGCACCTGACGACGGGCCTGATCAGGGATCTGGTCGTGGATCCCGCGCGGATGCGCGCGAACATGGATGCCACCGGCGGCCTGATCTACACCTCGGCGGTGCTGCTTGAGCTTGTCCAGGCCGGGATGTCACGCGAGGACAGCTACGCGCTCGTGCAGGGCGCCGCGACGGATACCTGGGAAACTGGCACGCCGCTGCGGGAGACGCTGCGCAAGCGGGCGGCCGCGTACGGGCAGCCGCTTGACGAGGCGCGGCTTGACGAAATCTTCCGCCCGGAGTGTTACGTCGCCAGGCTCGGCGGGGTGTTCGAGCGTCTCGCCCAGCTCAGCTAGCCCAGCTCAGTTAGCCCGGTTCACCGAACCCCGCCTTGGCCACCCCACCACCTCGCCGATGCACGGTGCCGGGCCGGGGGCACGAGCCCCCGAAACCCCCACGCCGGAACCCCCGCCTTGGCCACCCCACCACCTCGCCGATGCAATACTGGGCAGCGATCGCCTGCCGCAGGCCTTGTGCATCACCCCTCGAACAGGAGCTGCATCCACATGACCATCGGCCCCGAGATCAGCTACCGGGTACGCGGCGGCAGCCCGCTGCACGGAACGGTGTTCGTCCAAGGCGCGAAGAACGCCGCGCTGAAGATGATCGCCGCGTCGCTGCTCGCCGACGAGGGCCGGACAGTGCTGCGTAATGTGCCGCCCATCGAGGATGTCCGCCGCGCGGTGGAACTCGCGCAGGCGGTCGGGGCCCGCGTCGAGTTTCACGAGCCCGAGCGCACCTTGGTCGTGGACGCGTCGCACCTCACGACCGCCGTGCTCCCCGCCGAGATCGCGCGCAGGTTCCGCGGCTCGGTGCTCTTCGTGCCCGCCCTGCTGCACCGGTTGGGCGAGGCGGTCATCGAGGGAATCGGCGGATGCCATCTGGGCAGCCGCAACCTCGACTTTCACTACCGGGGATTCGCACGGCTCGGCGCAACTGTCCAAGAAGGCGACAGTGTGATCCACATCAAGGCCGGGAACCTCCGCGGGGCGCACTTGTACCTGGATACGCCGTCGCATACGGGCACGGAAAATCTCATCATGGCCGCGGCACTCGCGCCAGGTACCACCATCATCGACAACACCGCGCTCGAGCCCGAGGTGCTCGACGTCATTGCCTTCCTGAGCAAGATGGGCGCACAGATCACGGGCGGTGGAACCGGATTTGTGACGGTGCACGGCGTGGAGCACCTGAAAGCCGTGGAGCACAACGTCATGCCCGATCGCATCGACGCGGGTGTTTTCGCGATGGCCGCCGCAATCACCGGTGGTGAGCTTAGCCTGGTCGGTGCGTCACTCGAGCACTTCGGCGTCGTGCGCTGGAAGCTCGAGCAGATGGGGGTGGAATTCGCCACCAACGGGGCTATCTTGCAGGTCCGCCAGGAACGGCCGCTGCGGCCGATCAACGTAATCACCAGCCCGTATCCAGGATTCGCGACCGACCTGCAGTCGCCGATCTTGACCCTGAGCTGCCTTGCGGAAGGCACAAGTTATATCAGGGAAACCATCTACGACGGCCGCTACACCCTGGTCGGCGAGCTCAACAAGATGGGCGCCAAGATCGAGGTCGATGGCAACGTGGCGATCGTGCACGGGCCGGTGCAATTGCACGGCACCGATGTCACCGCGCACGACCTCCGCACCGGCATCGCGCTGGTCCTGGCTGGCCTTGTCGCCGATGGCGAGACCGTTGTGGCGCCCGGATACCTGATCGACCGGGGCCATGCGTCCGTGGCCGAGCGACTCACCGCCCTCGGTGCAGATATCACGCGTGAATTTCACGGTTAACTTCCGCGTTCCTCCTTCGCGTCTTACCTGGTCATCGCGTTAGAACATGCGCAATTGATGGCTATCCGCGTGCCCGCGTCACGTTAGTACCCTTTCCTGCGATCTTCCCAATGGGTTACGAAATGTACGATCGGGCAGTCACACCGCGTAGGTAGATGGGACGTTGGGAGCTCAAGGGACGATGTCAACAGCGGGCAACGGGGGCTTAGCGGATGCAGACGCACAGCGCCGGTCGTCATGGGGCCACTGATGAGCAGCCATAGGCAGGGCACTGGTGAACTGACCATCGGGATCGTGGGACCGCATGACGTCGTCGAACGCGTCATGCTCGCCTCCACCAGCACCGGGCCGGCCTCGACCGGCCTCTACATGCCCCCACTGAGCCAGGGCGCGGCCGCCGGATCCGGCCAGGTGGCGAACCCGTCCTCGGGGGGCCACTCTGCGGTCGCGGCGTCTGCGCCGACGCTGTCCGGCGCGTCCTGGACCGGTTTCGGCCTGGCCGCGCGGCTGGTCGCGGCCGCCTACCGCGACGAACACGAGGCGGCGGAGAAGGCGACCCGGCTCGGCTCAAGCGTCGACGTGTGCCTGTTCGCCAGCCCGGTCCCCTACGAATACGCGCGGCGGGCAGGCGCGATCGCTGGACCCGCCACCTTTGTGGAGCTGAACGGCGCCGCGTTACGGAGCACCCTGCTGCGGGCGAGCCTGGACGCCAACGTCGACCTGGCCAGGATCAGCCTGGACGTGCTGGCCCGGACCGACATCGATGAAGCGTACGCCGAGCTCGGGTTGTCCACCGAGCACGTGCACGCGCGGGAGGAAGTGGCCAGCGCCGCCACCCTCGCCGCCTACCATGAGCGGCTCTACCGGCGTGAGGAGACGACCGTGGCGCTGACCTGCGTCCACGCTGTCGCCCAGCGCCTGGAGACCGCGGGCGTGCCGGTCTTCACCGTCCGGTCGACCGGCAGCGCCATCCGCTCCGCGCTGCGCACCGCGGCGCTTCTCGGCGCGAACCACCGGCTCGAAGAGGCGGCGCTCGCGATCGTGGTCGTGGACGTGCCCACGCTGCGGGAAACGGCGCGCCGGACCGCCCCGAGATACTGGCGTGACGAGTTGCGGCTGACCGTGCACCGCCTACTCCTCCAGGACGCGCAGCGAATCGGCGCAGCCGTTCTGCCGGTGGGCGAACATTGTTTCATCGTGGCCGCGACACGCGGGTCGCTGGCGGCGGTGACCGAGGGCTTCCGCGTCCCGCCGTTCGTCGAGCGCGCGCAGGCCGAGCTTGGCGTCGGGCTCGAGGTCGGCGTGGGCATGGGCCGCAGCGCACAGGAGGCTGAGACGCACGCCCGGGCGGCGCTCACCCGGGCCCAGTCGGGCCGCGGTTCGCAGGGTTTCGCCCTCGACCGCGAGGGGCGGGTACTGGTGCCGCCCCCCCGCCCGCCATCGCGGGTTCCTCCTGCGGCCCAGCCGAAGGGGATCGAGACGCTCGCCAGGCTCGCCGACAAGCTGTCGGGCGAGGAAAGTTCCCTGACCGTCGACGCCGAGGCAGCGGGCCAGTTGCTCGGGGTCACGCCGCGAACCGCGCGACGCTTGCTGCGCATCCTGGTGGAGGAGGGTCTCGCCTGGCCGCTGCCACCGAACCGGTCGCCGCAGCCCGGCAGGCCCCGCCAGCTGTACCGGCTGATCGTGGAGAAGCTCGAGCAACGCCCGCCCAGGCGAGGCTAGCGTCCCGAGTGCGCCGCGGGATTGGTGACATAGTGGGGTTAATGCGCCACGTTTGCGGTCGGCGTCTGAACGGAGTGAAGCCCAATGTCTGGATGGATCCCGCCCCAAATGGCGACCGAGAGCGGGCGAGTTGCCGACGCCGACTTCAGCAACGACGATCGAGATACCGGCGAACCCGCCCCGGGAGAGCCGGTGTCACTTCCGGCCCGGAGCTGGCCTTTCCAGCGTGCTCCGCTAGACCGTCACCGGCTCGCCGCAATCCGGGCACCGGTAGGGCCGCCGTCGGGCCATTGAGCGGCGCACCGCGAAGACGACGAACGGCCACCCCATTCCGGGAATCTCTCTGGTCGCCTCAACCGTGCCGTGAGTCGCACAGCGCCCGGTCCGGGTTTCAACTTCAGTCGCCATGACGCTTTCTCCCCTTTCGAACCAAATTCCCTGCCTGCTCAGCGGCTGAGCGGCACCCAACTGAACCGCCAAAGGGCGATCACGAGGCCCGCGACACCCCACAACGCGACGATGAGCAGGTCACCAACGGCAAAGCCGGCCCCGATCGTGTGCGGGTTGTAGGCGGTCAGGAGTGCGGCGGCCAGGTGACGGACGGGGAACACGTCGGCGATGTCGACCAGCCAGTGCGGCAGCACCGAGACTGCTATGAACACGCCCGAGATGAAGTAGAGGGGCAGCATCGTCGCCTGGGTGAGGGGCTGGGCAGAATCCTGGTTACGGATCACCGAGGCCAGGGCGAAACCCAGGCAGCAGAAGGCAAGCGCCCCGACGATAACGGTAACCACCAGGGCCGGGGCAGTACGGCCGGGGACGGCCGCGCTGTAAAACAGCCAGCCGATGGCGAGCAGCAGCGCGGTGATGCCCAGCGCGACGACGACGGAGGTCAGGGCTCGCCCGGCGATGATGGCCACGGCTGGCATCGGCGTGGCCCTTCTCCGTTTCAGCGCCCCGGTTTCGCGCTGCGCGGTCACCGAGATCACCAGGTTCACGAATGCGGCGGCGATGATCCCGAGAGTGATGATGCCCGGGACGTAATAGACCGAGGTATTGATCGAGCCGCCCGCGACCTTGACGGTGCTGGCATGGAACAAGGAGGCGAAGATCACCAGAAACAGCACCGGCAGTACCAGGGTGAAAAAGCGCGACTGGCGGTTGCGGAGAAACGCGCGCAGGTCGTAGCGGAACTGGTGCAAGGAAAGGCGGGTAACCAGGCCGGGCCCGGACTTTACGGCCACGTGTGCGGAACCAGCGTGCGCAGTCATCGGCTGCCATCCGTCTTCGCGTCGGTGAGCGAGAGGTAGATGTCTTCAAGACTGGGTCGGCGCACGTCGAGGTCGGCCAGGTCGGCGCCCTTGGTTTCGGCCCACCGGATCAGCGGCCCCAGAACCGAGACGATGGAGTGGGCACGGACCAGCATTCGGTTCTCATCCGTACTGGCCAAGGCGCATCGAACCGGTTCGGGCAACTCGTCGGCCGTGGTGCCCGGCGGCAAGCTGAAGCGGATCTCGGCGGCCGCGTGCTGGCGCCCGGCCAGCGTGGCCGGGGTGCCCTCCGCCACGATCCGGCCTTCCGCGATCACGGCCACGCGATCGGCGAGGTGCTCAGCTTCGTCCATATAGTGCGTGGTGAGGAAGACCGTCACGCCAAGTGCGCGGAGCCCGGAGATCATCTCCCAGGCAACCCTCCGGGCGGAGGGGTCAAAACCGGTTGTGGGCTCGTCGAGGAACAACAGCTCCGGATCCCCGATGAGGGCCAGCGCCACATCCAGGCGCCGGCGCTGGCCACCCGAGAGCCGGGTGGCGATGGAACCGGCCTTATCAGATAGCCCGACCATCTCCAACGTATCCCCGACGTCCCTGGGGGCCGGGTAATAGCCCGCATACATCTGCAGGCACTCGGCCGCTGTCAGGTCCCGCTCAGGTTCGGACTCCTGCAGGACTACCCCGATGCGGGCCCGCCACGACGGCCCGCCATGCCGGGGATCTTGGCCGAGGACTGTGACCTCGCCTCCGGCGCGCCGACGGTAGCCCTCGAGGATCTCCACGGTGGTGGTCTTCCCGGCGCCGTTGGGGCCGAGGAACGCGAACACCTCTCCGCGCCTGACATGCAGATCTATACCGCGGACAGCCTCAAAGGAGCCGTATCGCATCTGGAGGCCCGAGACGTCGATCACCGTCTCGTTGCTGCCACCGGGATCGGCACCGGTCCGGTCGGGGCTGGCTGTCATGGCCGCTGCCTCCGCAATGCCCCTCCCAGGTGCTCACCCAAGCGACCAAGCAGTGGGGTCGAATCTCCCATGATCTGATCCGGCGAGAACCGATAGCGGAAGAGTAGCCTCGCCGCACCCGCCTGCCTAGTGCTGTCGCGCACAGGCTGCCGCAAGATGCGAGACATGAGACTCACGAACGATACCTATCTGATCTTGATTAGCTCGCCACTGCCCGGTCAGGATCTACCAGCGTCACTTCCAGCGGAAATGCACGAACACCCGGCCGAAATTCTTTGAGTCCTTCTCCACCCGATGGTAGAGAGCCCTGATTTCCTTCTGGTCAAGGAACCGGAGCACGCGCTTCTTCAGCTGGCCGGAACCTTTCCCCGGGATGATCTCGACGAGCGGTGCCTTCTTCGCGACCGCCTCGTCGATGATCTCCCGCAGCGCCCGGTCGATGTCCGCGCCCCGGTTGTAGATGTCATGAAGATCGAGCTTGAGCTTCACCGGGCGCCGCCATTCCGGCCAAGAAATGCGGCGGCGACAGCAAGGAAGGCGTCGTTCGCCTCGGGATCGGCCACGGAGACGCGCACCCCGTCACCGGCGAACGGCCGGACGCTCACGCCCGCGCGCTCGCACGCGGCCGCGAAGTCGGCCGTGGCGTCGCCGAGGCCGAGCCAGACGAAGTTGGCCTCGGTCGGCGGCACCGCCCAACCCTGGCTGGCCAGCTCGTCGCTCACCCTGGCCCGTTCCTTGACCACCTCGTCGACCCGCTGGAGCAGCTCAGGCTCCGCCGCCAGCGACGCCACCGCGGCCGCCTGCGCGATGGAGCTGACGGTGAACGGCAGCATGGTCTTGCGGACCGCCTCCGCCACCGATTGCTGTGCCACCATGAAGCCGACACGCAACCCGGCGAGGCCATAGGCCTTGGAGAAGGTGCGCAGCACGGCGACGTTCGGCCGGTTGCGGTAGAGGTCCAGGCCGTCAGGTACGTCCGCATCCCTTACGTACTCGCGGTAGGCCTCGTCGAGCACGACCAGGCAGGCCGGCGGCACCCGGTCAAGGAACGCCTCGATATCGCCGCGGCGCACCACCGTGCCGGTCGGGTTGTTCGGGTTGCAGACGAAGACCAGCCTCGTCGAGCTGGTGATCGCCGCCGCCATCGCATCCAGGTCATGGGCGTGGTCGCGGAGCGGCACCCGCACGTCCTCGGCGCCCGCCAGGCAAACCAGGTTCGGGTAGGCCTCGAACGACCGCCACGCGTACACGACCTGCGCACCCGGCTCGCCAACCACCTCAAGTAGCTGCTGCGTGACGCCGACCGAGCCGCAGCCGACCGCGATGTGCCCGGCCGGGACGTTGAAATGGCCCGCGATCGCCTCGGTGAGCGCGGCCGCGCCGTTGTCCGGATAACGGTTCACGCCCGTCGCGGCCTCGGCGATCGCCGCGACCACCGACGGCAGCGGTCCGTGCGGGGACTCGTTCGAGGAAAGCTTGAAGGACCTGCCGTCCGGGCCGACGATCAGCCTGCCCGGTGCATAGCCGGGAAGGCGATCGAGCACAGGGCGGAAGCGGGGCGAGTTCTCCTGCATCGTCGTCCTCCCGGATCAGCCTGCCACCACCATAATCCCGCGCCCGCTGATCACCGGCTGCGCGCCCGTTTCATGATCGCAGTAGCTTTGTGCCGGGGGGTCAGTGCGGCCGCAGCATCGGCGGATGCAGCAGCTCCGCGGGCCCGCGCCGGAACAACATCGCCGGCCGGCCGCCGTCGCGGGCCGTCGACACCCCGGTCGGCAGCAGGAACCGCTCGGCACCGGTGACCTTGCGGTGGAAATTGCGGGGGTCGAGCGACCTCCCCCACACGATCTCGTACACCCGGCGAAGCTCGGCGACAGTGAACTCGTCCGCGCAGAACGCCGCGCCGAGCGGGGTGTATTCGAGCTTCGCCCTCGCCCGTTCCACCCCGTCCCTGAGGATCCTCGCGTGGTCGAAGGCCATCGCGGCAGCCGTTAGGGAAAAATATGGGCGCCAGCTCATCTGCGCCTGCGTCGGCGCGGGCAGATCGGGCGCGATGCCGAGGTAGGCAACCGAGACCACCCGCTGACGCGGGTCGCGGTCCGGATACCCGTACGTCTGCAGCTGCTCGAGGTGCACGGGCGCGCCGGCCAGGCCAGCCCGGTCGGCCAGCACCCGCGCGGCCGCGGCGGACAGGTCCTCCTCAAGCCGGATGAACCCGCCCGCGAGCGCCCAGCGTCCCGCGTAGGGCTCCGCCCCGCGTCGCCAGACAAGCGCGCACAACTGCTGGTCCCTGACGGTGAGGACGATGAGGTCGACCGTGACCGCGATGCGGGGGACGTGCATGGCCGCACGCTATCGCCCGGACCGGTCACGACAGCTTTCGCTGCGCGGTCCCGTAGGCCTGCCAGGCGATGGACTCAAGTTCCTTTCGCGTGACGGCCGGTCCGACGAGGGTGATGGCGCCGATGTAGCCACTGGCGCGGTAGACGATCGTCCAGACGTCGATGCTCGCCGCGCCCGAGGCGTGGATGTCCATCTCGCGCGCCGACTCGCCCAGGCGCGGCGCGGGCTCGTTCCGCACCGTGTAGATGTAGGTCCGGCCGCTGACCACGGCGCGGTATCGCGTGCAGCCGCGCGGCTGCGTGCGGCCGAGCACCGAGGCCGCCAGGCTGTCCGCGGGCGCGAGCAGCACCTCAGACACTCCCGCGGAGCCATGGCGGAACGAGACCACCGTGGCTGGGGCGTCGGCGAGGGCGGCCGTGTCCAGCCCGGTTCGGGCGGCGCGTGCGCACCTCGCCGGGATGATCCGCACTCCGCGCGTGCCCGCTTTGATGTTTCGGACGCCCTGCAGCGACCCGTACTTGCCGGCCTGTGCCGGGGCCGCAGGTCCCGCACCGTCGAGCTTGCTCAGCAGGGCCGCGCGCAGCTGCTGTGCCGTGTACGGTACGCGCTGACTGCCAGCCTGTGCCTGGGTGCCCGTCGCTGGCTGGCCGGAACTGCACCCGGCGAGGACCGCCATCGAAAGCAAACCAAGCCCCATGACACCTAGTCGCTGGTGAACGCGCATGTAAAGCCCTCTCTCGTCGGTAGTTACCGCTGAACCGGAGCGCGAGCTTACTGCACGGAGTGTGATCAAAGAGGAACAATGAGTGAACTCAACTGCTTGTGCGCCGCCATGGGCCCCGTGGCGCCCGCGCAGGCTAGGAGCGGACGAGGCGCGCCACTGCGTCGGCGGCTTCGCGCACCTTCGCCTCCGCTTCGGGGCCGCCGTGCTCGATGGCCTGGGTCACGCAGTGGCCGAGGTGATCTTCGAGGAGGCCAAGGGCGACGGCTTGGAGCGCGCGCGTGACCGCGGACACCTGGGTGAGCACGTCGATGCAGTACGCATCGTCATCGACCATCCGCTGCAGCCCGCGAACCTGACCCTCGATCCGCCTGAGCCGCTTGACATAGGAGTCCTTTTCCTGCGTATACCCGCGCATGAACGGGATTCTACCCCACGGGGGTATCACGTGGGCTGGTCACGGAGCCAGGCGGGGGTATCGTTCCTGGCCCGGTGACGTCGCACTGAAGGGCTCCGGGGTCGGTGGCAAGCAAGGGCGGCGCGAGCGCAGGAGGATCGGCGAACGCCGGGCGGCGCAGGTTGAGCATGTCCCGCATGCCGTGCGCGTTGGCGTCACGGTAGGTCATCGCGGGCAGATTCCATTTTTCCTCGACCAGCTTGCAGATGCTGGCGTGGTCGTACACGCGGTGCGAGACGTAACGCGGGCGCGCCCACGGCGACACGATGGCACAGGGCACGCGGAAACCGTACCGGCCGAATCCTTCGTAGACCTGGTCGGCGGGGACCTGCGGCCCGATGGCGTCGGGCGGCACGGCGCGCGGCGGCGGCACGTGGTCGTAGTAGCCGCCGTGCTCGTCGAAGGTCCAGATCAGCAGCGTCCGGTCCCAGGCCGGGCCGTTGATGACTGCGTTGATCACACTGGCCGCGAACGACTCGCCCCTGGCGATGTTCTGCGGGTTCTCCTCCGATTGGGTGCCGTAATCCGGTTCGACTATGCAGTAGTTCGGCAGCGTGCCCGCCGCAGCGTCGGAAAAGAACTGTGTGATCGGCACGGTCTTGCTGGGGTTGTTCAAGAACACCGGCGGGTACAGCAGCGTGCTCGCGGCCGGAACGGTGGTCCCGGCCAGTGTCAACGTGCTGCTGAAGTAGTCCTTCCAGGTGATGGCGTGCGCGTCCAGGCGGTCGAACACAGTCCCGCCCGCCGGGTAATCGGTCAGCGCTGGCGTGGTGTCGTTGACCTGGCCAATCGAGGTGGCGGCGACCAGGTAGCGCCGGTTCGGGAAGGTCTGCCCGAGCAGGGAGCAGAAATAGCGGTCGGCGATCGGGAACACCGCGGCGAGGGAGTAGTAGAAGGGCAGGTCCGCGCGTTGCCAGTAGCCCATCGAAACGGGGCCGCTGCCTGACTCGACGAAACCATCGAGGCGGCCGTTGTCGAACTGGATGTGACTGTCCAGCCAGTCCTGGGCCGGCTTCGCGGACAGCTGGCAGGTTGTGGGCATGCGGAAGGCGTGCTGGATGCGCCCGTCGCCGTAGGGGTTGGTGGCCAGTGGCTGGCCGTTCCTGCCGAGCCTGAATCCGTCGGCGCCGGGCCGGTGAAGCATCCCGAGGTGATTGTCGTAGGAATGGTTCTCCATCATGAGCACCACGAGGTGCTCGATCTGGGGAATCGTGTCCGTGCCCGCAGGCAGGCCGGGATATGGCAGCGAGCCTGGCGCCCGCAGTTGCCCGTTATCGCCGCCCGGCGACGCCGCCCGGGCCGCGGCCGCCCGGGCCGCGGTCGGCGCCCAGCCGCCGACGCCCGCTGCCGCGGCGCCGACCAGGCCGGCCCGCAGTAAGTTCCGCCTGCTAAGCCCGCCCGCGCTCATCGCCCTGCTCCGCTGCGGGCTGCGTCTGTGCGTGCCGCATCT
>WNFX01004078.1_pt1 | contig 14413 bp, 12 predicted proteins | sample 5400111 | NCBI WGS metagenome assembly WNFX01 (sample SAMN13153363, study PRJNA577476) | soil metagenome | isolation source: 40 cm soil or saprolite under grassland replicate 1 | place: USA:California | collected 2016-06-15 | reverse complement strand
TACCGGGAATATAGAGGGAAAATCGCTGGACAGCCGCGAGGAAGGTTGGTATCAGGCCCCGGATTCGGCGCACATTATCAGCAATGTCAGTTACTCAGCGCTCGGCCTTGAAAACATAGTCATCGCCTCGCAAGTTTGGGAACGCCGCGACTCCGGCTGGTCAGCATCTACGACAGACGTCGACTGCTACAACGCGCTGGTTAGTATCAAGGGGATACTCCGCTACGGAGGACAACACGAGGGCTCGAACGAGACGCGTGACGGGCCTCCGACAGCGGGGGAGCCGACCCAGCTTTCCAAGTGGACATACGAGGATGCGGGGAGGTTCATCATTAGCTACGACGAGCTCAAGCACGGCGATTCACCCGCATGGAGGGAAATTCTCGCGCGCGACAAAGAGATCTTTAGCGATCTGTCTGGGACAACGGAAATCGTTGTCGGTAAGAATACTGGGCGCGTTTATTCACTCGTCGTGACGAGGGATGGACCGAAAATGTCGGATAGAAGAGAGACCGTGGTTGACCAGTATGATGAGCCTGTCGACATCCAGCCGCCCCCTAACGTTCCGCCTTCCAAGGACGACCAGGACGTGAGGCTCTGTTCCGAACCAGGCGATTTTCCGTGGATTCCCGCCGCGATTGCAGCCGTACTGGGGCCGCTCCTGTTCTTGGCGGGGTCCGCGTTCCTCTGGCCCGGCGTCTATAATCGTCTCATATATCGCAGGCGCTGGTAGGCTCTGAACCGGAGTTCGCGGGCGGCTAGAAGCCACCCGCCTACATTTCCGGCATACTTTGAAATAGCCATGAACCCCGAAATCCTGACGTACAGCCAATACATTCGGAAGCAGATAGCGGACGTTCATGCGACGCTGAAGGGGCTTAGCGAAGAGCAGCTCAACCGGCGGCCCGATGTGCCCGGAGCGAATAGTGGCTATGTCATCGCCACGCACGTCCTGGGGAATGCGCGGGCGTGGGTGCTGGGCATCGTCTGCGGGCAGCCGCTAGCGCGCGATCGGCCGGGCGAGTTCGCATCGTCGGGGACGTATGAGCAGCTCGGGAAAGCGGCCTGTGCGCTCTCGGGCGAGATCGACGCCGCGCTGGCGGCGGTGGACCAGTCGACGCTCGATGACCGCTTCGTGCCGGCGCAGGAGCTGTGGGGCGAGGGCAAACCGCACGAGATATCGCGGCGGGAGGCGCTGGCGCACGTTCTGGAGCACGCGTCGATGCACCTCGGGCAGATACAGCTGACCGCGGACTGGGTCCGCGGTCAGCGTGGTCAGTGGTCAGTGGTCAGTGGTTAGTGGTTAGTGGTTAGTGGTTAGTGGTTAGTGATTAGTGGCCAGTGGCTGTGGCTAGAAAGATGCTGAGCGGCCGGTGCTAAGTAGACCGTGAGCGGGCTGAATTACGCATGTTCATTCCCGTGTTCAGGCGAGAGTTCAACCGCCTGCGCGCTTCCACTTCGATGAACTCAGTCTGCGCTGACGATACACGCTGCTTCGACGGGCTCAGCACGAACGGTTGGCAGAAGTCGTGAGGTTCGTGAAGATGCAGGGGACGGGGAACGACTTCCTGTTCGTAGAAGCAGGTGATGACGGCGAGCGCGACTGGAGCGCGCTCTCGCGTGCGATGTGCGAGCGGCATTACGGCGCCGGGGCCGACGGTCTCATGGTTGTCCTGCCGTCCGAGCGGGCTGACGTACGGATGCGTCTGTTCAACGCGGACGGCTCTGAGGCGGAGGTGAGCGGGAACGGCGTCCGCTGCTTGGTGAAGTACGCGATCGAGCGAGGACTGGCTACACCGCGCGACGGGCGATTGAGCATCGAGGCCGTCCACGGAGTGCTGAAGGCCGAGGCGTCGATAAGAGACGGGACCGTGACGGCCGTGCGGCTCTCCATGGGGCCGCCCAGGTTCGCCCCCAACGAGGTGCCGGTGATGGCCGAGATGGAGCCCGTGATCGACTTCCCGCTGGAGGTCGATGGGCGGCCGCTCGCCGTGACCTGCCTTTCGATGGGAAATCCGCATGCGGTGCTGTTCGTCGACGGGCCGATCGAGAGCTATCCGCTGGAGACCATCGGCCCGAAGGTGGAGTGGCACGCGGCTTTTCCCGAGCGCGTGAACTTCGGCGTCGCCCAGGTCCGAGCACCGGAGCGAATGGCCCTACGGGTCTGGGAGCGCGGCGTAGGCGAGACGCTGGCCTGCGGCAGCGGCTGCTGCGCCGCGCTGGTCGCCGGACGGTTGCAGGGCCGAGTGGGAGGTCGCGTCGAGATCGAGCAGCCGGGCGGATCGCTGACAGTCGAGTGGGACGGCCAGGGCGATGTGTACCTGAGCGGCCCGGCGGAGTTCGTGTTCGAGGGCGAGTGGCCGGACGCCTAGTCCGGGCGCCGTTGCGAGTAGACGACTTCGGGACTGACCTCCGCTACTGAACGGCAGCCGCAGAGCGCCATCGCGAGCTCGAGCTCGTTGCGAAGCATCGAGAGGACTTGAGTAACGCCTGCTTCGCCTGAGACGGCAAGGCCCCAGATATATGCCCGGCCGACGAGAACGGCGTTCGCGCCCAGCGCCAGCGCTTTGAGGACGTCCGTGCCGCGGCGGATGCCGCTATCCAGCAGCACTTCACACCGGCCCTCGATGGCCGCAACGACCTCCGGCAGCACGGCGATCGTCGCTGGCGCGCCATCGAGCTGACGGCCGCCGTGGTTGGAGACGACGATCGCCGACGCGGCGTGATCGAGGGCGAGCCGGGCGTCGTCGGCAGTCATGATGCCCTTCAGGATGATCGGCAGCGATGTGAAAGAGCGCAGCCAGTCGATGGCGTCCCAGGTGAGCGAAGGGTCGATGAGCACGTCCGCAGAGGCGGAAAGCTCCGACTCACCCGCTCCGACTTCGAGGGGAGGCAGCTCGACCTCGCCGATATAGTTCCTGTGGGCGACGCCGGGCGGGTACTCGGGGCGGTTACGGAAATCGCGCTCGCGACGCCCGAGGCGGGGCACATCAACGGTCAGACAGACCGCCTTGTAGCCGGCCGCTTCCGCGCGCTGGACCATGCGCTTGGAGACGTTGCGATCGCGGTGAACGTAGAGCTGGAACCACTTGGGGCCTTCAGACGCCGCGGCGACTTCCTCGATGGAAGCGCTGGCCATGGTGCTCAGCGTCATGATCGTGCCGTTTGTGGCCGCAGCCCTGGCCGTCGCGAGCTCTCCTTCCGGATGAGCGAGTCGCTGGACTGCCACCGGCGCCAGGAGGACCGGCATCTCGACTCGCTGGCCAAGAACGTTCGTCGAGAGGTCAATCACCGAGACATCGACCAGTGCTCGAGGCTTGAGCTCAATTCGTTCAAAGGCTTCACGGTTGCGGCGGAGGGTGACCTCGTCGTCGGCGCCGCCGGCGATGTAGTCGAAGAACGGCTGCGAAAGCTTTTTCCGGGCGAGTTCCTCATAGTCAAGGACGTTCAGGAGTGGCACGTGGGCATCGTAGCACCGGCCCGTCGCGCTGTCATTTGCTTCTGGTAGGATAGCCCTGTCCCAGGCCGCGAACGACCGAAGGAGCTGAGTCATGACGATCGAGGAGCCAAAGACCGAACGAGAAGCTGTACCGACGGGAATCCAGCTCACGGCTCTCGACCCCGCATTCCAAGCTGATCCCTACCCGATTCTGGCGAGGCTGCGCGAGCTCGAACCCATGCACCATGACACGACGCTGAATCGCTATGTGCTGACCAGACACGATGATGTGGACGAGCTGCTCTTTGACCGGAGCCTCTCGGTGGACCCGCGCAAGGCGGCGCCCGGCAGCTTCGAGTCGATGTTCGGGTTCGCGGACATGGAACGCCAGCCGAGCATGCTCTTCGCGGACCCGCCGTACCATACGCGGCTACGGGGGCTCGTGAGCAAGGCCTTCACCGCTAAAGCCGTCGAGCAGATGCGCCCGAGGATACAGGAGATCGTGGACGAGCTGTTGGACGAGATTAATGCGGAGCGCGAAGTCGATCTGATTGATGCGTTTGCCGGACCGCTTCCAACAATCGTGATCGCCGAGATGCTCGGCGTGGACCCAGCGGACCGGGCCGACTTCAAGCGCTGGTCTGACCTTGGTGTGATGAACTTCAACCCGATGCTCACTCCTGAGGAACGCCAGCTGGCGAACGAGGCAGGCGAGGCGATGGACGCGTACCTGCGCCGCGTGATCGAGGAGCGCCGAGGGCGCCCGCGGGCTGACCTGATCACGTCGCTTATCGCCGCCGAGGAGGGCGGAGACAAGCTTACGGACGACGAAATCGTGTCAATGTGCAGCCTGCTGCTGGCGGCGGGCAACCTGACGACGACTGACCTTATCGGGAACGGCGTCCTCACGCTGCTGCGCAACCCGGACGAGCTGAAGAAGCTCCAGGCCGACCCCTCACTGATAAAGAACGCGGTCGAGGAGATGCTCCGCTTCGAGAGCCCGGTACTCATGTCCGGAAGGACACCGCTGGAAGACCGGACAATCGCCGGGACGGAAGTCGGCGCCGGGGAGTCGGTGACGCCGATCCTGGCGGCCGCCAACCGCGACCCTTCGGTGTATCCGGAGCCGGACCGGTTCGACATAACGCGCGAGAAGACGGACCATCATTCCTTCGGCGGAGGTGTGCATTACTGCCTCGGAGCGCCGCTTGCCCGCACGGAGGGTCAGATCGCCGTTGGAACGCTGGTGAGGCGGTTCCCGGGAATGCGCCTCGCGGAATCGCCGCTGGAGTGGCGAAGAGTGCCGGGATTCCGCGGACTGAAGCGGCTTCCCGTCCATCTTAGGTGACACGAGGTCGAGCGAAGAGAATTCTCTCACACGTGGAGGAACATGATGCCGCCAACTGCGAAAAGAGGAGTCCGACCAAAAGATCTCTATCTCCTGCGCACCGTCGTAGACCCGCAGGTGTCTCCAGATGGGAAACGCGTGGCGTACGTCGTCACATGGCCCGACCGAGACGCGGACGAGACGCGGACGAGCGTGTATGTCGCGCCGCTTGACGGTCGCGTGACAGCCCGGCGGTTCACGCAGGGGAACAAAGACCACAGCCCGCGCTGGTCGCCGGACGGACGTCATTTAGCGTTCGTGTCGGACCGCGGCGAGAAGAACCAGCTGTTCGTCGCGCCTCTCGAGGGAGGGGAGGCGAGGCAGGTGACGAAGGCGAAGCACGGTATCTCGAGTCCAGCGTGGTCGCCGGACGGCACGCTAATCGCCTACATGGCCCGGACCGGCGATTACAAGCTCCCAAAGGAGAGAAGCCCGATCGAGAAGTCAGCGCCACGAGTGATTCGCAATTTGCGTTACAAGCTGGACGGCATCGGCTTTTTCGATGAGCGGCGGACGCACATTTTCACGATAGACGTGGAATCCGGCGAAGAAAAGCAGATCACAGACGGCGACTGGTACGACGACCAGCCGGCCTGGTCGCCCAACGGCAAGACGATCGCGTTTGTCTCCGACCGCGAGACGGAGCGACACCAGAGACAGTGGCGCTCTGACATCTGGGCTGTTCCCGCGAAGGGAGGCCGTCCCCGAAAGCTCACCCGAAGCCGAGGGGCGGCGGTTAGCCCTACGTTCTCTCCGGACAGGCGGCATATCGCGTTCATTGGGCATGAGAACGAGGATGCGGGTTCTGCGAAGAACATCCACTTGATGATGATCCCGGCAGATGGCGGTGCTCCCCGTTCAGTCAGTGCATCCATCGATCGGTCTGTCGCCGGGTGGCCCCCCGCTGGAGGGCGCACGTTCGAATGGACGAAGGAAGGCGATGCGTTGCTGTTCATCGCCGGGGACCGGGGCACGATGGCCTTGTATCGCGCTGGTATTGCCAACGGCTCCGTCAGCAAGGTCCGGGGTGGCGAGCGCCAGATTGAGTCGTTCGCGTTAACGCCGGACGGGCGCCGCGCGGCGTTTACTGCCGTCTGGTTGACCCAGCCGCATGAACTGTACGCGGCTTCGCTGAACAGCCGCAGCCGTGAGGTCAATCTAAGCCACGCAAACGACGAGCTTCGAGCAAGCTTCGATACGGGACGGCTGGAGCGGATGACATACAACTCGCAGGACGGACTGGAGATCGAGGGGTTCGTCCTGTACCCGCCGAACTATAAGCGGGGCCGCAGTTACCCGCTGGCCGTGAACGTGCACGGCGGCCCGCATAGCTTTCACCCGGGATCGCGGGCATGGATTGAGTTCCACTCGCTGGCCGCCGCGGGCTACGTTGTATTACTGCCAAACCCCCGGGGCAGCACAACCTACGGCGAAGCGTTTAGCGAAGCGGTCGTGCGGGACTGGGGTGGCCGCGATTTCGAGGACATCATGGCCGGCGTGGATGAACTTGTGGGCCGCGGCGTAGCGGATCCGGGGCAGCTGTATATCGGCGGCTACTCGTACGGCGGCTTCATGAGCTCATGGGCGGTGGGACACACCGACCGGTTTCGCGCGGCGGTCGTCGGGGCGCCGGTCTCGGACCAGGTGAGCATGTTTGGCACCGGCGATATACCGCTTTTCGATATGCACGAAATCGGGGGGACTCCCCTGGACGACCCGGATGAATACCGCCGCCGATCTCCGGTCACCTTTCTGGCGAACGTCAACACCCCGGTGCTGCTTCTACACCACGAGGGCGACCTACGCTGTCCGATCGGGCAATCAGAGGAGATTTTCCACGCGTTGAAGGTGCTTGGGAGAGAGGTAGAGTTCATTCGTTACCCCGGCGGCTTCCATACTACGAACACACAGGCGCCGTCACAGATCGTTGATCACGCGCGTCGGATGGTCGCCTGGTACGAAAGCCACGCGCCTCCCAAGCGGGCGAAGCGTGGCAAGCAGAGGCGTCAGCGAGTGAAGGTCGGCGTCTAAATCTGTTGACCGGCGGTGGGCAGTGCAAGGCCGACAGCCGCTAGCGGGCATCCCACGATTGACGCGCCGCTATACCAGAATCAGTATAAGATCGTCGAGTGACGTGCCCTTCCTGCGGACATCAGAACGTCGCCGACGCCGTCTTCTGCAATAAATGCGGCGCGCGCCTGGAGATGGTCTGCGCCTCCTGCAAGCGGAGCAACAGCGCCGACAGCTCGTTCTGCGGCGGCTGTGGGCAGCCGCTGGCGGCGGCTCAGACGGCGGAGGCGCCGGCGAACCCGCTCTCTTATACACCAAAACACCTGGTGGAGAAGATCCTACGCGAGCGAGCCGCCCTCGAGGGCGAGCGGCGCAACGTTACGGTTCTGTTTTCCGATGCGATGGGCTTCACCCCGCTTTCCGAACGCGCCGATGCGGAAGAGGTCTATACCCTCATGCAAGGGTACCTGAAGCGCATGATGGACGCCGTTCACCGCTACGAGGGGACGATTACGAGCTTTACCGGTGACGGCGTAATGGCATTGTTCGGGGCGCCGATCGCCCATGAAGACGGCGCCCGCCGCGCGGTATCGGCCGCTCTCGAGATGCAGCGCTCACTCGCGGAGTATTCGGCAGAAGTAAGGCGCAAGCAGCCGATCGAATGCCGCTTCCGTGTGGGACTCAACACGGGCCCGGTTGTCGTCGGAAAAATCGCGGACAACCTGGATATGGACTACACGGCGTTGGGCGACACGGTGAACCTCGCCTCGCGCATGGAGGAGGCAGCCGAGCCGGGGCAGGTCTACATGACAGAAGAAACGCACCGGCTGGCCGGCGACTACTTCGAGTGCGAGCCTCTCGGAGGGCTGATGGTCAAAGGCAAATCGGCGCCCGTCGTAGCGTACCGGGCTGTACGCGAGAAGCCGGCAGTACGGACGCGGCTCCAGGCCCAAGCCGAGCGGGGACTGACGGCGTTCGTCGGGCGGGAGCAGGAGCTGAGCTTTCTTCGCGGGTACTTCGATCAAGCGAAGAACGGGCGGGGGCAGGTCGTCTTCATCATGGGTGAAGCGGGGCTCGGGAAGTCTCGGCTGCTGCTCGAGTTGAGGCGGTCGCTGCTGGATGAGCCCCTAACGTGGCTAGAAGGGCATTGCATCTCGTACGGCAAGCGGATCCCGTACCTGCCGATCAGCGACTTGATCAAGCGCAACTTCCTTGTGGAGGAAGGCGACAACGACGAAAAAATCGTCGCAAAGGTGGACCAGGGTACCAGCGGGTGGGACGAGGCGACCCGACAGACGGTGCCGTACTTGAAGTACCTGCTGAATGTAGACCCGGGCGACGAAGCGGTCGCCACGATGGACCCAATGGAGCGCCGGGCCGGGATTCTCGACGCTCTGCGCGCGCTACTCACACAAGAGAGCCGCGAACGTCCTCTGGTGATCCTGATAGAGGACCTGCACTGGGTGGATGAGAAGTCGGAGGAGGCGCTAGCCGCGATAGTTGATGCGGTGCACTCGACGCCGACGCTTATGGTGCTCACGTATCGCCCGGGGTACACGCACTCGCTGGGTGAGAGGACGTACTTCAGCCGGCTGGCGTTGAGCCATCTACCGGCGGAGGAAAGCGCCGCGATCGCCGAGAGAGTCCTGCGGGTCGGCAATTTGCCGGAGCAGGTTGTCAGCTTGATCACGAGCAAAGGTGAAGGCAATCCCTTCTACGTGGAAGAGGTGACGAAGGCGCTCGTAGAGTCGGGCGTGCTGCGACCGAGCAACGGCTCGTATGCGCTGGAGCGGCCCCTGGACCAGGTGCGCGTTCCGGACACAATCCAGGAGGTAATCCTCAGCCGCATCGACCGGCTTGAGCAAGAGGCGAAAGAGGCGCTCCAACTGGCGTCGGTCATCGGCCGCGAGTTCACCTCGCGACTTCTGAACCGCATTTCGGACATCGACGCGAAGTTGGACGACCTGCTCGTGGACCTGAAGAAACTGGAGTTGATCTACGAGAAAGACTACTTCCCGGAGCTCTCGTACATGTTCAAGCACGCCCTGACGCATGACGTCGCGTACTCGACGCTCCTTTTGGAGCGACGCAAGAACCTGCACCGCATGGTCGGCGCCGCGATCGAAGAGCTGTATGCGGACCGGCTGCCCGAGCAGTATGAGGCGCTGGCGCACCATTATCACGAGGCGCAGGACTGGCAGAAAGCGCTGGACTATCTAGAGAAGGCAGGGGACAAGGCCGTTGCCGCTTACGCTAACCAGGACGCGCTGGACTACTACGGGCGGGCGCTCGAGGTATGCGAAAAGATAGGGCTGGACGGGCTAAAGCCGGCCGCGGCGGTCGCTGAGAAGCGGGGCTTCGTTAACTTCGGCATCGGCGCTCCGGACGACGCAGCGAAGGACTTCGAGCGGGTGCGGGAGTGTGCGCAGGTGCTTGGCGATCGGCGGCAAGAGGGCCTCGCGCTCGGGTGGACCGGGATAATGAACGCGTGGGGCAGCGATCCGGAGGGAGGCGAGGCGAAGATTCGCTCGGCGCTGGAGATTGGCGACGAAGGGTATGACGACCTGCGCGCCGTGACTACATTCTGGCTCGGAAGCCTGTCGCGCATTTACGGCAAGTTCGATGAATCACGGCCCTATCTCGAGCAGGCGGACGAGCTGGTGCCGGAGCTGGGCGACCCGTTCACCGTTGGTTTCTGGGCGTTCATGGGCGGCATGATGAAGAACTGGGAGGCGAGGTTCGATGCGTCCCGCGAGCATTTGGAGCGGTGGCGGCGCGCGCTAGACGGCTCCATCTTTACGCAGACGGGCCGGCTATGGAGCGAGGCGCTTGCGCTGGCAGGGCAAGGCGAATACACGCAAGCGCTTGACCGCCTGCACGAGGCGCTGGCGATCTGCGATCGCACCGGCGAAACGCTGGTCAAGGCGCGCACCCTGAACACGGTTGGGTGGGTGTTCGGGGAGCTTCAGGACCACGAGGCTGCGATCGAATGGAATAAGCAGTCGGAGGAGGCGGCGCTCAAGGTGAACGCGCCCGACCCCGAGATCGAGAGCAACGCCCGGCTGAACCTCGGCGACAATCTCCGCGCGCTCGGGCGGTTGGACGAAGCCGAGAAGTACTACGAGACGGTCGAGCGAGTGGCGCGACATTCGACACCGAGAGAACGCTTCGCGTTATGGCTCTACTCTCAGCACCTCTTCCATTCGTATGGCGAACTTTGGCTCGAGCGCGGCGACTACGAAAAAGCGCTGTCGTATGCGGATGAATGCGTTCAGCTGGCCGAGTCGACGAACCGGCCGAAGAACGTGGTCAAGGGGAGACGTCTCCGCGGCCAGATCATGACGGTGCAGGGCAAACTTCCTGAGGCCGAAGAGGAGATCGAGATGGCACTCGGCATCGCGAAGGAAATAGGCAACCCGCCGCAGATTTGGAAGACATATGTGGCGCTGGGTAACCTGCGTAAGAGCCAAGAGCGTCCCGACGACGCGAAGGCGGCCTACGGCGAAGCGCTCGCCGTTGTCGACGCCGTCGCTTCCCTATTGGAGGACGAGAATTTGCGCAAGAAGTTCCTGTCGTCGCCGCACGTTGAGGCGATCAGGGCGGCTGCAAAGGAAACATCCTAGAATCCCGAAAGGTCATCGCGCCCTAGAGATGGTCCCCCAGGACAGATCCTTCCTGCGTCAGGATGACACTGAAGGGGGCTCCGCGATTCTGAACGAGGCCTCTACTCGCAGCGATGGCGGAGCCCGGCGGGGTCGCGGAGGATGAAGCGGCGGCCTTCTTTGGCGATGAGGCCGATGCGGCGGAAAAGACTGAGGTTGCGGTTCACGCTCTCGCGGGTGACGCCGATCATGTTTGCGAGCTCTTCCTGCGTGAGCGTCATATCGAGCAGGACGCCGTCTCGCCGCCGGACGCCGTTGGTGGCCGCGAGGTCGAGCAGCTTCTTTGCCAGCCGGCCGCCGACATCGAGGAAGGCGAGGTCCGAAGCCATTTCGTCGGTCTCGCGCAGGCGGCTGGCGACGGTCGCGAGGACGGACATCGCGGCCTCCGGGCTGGAGCGGACGAGCGCCACGAAATCGCTCCGTTCGAGCGCCACGACGCTCGTGTCGGTGAGGGCCGACGCGCTTGCTGAGCGGGGGCGGCCGTCGAGCAGCGAGAGGTCACCGAAGAAATTCCCGGGCCCGAAGACGGCGAGCGTGAGGTCGGCGCCCTGCGAGCTGGGGACATAGATACGGACCGAGCCGCTGGCGACGATGAAGAGAGACTGACCGGGATCGTCCTTCTGGAAAATAAGATCCCCACGCTGATAGCGCCGGCGCGTGGCGCTGCGCGCGAGCGCCTGGCGGTCAGGGTCGGTCAGCGCGGCGATGAGCGGTACCCTGAGCAGTAGGTTGGCTTCGGTCGCTGCTGGCATTGCGGATATCGTAAAGTGGTATCACCGGCTTTCGCAAACGAGAGGGAAGGGCTGACTCGCATGATCAAGCTTGTCTACTGCCTGCGCCGGTTGCCGGAGCTTTCCCGAGAGGAATTCCAGCGCTACTGGCGGGAGATCCACGGACCGCTGGTACGGGAACGCGCCGCTGCACTTGGCATCCGGCGCTATATACAAGTGCATACGCTCGACAGCCCGCTGAACGAGGCGATGCGCGCGAGCCGCGGCAGCGACCCCGACATTTTCGACGGCGTCGCGGAGCTATGGTGGGAGAGCCCCGAGGCGTTCTCGGCCGGGGCCGGTACGGCAGAAGGGCGGCAGGCGGCCCGCGAGCTTTATGAAGACGAGAAGCGCTTCATCGACTTCTCGCGCTCGCTGGCCTTTGTCGCGGAGGAGCATCTGTTTGTCGGCGACTGATTTGCGCCCGGTCCGTACCGGCCTACCGCCGCTGATCGACGACCGCTCGAGTGTCCTTGTGCTCGGGTCGTTTCCGAGCAAACAATCACTCGCGAAGCACGAGTACTATGGGAATCCGCAGAACCATTTCTGGCAGATCATGGGCATCCTCTTCTCGTTCGACCCACAGGCTCCTTACGGTGAGCGAACGACGGCGTTGATTTCGAACAGCGTGGCCGTCTGGGATGTCATTGCGGAGTGCAGCCGGGAGGGGAGCGGGGACGACGCAATCCTGGACGCGACCGCTAATCCACTCTTGAGCCTCCTGCGCGACCACCCGAACGTTCGGCACATCGCTTTCAACGGCGGGACCGCGTTGAGAGCGGCGCGCGTCTTCGTTCCCGACCTCTTCGAGGATGGGAGCGTGGAGTCGCAGCGGTTCCCGTCGACAAGTCCCCGCCACGCGAGGCTGAAGCTCGAGGCGAAGTTGGGGGCATGGCGGGAAATCGAGGGGTGGTTGGCCGGGGAATGAGGCTTGCCCAGCGCGTCGAGGAGCTGCCGGCTTACCTTTTCGCCGAGATCAGCCGGAATATCGCGGAGAAGCGGGCGCAGGGCGTAGACGTCATCTCTTTCGCCATCGGCGATCCCGACCTGCCGACACCGGACCACATCATCGATGCGCTGACGAAATCCGCTCGCGATCCAGCCAACCACCGCTACCCGGAAAGCGAAGGGCTGCTCGAATTACGCGAAGCGATGGCCGGCTGGTATAAGCGTCGTTTCGGGGTGGAACTCGATCCGCAGCACGAAATATTGCCGCTAATCGGTTCGAAGGAAGGAATCGGGCATATCGCGCTCTGCTTCATCGAGCGCGGCGACGTGGCCCTCGTCCCCGACCCCGGCTACCCCGTGTACGCTGTTGGGACGGCGCTGGCGGGCGGCGAGCCCTATTACGTGCCCCTGACCGAGGAGAACGAGTTCCTGCCAGACCTCGATGCTGTCCCGGAGCAGATAGCCCGCCGTGCGAAGGTGCTGTGGTTGAACTACCCGAATAACCCGACGGGGGCGGTCGCCGATCGGGACTTTTTCGAGCGCGCGGTGGCCTTCGCCCGACAATACGATATCGCGATCCTACACGACGGGCCGTATTCGGAAGTCGCGTTCGATGGCTACCGTCCGACGAGCTTTCTTCAGGCAGATGGCGCGCGTGACGCCGGCATCGAGTTTCACTCACTCTCGAAGACCTACAACATGACGGGTTGGCGGATCGGCATGGCGGCGGGCAACGCGACTGTGATCGACGCACTTATGCGGGTGAAGTCGAACCTCGATTCCGGCATACCGCAGGCCATCCAGCGTATGGCGATAGCCGCGTTCGAAGGCTCTCAGCACTGCATTGACGAGCACAACCGCATCTACCAGGGGCGTCGCGACCGGTTGGTTGGCGCACTCACGAAGCTAGGGCTCCGCATACGGCCACCGCTGGCCAGCCTCTACCTCTGGGTGCGGGTGCCTGAGGACACGACGAGCGTACAGTTCGCGACGCGGCTGCTCGACGAAGTGGGCGTCGTCGTTACCCCCGGCATCGGCTATGGACCGAGCGGCGAAGGATACGTCCGGCTCTCGCTCACGATACCTGACGAGCGCCTGGAAGAAGGCGTCAGGCGGATGGAGTCGCTGGCGGGCGGCTGGGCGCAGTAGCGGCTATGGCGCCACCGGCGTCGCAGACAGATCGACGATTCGCGTCGGTACCGGCTCGCGCTTACCCTTTAAAGTTAGCTCAGCGAAAGGCGCATCGGGATAACGTGAACCAACGACCTCGTAGACGCGTTCCGTCATCACAATCTGACCGGGCTGAGCATGCCCCTGGATGCGCGCGGCTGTATTCACTACGTCGCCTAGCGCCGTGAAGTCCTTCACGCCGGCAGTTCCTACATTGCCGACAAACGCGCGCCCGAAATCGAGACCGATACCCACGGGGAGCCAGGGATCGTGCTTGCCGAATCCTATGTCTCGAAGCAGGTCCTCCGCAGAGGCAGCCATCTTCTCGATGTAGGTTTTTCCTGCGAAACCCTGGATGAACAGCGCCATCACTTCGTCGCCGACGAGCTTGTCGATAACCGCATCGTGGTGCGAAAGGACGTGGATGGCGGCGGCATAGAAGCGATTCATCAGACGCGCCATATCTTCCGGACTGGTGGTTTCTGTGCGCGCGGTATACCCGCGCACGTCGGCAAAGAGCACCCCGATGTCAGCCTCGGCGCCGCCGAGGGGTGCTTTCTCGAATCAGCCGTTGCAGAAAAGCGGGTTCTTACGGGATGGGGCGAACCCCACCAGACCAAGCACCCGCCCGCCGATGCTGGCGAACGGTGCGAGACAGATCTTGCAGCGCGGGCTGCTGGGGATCCTCCGGAATGCGCTCCGTATGAAACGGAGAGGCTTCTCGCCCTCTACCAGGGCCTTCCGCCAGAATTCAGCGCTCTCTTCGCGCTCCTTCTCCATTTCGTGTTCCCCTCGCCCAACAGGTTACACGCGGGCAAGGAGCGCGGCAAGGCTGAGGCCGGATATCGCCGCCCCTATTAGCATGAGCGCGCGTTCGTCCACAGCGAGCGCCCAGGTGCCGTCGATGTCTTCGACGACCCCATCGGCGTACAGGATGCGACCCTCGAAGCTGCGGGCGCGGCGGCGAAGGGCGCGCACGCGGCGGCTCAGCGTGCGTTGGGCTAAGCTCAGCGCGAAGACGGCTGTC
>WNFX01012098.1_pt1 | contig 14416 bp, 13 predicted proteins | sample 5400111 | NCBI WGS metagenome assembly WNFX01 (sample SAMN13153363, study PRJNA577476) | soil metagenome | isolation source: 40 cm soil or saprolite under grassland replicate 1 | place: USA:California | collected 2016-06-15 | reverse complement strand
CACGTTAAAGGGAATGTAAGTATTACTTTATAGTCGGCAAAATGAAGAATCGTAGTCGTTACGAAGTTATAGCTGCAATTCTAAAATCAGCATACAAAGAAGAAACGCGTACCAAGATAATGTACAAAGCTATGTTAAGTAATGATCAATGCAAAATATATCTTGATTCTCTACTTCAGAGCGAACTAATAGAGGAAGTTGACAACGGTAATAAAATGGTATATAGAATCACGCAGAAGGGGAACAGGTTTCTTTCGTACTACGATCAAATGAAAGAACTACTGCCCGTCGGAATAGAAGAGAATATAGCTGAAGAATACTACCACCTCAGTACTAACCCTATCTAAACTAGAGATTCAAGTCTGATGACTGGATATCCTGAAGATCTATCTGTCACTACTGCGTAAGAATGCGTCTCAGGCATCACAGAATGAAGTACTAAGGTGCCGCTAATAGCTGCGAGGTGGAGTTGGACATCTGCGATTTCTGAGAGGTTGAGCTCTGTGCTATGATGATGCCTCAATGCTATTAGAGTGAGATCTGCGGTAGCGCTGATAGAGCGCATGAGATCGGTTCCGTTCACTTCTTGGTACTGATGTATCCTGCGACACGAAGCCATCCCCATTACAATTACCAAAAGCTTGTTTGGATGGTCTCGCCTTGTTTTAATTATCAAATCGCGGAAGTATTGGATTTGTTTTTCAGAATTACCTATGTTTTGATGCTGGGATATCGCATATTCCGGAGAAAGATTGTTGTTTTTGTCAGGACAGAAAATCTTGATTAGATCCTTTTTGTGATCTTTTGACAAATATGGTCCAAGGTAACTCATAATTACCCTCGCATCGATTCCCCTAAAAGGTTCAATTAACACGGGATTATCATTTCTGAGTATGTTTGAGATTATTCCTGTTAGTAATGTGAGAGTTACCTTTGCATGTATACTCGATTGTGTTTCCAGCAGTACTATACCCTTCTTTGGGAATCCGCCTCCGAGTGCTTCGTCAAGCTGCTCATATCCGCTAGGAACGTAATCATCCCGCATTAGTGATGGATCGCGTAATGTTGATCCTCTCCTCTGGCGTTGCATCCGATTGAGGTAGCTGTTATTATTATTGAAATTATACGAATCACTAAACATGAAGTCACGTGGGTCATACGGATTGTAGCTTTGGAAAATACCTCTGTATAGGGTATAGATGTAAGAAGGTTTCTTAATCTGGATTCCTCTCAGTTTTGTCAAGGAGACTTCTCGTATCCTCACCCCATCATGTAGCTTTTGATTTAATTCAACTATCCCATCTACCAAGAAATCGAGAGTAGTGTCACTAGGATTTTCACTGATAAAAATCAATTTCGCACCTGCTCTTTCCCTCCACGTTTGCAAGACTCGTTCATTGTTCAGGCGAGCTTCTTTGTCCATAAACGATGCAATTGCATCCCAACTGTCGATAATAATTATTGGGGCCTTAACGTCCATCAACTGATTTGTAATTCTTTCAAAAAGCGATTCGGGCTCATCGAGCCGTGCATCCTCAAAGCTTGAGATGTTGTAGCCCATTCGCTGTGACGATGATGCCAAGGTGGGCGTCTGATCTTGATTTGGCGCTATATCCACATATCTACCAAGCCACGGATAATAGCTAAACAGTTGTTTTGGAGATAGCCTCGTGGAAATATAAAAAAAGTTGTTTTTGATCTTTAAGGTTCTAAGAATTGTAAGCGAGAGTGTAGTTTTACCCGTTCCCGCATAGCCTTTAACGAGTAACGAATACGTTTCGCGCCGAACAAATTCCAGCAGCTCGTTAGGGATATGGGCTCCTGTTCTTCTGCTTCTATTATTGTTGGTGTCGTTCTCAAGATGGCCAGGGCGCTTCCCCACTCTCTTTCCCAATCCAGCTAGCACTTCCGTAGCGGTGATAATAAATTCTTTCTAATTCTGCTAGAGAAATCTTGTCGGCGTCCAAACCTATCTACTCCAAGATCCCTTAGACGGCAATCATGCGACATAGGTCTAGCAGCCAATGGTAACTTTATTGGTGAAGTCAAAGAGGTGACGGCAACGTTTTGTGCCCCGGAGCCTCAATATATACTCATCAGGCTTCAAATCGGTCGCTGCCGTGAAGCGAATAATAAATGATGCCTCCTTGGCATATTGGAATTCCGATCGAAGAGTTGCCAGCTAAGATTAGCGATCTCCGCTGAAGGTCCTTAACGATGCCATGTCAATAGTTTTTCAAGAAGTCAAAAAATGTACAATGGCTTAGGCACCCTTAATGCCCTGTGCCACAAGTACTGAATAGCAGCCAAGGCCGCAATCTTCACATATTGGCTTTAACGCGTCACCGTCTGCACTACCAATGCAGCACGGCTGCTTCACTTTCCCCATGTGATCTAACGAGATAATGGCCCATGATGGACATTGAACAGGCGTTGTACCCACTCCGCCCCAGTTGCCTTTCATCAACGATAGTTGTTTGACACCATTGATCACAAAGTTCGGATATTTCTCTTTTAGCGCTATAAGTTTGTCGACAACTTGGCTACGTTTCTCTCCAAATGGCAGCCATAAAGGGTCACCTTTAATAAATGGAGTGTGAAATTGAAAGCCTATCTTATTCACTTTTCCTACCCACTCTTGTACCAAATCTTCAACGGAATTATAATTTAGTGAATTAATAGTCATCGTGATCCATATGTCTTTCCAGATGGGTTTTCCTCCTCGGTGATCAGGACTTGATGCGATATAATCTAAAATATTCTGTTTAGTTTTTGAATATGAGCCTTCTCCTCTAATACTATCATGTACTTTCTCTGTCCCATCCATAGATATCCAATAAAAGTAAAGATTTTCAAATCTCTTCAGAGGATATGTTCCATTGGTGACCACACAAACACGTTTAGGCATCTCCTCGCAGAAAACTTGAATAATATCAGGACGCAGAGTTGGTTCACCACCAACTAGTGTCACAACAAAGAGGCGATGTTTTTTGAAAGTCTTCTTAATTATTTCTCTCCATTCTTCTGCGCTCAAATCATTGTTGTTATTCTTCCTATTCAGCCACCAATAACAATGTGTACAATGATTGATGCTAGCATACTTCGTAAAAATACTAACATAGAAGGGCATTTCGCGAAGAAGATCAGTTAGACCACGACCATAGATTAGATCTACCACATAGTGGAATAATAGAACAGGTAAATAAGTTTACAGGAGGTGCTATTGGCGTATTTGTTCTAGGTGATCATTTTAGAGTGAATTTGGCTAGTCTGTATGTTGTCTTTACCGCTGCTATACCTATTCTAAGAAATAGTGATTGACCCGCAAGAGGGATCAACATGCTATATGCAATATCCTGCCACATTGATAGAACCCGACTCCAGGGGAGCATGGTAGCGGAAGTGTTTGCTTCAAACGCAATAAGTCCTTCAATCGTAGTCGAAAAGTACTCTGCCGAGTAAAACAGTATCCGTCTCTGTTTTGTCCTTTCTACATAGCCTTTTAACATTAGACCAGTTATTATCTTAGAAATGATGGAAACGTTAATGTCTAATTGCCTAGCGATCTTCTCCTCAGTCTTCGACTTGACCTTTATTGATTTTAATACTTGATATTCCAATCTTTGCAATCGCAAGCTCTGGTCATCGCACTCGATGTTGCTCAAGGGCACAGGCTAATAGGTCAAGAGTATTATTTAATTTATCTGTCTGCCAGTATTCGAGTCAGGTAAATATCTTAAAAGTCTAGCAAATCCTCGAAGGACGTTAGGTTTTTAAAAATCCAGGCATATATACAAGATATGTCGGTGGGAAAGAATGCCTGCCAAGTCCCAGGGGCGGTTCGTCACATAAATGTACATGTTGGGTCAAAAATCTGTGAGTTTATGCATAAACCTTGGCCGTTTGGGACCAAATAGTTCAGATATAAAGGGTACCTGAAAATCCAACTTTCAGGACTAATATTTTCTGCACCAATTTTTATCCAACTGGCGTGTAAATATTTTTTTATTCGATCATATTGGCCAATTTTTGGCCAATAACGCATCTTTTGCCACTTTCGGCTTTCATGTTTAAGTATGATTTTTTAGTGGACAGTTAGGTAAGGCGACTATGAAACTCGCAGTGGCTTCTAACATTGTATTGGATTCGATTCAAGACACGGAAGGGATCGTGACAGAAAGCCTTGGAGGTCCAGCGTGCTACTGCGGTCTAACTGCTAGACGCTTCAGTTTCGGTGTCAGTCTGGCAACGAGAATGGGAACAGACTTCTCCCCAACGTACAAGCGCTTGCTGCACAATGAAGGTATCATACTAACGGACTACCATTTGAGCCATGATCGCGCCACGACAAGATTCCGACTCCAATCAAGTAGAGAAAATAATAACATAAGAAGATTGTTTTTGGCTTCAAAATGCGCGCAGATCACCTTAGATGATATAGAAAAAATAGAGACAGATTGCTGGCTCGTAAGTCCTGTAATCGATGAAGTGCCTGAAGAAGTACTCAGAGCGATAATTCTACACGGAGGCAAAAGAGGTTTCGTTATGGTCGACCCACAGGGTTATACTCGAATCGTTAATTCATCAGGTGAAATCACCCCAGCAAATAAATTATCTTTGGACCTAACGGGGGTGAGTGCTATAAAAGCAGACAAAACGGAGTTAACACTCCTTACTGGTGGTCTTGAAGGAGTTCCGGCAATGCAGTACCTACAGTCCCGAACTGGGATAGAGTTTGTCATATCAACAGAATATCGTATTATACATTTCCTATATAGCGGGATGCACTACTGGATAAGTCTCAAGGATATTGATTCGCCGGATTCCACTGGTGTTGGTGATATTCTGTGCTCAGCATTTTGTTGCGTATACCTGAAGGAGAACGATCCCTTATGGGCCTTTTCCTTTGGAGCAGGGGCAGTACGCGCTGCTCTCGAAACAAGGAAGATAGGATTAGATAAAATTCCATCAAAATCAAAGATCGAACAAAGTGCTGCCTACTACTACAATACTATCTCATTCCAAAGGGTGTAATTTATTAAAGTTAAAATAAATTAGGCCAAGTTAGTACAGAAGTACGCAGTAAGCCAGTCATGAAAATCGCAATCTCAGCGGCAGATTCCAGAGATAACGCCTTACTAGCTCAGATGAAGAAGACTCTAGAATCGCTAAATATTAACATGGAGATGATGAAAGATTCTAACCACAAATTAGCCAACGAGGTCGACCTCGTGTTAGCAGCCGGGGGAGATAGGGGAATTCTTGGTTACTTCCATAAAGTCGTAACCGATTCGGCACCAGTACTAGGAGTATACGAATCAGATTCGACGGGATTTCTCGCGCAGCTAGATGTTAGAGATTTGGAATCCGTCGCATTGAGATTAAAGAATGGTGACTACGAAATTGACGAGGTATTTCGCCTAGCTGTTAAAGTTGATGGTAGGGAGGTTGAACCTGTTCTCAATGACGTGGCGGTATTTTCTAGTAAAAGTGCAATACTTATGGAGCACGTTCTTAGCATAGACAATAAAGATGTGTGGCATGATAGTAGTGATGGTGTAATAATAGCTACCCCCACCGGCTCAACAGCGTACTCCATGTCTGCAGGTGGGCCTATGGTTCTACAGAAGTCACGCGTATTCATCGTAGTATCGGTAAACTCTGTGGATAATACGCGTCGTCCTCTGGTAGTTCCAAATGAGACTTTATTGAAGATTTCTAATATCATGAGCAGATACCACTGCGAAGTTGTGCTGGATGGAGGGTCCCGATTTGCTATACGCAGAGAGCTTGAGTGCTATAAACACCAATTTCCTGCCAGATTTGTCAGATTAATGTCAGATTCAGCAGCGATATCACTTATTACAAAGAAAGTCAAGTTGGCAGAGGACTTGTTGAGCATGCCACCCAGTGCGAAACTTATTTTGAAAACTCTAGAATATGAGGGGGCGCTGAGTCAGAGGGATCTGACTACCAGAACTCTGCTCCCGGAAAGAACTGTGAGACTTTCTCTCAGCCATCTGCTAGGCCGAGGCTATGTGAAGAGAAAAACTTCACTACGGGATGCACGCCAAAGAATTTATGAGCTCAGGATCTGATCATACCGGCCGCAGCTGTGGAGGAAGCCGATGAAGCCCTCACGAATGCTTCAAAAGCTTGCTCTGGATTTCCGGGCCTGCTATTAAATTCCGAATGATACTGCACTGCATAGTAGAATTTGCGACCTGGGATCTCTAGAATTTCCGTCCTTTCTCCGTTGTCGGAATGACCTGAGAAAACTATCCCTCGTTTTTCTAATACCTTGCGGTAGTTCTGATTAAATTCATATCTATGTCTGTGCCTCCTGTAAATTGTATTGGTTTTATAGATCTTTTCCGCATTTGTATTTGAAAGAATCGTTATTTCGTGGCTGCCAAGCCGCATCGATCCACCCGCATCATGAGCCGTTTTTTGTTCAGGCATGAACTCAACAACGGGGTCTTTTGTACTGGGATCTAGTTCCGTAGAATTGGCTGTTTCTAAACCGCACGCGTATCTTCCAAAACTCACAATAGCCAGCTGAAATCCAAAACAAATCCCCAGGTACGGAATATTCTGTACTCGAGCAAGATTTGCTGCCTGAATTATACCCTCGCTGCCCCTCTTCCCAAATCCACCAGGAATCAATATACCATCGAATCCCTTGAGATAAGATAGGTTGTTGTTGTTGATGTTTTTGATTTTCTTGTGGCCCAAGCTATAGCTCCTTCCGCCTTCGTCAATGGGATGATTACTCTGACCGTTCTCAAATTTTTCTGATTCGATCCACTCGATCTCAACCTTTTTTCCTATGTGCGCCGCGGCATGTGATAAAGCATGGTAGACACTCACGTAGCTATCAGGCAGTGAGACATATTTTCCGACAATTGCGATCCTAATGCAACCTTTAGAATCATAGAAAGATTTTGCAATCGACTTCCATTCTCCCCATTTAGGAGAGCAATTCCTTAACAACAATTTCTTGCGAATGACTTTGATCATTCCCTGGTTCGCCAAAACCTCTGGAACCTTGTAGATCGATGGAGTATCATGACACGAAATGACGCAATCCTCATTTACGCTACCAAACAGTGATATTTTGTGTCTGGCTTCCGACGTTAGGGGAGTCTTGCATCTAATAGCCAGAATATCAGGTTGAATCCCGATTCTTCGCAGTTCTTGAACGCTGTGCTGTGTAGGCTTAGTCTTCTGTTCGCCCACAACATCGAGTACTGGTGCAAGCGTCACATGTATGAATAAGGTATTGGACTGTCCATCTTCTAATTCCATTTGCCGAAGCGCTTCAAGAAAAGGGAGGCTTTCTATATCGCCCACGGTACCTCCGCACTCCACTACTGTCACATCCAATTCTTCCTTCGAAGCAATTTTTCGTAACTGGCTTTTTATGGCGTCGGTAACATGCGGAATAATCTGAACGCATTGGCCGAGGTATTTACCTTCTCTTTCAGCCTGAATTACACCTGAATAGACCCGTCCCGTTGTAAGGCTATGCTCTCTCGTCAGGGCAAGATCGAGAAAACGTTCATAATTGCCCACATCCATATCGCACTCTCCCCCATCATCAGTTACAAAAACCTCGCCATGTGCAATTGGATTCATTGTCCCTGCATCATAATTAACATACGGGTCGATTTTTATGCAAGAAACCCTGAAACCAGCTAGCTGTAATAATTTCGCTGTCGATGAAGTTACAATGCCTTTGCCGAGGCCTGACATGACACCGCCAGTAAGGAAAATAAACTTACGTTTGATACTGCCATTCTTAACGGCGCTACTAGTGTTATTAACATGATCACCGCTTAGACTACGATTTCTCGCCTTCGACTGCACATTAGATTTTGTAGAATCACCTTTTTATTCTTTGTTTAAAAAGAATTTGCTTTTTCTTCCTATTCTCGCAACGATGACAGAGACGGCAAAGGGCGGATGAGTCTTCTATTCTCATTCTGGGCAATACAGTCTTTTTGGGCACGAAGGATGAAGAGCAATTATTGTATTGGTTGTTATTTGTTGTTGTTTTTCTTATTCTTATTTCTTTTTAGCTTTCATGCTGACCGATATACCCGACAGCTCTAAAGAATGATGCCAGATGGTTCACATACTCGTTTTCCCTATTAACACTATACATGGCATTCGCGAGCTTGGTTTCCCTTACCCAATCAATTTTAATGAGATCGCCTAGATTGCGTTTGATATCTTCTCTTTTCAAATTTGTTTTTTTGTGGAGTGCATATATGGTTGCCATCTTACCAGCCTCTGATAAGGCTTTTATTATCTTTATCTTGCCTATGCTGCCAAGTCCGATCTCTATTACATCCTTGCTACTCAGTCTACTCAGTCCTCATTCTCACCTCTGCGACTCTTGTGACCGTTCCTCTGAGCCATCTGTCTCTGCAACATCGGTTCTAGCTCGTTTAGAGATTTTGCATGCATTCCGATCTCTTTTAATGACCTGATTTCGATGATATCTTTTGCATTCAGATCATCAAGATGATCCTCGACATCCAATTTTTTTATTCTAAATTCTTCTGCAAGTTCGGAAGCATGGAGACGAATTTCTTTAAGGTCGACATATTGTCTTTTCTTTGTTCGAAGTGCCCTAATTAGGGCTATTAGTGTGAGTATTTGATTCTTCGGGAGCTCTTCGATATCTAGGGTCGTTATAGAGGGATGAATCTGGCCATGTACCTTTCGAATCTGATCCATAAGGATTCTGCCCGTTCCTCCAGACTCTGCAAGATTTCCTGCGTATAGTAGAAGGTCTAATGCGTACCTTATATCGCCATTGACATAGTGAGAAGTCGTAAACTTTGCTACTTCGTCTATGATATCGGACCCTATAGCGTTTACATTAAATGCTTCGGAGCATCTGCTGACCAATATATCACTTACTTGGTTGATAGAGTACATCGTAAATTCCATTGGAACTCTGCCGAGCGTGCTCAATTCGGCATTGTCAAGCCTGCTATAGAAATCTGTGCTTCTTGCAATAAATATAACTCCCTTCACATTACATGGTTTGTCAGGGTCAAATTCGTTAAGTCGAGTTAGATCGTAAATGATTCCGCCGCTATCTTTGCTAATTTTAATAAGATAATCAATTTCATCCAGAATGATAATCACATATATCTTGTTTTCACGCAGGTAACGCAACAAGTATCTTAACATTTCTTCAGCACTCATACCCTGAGAAGGTAACTCTGGCGCTACTCTCTCCAATAAGAGCCTGTAAATAGTATATTTGTTGCCACCCTGCAACTTTAGGTTCACATAACCGGTTACGAGCTTGAGCCTATTCTTCCTGAATTCTTCCTCCAATAATTTCGAAGATTTGAGAACCGTAGATGTCTTTCCTATACCCGCCGGACCGATAATTTGTAATATAGTTAAGGGGAATTCATCAGGTTTAGAATAAGATCCTCTTAGAACATGTTGAATTTGTTCGATCTGCTTTTCTCTGTGTGGAAGTTCAGACGGTACGTATCTTGGAGACAACTTTGATCTGTCGCGAAATATTGGGCTGCTGAACTCCATTGATGATGCAAATAAGGATCTAATCAAGATATATATTATATCAAGTATTTTTCAGATTAAAATTAAGGACTTTGATTAACCCCCTTCGCGTCCGCAAAAGTGCTAGGGTCTAATTGTGTTTTTTTATTGAGTGAGCATTTCTCGATGTACTTCAGCCCAACGAAAATTTGATAGTGGTAAAGTCTGGAGTACTGAGTCGAGGGCAGTGGAATGTTAATAAGAAGTTATCTGCTAGCCGAATATCATAATTTAGTCTATGAGCAGATTCCTGAAAACGCAACACTACTTGAATAAGTTAGCTGAAAATTCTTACAAGGCTATAGATGAAGGTGTTTATAACAATGCAAAATATGATTATGGAGGACATGAGCCGATAAGTATGCGGAAATCGATTCTTTCCTGCCCGCACGCTCCCCTAATAACAGAGATAAAATTTGCGTCCCCTTCTAAAGGAAGGATTGTTGATACAAGCAAAATAGTGACCTCCAGTCCGAACGACATCGCAAGCAATATGGTAGGGTCAGGTGCAGTTGGATTATCCATAGTAACCCAGCCTTATTTGTTTAAAGGATCCCCTGAATACTTGGGCATGATTCGCAAGAATGTGGGGGTTCCACTTCTCATGAAAGACATAATTGTCAGCGATATTCAAATCGATTCCGCTAAAAAAATGGGAGCGGATTGCATATTGCTGATTAAATCAATATTCGACAGCAACCTAGCGGAAGGAAGTATAGAGAAATTTGCTGATTATGCAAATAAAAAGGGGGTACAGGTGGTTTTCGAGGTGCATGAAGAACAGGAATTTAGAGAGGTATTGAAATCGTTTATAGATACGAGACAAAATTTGATCGGTATCAATAATAGAGATCTGAACGACCTAAATGTGGATATTACCACCACCATGAATTTGCTCAAGAAATTTGATAAGCAAAAGCATATTATTATCAGTGAAAGCGGTATAAGCAAAGCGAACGAAATCCAACAATTGAAAAAAGCCGGAGCTGACGCATTTTTGATCGGAACAAGTATAATGGAATCAAGCGACATGGCGTCCAAACTCTCCGAACTATATAGTTTTGGTGTTAGTATGATTTTATGCCTGATTTCATCCTTGCATCTATTTGTCATTAAATCCCGAACATCTTAATACACCTAGAGCGTAGATTTCAGCTGAGCATGCTAAGTAACTATCCCATTAATGCTAGATTTGGTGACTACGGCGGAAAGTATGTTCCCGAGACGCTTGTTCCCGCGATAGAGGAGCTTGAACGAGCCTACGAACGGTATAAAAATGATACTCAGTTCCGAAAAGAACTCCGATATTATCTACAACAATACGCGGGTCGACCAACTCCACTTTATTTCGCTAAAAATCTCACCGAATATGTGGGAGGTGCGAGGATCTATCTTAAGAGAGAAGACCTTCTTCACGGCGGTGCTCATAAAATCAATAATACACTCGGTCAAGGCCTTTTGGCAAAACGAATACGCAAAAAGAGAGTTATTGCAGAAACAGGTGCTGGCCAACACGGAGTAGGAACTGCGATTGCTGCTGCGGTATTGGGGCTGGATGCAGAGATCTATATGGGTTCCAAGGACATGAAAAGACAAAAGCCCAATCTAGTTCGTATGCAATTATTGGGCGCTGGAATCCATCCCGTTCTGTCGGGGAGTCGCACTCTCAAAGATGCAATTAACGAGGCCATTCGCGACTGGATTACCAATGTTCAAGATACTTATTATCTAATTGGTTCTGCGGTTGGACCTCATCCTTATCCTGTTATAGTTAGGGACTTCCAGAGTGTAATCGGGCAAGAAATTAGAATGCAGATAGAGCAAATATCTAATCGGCGTGATCAGCCGGACGCAATCGTTGCGTGTGTAGGAGGCGGTAGCAACGCAATCGGAACGTTCTACCCCTTCGTAGATGATTCCGATGTTTCATTGTATGGTGTAGAGGCGGCGGGTAAGGGAATCAATACTGGCAAACATTCTGCAACATTGGCCGAGGGTTCCCATGGAATTATACATGGTATGTATACATATCTTTTGCAAGACCAATTTGGACAAGTATCGGATACACATAGCATTTCTGCAGGATTGGACTATCCTGGCGTTGGACCGGAACATGCACTTTTGAAGGACATCAAAAGGGTAAAGTACGTAAATTGCATCGATGACGATGCTGTAGAAGCATTTCTACTGCTTTCTAAACTCGAAGGAATAATGCCGGCTCTCGAACCCTCACATGCCTTATCATATGCTATGGAACTTGCAAAGCGCATGACCAGAAGTGAAACCATTGTTGTAACCATATCTGGACGCGGGGATAAGGACGTAGATGTTGTGCAGCGTTATTTAAAGATGAAAGAGACGAAGAACGTTGGGAACAGCAAAAAGAACAAGAAGAACGAGACAGCAAGAAATGATGAAAAGAACAAGTTTAGGAAATAATAGGCTGATTCGGAAATTTCAAGAGTTGTCCGAAAAGAACGAGGCTGCTCTTATCTGTTATGCGGTTGCAGGATATCCGGACATTCCTACAACAGATGAAATTCTGTCGTCAATTGTCAGGGGCGGGGCGGATATCATCGAAATCGGAATACCTTTTTCAGATCCGATCGCCGATGGTCCCGCTATTCAGGAAGCATCATATCGCGCTCTGCTGGCAGGAGTCACACCAGAAAAATCATTGAAAATTTCAAAAAATATTAGAAATAAATATCCTTCTATACCCGTTGTAATACTGACTTATTCGAATATTTTACAAAGAGCTGGTTTTGAAAATTTTATGAAGAAATCCAAAGAATGTGGAGTTGACGGCTTTATACTCCCAGACATGGCAATTGAAGAATCAGACAAGTATGTCACAGAGGCGTCCCAACTAGATCTGGCAACAATATTTCTCGCATCTCCCAATACTACCCCCGGCAGGCTTAAAGCCATTTTATCAAAAGCCTCAGGTTTCATTTATGTAGTTTCTGTATATGGAATAACGGGGCAGCGTAGCTCTTTTGAAGATTACAGTTTGGCTGCTATTCGTAATGTCAAGCATGCTGTGGGATCTCAGATACCTGTAGCAGTTGGTTTCGGGATTAGCAGCCCCTCCCATATAAAACCGATGCTAAGGGCAGGTGCCGATGCAATTATAGTTGGGAGCGCGATCGTCGGCATCATAAAAAACTTCTCTCTAAATAAGAGAAAAATGCTCCAACAAGTAGAGTTATTCGTTCGAAATATGAAAAAAGCCTGCAGACAGAAATATTTGCTTCGTTAATTTTATCTACTTCCTCACCCTCTGACATTACGATGCCCCAGATTTCCCTCCTGCTCCTCGGTAGCTACTTTCAAAACACATCCCGCGACTTCCGGTTCTAGTCGAATTAACTGCTAAAATAGAAAAAGTTACACTCTTCAAGGAAACGCCGACAGGAGCCTGCTTGTGCCTTTGTACTAGCCTAATCTCCTGAACGATGAAACGTATTTGATATCCAGTGACCGAGAATTACAATCCTGAAGTCGGGAATTAAATAAATACTTCATGAGAATTAGATACTCTTCAGGGATCACCAGCATGAATGAGAAGCATTTAAAATCTCTCTTTATTAAATCACTTCATGCCGGTCATATAGATGGTAACGATTTTTTTTCAACAGAGGGTTCTGATACTGAAATAAAAATAAAAGATGAAGGCTACTTCCGAAATTTTGATCTAGTCGTTGCGATAATTAAAAGAAGAAATGATTCAGATATTCAATTTGACTCTACAGATTCGTACGATAACTATGTAAATATAATAATGAGAACTGGCCAACTAACCCAATTCGCACAGAAAGAAAAATGCAGAATAGATTGGATTAGTTTCTTCCCAGTAGAATTAAAATCTGATTACGACGTTCTGGATGATCGTTTGCCTAACCAAATTCTAAATGCGATTTTGACTTTCGGAAGGGCAATTCTTGTGCTGGACAAAAAACACTGCGAAAGAGCAAAGCTTAAAGGTATCTTGAACTTGATTCCTGCCACCATCATAGGTTACACAGGTAGAGAGGATTATTTCGAAGTACTTTCAGTATTTCGACGATTCATTACAACCACCATCCTGGAGATCAATAAGACTAGACTTCTCAGGCTTCTAAGTGAGAACAGAATCGATAGTAACAGCGGTGTGTACAATTGCTTTGATAACATCCAAAGGATATACCAAAAGCTCGTTTTTAGTCAGCTGTATGATCAAGATCCCGGTTTTGCAAAGGATGAGCTTGAATTTATACAAAAACTGGGAGATATAAAGCTACTACAGGAAAAAAAACATATAAGAGAGCTGATAAGGGAGACATCGAATTTTAAGATAACTGACTATCTATAGTAGTACTAGTATATCATATCAGGTGAAAAAGACTTAGGGCATAACTATTCCTGACATGTCGTGTGCAAATAATATGTTGTTTAATGTAACCTGAAACCTCACGCCATCGCGTTCTACGATTATTTCTATGTCGTCGAGGGAATCAGAAATGTCTGCCCCTTCTAATTTTTTTATAACCACGTGAACACTCTCATGTGATATCAGTGCCTCTACGAAGGGCTCGATAACTTCAAAATCATTTCGCTCTAACTTGGCATGATCCTTTGATTGGATTATTAACATTGTCTCACCCGCATAAGTAAAGTACGCTGTCGACTCGTCAACAGCACAAGCTAATGCAAAATCACTGATAGTCATGTCACAAACTATTTGAAAAAGAGAATCATATAGCTCAATATAACAGATACGATAGACGATATCGCAGTGATACCGCCACGGTCTCCATCCTGTCATTCGCCTCATAGGCTTAAT
>WNFX01004076.1_pt1 | contig 14419 bp, 11 predicted proteins | sample 5400111 | NCBI WGS metagenome assembly WNFX01 (sample SAMN13153363, study PRJNA577476) | soil metagenome | isolation source: 40 cm soil or saprolite under grassland replicate 1 | place: USA:California | collected 2016-06-15 | reverse complement strand
AATCTTGCTATCAGAGAGGAGGTTTACAGGAAATTGTCAGAGGCGAAGACGGAGGGCGAGAGCTTTAGTGACGTAATCCAAAAGCTACTTGAGAAACGCGGAGACTTGTTATCCTTGTGGGGAGCATGGGGAGACGATGGAGAGGTCGCCTTTATCGAAGCCAGTGTCAAAGAGACGAGGAAGAAAAGCGTGATACGAACACGATAGTCCTAGACACTTCCGCGATAATTGACTTTCTCCGCAAGGGAGAGACCACGAGACGAATCATTGAAAGAGGGAAAAAACAAGGACACGCAGTTGGAATAACAAGTATATCAGTCTTCGAGCTGCTCAGCCCGATCTTTCATAGGAGACTCTTCAAAAGGGAGAAGGCAGTCAGGGCTCTTTCAAGAGAGAGTCTATTCCTAGCACTAGACGCCGCCGCAACCGAAGAAGCCTCAAAGATAATGGGATCCCTGCTGAGAATTGGAAAACCGATCAATGCACTAGACGTTCTAATATCCGGGATCGCTGTTGCAAACGGTGCCGACGAAATAGTCACTTCGGACAAAGACTTCCAGACCATACAGAAAGTCGCAAACATCAGTGTGACGATGATCTAAAATGCCGTTTTGCTGATCTTTCCGACCACTCAACCTTGGCCTGCAAACGCTTTTCATTGGTATTGCCTCTAAGCGCGCGGTGACATTATGGGCCAACTCATCGTCAGCGAAATGGTATCCCTGGACGGCGTCATGCAGGCGCCCGGCGGACCGGAAGAAGACACCGAGGGCGGCTTCAAGCACGGCGGCTGGCAGATGCCTTTACTCGACGAGGAGTCGCTGAGCCTCATCATCAGGGACATTGGGCAGATGGACGCCCTGCTCATGGGTCGCAAGACCTACGATATCTTCGCCGCGTACTGGCCCAAAGCCACGACCGACAACGAGATCGCGGACAAACTCAACAACGCACCCAAGTTCGTGGCCTCCCGCAGCCGCCGCAGACTCGAATGGAACAATTCCACTCTCATCCAGGGAGACCTTTCCAAGGAGGTGGCCCGCATCAAGCAAGAGCACGGCGAAGTCCACGTGATCGGAAGCGGCAACCTGGTCCAGACCCTGCTGCGGCACGACCTGGTCGACCGGTTCAACCTATGGGTCTACCCGCTACTTCTCGGCACCGGCAAGAGACTCTTCGGTGAAGGGACCGTGCCCGCGGGTCTGCGCCTTACCAGTTCTCAGGCGTTCCCCAAAGGCGCGATTCACCTGGCGTACGAGCTCGCCGGGAAGCCCAAGCACGGCGACCTGTCCGTCAAGGGCTGAGCGGACCAGCTGAGACGAAGGCGGTTTCGCCCATCAAGGGCAACGCGGCGACTCGGCTATTTCAAGCCCAGCGGTTCCCACTGCCCGTGCCGCCCAGCGGACCTCATTCCAGACTTTACGCCTAGTTCGAGGTTCGAGGTGGTGGGCGACGACGTTTTCCTGCGCCGCCTGGTGTTCAACGTCGCCCGCCCCGGCGGGTCCAGCGTTGCAGATGTCCGGTTAGGCGAGCCCACAAGCCGTGTTCGCCAAGCACCTTAGCCGGCATCCGGCGGGGCGCGCTCACCTACGCCCCTTATCTAACCTAACAAGGGACCGGAGTAGGGGAACGGTGGACCGGACTCAAGGAACATCGGAACGCACCCGGTTCGGAAGGAAACTACACCACGACACACGCAAACAAAAACCATCAACACATTACAACAACCCGAGAGAGACCACGCAGGGAACATCCGGATACTACGAACCCACCACCATGATCCTCGACCACCTCGCATCCTCCCCCTAAGTTGTCCACAAGAACCGTCGCAGCATTGGGAGGACCTTAAGGCATTCTCAGACGATCTCTCGCAATGAACGACGGCAGATAGACTTTGTATAATAGCCGCCTCTGAAACGTGCTGATTGTATTGGTTGATTTTGAAAAACTCCTGAAAAAGAAGACACTTACCAAGACGACTGACCCTGTGTCAATTTTTGCCGGTTTGGACAAGGAGAGCGGAAAGGAATACCTTCGACCGCCTCAAGAATCTGTTCTCAAAACTTGGAATTCAGAATTCAGGGCCCGTCAAGATGTCATTGTCAAGTTGCACACGGGTCAGGGTAAAACCCTAATTGGCCTTCTTGTGTTGCAATCGTACCTCAACGGAGGAGACGGTCCGGCAGTCTATCTCTGTCCCAACAACTATTTGGTTACCCAAACCGCTGATGAAGCGAGGGCATTTGGAATCAAAACTGTCCAATTTTCAACTGAAGTTTCGCAATCCGGCAAACCTCCGAAAGAATTTCTGAATTCTGAAGCAATCCTAGTTACGAATTGCAAGAAACTTTTCAACGGGAGATCCGTTTTCGGAGTCAGCGGCTCTGATCGAGAACCCGTGAATCTAGGGGCGATTGTCATTGATGACGCTCACAGGTCACTCGATATTATTCGTGAAGCTTTCTCGATCAAGATTCCAGCAAGATCAAAGCCTAGCGGAAAGAAGCATCCTCTCTACGCTAGCCTGTGGAAGCTTTTCGAGGAAACTTTACGACACCAGGCACCAGGTACATGCACAGATATTTCCAAGGGATTCGACGGAGTTATGGCCGTCCCATTTTGGGCCTGGCACGACAAACATAGCGAAGTTCTAAAGTTACTCAGTAATGACAGAGAAAGCATTGAACTTCGCTTCGTGTGGGATCTTCTCAAGAATAGAGTGGATCGATGTCTATGCATATTCTCTGGAAAAGGTTTGGAGATTTCTCCAAGGCTTCTTCCACTTAGCCTGATCCCTTCATTCTCAACGGCGCGACGAAGAATACTGCTCTCTGCTACATTGACCGAGGACGCCTTTTTGGTGAGAGACATGGGCATTGATCCCAAGAGTGTTGCAGATCCAATATCTTCTGGAGATGTGAAATACAGTGGAGAGCGGTTAATTGTGATGCCTACTCTTGTCGACACAGGCATATCGCGTGACCGGGTAATAGATTGGATTTCGGGATTGGCAAAGAAGAACGGCAATTTTGGAGTTGTAGCACTGACACCCTCGTTTCTCCATGCGAAAGATTGGGAATCCAGAGGAGCAAAGACCACCGACGTCGACAATCTCTACGGAAGTATCACTGACCTGGAGAGTAAGATAAAATCCTCCAACGCCAAAGAGGTCCTAGTATTGGTCAACGAATATGATGGTGTCGATCTGCCAGACACTACTTGCAGGATTCTATGTCTAGACTCACTGCCTTCCTATGGCTCTTTGATGGATCGTTACGTCCAGGACATGAGGCCCGACTCAGCCCGAATGCGTCGTCAATTGGCTCAAAGAGTCGAGCAAGGCATGGGGCGGGGAATCCGTGGGACCAGTGATTGGTGTATCGTAGTGGTCACAGGAGATCGACTCACCGACTTCCTCTCTGAGGAGAGCAAGAGAAAGTTTCTCTCAAAAGAAGCCCAGTTGCAGACCAAAATAGGAGAAGATCTTGCAAATGAGATGAAGGCAGAAGGAGGGAAGCTGAGTGTCATAGAGACGCTGATCAGTCAATGTCTGAAGAGAAACGAAGCTTGGAAGGAATACTACAAGGAACGAATGTCGACCCTCGAAATCGAGCAGATTAACAAGAATCAATTGGACCAGGCGGTTACGGAGAGACAAGCCGAAACGTTCTGGGAACAAGGACATTACGACAAAGCAATTCAACAGATCGATGTTCTAATTACCAATTCAGCTCCAGCAGACAAAGGTTGGTTCCTTCAGCAGAAGGGGACTTTTCTATATCCCGTAGATCAAACTCATTCGATGGAAACGCAGCTAAAGGCCCATACGGAAAATGAACGATTATTCAGGCCTGCTACTGGAATCTTGTATTCCAAACTTGCGCCCTCCGGAGCTTCCCAGGCAGCACGAGTGCTTGGGTGGATCAAGGAACGCGAATCATACAATGCACTTTTGCTGCAAACCAATGGAATTCTGGAGAAATTGTCGTTCAACGCCTTGTCGGATCAATTTGAGGAGGGAATCGATGAACTAGGAACGGCATTGGGCCTCCAAGGCCACCGTCCGGAGAAGAAGACAGGTGAGGGCCCAGATAATCTCTGGCATATCAAGGACAAGAGATACTGGGTAATTGAATGCAAGAACATGGTTGCGGAGAGTAAGAAGGAAATCTCCAAGAAAGAAGCGGGACAGCTTAGCAATGACTTTGGCTGGTTCAAGCAAAACTACGAGGAGTCAGATGCACTCTTCGTCATGATTCACCCTGCGAACACGCTGGCGAAAGACGCGTTTCTGTCGCAGGATGCGTGGGCCATGAGGGAGGAAGAGCTAAGTCAACTTAAGGAAAACACTAGAAGATTCTTCAACTCACTATCAAGCTTCGTGTTCGGGACTGTGACTGTTCAGCAAATCACAGACAAGTTGGCCGCGCATCACTTGCTTGCCGATGAACTCGCTAAATACTATCTGAAAATGATCAAGAAGAAAGCGTAAAGCGTGAGAGCCGACTCAGCAAACTCGCTGGCACACGAACCACAGTCGCAACGGTGAGATTCTTGGAGCGAGAAAGCTATCACGTGGCCCTTGCCTGCTCAAATCTGCAAGAAAACTTCGATGTACCGACGGTCGTATCGGCGATCGTTGCACGCGAAGACTCTGTGTCCCAATTGGAAAAGTTGAAGGTACCTAAGAAGAACAGGAAATCAACCCTGTCAGAAATACGTGCAAGATTCGAAGACATTGAACCATTGCTTTATGACGCGCAAACTGTTGAGCTTCCAGAGAACTCATGGGACCCTTCGTCTGTGGGATTTGCCTATGTCTCAATATTGGATAATTTGTTGGACAATCTGTTCGAAAATAATCTGCTTCGCTACGTAGCAACTATCAAGACCATAACGTTCAGAAATGGGGTTGTCACTCCAGGCTTCGACTACGCTCTTCTTCCGTCAGATGCGCAAGAGCAATTGAAGAAGCGGGCCGAGACGATTCGGCCTTTAGATGACAAGTCCAACGATGTACTGCTCAGAGTAGCACAACATTTGGCCATGATGAGATATGAAGAATTGAAAGAGTCCAGCCCCGGCTACACGATCTCAAGAATCAGAAAGAACCCTCTTCAATATTTTCAAGTGCTGAGGATGAGTTATCCAGGCCCTCTGCCCGACGATTTCAGTGGATACTCGGTCGGAATTCCCACCCTAGCAATTAGAGATGTTGAAGGGTCCCTGTCATACAAGGAGCTGCGACACGGCACCCAAATTGATTACGTTCCCGCTCTACGTTTCTGTTCTGGAAACCAATGGGAAGGAGCGAGTGTCCCATGTTCAACCAAGAACAATCAGAGTCCCTTTGGCTCGACGATCTCGCAACATGTCAGGGATGAACGATGCCCTTCCTGCAGAAAAGGCAAGGAGTACGTGGATTGCCTTAGTAGACGACCCTCCTGTGATGGTCTAAAGGTCGTATGTGGAAATGAAGAATTCGCTGCATTCGTATGCACTAGGGCCTTCGGCCTCTATGTAACTAGGTTTGCCGATACGTTGAAGGTTGGTAACGCGTATCTTCCAAACTTGATAGGCAGGCTTCTGTACCAAGGCGCTAACTCCGCGTTATTGCTTTATCCTTTCATCGGGATCGAGAATGCATGGTTGCTCGAAGGACAACTGGCTGAGTTCCTCAGTGCACATTTGTCCTCCATCGCCCCATTCGGGGTGGAAAGGGTTCAAAGGACCGCGCCCAGAGGAGACGAAAAATTGAGTGAGTTTTGCGGGGATTGGAATAGGAGTGATGCGTTGGTGCTCGAGTCCGTGCAGAAGATAATATCTTCAGCTGGAAGAACAAACCCATTCGCTAGAGCCGAAACAAAAATAGTGTCCTTCCTGGCGAATTATCTTCAGCCAAGTAGTTTCCTGTTAGATAGAGCTTTCAACAGAAAACGCTTGCACCTCAAGCCGTGGGTGCGGTCGAAAGGTAGAGTCGCTGGTTACCGGGGAAGCTTTCTCTTTCTTGAGGGTGGCAATGTGCTCGACGCTAAGATGCTCAGAGGATTCGTTGTTGAGGCGCCCCCGTAAGTGACTGCAGTTCTTGACAACTACAAAATTGAACTATTTCAGATAACATCACAAAGCCTTGCCGCAGCGAACAAACTGCAAACGTTCGAGGCTAAGGTTAACTTCGGTCATGGAGTAAACGACCTTATCTCAGACGAATCATCCAGATACTGGCATGCAGCAGAACTGCTAAACTCGAATGGATTCTGTGCAGCCGTAAAGCAAGAGAAAAATCGTTGCTCTCTCGTGTTTACCCACAAAGGTGAGAACGCCGGGTCTGTGACCGATCCTCTCTTCGCCTACGGAATCGAGCAAGAAGAATGCAAGATACGCCTCGGAGATCCGAGGAGAATCACCTTAAGTCCCCTAGAGCATGAAATGGATTTTCTCATCTGCAAGAGACTGATGCTCGAACATATTAGAGGATTCGCTAGCTCGCGATATGATCAGGGTTATGGGCATGTTGTAGATTTAGAGCGGCAGATTGATTCTGATATTCCCAGAAAGAGCGCTTTCCTGGAAGGCATTCGGGCGTATCGCGGAGTTGACTTTCAGTTTCTAAGACTCGCCGACGCCTCAATGTTCTTCATGGGGTCAACTCCCCGATCATCTATTCGACATCATGAGAATCTCGACAGTCTGCTTCGAAGCAAAGGTCTTAGGCCCTCGAAGGTTTCGAGTTCCTTTCCGTATGTGAGGATGCCATGGGGAGGAACTGGCAAGGTACTTGAGATACTTCAAAACAGATTCGCCGGCGATCCAGTTAAAGAGGATCCAGTCCTGGCAGGAAGATCCTTTATCGAGTTTGCCGAACAATTCTATGCACGTCTTAACCTAAAGAAAAAAGACTCACCGCTCGCCATAGTGGGTACTTCCCGTGGTCCCAGGCTATACTCATGTGAAGCACTCTATCCGTCTGTCAACTTCGAGGCTTTAGACTCGGAGGACCCGCAGTACTTCTCTAGGCTCATCTCCAGACTCAGGTTGATCAGTGCGAAAGAAAGACTAGAACAAGCGATTGAATGGACCCGTATTTTGAAGCCCATGATGATCATGTCTACTGACTTCGGATTTGAGGTGGACACGACTCCATTCGAGCTCTCTGCCCTTTCCAAAGTGCTGGACACTGATGTGATCTCCTCGGAATTTGATACCCCTGGGGGAATCTTTGAGCGACCTCCGATGTCCTTTTCGAGGGTTGGTTCATCGGGTGCAATGGACAAATTCACTGTATATCCTGGCAAAACCCCTAGATATCAAGGAACTCTGAATGATCTGCTTGATAACCCTGAACTCAAACCCTTTGATGCCCCGTCGACGGCAAATGTAATTGAATTCGTACACCAGTCTCTTGTTGAAAAATGGACCTCCCTGAAAGAAGCTGTTGTTAAGGGCGTGGGTGGTTACCGTGGCCTCAAACCGACTTTTGGTATCGATGTTTCCTTTAAGCAGGAAACTGTAACAGATTTTCTGGGGTTGGGGTTCGAGGAGAGAGTTGCCAACCTGAGGGATCGAGAGTATGATTGCGCAATTTGTGTCGTACCTAGGTTCATGGATTCCTCAGAGGATACTAGGAAAATCTACACCGAGCCAAAGACTGCCATAATGAGGAAGGGTATTCCTGTGCAGGTAATTGCGAATGACGAGAGGAGAACAGAGTCAAGAGACAGATCTCTTGTCGGCAGGAGCAGAAGTTCCACTGCCGTATTTGGACTAGCTTGCAACCTGCTAGCGAAAATCGGCGCAATTCTGACCGCTCTCGGCGCTGATTTTGCGGACTCAATGCTCGAGGATTCTGCAATCATGGGGTACGACGTTGCGCGCGTATTCCCTCAGATAAAGGAGCCCATGAAACTAGTAGAGCAAAAAAGGACTTCTATCCCACTCGCTGCCCCGCTATTCATATTCGACAACCGAGGTGCCCGAATAGTACACCAGCACGTTTACAGGCCAAGCAAGGAGAATCTTCTCTTTGAAGAAAAAGGATCCGAGATTTTCTCCTCCATTGGAGAGGTGTCGAATCTAATTATTCACAAGGATGGATCTTTCTCTGGCCAGGAACTTCAACAAGTGAAGAGGCTAGCAGCATCAGGCACCCCGACGACTTTGAAGAAAGTTATCCCCATTTCTATCGTCAAGTCAGATGTCCCGAGGATATTCAGACCTGACTACGGCGGGGCGGGCTTCGAGCTACGCGGGGGGACGTTCCTCTGCCTTTCTCCTGTAGAGTTCGTTCTCGCAACGACCCCCACCTACAATTGGGTTGAAGAAAAACGAGGATGGCCTTGCCCAATTTGGATTCAGATACATGATAGAGAGATGGGCCATTCCTTGGCCATGTCAGAAAAATTCAAACTGCTCTACCAGATTTTCGCCTTGACGAAGATGCACACTGGTTCGCAACTCCCAACAAAGTCGCCTGTCTCGATCCATTATTCCAACATGGTTGCACGCTTCCTTCGAAAGGTTGGCGAGAGTGCCCCTGATTTCTTGGACAAATTGATTGAACCCCGACCTGAAAGGCGATTCGTGCCTAGGTGGTATTTGTGAAGTCGTGCGAAGAATAGAGGATCAAAGAGTCAATCATGATTCGATCAGAGATCCGGTTCAACTGCAAAATTGGCAATAGCGAGGACCACCCGACATGCACGAATGTGGTTGTAGATAGCGTATCTTGTCATTTTGGAAATCTCGAGAAGGTACGGGAGGCTTTGATTTCGGCGGCAAAGGCCACCGTTGAATCAGGCGTTCTTGCATCCATTCTCCCATCTATCCAGGTTTTTCGGGAAGATCCAGGGGTTTTCGAGCACTCAGAATACTCCGAGCCTCGGATTTGTTTTCTCTTGTCACAGGCATTCAATCTCAAGAAACTTCTGCAACTTCCGGAGTATACAGGGGTAATTGTCTTGCCAGGGACAAGGGATGTCCTAGTAATAGATGCTTCGAAACTTATTCCTAGATTGAAAGACTCGTACGACAGCAGTTTTCGTTTTCGGCCAAATTCCATAAAGGAGCTTCGAACTCTCAAGTTAGGGGAGGACACGTTGCGCGAGGTCACGAAATTGGCATTTCGCACTAGACTCCTGAGTGTCTCGGATCAAGAGATAGTCACAGAAGAATGATCCGCACACGATCAGCGGGTGTTAGCTCAGCGCTATTGAAGCAGCATGATCTAGATTCGCAAATCAACAACACTATTAAGCCGAGAGCCTAACCAAGGGTCCTTAATGCAACGTCGATAGATTCGAGGGCCGCTCTATACTTTTCTTGCATAAGGGGCTCGCTGAGGCGGAGACGCTCGATGGCGAAGTACGCCTTCAGAATAGCATCCCACCTACTAGCGTTTACCTTTCCGACGAGGTCTTGCCTCATTAGTACGAAGAAGTCTGTCAGAAATGTTGCGTTCACGAATAGATTGGAATTGACGTTGGTTTGTATTTTCTCCCGGATTAGCTCTAGCTCTTGCTTGAGACGGGTCCTATACCCGTTTCTTTCTGATCTCTGCTGATATACAAGCGCACCAATTGAGCTGAGGAAGCCGAGTATTGCTCCAATTACGACAGAAACCATGTTTTCGACGAATGATTCGCTCAACTCATCTCCTCCGTCCAAAGACACGGATCCCGACAAAGCTGGGGTTCCTGGTGTCGGCCTCGCCTAACCTTGAGTCGAAGCATCGGTCATGACTGACGGTTGTTCGCCCTCAAGAACGTATCTCATCATCTTGTTGATGGTGGACAGCTCTACTCCGTATGCTTTTGATGATTCGTAAAGCCTGTGCCTCCAGACAGGGCATTGGACCCATCTGAGTTCTCCTTGGTCGGCAAGTCTCGATTCCAGGCGGGACATGACGGTTTTGCGCTCTTCATCGGTAACACCTCTCGCTCTTTGTAGATGTCCAAGTTGCCTCTGGATTTCCTCATCAGAATAGTAGGCATTCAAGGCAGGTTGACGTGAACCGGGCAGTATTTAATGAACTTTGGAGGGCGAAAGTAAACGCGTTCGTCTCAGACGAGTTCCGTTCGATAATTCTCGGCGACTATCCATCAGGCTGCGGCCACGAATTTCGCAAAAAGTGTCGACCTGCCCGTTGCCTTTTATGGGCAAAGGCATTGGAGGGATTGAAGGTTTTTGCAAGAAGGACCGTCTGACGCTCAGGCAAAGAATTACACCAACAGTCTTTGTAGACACGGGACTCTTCCAGCAAACGCTTCACGGAATTTTTCGAGACCCGCTGAGATTGTGACCAAGATTACGCAAGAGGATTGGTTCAAGGAATCCAAGGACGCAGTTGAAATCGGATCGGGCTGCCTTCGAAACAGCATGTTTCTCCTCGAGAAAGGGATTCACGTTGCAGTCTGGGAGAGCCCTACTGTCATATCTAGATACGAAAAAGTCTACGAAAACTTCAGGAAAAGCGGAGGTGTTGTGATGAACAAGCTAGAACGCGCTGAGCACGACTTTGCGATAATCACGTTTGTCCTCGAGACGATCTGCCCTGAGCTATCGAGGCGGAGGTTGCTGGGTAACACTCGACGCATGCTCAAAGATGGGGGAAGACTTGTTCTTGGCGTCAGGTCCTTCTACGATGTAAAGACGGCAAACGATACTGGCGTGTATTGCCCGATTGGCCGAGGTTATCGAACTCCGATCAAAACTTTCATCAAGCCTTACGGGATTCGCTCACTATCAAGAATTTTGAGGGCTACGAGATTCCGTGTGGAGAAGGTCTACACCCATTCCCCAATCCTAAACCTAGTGGCTAAGGCGAGCTAACATGCGAAGTGACGAGGATTGGGCAAAAGAAATCTTTCAACAGGCAAATGGTGAGATCCCTCAGGCGTTCAACCAGCTTCACTCAAACATCAATTGGGCACTTGTGCTCGTTTCCCTGATTCTCACAGGCGTGATAATAAAAGGTGCATTCGATCTGACTACTTTCGGCATAACTTTCTTCACTCTAATTATGTTGGTCGGATTTTTCGTGCGTTCATCCCTTGGATATGTAAATCTTAGTCGATGGAACAAGATTGCGTCGACTGCATCTGCATATCTCATCGCTGACGAATCAAGCAAGTCTGATATTTTAGCCGAACTTAAGCTGACATACGAAACCTACGCCCTACCAAATTGGTTTTCACCTCTAAGTCGGTCCACCGCTCTCCTTCAAAACGCCAAATTCTTTCGTTTTTGGTTCGTGATCGCGGCAATTGTCTCGGCTTTATCTTACCAGCTATACTACATGAATATCGAACTCGGCGGGATATCATCCGCAGATGAAGCGGGTGTTCTCGTAATATCAGCCGTTGGCTCAGTTGCAATATTGTATGAGGTGAGTGCACTTTTCGATGGGTCATACTTCAAACATGTCGATGCAGACAGAAAGACAATAGATCTTTGCAAGTCCCTTCGAAAGAGGCCAGATCCGAAATTACGACGATCCCTCCCTTACCTCGGCATGGCGTTCATACTGCTCGTCGTGGCGTTTGGGGCGACTGGAGCGCAGTCCGGAAGTAGGACGTACGTCCCGCAAACCATGAGTACAGTCGGAGGCTACTACACAGTTCAACTTCCAGTCACAATCGGGGCAGCAGTGACGCTTTACTGGCAATCGAATTCACCCGTGTTAGCGGGGGTTATGCCAGCCAACCACTTGATCGACCTAAACAGTTCGTCAGTCGGTGCGGCTACGTCGCTCGGGTTTGGAGCCAACGGCACCATTCAATACCTCATTACCACCTCCAGCTATTTCTTCATGTTACAATCCCAGGTCGCACTCGTCCACATTTCATACGTTTACAACTCCGCCCCTTCGAGCCCGGCGTTTTGGTTGTCATATCTTGTTGGATTTGTCGTATTGATTGCATCCATTATCTGGAAGGCGCTTATGCCGAGAAACAGGGATGTTCTGAAGGCTTCAAAGTAATCATTCAGAACGTTATCAGAAAGGCAAGACCACCAATATCCGGGTCTGAGGTTGCGCAACCCAAAGAGACGATTCAGTCCTGTTTTTCGATGGCATCGTATCGTCGAAAATCGCTTTAGAATCAAAACATACTCGTCAATCTGAAAATTGTTGCGTTGGATCCAGACTCATTCTCTTCGTCGGTCTACTATAGACCTGGCAAAATCAATAGAGACCCTGACTGGTACGCGGTAGTAAGAAAACGACTTCAAAACACCAGTCCAGCTAAGGCCTAGTCCCTTCCGGCAAATGGACGTTCTTATTATCCGAAAAAATCGTTCGTAGTGTATCTACACGTCGGTTGTGCTTCGCTTCAAGCTCATCCAAGTTGGATTATCGCCTCTTGGGGCTTCGACAATTCCCGGTATCCGTTCGATGTCACTAGAACATCTTGTTCTAGGTTGCAGGTGCCGAACTTGCTGGTCACGGACGGCTCTATGGTGAAGACCATATCCTTCTGCACAGGCTTCTCTCCCTGCTTACCATACCTGTTCGGCCACCTCGGACCCAGCAATGGTCCAATTTCGTGTGTACTCCGTCCCAACACGTGTCCCAGGGCGTGCTTGTACTCTGAGAAGCCTCTCCTCACAATCAGTCTTCGTCCAGCCTCGTCAACCTTGTACCCCGGGACACCAGGCTTGAGAATCGAGAGAGCCGCGTCGTTCGCCTCTCTTGCAGTCTTGAACATGCGCGCCATTCCCTTCGGCACGATTCCGGGTCCGACGAAATAGTTCCGCTGAATATCGCTGCAGTAGCCGTCGTACTTGACGCCAAAGTCCAGCTTGACAAAATCTCCCCTCCTGATCCGAGCACCATAGTAGCCGACGTGGCCCATTGGATTGTTGCCTACCAGCACGGACGGACAGCGATCAATCGCCCAAGCAGGGCTGAGCTTCCTTTCCTTGAGAAGCTTGTGCGCAAACTCGTGGACCTCCCGGTCCTTCTTCCCAGGCTTGATCACGTCCTCAAGCGAGTCATAGATCTTCTCACATTCTCGAATAGATTTCTTGACCAGCTCAACCTCTCCCGGCACCAGTCTAGCTCGCAGGGCAATTGCTAGGTCCTCAGCGGAGACTAGGCGTTTCGCGAAATCTTTCAAGGCGGCTCTGAGATACGTCTCCATGCCGGAAGTCAAGCCATCAGCCGCGCCCTCATCGTGGCTCTTGTTCACGGCAATCTTCTCCGGCCTATGCTTCTTGACAAGATCCCTCAGCTTGGGCGCCGCTCCCTCGCTCCCATACCCGATTATCTCATCGTAGAATTTCTGCTGCCGGACCGTCTCGGACTCCAGACTCCCAACAATAGCGGTCCGGCGACCGTTCCGCTCGATGATAGCAGCGGACCTCCATGTCAGATCGCTGAACCGAAGATCCTGGGCAAGCGGGTCCTCATTTCCCTCCCGGGTAAACGTGATCCACATGTCAACACCCTGCTCCTCCATAGTATCCTGGACGAACTTGAGCTTCCGGCGGAGAAACTCCATCCTGAGAGGCGCGCTATCCAGTTTCACGTTGATGCTGTCGTTATTACCGGACTTATCATTTTGCCTGATCTCCGAAACCAATTTCTGCGCGCTCAACACTCGTTTATACAATAGAAACCCTTTCCATATCTATGGAACGAACTGCTCAGATTGAAGTTCGAGAACTCAAGCCGGACCTGCTCTCGGACTATCTGAAGTTCTTCGACAAGGCCTTCTCCGACTTCCCTCACTGGGCAGGCTGCTACTGCGGCTTCTACGATACTCCGGGAAACGATTGGGATGCGACGGCCAAGGCTGGGCCCGAGCATCGAGCCGCACGGTCCGAGCGGATAAGCAATGGCAGAGCCCAAGGCCTTCTCGCCTATATTGACGATGAGCCTGTAGGCTGGTGCAACGCTCAGCCCCGAGCCAACTTCGCAAACATGCGCTCCTATCGAGTGGCTGTAACAAATCCTGACGAGCCCGTTGGATCCATAATGTGTTTCCTGGTCGCGCCCGAGCATAGAGGAAAAGGGGTCTGCACAGCCCTCCTCAACGCCGCATGTGACAAGTTCCACCGCGACGGGCTACAAGTGGCAGAGGGCTACCCTATCACGAATCCTTCGAAACGCGCTTGGGAGATTCCATGGGCAGAAGAGAACTACAAGGGACCCCTGAACGTGTATCTAAAGAACGGTTTCAAGATTCATCGACAGCTCGAAAGGTTCGCGATCGTGAGAAAACAAATCTGAGCCTTCACACTAAGGCAACCCTGCCAAGACGGTCTGGGTCTTGACTCTTGATGCGACTTTTATTCTACTTCAGCGAATCGGACACGCGAAAATCAGTTCAGGCGACTATAGCTGGACTGGTAGCGATCTCCATCTTCCGAGCAAGGTCAAGGAGAGCGTCCACACGCCTCTCAAGATCGGGATAAGGAC